>Ga0307507_10000546_pt1 | contig 80384 bp, 38 predicted proteins | sample 7_EM_MG_FD_207223 | JGI IMG/M metagenome (GOLD analysis project Ga0307507, IMG submission 207223) | Populus trichocarpa ectomycorrhiza microbial communities from riparian zone in the Pacific Northwest, United States - 7_EM | ecosystem: Host-associated > Plants > Roots > Unclassified | place...
AGATTCCTGCCAAGAGGTTCTCCCAAGTCTCATCACGTGATATCGTTGCGGGCTTGTTTTCCAACACCCTCCCTTAAGCTCAGTCAACGATACCGCTATATACACTGTATATAGGGGTATAGGATTGCTTAATAAGGGTTGCTAAAGCTCCTTTAAGGTAGAATAAGTGTTTAATAAGGAGTTACGCCCTCCCTAGCATCTAGAGACAGCGCCTGCTCAGTAAAACGTCTCTTAAAATTTTGGCAGCACCTCCCTATAGGTATTCTACATTGCCTATAGAGCTCTAGAGGCCCTATAGCCTCACCCTATGTCTCTCCTAAAGTATATCCATCCTTCCTACTAGTATAAGCCCTCCCTAATGTCGTGGCCGTTAGATTTGGGTGGTAGGTTTAAGTAGTAGGTTAGTAAATTAAGGTTGAGTTCTGTCGCTTGTTTTAAGGCCTTAAGGCGTTATTTAGCGCACTCTCCGAGGATCTACTAATCGTATACTGATTTCCTATTAAGGCCTAGTATAGTTAATTAAGTCTCTGCACCATCCAAAGGTATTTAAGGAAGGCATAAAACTAAGGACCCGCGAGAGGCTTAGTAAGGCTGTCGGCCGCTATGTTAATTAAAGCAATATATATAAGGTTAATTCTGTCACTATTTATCTTATCTCTCACATAGTGAAACTAGATATTAATGTGCTTTGTTTAATCGTATTAAACTAGATTTTCAGCCAATGCTTTTATAGCTTAGTTATCGGTTTTAATTAAGATCTTAGCGAACTGTTTGCTCTGGTCTAGTATACCTAGTTTAGTAAGTAAAAGTTAAAGCTATATAGCCTCTTTTACTGCAGCTGTTAGAGCTATATACTCTAATTAACATATTAATAGTAAAACGGTAGCTTATAGCTTTAATTTCCATAAGATTGGTCCTCTATTTAATATAAATATAAAGCCTAATATAGAGCGTCTTGTGGTTTTATCTTGTCCCTAGTTAGCGTTACTAAAGCTAATTAGTATAAGGTCTAGGTTCTCATCGCCTCCATAGGTAATTCCTCTATTAAGTAAGCCGGCTAGGTATTAAAGGATAAGTCTTACAGCCGTTATATAGGTAGAGGTAGGATTATAGGCGAAACGGCTTACTATTAATACTGTAAAGGCGATATCTAGCCTTGTTTCTATTATAGGAAATATAACTAAACTAACTATACTCTAGTATCTTCTAACATTATCCTTACTAATAGTTTCTTAATTAGCTACAAGCTTAATTAAGTGCTTTACAGGTATTGGTAAGGTATTAGCCTTTTATAATCCGAAACATTTAAGAGCTTTAATAAGGTAGGCTTGCTGTAAAAGTGTAATCTTCTTTTTTGTTTAATCTCTTATAACTGTTATGCCTAAGTAAAAGCTTATTAGCCTAAGATCTATTATTTAGAAGGCTGCTTTAAGCTCTACTTTTGCCCAATTAACTGTTGCTATATCCTTATAGATAATCTTAGTATTATTAATATAGGTAGAAATAATTAAACCTTTCTATCCTTTACTGGTGGCGAATATACTATAATCCGTGTGTAGGTGGTAAAGTCCAAGTTTTTTTTGTAGAAACTTTAAGAGCATCTTATACCAGATTTAAGGTAACTATTTTAGTCTATAGAGGGCCTTCTTAAGGCGGCAGACTTTACCAGCTTCTTTATAGCCTTTTAGCATAATTATGTAGAGTTCTTAATTAATTAGTCTACAGAGAAAGGCGGTTTTAATATCTATCTATTTAATTTTAAGGTTGTGGTAGGTAGCAATCGCGAATAGAGCCCTAAAAGCTATAGGTTTTACTACCACAGTAAAGGTCTAGTTATAGTCGACACTATACTACTATAGATATCCCTTAACGACCTATCTAGCCTTATAGTGGAGGACCTCGCCGTCCTTTCCCTTTTTAACTTTAAACACCTATTTACCAGCAAGAGGCTTATAAGGAGGCTTAAGGGAGGCAAAGTTAACAAGTTCCTATGTCTAGTTCTCAATTAGAGACCCTATCTCCTCTATTATTACTTTTATCTATTCTTTACTATTTAGGCCGTTAATTGCTCGGTTATATATATAAGGCTTATCTTTGTTAATTAAGGTAGTAGATATATACGTTTTAAGATCGGGTAAGCTAGTATATTAAATATAGCTGGCTAGTAGAGCTATAGGATTAACCGCGTCGCGATTGTTTAAGTAAGGGGTTTAAGGTATAGATTAAGGAGAAAATGTTATAAACAGCTTAAGTAGGATATTACGACTACTTAGAGAAGAGTTGGCGGAAGCTAGTTGGTTAATATAGGCACAGTCTAGGATGGAACTAGTGGAACCATGTAACAAGGAATGGTAACTAAGGTCACGTGGTATTAAACGCGTTGACTGTGTTAAATAAAAGGAATGTTATGTTTAAGATAGACAATACGTACCTTATGTATAAGAGAGGATTTCTTAGGCGTATAGTTGTGTATTTAAAGGACCTTAGTCCCTACCGTAGATAGTTCTCTCCTTATAGTAAATCTTAAAATATAATTAAAGTTAATCTGTTAGGCAACTACTCTATTAGTTATTGTTATGTTATTACCCTATTTATATCTATATATCTAGCCTAATAATTGGACCTACTGTAGTTCTTGCTATAAGGTTCTGTTATATATTTACTACTAAGGTTATAGTATTAAATAAGGTTAAATAATATACCACCTAAAGCACTAGTTGTGATGCTATTAATGGTAACAACTACCTTAGGATTAGAAGACACTAGTATAGTAGATATAAACTTATAAGTAGTTATAAGAGGTTAGTTATAGGAAATAGTTAATCGCTTATTAGATAATAATAGGATACTTAAGGAACGCATTAATGGAATTAAAGTAGTAAAGGTTAAGTTACTATTAATTAAATAATTCTTAGGAGAAAGGTTAAAACTTAAAGGATTCCTTATATAAATGCACTTTAAGGTTATATAGAAAGGAGCAAGGTTGGTAATACCTATAGATTAAATAGTGTACGTAGGGTTGTTCTTAATAGGAAGAGTACTAGAATAGTTTAAACCTTACTTTATAGAAATACAAGTTAGCGGTATAATAACTACTAACTAAGATATATAATTTATGTTTACCAGTTAGAACGGGTTTGCGGAAAGGTTAATATAGATATTTAGAGACCTGGAAGCGTTAACTATAGCAGAATAAAAGCTTTAAAACTTAGTACAACGCTCTTTAGCGATAGAGTATATAATATAGTTTTAGATACTTATAATGTAGGTTAAGTAGAATAATAGGGCGCTTATAGTATAGTATAAATAGGGACTTAAGGCTAAAGTCTAGGACGTAATTATCCTAATGGAAGATATAGAAAGTCTATACGACTTAATAAATTAGTTAATAAAGATTAATAATAGGATCTATTAAAGGGAATAAGCTAAGAAAGGGTAAGATAAAGTTCTATAGTTGTATAAGGTATAGAGCACGCATTAGTAAATATAGAGCTAAAAACTATGGAATGGCGCAGAGCTAATAGACCTAAGTGGTATTAAAGAATCTAAGAGATGGATAAAGAAACTATAGAAACCTAAAGGTTAAGGATTAAGTAATTATAGGACTAGGGAGTAGAGGCCAAACTAGGGATCTTAGCAGTAGAAAATGTTTAGGTAGACTCTATAATAAGAGAAATGGTTTAAAGATAGAGCTTATATAAATTACGGAAAATAAGGTTATTTTATTAGAGACTATAGAGGTAGTTAGAGTAACTATATAGTAAAAGGTATTAGGTTGTTAGAGTATAATAATATAGATATAGGGATGTTGCGCAGGACTAAGGAGTGTTTAATTAAACACTTTGCGTTTTGTTATAATAATGTATACTAAATTTATAAGGACGCTAAGTATAGTATAAGCTATTAGCTATAAGAGCTAGAGTTAAGAGGGCTTAAAGGAACTAGAGAGTTAGATAAAGAATAAGATTAACTCTATAAGCTAGATTAAGATATTAAAATAATATACGGATAAAGATTAGTAATAATAACAATAAAGTTAAAGTACTTATTAATTAATAGTGATAAGGAAGAAAATGAGGCTAACTAGGAGCACTTATACCTTAGTAATGTAATAGAAGCAGAGACTAAAACCACTATAGAACACGGATTAGTAATGGGTATTATAATACTGTTAGATATAGCATTTATTGCTTTATAAGACGGAAGGAGTAATATCTAGAGATAATTAAGTAAGTAAATAACTACTAGTGCTAGCTTACTACTTAAAAAAGGTAAAAGGCTATAGGTTTAAGATTCTTAAGAAAAGATAAGGAAAGCTTTAGACTTATAAGATATAATAAGGACAGCTTAAGAGCCTATAATAAGCAAAAACTAATAGGTAAAAGTAGTAACTTAGTTTAGTAATAAATAAATAAGTATAGGATGTAAGTTTAAGAACTATAAGTTTAGGGAATAAATAAGAACGTTATTAGGAAGCTAAGATTTTAAGAAATAAATAAGGACTATAGCAATTTTAGGTAAATATAGTGTTTAGCCTAAAGGTTAAAAAGTTAATACTAAGATTAGGAAGCAAGATAACTTTAAGGATCTAGCTGCAAGACGCAGAAAATAGGAAACTATAAATAAGTTTAGGTAAAGAATTATTGTATAGTAAGAGTAAAAGCTAGATAAAAGGTTAGCTGTGCTAGGTTATATAAAGGATAGAGCACCTATATAAAGAGTTACTAATAGGCCTAGTATAGGGATACCTAGAGTAAAGTGGTTGGATAAACTGGAATAAGAAGAGGATCTAGATATTTTAGTTAGATTTAAAGAAAGATATACTAAAGGATGTTATAACGCAGTAATAATAAGGTACTTTCTTATAGGCAGACTATATATACTAAACCAGTTATATGGAAAGTGGTATAGGCAATAACACAATAATAAATGGAAAGACTTTTATATATAGCCAGATAAAAAGGTTGTCTAAGACTAACCTATTATAGTAAAACGCATAAGTTATATTAAAGGAGCGTTAATTATAATATTAAGGAACCTAGAAGAAGGATCTAGGGACTAGAGAGGAGAATAATAAATCTTAATACTTATAGTGGAAATACCAGTAGTTAGGTTAACTAGGTATAGGTTTAAACTTAAGGATAAAGACGAGCTAAGAGTTAACCTAAGTCACCTAGCGCATTATATACTGTTGTGGATAGCTTATATAGATAATATATGCAATATATATAGGGCACTAAAAGATAAGAACTAAAAGTACCTAGTAAGGATATATTAGGCACCAGAAGAAAAACGGTTTAAAGATACTAAGTATATATATAGATGGCACCTAGTAGAAGTATAGAGTTAAGGGGACCTAATACTTTAACCCAGAAGATTCCTTATAGAAAAATACCTAGATAGATAGCAGTGGTGGGACTGCCTAGAGAATACTTATCTATAGTATGTAAAGGAAAAGAAATAAACTAAGTATTAGCTAAAAGTGGACTAAGTATAAGTAGGATTTAGTAGCTAATAGTTAGGAAAAGGGGAGGCTTATAGGACTAGAGGGAACTAGTGGTAGAGCCTTAAACCCTTAAAGGAATTTAAGGACAATACCTAAACTTATAAGTTAAGTGGTAAGATTAGTAGTTTAAAGTGTTAATAGACAGTGGAGTAATAAGGAACCATATATTACTAGTAGTAGTAGAAAGGATAGGGTTACTGTACAGATAAAAGGAACACCTATATCCACTTATAATTTTAGGAGATTAGATAGCCTATAGAGGAGGTATTATTAATCTTAAAATAGGACCTATTTAGTTAACTATTAAAGGGAGACTAGTTAGAATGTCTTTTAATATCTTACCATTAGGAAAAGATAAGGCAATACTAGGAATACCTTAATTACAGGAATATAATCTAAAGGTTAATTAGGTTATAGGTTAGGTTAATATTAAAGATACTTAATAACGTAAGATGCGATAGTAAACTAAGTTAGTATGGTATTAAGTCGGAGCGATATATAAAGAGACTAAGTAAAGCTTAAGTTATATACTAAAGAGATACCATAAGTATGGTAAAAAGTTATAGTTACTAGAAAGTAAAAAGCTGTTAGAATATACAGTATAGGACTATAAGATAGAATTAGAAAAGGGAACTAGTCTAAGGTTTTTTTTAATCTATAAGCTTACTAAAACTAAGTTAGTAGCACTTAAAGAGTTTGTCTAGGAGAACTTATAAAAGGGATATATTAGACCATTATAGTTATTAGTAGGATATCCAGTACTATTCATCCTAAAAAAAAACAGAAAACTTAGGATATGTATAGACTACTAATAGTTAAATAGTATTACTAGAAAGGATAGGTATCCTTTACCCTTAATTAGCGAAATCTAGAATAGGATAGGTAATGTAAAGATCTTTATAAAGATAGATCTAAGGTAGGCGTACCATCAGATTAGGATTAAGAAAGGTAATAAGTAGAAGGTAGCCTTTAGGTTAAAGGAAGGACTATATAAGCTATTAGTTATATAGTTTAGGCTTATAAATATACTAGTAACATTCTAGAAGCGAATTAATAGTGTGTTAGGAGAACACCTTAATAAGTTTATTATAGCATACCTTAATATTATTATTATCTACTTAGAGAGTGAGAAAAAACATAAAGAATATATTAAATGGGTCTTAAAGAGACTATAAGAAGAACAGATGCTAGTAGCAATTAAGAAATACAAGTTCTTTATAAGAAAGACCAATTTTATAGGATTTATTATTAAACTAGGAAGAATTAGCATGGACCTAAAGAAAGTTAAAGCTATAGTAAGTTAGTAAGAACTAGAGAACGTTATGCAGTTAAGATTGTTCCTAGGGTTTTACAACTACTATAGGAGGTTTATAGTATAATAGTTAAAGAGTGTTAAGCCATTTATAAGGCTAATAAAGAAAGAGGAACTATAGGTTTAGAGTAGTAAGTAGAAGAAGCTGTTCTAAAAACTTAAAGAGTTGTTTACCTAGGAACCAATCCTTAGGATCTATTAACTAGGGTTAAAGATAGTTATTAAGACAGATATATTAGACTTTATACTAGGAGTATGTTTACTATAAAAGTATTAGGATATATAGCACCTAGTAGCGTATTATAGTTAAAAGATAATACCACCAGAACTAAACTATAACATCTATAACAAGGAGTTGTTAGGTATAGTTGCAGTATTAAAGAAATAGAGAGCATTTTTATAAGGTATAGAGAAACTATTTATAGTTAAAACGGACTATAAGAACCTTATAGGATTCCTAACAATAAAGGAACTTAACTAAAGATAGGTTAAATAGGTGGAAATACTTATAGAATACCATTTTAAAATTTAGTATACTAAGGGTACAGATAATATATAAGTAGATGCTCTAAGCAGGAAAGCTAAACTATAAAATAATAAAAAGCCGTTAGGGGCTTTATTACAAAGGGGTTAAGACAGATTAATTAGGTATAATTATCCTAAGATAGTAGTAATAAGAGAAAGCCAGATCTATAAATTACTAGAGAGTAATTAGATATAGAAGATCTAAGAAGTATAGGCAAAGGATCCGGATATAGAATAGTATAAAAATAGAGAAGCAACCTATATTCCAAGGTCTATTATAAAAGAGTTTATTAAGTCATTTTATAAGGGACTAAATTAAGGACATAACGGAGCTATAGGCTTAGTGTTAAGACTTTAAAAGGAATATATTGTTTAAGGAATCTGGGGACTAGTAAGACAAGTTATAAGGGAGTGTTTAGATTGTTAAAGGAATAAACTAATAAGGTATAGGCTATACGGAGGGCTATAACCTATTAAAATACCAGAAAGACCATGGGAGGTTATATTATAGGACTTTATTATTAAGTTACTAAAGTTAAAAGATCCTATTATAGGATAAGATTATAATATAATCTTAGTAATAGTGGATAAGCTTATAAAGTGGGGATACTTTATAGCATATATAGAAGAAATGTTAGTAGAAGATATTGCTAGAATCTATATTAAGGAAGTATTTATAAGACATAGAGCACTAAGTAAGATTATATCGGATAGAGATCTAAAGTTTATAGCAGTATTCTAGGAAGTATTTTTGGTGGAATAAGGAGTTCGCGTAGCAACCTTAATGGTATATTATCTATAGATGGACAGATAAATAGAAAGATTAAACTAGACACTAGAGTAGTATCTAAGGCACTATATTAATCACGTACAAAATAATTGGGTATTATTACTACCAGTTACACAGTTTATATATAATGCAATACTATAAGAAGGAATGGAAACGTTACTATTTAAGGCGAATTACGGATATAAGCTAAGATTGTTATTATCGCCATATTAAGTAAAGAAGATAAGTAGTACAGCTAAAGAAAGAATGGAGACTTTAATAAATCTTTATATAGACCTTAAGGAAACAGCTAAACTAGTACAAGAGCAAATAAAAAGGTACTATAATGCTAAGAGATCTAAGGGACTAGATCTTAAGGAGGGAGATAAAGTGTGGCTACTATACAAAAATTTTAAGAGTTAACGACTAAGTAAGAAATTGGACCATATTAGACTAGGACCTTTTAAAATCACGCAAAGGATTTTATTAGTTATGTTTAAGTTAAACCTACCAGCTAAAATAAAAATTTACCCTGTATAGCATGTCGCAATGCTAAAACCAGTATATAGAAATATTAAACCACTAGTCTACGAGGCAGACACGTATAGAGGGCAAGAAGAGGATAAATAGCAAGTTTTGAAGGTTATCAGCCATGAGGATATAGATGACAAAATGTAGTATAAAGTAAAGTAGACAGGCTATAGTAAGACTACCTGGGAATCACTAAGTAACCTAGAGAACGCTATAGGAAAGGTATAGGAGTATTAGAAGAAAGCAGGTTAGGGAGTATTAAAAAAGGATTGCTAAAGGATAAGTCACCTAAGGGGGACCTAAGAGGAGCAACTACCATATTACTTAGAGTTGTTTCCTTCTCTAGAAACTCTATTTATTTATTACTAAGCTTAGACAGACCCTATTAAACAAGTTTCTACTCTTTAGAACAAACCTTCTTATAAACCTTCTTAAGGCGGATTAATTAAGTAGAAGCAGCTAGATAAGAGTTAAGCGCTTGCTGTTAAGTGTCAGCAGCCTCTTATTTAGCATTATAAGAACGACAAAGCTCTGCTAGAGCGACCGAGAGTTTATTATTAAGCTTCTTAGCAGTAGATTAAATATAAGACCCTATAACAAGTTACTTAGGGAACTTAAAGACTACTAAGAGTTATAGGACGCGTATACTTAGTATTAGAGACGGATCGAACGTCGCAGGACGATTAAATGTTTGCTTTAGTATACTCCAAATAAGAGGACGGTTGTCAAGGTAAAGGACTCGCCGGCGCAATACAGACTAACCCCTTTTTCGCATAATAAGAACACAGAGACGGCATAATCTTACCTAGAGACGGTATTGCAGCAACAGTACAAGACTAACGAGCTATAGAAGAAGAAGAAGAAGCTTTAGGCATAATAAGTAAGGATATTAACTAGATTAATTAAACGGACATTATACCTCTAGTAGACAACTTAGAGATATTAGGAATCTTTAAGAACAAAGATAAAGAGGAGGGAGATAGTATTATGGACAGCTTAAGTATAATGTTATAACTACTTAGGAGAGAGTTGGAAGAAGCTAGTTAGTTAATATAGGTATAGTCTAGGATAGATCTGGTGGAACTATATGACAAGGAATAGTAGCCGAGGTTATATAACGTGATCTGTGTAATCTATATAATCTATGTGATCTATAACGGAGTAGATAGAGTATACATACCTTATATACAAGAGAGGATTTCTTAGGCATATGGTTGTGTATTTAAAGGACCTTAGTCCCTACTATAGATAGTTCTCTCCTTGTAGTAAATCTCAGAATATAATTGGAGTTAATCTATTAGGCAACAATTCTACTAGTTGTTATTACGTTGTTAACCTGTTTATATCTATATACCCAGCCCAATAATAGGACCCACCGTAGTTCTTGCTACAAGGTTCCGTTATAAAGTTTATAAGTCTTGTTGTTAAAGAAGACACCTATTTCCTTAAGTTGGCTTCTAGATAGTAGGTTTGCTGGTAAATGTGGTATATAAAGAACATTGTATAGAGTAAGCGTACTTCCGTGACTTTTATTAGGGAGTGCGGTTTATATAGAGATAGATCCTTTGCCTATTAATTAAGCTCTATAGGGACCAACTATATCTAATAAGGTGTTGTTACTAACGTAGTTAAAGAGAAGTTCACGATTCTTACAGCAGTGGACAGTAGCAGCAGTATTATAGATAAAGTCGTACCTGCTCAGTTGGGCTTGTACTACTACTGCTATAAGCTCGCGTTATAGATTTACTTTATTTTTAACTTAATTAGAGTGTTTATTAAGCTAAATAGGCGGCCTAGTCCTTTGCTTCTTCCTTACACAGATTCTATTACCAATTCTCTATAGTGCGTTTTCTAGGTTTCTCTCCTAGCAGTCTTCTTTAGAATACGTAGTTCTGTTATACTTTACGCAGTTAGGGTGCTTGCACGTTTCTACTAGTATAATCTTTCTCTTTGTGGACGTTCCGTTATTTAAATATACTACTAGTATAGTAGAAGCTTCTTAATCAAGCTTGCTATTAAAGATAATAAGTTCCTTACCTAAGGCTTATAGGTTAGTATTTTTCTACATCCAATTTGTTTATTAAGTTGTTTTAAACTAAGTATAGTTGGCAGAGCTAACTCTATGCAGAAGGGCCGCTTAGGCAAGGATTTCGTAGTTAATAGGTTGGTCCATTTTAATAAGGTAATTAAGGTTTAATATAATATAGGAGACAAACTCCTCTATATTCTTAAAATCTTAAACGCGTTTAGTAAAGAAGGTGGCCATAATATTAGTAACAGCTGCCGGATTAAAATCCTTAAAGCGTTCTTTTAGAGCCTTTTATTTCTTAAATCCTTATCTAGCGTTTAATATAAATGAGCTTATAGATATTACCAACGTTCTAGTTAATAAAACTAGCTGCATAGGCTAGCTGTTCCTTATGTTTTTCCTATTCTTTTACTAAGTCAGCTGGCTTAATTTTTAGCTGTTTAATAGTAAAGCCTAAGTCCACCCATTTCTCTTTAATTAACTTAATTGTAGGAAGAAGCTGTGGTAGGTTATTAAGAACCTACTTAATATTTTTAGATTAGAGGTGGTTTTGTATATTAATACTAAATATTAGCTAGTCTTCCTGTTTAACAAGCTTTTAAATAGAGGCTTAGGCGGTATATTCGTCGCTTATATTAACAAGGCTTATAGGTAGTTTATAGTAGGCAGTCTATAGGCCTTATTATAATAATATTATTAGATTTATTTCCTTTATAAGGAGTGTATGTACAGTATAAGTTTTAACTTAATATGTTCCTTAGCTGGTATAGGCAGTTCTAATAAGCTTCTTTTAATCTACTACTAATACAGCTATTATAAGGCTTTGTTCTTAAAACTCTATTATTCTATAATAATAATAGTAAGGTTGTCTACTAAATGTGAGGTATACTCCTAAGCCTCTAGTGCCGCCGTTTATTATAGGCTGTATTAGGCTCGTCCTTAGTAGGATTCTCTTATCACATTTGGCGTAGAGTCCGTTGTTAGCAGCTACGTAGCCGCTCATTGTAGGTTTTTGGCGTCGTAAGTTGGTTAAACGTTTAACAACTTTTTAACGCCCATACGGTGATATTGCGATAGCAATTATTATGAATAATAAAGCAATTAGGTTTAGCTCGTTAGGCATAAACCCGGGCTTATAACCTGTTAAAATAAGGTTATTAGGGCTAAAACTCTGTGCATTGCTTATTTTCTATATAGGTGGTTGAAGAGATTTTAAGGAACTTCGACCGGTGGTCGAAGTTCTCTGATTGGTCAGATTCCTGCTAAGAGGTTCTCCCAAGTCTCATCACGTGATATCGTTGCGGGCTTGTTTTCCAACAAATTCCTTGCTGGCGCCGTTGGGCCGTTGATCGGGGCACGTCGTACGTGCTGGTGGCCTTACGGAAACTTGTAAATTGGCCTTGTTTATAGGCATTGAGAGATAGAAGAATTCTGCCCTCTTTGAAAAGGGCCTCTTGTTGTTATGGGGTGGCCATTAAGGTTATAAGTTGTATAACGCGTCGCGTGTTTCGCGATTTTGATGAGGTGGCCCATTAGCTTAGGAGTTCTCCCCCCACCGTGCACGGTCCCACTCAATGCACACCAAAATCTAAAAACACCAAAAATTCAACTCTATTGTATGCAATCAAAATGGACTCAATTAACGTCGCTCTTGCTGCATTAGAGCTACAAGATCCTCCTAATTACACTTAGACAGCTAAAGAATTTAATATTAATCGTACTACACTTTCGCGGCGTCATCGGCAGATCACTCGCTCTAGAGAGGATGCGACGGAAATAAAATCTCTTCTATCAATACAGCAGGAGAGGACTCTTCTTGGGTATATTAATCTTCTTACCAAACGTGGCCTACCTCCTATACCTTAAATGGTGCGAAATTTCGCCTTTGAGATCTCGAGAATAATGTCTGGAAAGAACTGGGTTTCGCGGTTTATTAAGCGCTATAAAGACAAGATAAAATCAAGCTATTTAACCCCAGCCGATATAGCCCATAAAAGGGCTGATAATTCATATCAATATAAGCTCTTTTACGAGTTATTGAAGGAGAAGATTAAGAAGTATGAGATTAAGGTGCATAATATGTATAATATGGATGAAAAGGGCTTTCTTATTGGCGTACTTAATAAGAGCAAAAGAATCTACACTAAATTAGAAGCAGTTTAAGGTAAACTTCTTGGCGCTGGTTAAGACGGTAATAGAGAGTGGATTACAGTAATTGCAAGTATCTGCGCTGATGGAATAAGCCTCCCTCTAGGCCTAATTTATTAAGCTATTTTGGGCAACCTTTAGGACTCCTAGCTTTAAGATTTTAACCCTAAATAACACCGGGTCTTCTTCTTATCTACTGTGATGGGCTGGATAAATAACGAGATGGGATTCTTATGGCTTACTACCCTCTTCGATGTAGAAACAAAGAAGAAGGCTAGAAATGGAAGATTCTAGAGGCTTTTGATATTAGATGGGCACGGATCTTATATTAATATGAACTTCCTCAACTGGTGTTATAAGCATAGGATATTAGTAGCTGCATTTCCGCCTTATTTAACCCACTAATTATAACCTCTTAACGTCAGTCTCTTCTCTCCTCTTAGCACGTATTACAGCTAAGAACTTAATAATCTCATCTATAAGAGCTAGGGCCTCTCCTCTGTTATAAAACGAGATTTCTTCCGTCTATTTTGGGCTGCCTATAATAGGGCATTTACTAGGGACAATATACTTAGTGGGTGGGCAAATACTGGGCTCAGTCCGCTCAATCCAGATGTTATTCTTAGCGCTATTGAGACCCGACGGAAGCAAGGTAAAATAGCCTCTCGGCCCTTATTAAGGGACTTAAATACCTCAGCCCTCTTAGTAAGTGACTGGAGGAAGGTACGCAAGCTTCTACAAGACGTAGTTAATGAGGTTACAGAGCCGCAGGCCAAAAGGCTCGAAAATACGGTTTTTAAGCTTACCACTGATATCGCTATCCTCCGCTTAGAAAACGAAGGCCTCCGTAAGGCGTTTAGCAATGAGAAGAAGAAGAGAGCTCGTGGTAAGCCTCTCTTTAATAGACTACGTGCAGAAACTGACTGTAAGGCTATATTCTTTAGCCCCTCAAAGATTGAGCGAGCGATAGAGCTTCAAGAGGAGCGCAAGCAACTATAACACCAAGAGGAGGTACGCCGACAGGATGAGAAGGTTCAGAAGCAACTTGCGAAGGAAGAACGACAGCTTGCGATAGTACAGAGGAAGCAGGCTAGAATACAAGCCAAGATTCAACGAGAGAAGGAGGCTGCTGAAAAACGCCGCCAGAGAGAGGAGGCTGTACACGCTCGCGCAGCAAATCTACAGCTTCAAAACGACCTCAAGCTGACAAGAGGAGGTAGACAGAAGAAACAAGCTTCTAGGCAATCTCTTATTGTTATTTTAAAGGTTGCAATTAAGGTAATAGATGGAGTGGTCATATCTAGGGCTACTCGCGCTCAACACTAAATTCAACAACTTCCTACGGTCGGAAAATCTCATACGGTAGCTCATTTAAATGAGGAGATCTAGTAGATTACTACATCAAAAATCTAGACGATTTTATCAATTATATATGATTCTACAGCCTCAAATCGAGGCTTGGTAATATTTGATTTTGGTGTGCATTAAGTGGGACCGTGCACGGTGGGGGGAGAACTCCTACCGAATACGTTAATAGAGTAATATATATTAAATTTAAGCTTTATTATCACAATATTGCGTTATAATTAATTAATTAAATTTACAGCTTTATTTTGCTAAGACTGCGTATATCTGGTTGGTTCGCTTACCAAACAACCTTTCTCAACAGCGCATGGGATAGAGGATTAAATTTAAACGGTTAAAGATGCGAAAGGCTTGGTAAACACGATTTTAATTTTATAAAATAGATGTAGAGACGCTTGTAACTAGATATACCACGAAAAATCCAATTATGCCCTATTATTAATGACAATGTTTATGGAGATTTCGCAATTTTATGTTCGGCGCAGAGACTCTCTGACCCCAACCTGTAGATATTTAGCCTAGTGAACGCGAGAAAAAAAAGGGTTTTTGTCGCAACTGTGGATCGATCACAGTACCTCCAGATACCGCACAGGTTTAACCAAAGCGAACTTCAGTCTGGCCTAGGGTTATGTTAGAATGATCATGTTGAAACCATGTCGAATGAACTCACGCTCTCCTGAAGATAGTTAGCACCACACCGTACACTCCCAAGGTCACTACTCACCCAATTGAGCTATTGCGACTTGTGATTGAAGATCGAATGAAATTAATTAATAATAAGTAATTAAGATACATAAGGATATCCCCCATTTGCCCCACCTTATATATCTAAATTGAGGTGCTTTGTAAGGGTGATTGATGTGCTTAAGGTCTTGAGCGCCCTGGTTACCTTCATCGTTATCGGTGACAACTGACAATCTGTGTAATACTGTGTTTTCGAAAATATCGGTAGAGGCTCATGCACGGTTTGATCACGCATCATCACCAACTTCAAAAACTCACAACTCCACCAAATATTTATAGATTTCTACCAAATTAAAACCTGAGAGTCTTTTGGTGTTGCGCTTTTATTCTATCGTGATCAAGGCCGCTGGTACGGACCCATACTACACGCCAGTGGACAATAGCCAGGGATTCTGACAATTTGCATCAATATCCGCTAGTGTCAATGGAAAGACCATCGATCGCTCTGGCAATACAGCTATTGCTGACACTGGTGCTACACTTGCTCTTGTTGACGATGCAACCTGCAAGGCCATCTACGACGCAATCCTAGGCTCCAAGTATAATAGCAACTTTCAGCCAGGCAGGTATCAAGACAAATGACATAAGCCAGCTGATAGGTAGAGACACAGAATTATACAAGTGATCTATTTTATTTAAGGTGGCTCTAAGAGCCCTAATATACATAAGGAAAATAACCCTAGTTCGACCTTCGGTGTCCGTAGTCGTTCGGTGTCCGTAGTCGTTCGGTGTCCGTAGTCGTTCGGTGTCCGACACCTCAGCAGTAAAGCTACCTCCGTAGCCAACAGCAACCAGCAAGGCTACGTCTTCCCGACCAACACCACCGCGAATCGGCTTCCAGTCGTCACCTTTGCATTTGGCGGCAAGCAATTCGCGGTTCAAAAAGAAGACCTGGCTTTCGCGGACGCTGGCAACGGTATGGTTTATGGTGGTATCTAGGGCAGAGGTAGCTTGACCTCTGATATCCTCGGCGATACTTTCTTGAAGGGCATCTACGCCATCTTGACCAGGGTAACCAGAGGTTCGGTGCTGTGCAGAGGGTTGAGGCTACTCAGAATCTGGCGCCGCCCCCGTCATCCTCTTAAATGGATGAAGCTCTACTATATGGCTAAATCGTTCTAGAAGATTGACGAAGGGTCGAATGGAATCAGAATGAACTAAATAAGCACAGTTCAATGACGGCCGAAATGCATTTGGGTTTTTCCGGCTTTCAAATGCTCTGTACTTATTCTTTGTATCTTCTCCCTATAGACGCCGCTTTCTGTAACTCTAGGTAGCCGGTGAATGTCATGACCACGAACAATCATTCGTCCAACCATCCAAATAGGTTAAGGTCACGTGTACCACGTACCCAGACGTGATGCCAAGAACAAAAGCAACTATTCCGCATTCCCCTCAACGCTGCTAATGAACAGAAATCGATCAACACAAAGTCCCAGATGTATATTCTCAAGTATAGTCTCAGGCAAGCAATCCCTGAAGCCCTTCTCAAATAATTGCTTCGTTCATTTTCCAGCCACTATGACCAAAGAGAGCAGCCCCAATAGGCCGAGGCGGTTTGCCCCATTGAATCCTGAAAAGCAAATCGAGGGCGAAGATCTTGGCCCACGGCTGAAGGGGATTGTTTTTGATGTAGATGGGACTTTGTGTGAGTGCCTTCTGTCGTCATTTTATTCCGTCAAGTGTCGTCCATCTTCCTTCTGGGGCTACAGTACAGCCTTCTACTTATTCCGTCACATCGAGACACACCTCCTTGATTTTCTTTGGTTGTAGGAAATTCAGAGTAGCTTGAAGAAGCTCAATACTTCTATATATTCTTGGAATGGATAAGGTAGGTGAAGGCATCAAAGACAGTCGCCAAACCTCTTACAATTTATAAAAAGCAATGCTTGATTTACGCCTTTTTATTTGAATTTTCTTCTACAACTCAATATGACATCGATTAACTCCTTGTACCATGAAGGCGAGCCCCAAAACTACATGTTTGCGGAGATGAGGTATGCCAGTTTCCTTTCCACCATTCTTTCTCCTTTGCATTGATGTTATTTCTGAAGTATCTCATTTTTTATTCTTCCCATGTTTTACTAGAAATGATTCTTCTTCTAACCTCACAATTGCATCCCTCTTTCCACAAAACCAACCCATCCCCAACCATCCAACTAACTCTACTCCAGAGCTGCCCTCAACATCACTAAAGGGACGGACATCCTCGACCATATCTACACGCTCCTGGACGACGAGCAAGAAACCGCCATGGAAAAGGTCCGAAACATCGAGCGCAAAGCGATGCGGGCGCAGAAGCCGCAAGCCGGGCTCGCAGAGCTGATGGCGTACGTCGACTCGCGCAGGCTCCGCAAAGGAATCTGCACCCGGAATTTCGAGTGCGTCTTGCTTCCCTCTCTTCTCTCTTCTCCCTTCTCCCTTCTACCCTCTTCCCTCTTCCCTCTTCCCTCTTCCCTCTTCCCTCTTCCCTCTACCTACCCCTCCATCCCTAACCGGGTATCTCCTCCCCCCAGCCCCTCCATACCAGATCCACCCTCCAGCACCGCCCCGAAGGAAGCCAATCTCCCACTAACCCAACCACCTCCCCAGCACACCGGTCGCGCACCTCCTGACGACCTTCCTGCCCACCCACACCTTCACGCCCATCATCACGCGCGAGTTCCGCCCCCCGAAGCCCGACCCGGCGGGGATCCTGCACATCGCGGCGCAGTGGGGCGTCGCGGCATCCAGCCTGCTGATGGTCGGGGACAGCGTCGACGACATGACGGCCGGGTACCGGGCCGGGGCTGCGACGGTGCTGCTGGTTAATGAGGCTAATGCGCATTTGGCGGGGCATCAGCATACGGATTTGTGCGTGGGGAGGTGAGTGGGTGGGTGGGTGGTGGGTGGTGGGGTTGATTATGCCTTTTGATTTGCTTTACTTACCTTCACTTCCTTTTCCTTCCCTTCCCTTCCCTTCCCTTCCCTTTACCTTACCTTACCTTCCTCCCTGCCCCTTTTCGTTAGCTGGGTCTAGGTGCAGGGAAAGCGGGCGAGGAAGGATGACTCGTGCTGATATGAACTCGTAGGCTCGACGACCTAATTCCGATTCTGGAGAACGGGTTCGAGGGACAGATTGGACAGGGGGAGGAGAACCCGGACACGAGAGCGCAGGTAGAGGCGGTGCTGAAACAGGAGGGGTTAGTTAGCTAGCACCGGCGCACTGCTGAGCACCTTGCGGTCCACGTGTTGTGGAATACGATATACTATATATGATATACTATATGCTATCCTATCCTACCTAGTAACATTCTCGGCCTCCCTCTCCCCCTCCCCCTCCTCCTCCCCCGTCGCCGCAAACAGCCTCCCAATCGCCTCAACAGTCGTATTCCCCCCACTAAACACGACCCCGACATTCCACCCCTCCTCGCCCCCCTCCCGCTCCACCACCCGCCGAAACCCCTCATCGAACAGCACGACCGCCAACCCGACGGCCGCGCTCGGCTCAATCACAACCTTCATCCGCTCCAGCACCAGCCGCAGCGCCGCCTTGATCTGCCGCTCCGAGACGGCGTACACAGCGCGGACTTTCGCCGGGTCGCTGATGACGGACCAGGGGATGGCGCCGACGGGCGTGCGCAGGCCGTCGGCAACGGTGAGGGAGCGGACGCTCGTGACGCGTATCCCCGCCGCGAGCCCGCGCCGCGCGTCGTCGGCGCCCTGGAAGCTGGGCTCGGCGCCGAAGACGGCGGTGCTGGTGCCGGAGAGGGCGGTCGCGATCCCCGAGAGCATGCCGCCGCCGCCGCAGGGGGCGACGATGGCGTCGAGACCCCTCCCTCTCCTGCCATCCCGCTCTCCATCCTCATCGGCATTGGCGTTGGCGTCCCTATCGCTACCCCCATCCGCACTCCCATCAACGCCTGGCCCCGCATCCCGCCCCACATCCCGCCCCAGTATCCCCCCAACCTGCGCCTCCATCTCCAGCGCCAGCGTGCCCTGGCCGAGGATGATGTTCGGGTGGTCGTACGGCGGGACGAGGGTGGCTCCGGTGCGGGACATCACCTCCGCGACGACGGCCTCGCGTTCCTGCGACGTCGAGCCGCTGAAGATGACGTTGGCGCCGTAGGAGCGCGTCGCTGCGATCTTGGACGGCGTGCTGATGGACGGCATGACGATGTGGGCGGGGATGCCGCGCGTGCGCGCCGCGAGGGCGAGGGCTTGGGCGTGGTTGCCTGGGTGGGAGAGAGGGGTGTTAGTTGGTTGGTGGTTCAATGTTGGGGAGTGTGCGTGGTGGATGTAAGGGAGGGTTGCGTGGACGAATGCCGAGGGTCCACGCCTGCTAGCATGCGGTGTCTAGTCCTGTAGAAGGGAGTGCGGGAAAGGGTTAAAAAGGGCAAAGGAAAGGAGATGGCTCGCACACATACCAGAGCTGTGCGTCACGACGCCCTTCTGTAGCTGCTCGTCGCTCAGGCGCGCGATGGCGTGGAACGCTCCGCGCGCCTTGAACGCGCCCACTTTCTGGTAGTTCTCGCATTTGAGGAAGAGCCGCATCTTCGGCTTTGCGGGTTCCTGCCCTTCATACTCGGTTCCTTTTAGCGCTTCGGGCGATTGGGGCGTCGAGGCGAGCGTGGACAGCGTGGTGCTGGTTAGAACGGGCGTGAGGTGGATGTGGGGTTTGATCAGTTCGTGTGCGGCGATTACGGAGGAGCGTGTGAGGGGCGGGGTGGAGGCTGGAGAGCCCATGGTGGAGGATTAACGGTGGTGGAGGACTGCATTTTGGGGGCGGGCGGAGGTTTATCAATTAGAGGTCCAGTGACTGGGGGGTTCGCGGTGTTTTGCTGACTGATGGTGTGCTCTGGTGCATTTCAGCAGGCGGTTGAAGATGCCGAAATCGGTCTTGGCATGGTGTTCTACCCATAACCCTTAACATCCGCCCTTTTCGTCAATAGGACAATAATACTTTGATTTTCTTTGTAGATTAGTGGGTTTTATGGGATATCGTCTCCACTCTGAATAAATATACATGTTAGAATTTTTATTTCTTAAAAACGTCCTTTGGAATTATCCTCTCTGCGCCTTCCTGCGCACTTCCGCGCCTCTCAATTCCCATATTCCCCTTTCGACGTCGTGAAGCTCCCCTTCTGCGTCAAACTGTCAATTCTTCCCAACAAGAACTCCAGCTGCCTATATGCGGCACTAGGCTGGTACTGCGGCACCATATGACCCGACAGTCTCGTCTCAACCCACGTCAATCCTCGCTCAGTGTGTGTCGTACCCATCACGCCGCTTGCCGCCATCGTACTCAGGCTCACTTCATCATGATAAGGCACGAAGAAGTCCGCTGAAGGAGCTTGCTGGAACCCTTGCTTCCCGTGCCATGTCATGTTCTGGATCATAAGGAGGGTGCCATTGGCCATGAAGATATAGTCGAGCTCGCCGTGCGCGATGATGGTCCTCTTAGCTCGCTCAACAACCTTCGGCAGCACCGACAAGCCTGACGGTGTGGATGTGTCGGTATCTAGCACTCCGTTTGAGCACTCCTCCCACTCTTGGATTGGCGCGTTGATGGCTTTCTGCACGTCGGTCCGGTTGAAGTAGATGCTTGCTCCTGCTGGCTGATATAGAATTGAGCCGGGGAAGCCGAGCACGTCCCAGAGCAGAGGGCAGGTCGTGGCGATTTGATACATATCGAAGCAGGGGTTTGTCAGCAGAGCGGCGTTGAAGATGTTATCCCAGAGGTCGCAGCCTGGAACTGACGAATTTGGTGGAGAAGGGAGTAAGCTGGGAGGTGGAAACGTGAGATATTTGTCCATGAAGTCCGTATAGCCACATTTTTTAGCACGCTTGTGAATATCAGCTGTGAATGTCGTGTTGAGGTTAAAGAGACTATGCCAGTAGTCGACGTAAGGGACGGCGGGAACTGTCGGTTGCGTCAGCTAAGGCTCATCTTTCTCTTTGGAATTGAGATCCTAATTAGAATTCAAGGGGGAAAGTAGGATATATAGGGTTGAAAAAAAACACTTACTTTGCTGCTGTACCGCATCGTAGCTTGTGCTAGGGTCATAAATCAAGATGGATTGAAAGTCATAATATTTCTTGTTCTTAGCGTTGAACATAGCGTCCGCAATATATGGCACGTAGTATCCAGCATAGCTTTCTCCAGCGATATAGATTTTCTTGTTCTGCAGACCAAAGGTATCTATGAAATTCTTGAAGAAACCAAGGAATTGCGCCGCAACCTCCTCTTCGTTGGTTGCAGTCGGGGCTCCCTGCGAGAATCCGGTGCCTACAGGTTGCTCAACCCAGATCATGTTGGTCAAGTTTACCCAAGTCCATGGGTTGTAGACAGGCTTGAAGGTACCATATTGCCAGATCACCGGCCCGTTTTCTTGGAAGAAACCTTCGAGTGAGGAGCAGCCCGGTCCGCCGTTTAGCCAGATGGTGATTTCATCATGCGCAAGAGGGTTTGAGGAGGGGAAGAACCAGAAGTAGAGCTCGCTGGCATTGGGAGCAGGTGAAATAGGGAGAAGGCCAGCGTAGGACTCGCCAATGTCAAAGTCCACGTCTGGGAGGCCGGTGCCATTGACGGCGAATTCTAGGTAGGGTCAATATTTTGTACTTGTAATATTCACACTTTCTAGAAATATTCTACTTACTTGTGGTGTTCACAGTCTGCGGAATGAGTGTAGTCGTTTCCCGCTTCACCTGCTGGCCCGGCTGCATTGGGTATCCATGTTTTGGACGTGGTGGAGTGCGGTCTGCCAGCTTCTTGCCAACATGCTGAGCGCTTCTGGCAGCAACGGAGCAGGTGAGACCACACAGGAGTAGCAATAAGAAACCGCGCATGATTTAACGAATTATCAAGCTCCGCAGATTCAAGTTAAAGCGGAAATGAGAACGATCGAGTCTTCCGAAGCTGAAGCATTTGCAGAATCTCTTCAATTTATCCAAAGCGCTTGTGGTTGCTCCAGAGAGAAGACTGCAAAGTTGAGCTCGCTGGCTTGCTCACACAGAACCAGACAAGATCAAGCTCCAGTCTAACGCAAAAGTGAATGTGAGAGCAGCACAAGGAGATTGAGGGAAAGAGATGAGCGGGAGCAACATCACAAGAACACTTCACAGCCACATGAGGTGTTTATTTACCTACCTCTCTGGTCATAGCATCCCTTGCATAGATGGATGCATGCTCAAGATAGTGGCCTGTGCTTAGCCAATTACTATGCCTCACCCAGCATCAAATTTAGGTGATGTTCTTGACATTGTGCATGGCCACAATCGCATCCACACCATCTATGCAGGGGATACCAGGCGAAAGCGAGGCCGTTATAGGTAGCACATACACTAGATGAGGGAATTGTAAGCCAAGAAATGGACACGACAAGTGATGTTCGTATGCAATGAACCGTGCGGAACCGGTAGTGGCAGGGCAAGCAGGAGGAGAGAAAGGAATTGCATATCTCCTTCTCGCCTCCCTATTGCACAAGTCGGAAAACGCGTCGGGGCGGACTCAGCTCTCAATGGTGTCGCGTGCCTCGAACGGCGGCAAGCCGACCTTCCCATGCAAGTGGGTAATGACCATGTGTACCTAGTGAAGTGACTGGCTGCTCCGTCTATGTCGGGCATAAGCCTGATGGCCGTGATACCTCCAAGCCACTAGTGAAAGCCCTAAGCCGCCTGTAATATCTCGATGCCGCCAGTCTGCTTTGCTGCAAGCCAATGGCGGGAGGCACTGAAGGATAAACAGCAAGGGTGCGCTATGCTGGAAGGGGCAGTCCAATATGATGCGCCGACGGCAAATGCCAGGTGTCCTATCTCGCTCCGTTGATTCAAATCCTATGCGGGGGACATGGAGAAGCACGGCTGTAATTATCGTGAGAATTGATTGTTGGGGGTGGATATGTTTGCAGATGTTTGCAGCCTTCACAAAAGCTACTTTTCAAGAACGAAAAGCCCTTTGAAAGTAAACGAGCAACCGTTCTAGAAGTTGGGTATATTGAACGGAGTGAGAGTCAGTCAGCACAGACTTGTAGCGAGTCCGTGACGCTTGCCAAGGAAACACGCTCTCCGGCTGTGGCGCTTTGAGATCGATCATCACGCGAATCATGCAACTGTCAACACTGCCAGGACTGCCCCACCATCCACCAAATGGAAATCACAAGCCGGTCTTCATGATACATCATCTTCACGGTACACTTCTATCTGATGCTGATATGCTACGTGAAACAACCAATATTATTTTGATACCCTGTCGATTCTGCTGCTCCCTCACGCTCGCTGGTACCCTCCATACCCACCACTCATCACGAGCTTCAATAGCTTTTGGAAATCGGGCGTTCCATGCCCCGTCACCGGGTCCCAACCTGCTGTTGCATTCCACGAAGCATACGGGACGTGTGGTGTCGATAGTCCGGAGAAGATGTCGATGCCTGAGCATCCGCTAGATCCACCATTGACAATGTCTGTCAGGCCTTTGTACCCTTCGCTGTATATCCACGGGTTCAGGAAACCAAGAGGAGGCTTGCCTGCCGAAAGCCTAGCGTTGTTGAGGAGTGACACCACCGAAGCAAACGTAGGTGCCGAAGCGCTGGTGCCACCAACAAGGATTTCCGAGCCCTTGTCAACAATGTGGAAACGGTAGGCTTGCGCCGCAACATCGGGGATGCCCCGTCCGTTCGGGTTGTACAGGCCAGTCCATTTAGGGCCCAGAATTTTCATGTAGCCCTCGATAGCCGCGTTCTGGTACGATGGTCGCGCAAAACGGTCAGAGAATCCTCCAGAGGAGAAGGCAATGGCCTTTTCAGGTAAGACTTGATAAGTACCGCCAACAGCCGTGACATAAGGGCATGATGCTGGGAAAATGGGAAGGAAACGAGTAGTGTTCTTGCCATCGTTCGTTTGGCAGGCAGATCCAACCCCAGTGTCGCCGCTGGAGAAGAGCACTGACACGCCCCGGGACCCGAGCTGGCCGATCAGATTGCACACTGATTTTGAATATTTCTCTGGTACACTCTGCTCATCCTCCCCATATGAAGTAGTGAGAGTTTGGGGAAGCGCACCATCGGGCTGATTCACAAGCCACGTGAAGAAGTCAAGATACGGCTCGTTTTCATTGGCATCTGCATTGGGCTGGTCGAGATCAGGAATAAGTAATCCGCGGCCTGGAGTACTATAGAAGTTGTTATGCATGGGAGCCGTCAAGCCGACAGTATATTGAATATCCAAATTCGCCTCAATACTATTATTCCGTGTGTTCTGAGGGAGGATACCGCCTATATTCATCATTAGCATGACACTCTATTGTCAGACGTCTCACATACCATCAACTCCTGTCCACGTAAAATTTGTACCAACCGCCCATGGCGCATACTCGGCCTCAAAAGTTGCTAAATCAGCGAACCTAGCGTATTGCTCCAAGAAGCCGTTAATGCCAAAGAGACTTCCAGCTTTTGTGTCAACCTTGTAGCTTGCGAAATTGTATAGCTGCCTGAGACAGGTGGGTGTAATGGTAGCATTGCATGACGTTACATTAAGGCTAGTTCCAGCCTTACCAAGATACTCCTTGTCGATAATTTGGTTGCGGTGAGGACGGATTTGCCCAAAGCGAGTGGTGGGCTGGATCATGTCAATATAGTCATAAAGCTCCTCAGGCACCGAATATTGGAGAGTTCGTGTCTTCTTCAGCTTCGATCGCACGGTGCTTTGATAAACCATGAACCTTGTGTCCATCATCTTCTCGGCAGTGGATACGGGGGCAACGAAGTTGATCCATTCACCATCATCCTCAATGTCGCTACTGCGAACGCCTGAGTCCTCTAACCAATCCATGATTGCCCCTGTAGCTTCGACAGAAGGCCGGAGCATAGCCTTGAGCTCATCGCGCTTCAAGTGCTGGCCATATTTTGGGTGGCTTGGAGTTGACACTTCCATAAGAGTTTGTTCAAACAGATACTGGTTTGGCTGTAGTTGCATGCATATTAGCCACGTCATACATCTGACTCTGATTCGCTAAGAAAAAAGATGTGCACTTGCTTATTTCGCTCCGCACCCTCACGGCAAGCAACATACCTGGGTGACAGCGATGCGAAAGTGCAGTCGCTTGTTTGGATCGGACGCTCTTGCTTCTTCCCAACCGTCGGGAACGCCACGAAGAGACTCCATGACCTTAACATTCGAGTTCTGCAAGCAATTGACTGCCCCAGCCAAGGACAAAAGTCCCACGAGCAGCACTGAGGCCTGCATCTTGCAATAGCCGATCAATTGACAATCGACAAAATTGACGAGCGAGAGACAGACTTAAAGAGAGAAAAAAACTCCACAGGGTCTCGGGCAAAAGCTGGGGAAAATAACCCCGGACGCGTATTGAAGGAAATCAATACGCGCGATGGACACCGATAATATGGTGGGGGAGGGTAGGCATGATGTATTCTCGTAGGATTCGACAGTTAAACATGATGGCGGAAAGATACCGTTACCTTGCAATAATTAGCAGGCGGTGTTTGTGAACTGTCATGTTAGGATCATTGGTGCAACGGTGCAGATCGTTGGTTGCTTCACAGAGCCATCTTTCATGCAGGTCCAAGCTAAGTCGTGGGGTCGCCACATCTCTGGTGTGACAGAATTTCAGGAAGGTATGTAGTTTTACAAACCTCCATACGGATTGGCTGGCGGGTCTGACCCATATTAAACCCAATTTCTCTGGATCGAGCAGGTGACGAATGTGAAGCAGAGGCGCAGTAAGGCGACAGCCAGTTGTGTATCGTATCCTGGAACGATTTGAGAAAAAGTTGGCTCTGCATGCTGCAGTGCTAATCGCAATCTTGCCGTTGGTTGAGTCTCAAGCAGGAAGGTTATCGGAAGGGTAAGAAATTAGGAAGGCCGCGGAGCGTCTCCGGGCACAACTATCCCACACAACTGTGATTAATAAGCAATTAGTAAGCCCGCACAGGCCACCATCGCCAACTTGAATTCCGATTTAAATAACAAAGCACTATTTACACGTGTAATACTCCAATATTCGGCCGTCTATTTTAATAGGGTCCTTTCCTTTTTTATTACCACGCGTGCGCTTGGCCTTGGGGGACCTAATAGCAAGTGCGCTAGCTTTATAAGCCTCATACGCGTCTGCAGAAGCTCCCTGTCGCAATCGCTTTAATTTCAACGGAATAACAACCTCTTTTAGCTCAGGATCAACAACCTCTTTTAGCTCAGAATCACTAGGACCCTCATCAGTATTACTTAAGATTAATATAAAATTACCACGAGCCAATTAAGTATAGGTCCTTCAAGCTCTAGTACGCGCCGCTCTACCAAATTGATAAAGTAGGAGAGGTAGCGGCTCTTAATAGTTGTTAGGTACTGATTAGGTCGCAACAGGCTCCCCCTCACCAATATTTTAGTAAGGATCACCTAATATAGTACCATGGAGTACCTCCGTCTTATCAAGCCATAAGTCGTCGTCGTCCTCCCCCACTTCTAAAATAACCACCTCATCCTCTAACCCCCCCAAAACTTCGTCATACAGCACCAACGGCTCGTCAAACGGTAGCTCCTTATCCTCCTTAATATCCTTATCCACTTCATCAGCCAGTTCTTTATTTTGGATTAGAAATTGGCTAAGATCTACGCCGCCGTTCAGTTAAGCAAGTATAAGCCAACTTCTAGACTCTACCTACTCCTTCTGCTTCCAGGCCTCCTCCTGCCTTTCCTTTTAGAGCTCTTGCACAGCAACATCAGCGGCGCGTTCAGCAATCTCAGCGCTTGTTTTACCCCGCTGGTTAGCCTTACCGTGCTTCCTTTTAGGTGGTGGCTGCCAGCGAGCCTTTAGAGGAACCTCAAATGGAGCGCCCTTAGGTAGCGATCAAAGCTCTACCTATCTAGTTAAAATAGCCATTTAAGCTACCTCAAAGTCTTCAAATTTATTGGCAAGCTCGCCCATTTCTTTAGTAGGAAGGTCCTTAATAATATCAAGGAGGCGGAGAACCAATAGCCGGATCCTGGTAAGAGCTTCCAGGTGCCCTAGCAGAGGGTCACCCTTAAACACCATATCCTTAATATATCGCGGCTGCCAATCTAGAGCGGTAATTGGCTTTGTTGCAATACACCAGCAAGGGTGGATTAAAGCCGGCAATATAGGAAGCCTCTGCATTAAGCACCAAATAAGCATGTAGCAACAGGGGAGGCCATATCAGTAGGGGTCCTCGCAGTCGCAGTCATCCTGCTTCCACTCCCAATCAGCCCACTCCTACTTTTCCTCATTCGTCAAAGCTCTCGCACCACACATGGAGTTAAAGATTCGCTCAAGCGCGTAGTACGTTACTACACCATTAATCTGCATAAAGTAGTGCTAAAAGAGATCTAGGGTGATAATTCGGGGTAGGGACATTTCGGATATATATTTAGATTTGATCAATTTCTTACACAACATTAAAATCCACCTCTTTAGCTCAATTATAGTATCCTTAAGGCTTAATTAACAATTGGTAAAGCATTTTAATCCTCTATTAATACCCTCACCTCATTAGCTTGCCGCTGCACCTAAATTTGGAAGGTATCTGGTAAGGGAGTAAGCGGTCAGGGAAAGCTAACGTTAAAATAAGGTTTTTAAGCTGGGAGTAGGATGCTTAAAGGCATCCTAGAAATAAGCTTTACTATGGGCCGGCCTATAGTAAAGCTCGTTTTTAGAATACCTTTAAGCATCCTGCTCCCTGGCTTAAAATAAAACTTACCTAATATAGCAGGTAATCATCTGGCTCTCCTTTTTAACGTACATAGTCTGAAACCACACCTTATCGCACAGGTGTAGCTTATCCAGGACTGCCTTTCAATTAACTTTAAGCTCTGTTACCGTTTTAGATTTTAGGTAGGGCCAAAATAGTTCCTTTACTACCTTCCTCTCCTCTACTAAGTAGCCATGCGGCCTCTTAGCCTTTGTCTAGATCCCCTTATTAATCCGCTTCTTCATTGCCTTCACGGCGTGCCACTGGTAGTACTGGAGAATAACTGCAATTAACTACCCTACCAGACTTGCTGATAAGCAAGCAAGCAAGCAAAACACCCCTCTGCTTGCTTGATTGCCCGATTTGGAAGCTCTCTGCTTGCTTGCTTGCTTGTTAGCCTCAAAATCACGTCTGCTTGCTTGCTTGCTTGTTAATTGCTTGCCAAGACAGTATAGAATTTAAAGTTCTACAGAAAATCCGCCATAGCTTCGCCCAGTAATAGTACATTGCCCACTAAGCTCCTCCACCATTAATCAATTGTAGTATAAGGTAAGCTCGTTCGCGCGGCTCGAAGGCAGTTCATAAGGCAGACGCGGTAAAGGCAGCGCGTAGATCGCGATCTTGGCGTAGTGTAGAGGATCGGGAGGTAGTAGAGAAAGGAGGTATAGCAGCTATTCCTTTATTAGCTATTAGCTTTATATAAATTAATAGACTTACTACCTTCTCTAGTGGCCTTCTTATAACCCATCTTCTTCCAAGAACGCGTGCATTGTAGAGCAGCAATCATCATTGGCTGTAGCCTAGATCAACGAGGCTCTAGTAGATTACCAGCTTCACTAAATCCTCGCTCACAATCCGAGCTTATAGCTGGTATAGTTAGTATATTAAAGGCAAACTGGGCAAGGCGTGGAAACTTAATTTGCATCTACCACTAGTACTTAATTGGATCCTAAGCCAACGGGTATTCCTTTAGTAGAGGATCAAGCAACTTCCACCGCGCGTACTCATCCTCGCAGACTATCTGGCTTGGTGTTAAGGCACCAGAGTAGGCGTCAATATAGCTATCACGGCCAGCGGAGGCTCGCACGCGTTTTAGAGGCCGTGCCTCTATTTCTGCTGATAAAGGTATCAAACGATCTTTATACTAAAGCTAGAGAGTTTAGAAGGCAGTATCGCCGCTAATAATCCAATCGGGCCTATCCTTCCACGCATTCTAGCAGAAGCGCTTAAAATAAGGATATAGAAGGACTGCTGCATAATATACTGGAGTATCGTCAAGCTTAAGGTAGTAGTCGTTCAGCTTTACCCAGGCCGCGTTTAGATTAATTATAAAATAATCCTCTATAGCTTCCTGATTCAAATAGTCCTCTGTTATAGCTTTAGCAACGCGATCCTTCTTTTCTTTAAAGACTCTAAGTAGCCAATTAAACGTAGGAATAACCTCCTAAATTGCGCCGTATTTACCAGCCTTGCCTCTACCTTCTACTAAGCTTATAGCTTCTTTAAGAGGGCTAAAAATCTCCATGTATTCATTAATAATTGACCAATCGTATGCGTTCAAGCCGCCAACAGTAATATAGCGGCGAGGCTCGGGTACCTTCTTGCCTTTAGATCTAAGGGAGGCCGTTTCCTTTTTATGCTTTGTGATCTGGTACTAAGCAAACGAATTAAAAGGCGCTTGGAGCTTGGTAGCTCGTTTAAAGGTAGCATAGTAGCTATTCCAGCGGGTCTTAATAGGCTTAATAAGCTGCTTAATTTAAAAGCCTTTTTGCGGAGGTATGTTCTTATCGACTTAATATTGCTCAAATAGCTATATAAGCTAAGGCGTGTTAATTAAATTAATAAGGTCACAAAGTGTTCCAAGCGGTCCTTTCTTCTACCACTGCTCTAGGAACTCTTCTTCTTCCGGTATATTCGCATCCTCGTTTTTAAAAGCTTCTTTATTTTTACCGAATATAAGCTGCTAAGCAACTAGATTTAGGATATAGCAAGCGCAGCGGGCGCGCCTATAGGCCTTATTAAAGCTAAATTTAACTGCCAGATAATTCAAACAAGTATCATTTATATAGGCATTGTTAGTAATAAAGTAGCCAAGCCGTTCCTTTGTAATCTTAAATATATTAAGGATGTTGCTAATAACTTCCACGTAGTTAATTCCTAAGTGCTGGCCAAGCTGCGTAGGTAGAGCAAGCATATAGTCCACTACACGACCTTCCTCGTTAAGGTAATGTACGTATACGCCAGTAAGAGCAAGCTTGCCATTAGGGGTTTGCCAGCCATTAAAGGATATATATAGGAGTGATCTGGAGGCAGCGAGAGTCTTAGTAATAGAGGGGAGGTACGCTTTATAGTCGGCCAGTACATAGTCTACTACTACTTAATGATTGAGCCAGAGTACACGCTTAGCCTTAGGATTCGCAATTCGTATTATATGGCGGAAGGACGAGGTTTCAAACTCTTATAGCGGGTAGTTATTTTCGGTAAGCCAATTAATAGCTAATTGCTTAAATATAGAGGTATTAAAGCCGCTAATAATTACGTTAGCAGCTTCTTAAGAGACGTATTAGCCTAAAGCCTAAAGTTGCTTAAGAACGGTGTGCCCGCGCTTTTTTAATTCAAATGTAATCTCTCCATTTTTATTGTATCTATGGCCAGGAGTATTTTTAGCAAGATGCGTTTGAGCAGCAGTATTAGCATTTAATATATCATAACGACCAGGGCCTCCACAGTTAAGAATTTTATATTAGTGGCAGTACTTGCAGATAAAGATAATTTGCTCCAGCTTTACCCGACTTTAGCACCTGTACCCATATTTATAAATAAAGCTAGGTGTCCGCTTTAAGCTATAATAAGGTTTTTAAAGATCTGGAAGTCGTTTCCAGTTAATGCCATTATAATTGTCAACATTATCGTCGTCTATAAGCTGGTCGGGCGCGGCGGCTTCTAATAATAAGACTATAGGGGCTGAGGGGTTTTCTACAGATATCGCGCTTATATTCACGTTGGTAGGGTCCTGTGCCATAGTGGTAGCGGTGGCTAAGTGGGTTCTATCAAATTGGTAGAGTTAGTGATGGATAAGGATAGGAAGGTGTTTATTATTTACTATAAGCTACGCGAGACTTTTAGTCGGCACGGAAAAACGTTTTAAATAGGCTTAGCGGTTACCTAAAAGGGCTTATTTACACTATTTACATTACCTCGGCTACTAGAAAAACACTAAAGGTCTATTACCAACTACTGCTACTACTAAATTAACTATATACAAGCAATAAACAAGCAAGCAAGCAAGCAAGCCCTTCCATTGCTTGCTTAATTGCCCAAAATAAGGCCTCTTGCTTGCTTGCTTATCAGCAAGTCTGTACCCTACCAATAAGGCGGCTGCAAGGCCCTTACCAAAATCAGCAATAATAACTTTAGGTGGCCATTTCCAAAGTTTCTGCTAAGCAGACTCTAGTAAAAAGGTCCAATCTAGCTAAGACTCGCTCTTAATAAACAACTGCATTACTGGAAAAGAGGACCCCATATTAGTAACGCCAGTAATAGTAGCCAATAAGAGCTTAGATCGATTGGTATTAAATATAGCATCCATTTAGCAGCCAAAGTTGGTAATAAACCTTTGCGCTAAATCTACCTAGATAGGAAGCCAGAACACAAGCTGCTAGAGACTCCAAGCAATTAGACAACCTGATTCTAGATTAATCGTATAGGTATATTAAGACTGGTACTTAAATCCATGCTGGTGGAGAAGCAGCTTAAGCGCGCTAAGCGCTTGCGGCTGGCCCTCAGCTCCACTAGGAAGGCCGCTTAACGATTGCGTTAAGCTATAGTATTTCTTCTTACTTATATGTAACTCCCGGGCAGAAAGCTGACGCTATATAGTAAGATAGGTCTCTTAAGTTGCCCTAAGAGCGTAGGCTACTGCGGCTGCCTCTTTAGCCTCTGGTAGTTGATCCTGGTGGCCAATATAAGCAAGGGGATTCACAACAAAGTCGTGTTCTAAAGCCTCTAGAGCCTCTAAATCAGAGTACTTAGCACGCGTGATAGTCACCACCCATCCTTTAATATCACCTATATGGCCAGGAAGCTTCTTCTAGGCCACCTAAATACACCAGCCATAGTTCTTTTAGTGTACCTTAGTGGCCTCTCGCTGCTAGTTGCTATTCTTACCGCAGAAGTTGTCTAACTTACGGTAGTTCCGGGTATGCTTACTATAGTGTTTACAGCCAAAGATACAGTGCGGTTGTAGAGCGGTTTTATTACCTAAGGACAGTGTAACAATAAAGAAGCCTTTGCTAAAGGCGTAGTCCTAGTATCAATTAAACGCGGCGTCAGAATCCTTAAAGGTCTCACCATCATATAGCTCTAGAAGGTGGTGGGCGGGCATAGAGTTAACCACCTTTTTTACTACTAGAGCCAGGTCCGGGTGTAAACAGTGGTTCGGATGCCACTCTAGACGTTAGATCTCAACTTCTAGCAACAGCAATTAAAGCCATAGCGGAAGAGGATCATTTATATCATGTACCAAAGAAGCAGAAGTAGCACGACATTCATAACCACTGGTGGTTGGAGTTCTAGGAGGGGGTAGAGGAGAGAACATCTCCTGCGCAGAGGCCTGCGCAGAGGCCTGCGCCAAGCTCTCTACACCCGCATACCATGGCCGGCGAAGCCAAGATGGAGTCAACGGAGCCTAAGAAACCTTACGCCAAGCGGCTAAAGCAACCTGGTAAAGGGGGGGTGGGGTATCAAGGACTTCAATAGGGTTGCTCTGGCGATCACCAGGTTTTCGTACCAGAGCAGTATAGGCAGCAGGGCAACGCTGCAGGAGCTCATTAAGGTCAGGAAGAGTCGAGTCAATATTAAACAAAGAGCTATCGGCCATATTATACGGTAGGAAGTTGATATAGGCTTTATAAGGTGTAGATTTAGAGCAACTTTATAGTAGAAAACTTCCAGAAACTTACTATCAAAGTCGTCCAACTTTGGCGTTATATCTTACATCTAGCACTAATATTTACTTTATAAGCTGTTTAGGGCTTTTAGTCTATATAATAAGCTATTAATTCCGTGCCCTAAACTAGTCTATTTACTACGTAGTTGCATAGATATTCTATGGTGTAAGTTGCGGTGAGGACATGCTTTTTTAAAGTTCTTCCGCACCCCCGATAGCGGCCCGTGCGGGCACATTAGTAAGCGCTTATTAATCACAGTTGTGTGGGATAGTTGTGCCCGGAGACGCTCCGGGAAGGCCGGGAACCTCTCGCTGACACTTTCTATCACGTACCGGCTTGGCGCTCCTCCGACCTGGCCTTTTACATCTTCTCCATTTAGCTTCCCATATTGATAGGAAGCTATTGTTCTTGGTCCACCTGAAGCCCCTAAATTCCCATCACCTATCCATGCCCTCATGCCATGTCCCTGGTGCATCTTCAGTCTCTCCCGGAATCACCTTCCTACCCCGGCACGCGATACCATTTCATTGGGGAGAGATCATGAATCATCCATTTTGATAAGATCCGTCTCTATAAATGGATCAGCGTGCAAAGCTTTACACAAGAGACTACCCGAGAGCTTCTCTGCACGACCGTTTGCAATACTCACCCGACTGAGCAACGCATCCGAGTAAAACCACGTTTCAAGAACCGTTTTCCATTGAACGACTAATTTACACCAAGATAAACTGTCTAGGCTGACTTCAAACCTATTTGGTATCATCCTTACTACTTTTGTTGATCATCCGACTCTCCCGCCTCTATCCTGTAGGTCGTGGCATTGCGCTTGAGCCTGCCATGGGGGTAACAATCTCGGATGGTCTTACAGATGAGGGACAATACATTGAAATCGATTGTACTCATATGGGCCTAAATAATCTGCGGGAGGGCCATGTGGTTCGACAATTGTAGATGCCTTTACTCTTCCAGAGCTTCTCCGAATAGTTATATACTTCCGAATACGGCCGAGTCAAGTGGTTATCTAGCAGTGGACTTGGACCCTGCGGATTTCTCCCAGCAATCTTCACCAATTTCCTTAGAACAGTCGTAGATTCTTTACATCATTGAACCGACGTTTCACGGAATCAAATGATTGAACCAGATCTTTTTGTCAAGGACAACCACACATTTCCTATACCAGATTGCTTTGCATGCCAATATCTTCCAGCTGACTTAACTTTCTCCTATCTAATCCCGATGGTTTACGGCTAAGCCTTTGGTCCCAAATTATCCCACCAACAGATACAAGGTGCTGAAGGGCAAGGACAACGGTTGTTGTATTCGCATTCATGTAAAGCGGCATTGCATCGTGTCACTTGCCAGGCAATTTCTAATTGGTCAAAAAATGAACGCCAAGCCGCGGGGTTCTGAAAGCGAGAAAGTTTTACCTTCCGTCAGTGGAGCATAAGTTATTATCCTAGTAGATTTTTAAGCTAAAGACATGATAAATCAGCGATAGCGAATGAGAAAGTCTCAAACCACTTTCGGGACATGGCTCTGGCTCATCTCCAGCACTGTGAGACATGCGAACTCCTCAGCGAACGCCCGATTAAACCAAGCCCGCAGTTCAACGCACCCTCGGTGCAAGATCGCCCTATGAAGGCTAGATCGCCCAGGAAGTTCGTAATAGACAGAGAATCTATAAGCTCCGATGCTCGACAAGGCTGCCATTTCTCTTGTCTTCTTCAAAAGGGCTGTTCCCAGTTCATGAAAGAGCCCTTTGAAAATTTTGAACGTTTAGAGTTCTTGTCGGATGGTCCGAATAGCCCTTTGTATGTAGACCTATATAGAGAGATACCCGGATCTAGTGGTCCTTCCACCGATCGTACAGCTTCAATAGCCTTCTACACGCATATTGGTATGTTCGAAATCTATTTAATATCTCCGCATTTAGCCATATCTCAGGTCTTAATTAACTCCGTTTATTCTCGCACAGGCGAACCAAACTTCTGGCCCATCGTCGGAATTGCCCGGGAAGTCTCTACCGACTCATCCTCAAAAGACTGTTTAGACCTTATCTCTGGCTGGATCAAAGATTGCGCAAGAAATCATCCTGCTTGCCACCGTCCAGATGCACAGCCTCTTCCTACACGAGTGATTAAAGTAGGCTCTAAAGATAGTGAACTAAGATTATACGCTTCAAAGAATGAGAGTTCAAGATATATTTCTCTTTCTCATTGTTGGGGCGGCGTGAAGTCAATGACACTTACCAGAGACAATCTCAACAGCATGATAGCTAGAATCCCGTTTGCTGACCTGCCGAAAACATTCTCCGATGCCATCGACATCACCCGCCGCCTAGGCGTTCCATATCTCTGGATTGATTCTCTCTGCATCATCCAAGACTCGGCTGAAGACTGGGAAATTGAAGCTGCTAAGATGAGCGATATCTACGCAAACGCCTATCTCACTATCGCAGCCGATGGCGCCGCGAATAGCCATGGTGGCTGCTACGTTGCCGGCAGGGATCGCGACACCAAAGTCACAGAAGTCAAGTATACTGACGTATTCGGTGATAAGTGCCACGTCTATATCCGCCCGAACACCGGTTACCCAGAACAAGTCCACATCCCGGCTCATGAAAGAACCAGAGTAGGCCTTCACAGCACCCTGGCATCTCGTGCGTGGGTTCTCCAAGAACGGGTGCTTTCGCACAGAACGTTGCATTTTACCTCAAAAGAAGCTACATGGGAGTGCGAAACCCTCATACGGTGTGAATGCCAAGTACACCCAATAGAAACAACGCAATGGAACTCCAAGCACCGATACTTCCAACGCTCTTCCGGAGCAGCAAGTCAACCAGGTTCATCAGGCCTGCTGGAATGGGGAAGTCCACAAAGCTCCCCCAATAGCACGAGGACGCATCTAACCGTTCAAAACGCCTTCACGCAACTCGACCTTACTTTCTCTTCTGACAGACTTCCCGCAATTGGTGGACTCGCGGCGGCGTATGCGAAGTCCACCCGATATACGTATCTAGCCGGGCTGTGGAAAGAGGATTTACCCTCCGCATTACTCTGGGGATTCGATCGCCAGTCCATCACTAAACGTACGAGCCGCAGACATGAGCACTACTATGCGCCAACTTGGTCGTGGGCTTCGATAACCGGGCCGATAAAGTGTGGATGGCAGCCATTTGACGATATTATGGATTTTGAGGTTCTGGCAGCTAGCTGCGTGCCTGCCGGAAAGAATCCTTATGGGTCTGTGCGAAGTGGGTCTATTGAGGGGATTGGCGTAATGGCCCCTATCCGTCTAGGAAAACCAGTACCCACTGATAGTGCAGAGACCAGCGAAACCGGGGAAGGATACGTTGTTCTTCCCTCTTCGAGCACTGTATCTGATGAGGGACTTGATAAGCATCAACTTGATGCTGCCTTTAACCCGGACGTCCAAGGGGATGCTAGCGAAATCGTCGAAGGCGAACAATATTTCTTGCTCATGATATCCCAATCTGAGACTGGAGAATCTAGCATTGTACTTAGGTCTTCAATTACCGCAGCAAATAGTTACGAGAGGGTTGGGTCCTGTCGTACATTGCTCTCTAAGGAGTTCTGGGCTAAGCAAGGGAGAAGGGAGAGGGTGGTGCTTGTATGAGGAGTTCATATGGATTGTATTGGGCCCTTCTGCTTTTCGTATCCTAGTTTTGCCCCTGTGAATTGCTCCAGATACTCAACACAAATACAAAGGCCCCACGTATATTTGACCTTGAAGTACGTCGGAAGCTTTTCTAAAATCTGTATTGCATGACATGGATTATACGAATGACCCCCCTTCTGCATGTCTTTTGTCAAAAGCACATGGGATAATAGCTCTAACACTCATAATTCTATATTTTACCCGGAACTACTTGTTGAAATGAGGTTATGGGGCTAAAACTCTGTGTATTGCTTATTTTCTATATAGGTGGTTGAAGAGATTTCAAGGAACTTCGACCGGCGGTCGAAGTTCTCTGATTGGTCAGATTTCTGCCAAGAGGTTCTCCCCAAGTCTTATTACGTAATATCGTTGCGGGCTTATTTTCCAACACCCTCCCTTAAGCTCAGTTAATGATACCGCTATATACACTATATATAGGGGTGTAGGATTGCTTAATAAGGGTTACTAAAGCTCCTTTAAGGTAGAATAAGTGTCTAATAAGGAGTTACGCCCTCCCTAACGTCTAGAGACAGCACCTACTCCAAGAAACGTCTCTTAAAATTTTTAGTAGCACCTCCCTATAGGTATTCTACATTGCCTATAGAGCTCTAGAGGCCCTATAGCCTTATCCTATGTCTCTCCTAAAGTATATCCATTCTTCCTACTAGTATAAGCCCTCCCTAATGTCGTGGCCGTTAGATTCGGGTGGTAGGTTTAAGTAATAGGTTAGTAGATTAAGGTTAAGTTCTATTATTTGTTTTAAGGCCTTAAGGTGTTATTTAGCGCACTCTCTAAGGATCTACTAATCGTATACTAATTTCCTGTTAAGGCCTAGTGTAGTTAATTAAGTCTCTGCACTATCTAAAGGTGTTTAAGAAAGGTATAGAACTAAGGACCTACAAGAGGCTTAGTAAGGCCGTCGGCCGCCATATTAATTAAAGCAATGTATATAAGGTCAATCCTATTACTATTTATCTTATCTCTTACGTAGTAAAACTGGATATTAATGTGCTTCGTTTAATTATATTAAACTAGATTTTTGGCCAACGCTTTTATAGCTTAGTTATTAGTTTTAATTAAGATCCTAGTAAACTATTCGCTTTAGTCTAGTATACCTAGTTTAGTAAGTAAAAGTTAAAGCCATATAGCCTCTTTTACTGCAGCTATTAGAGCCGTGTACTCTAATTAATATATTAATAGTAAAATGGTAGCTTATAGCTTTGATTTCTATAAAATTGGTCCTCTGTTTAGCATAAATATAAAGCCTAATATAGAGCGTCTTGTGGTTTTATCTTATCCCTAGTCGGCATTACTAAAGCCAATTAGAGTAAGGTCTAGGTTCTTATCGCCTCTATAGGTAATTCCTTTATCAAGCGAGCCGGCTAGGTATTAAAGGATAAGTCTTACGGCCGTTATATAGGTAGAGGTAGGATTATAGGCGAAACGGCTTACCATTAATACCGTAAAGGCGATATCTAGCCTTGTTTCTATTATAGGAAACATAACTAAACTAACTATGCTCTAGTATTTTCTGATATTGTTCTTACTGGTAGTTTTTTAATTGGCTATAAGCTTAATTAAGTGCTTTATAGGTACCGGTAAGGTATTAGCCTTTTACAATCTAAAACGTTTAAGAGCTTTAATAAGGTAGGCTTGCTATAAGAGTATAATCTTCTTCTTTGTTTAATCTCTTATAACTATTATACCTAAGTAAAAGCTTATTGGCCCAAGATCTATTATTTAGAAGGCTGCTTTAAGCTCTACTTTCGCCTAATTAACTGTCGCTATATCCTTATAGATAATCTTAGTATTATTAATATGGGTGGAAATAATTAAACCTTTTTATCCTTTACTGGTGGCGAATATACTATAATCTGCGTGTAGATAGTAAAGTCTAAGTTTTTTTAGTAGAAACTTTAAGAGCGTCTTATACCAGATTTAAGGTAACTATTTTAGTCCGTAAAGGGCCTTCTTAAGGCGGCAGACTTTACCGGCTTCTTTATAGCCTTTTAGCATAATAACATAGAGTTCTTAATTAATTGGTCCATAGAAAAAGGCGGTTTTAACATCTATCTATTTAATTTTAAGGTTGTAGTAGGTAGCAATCGCGAATAGAGCCCTAAAAGCCATAGGTTTTACTATCGCAGCAAAGGTCTAGTTATAGTCGACACTGTACTACTATAGATATCCCTTAACAACCTATTTAGCTTTATAGCGGAGGACCTCGCCATCCTTTCCCTTTTTAACTTTAAACACCTATTTACTAGCAAGAGGCTTATAAGAAGGCTTAAGGGAGGTAAGGTCGACAAGTTCCCACATCTGGTTCTTAATTAGAGACCCTACCTCCTTTATTATTACTTTTATCCATTCTTCGCTGTTTAGGCCGTTAATTGCTTGGTTATACGTATAAGGCTTATCTTCGTTAATTAAGGTAGTAGATATGTATATTTTAAGATTAGGTGAGCCAGTATATCGAATATGGCCGGCTAGTAGAGCTATAGGATCAACCGCGTTGCGATCATTTAATTAAGGGTTTTAAGGTGTAGATTAAGGAGGAAAGGTAGATAGAAGGGCTATTAGTTTGTTGCCTATTTTATTATCCCAGTTACTTAGTAGCTTATTAATATTATCAGCCTATTAGTTAAGGCTTTGGTTTATACCTATAAGGCTTATAAGGAAGGTAGTAGGGTCGCTTAGTAGGTTAACTCTTAACGTCTAGCAGCCTGATTAAGTAGTGGTCATAGTAAGGTTTTTAGGCAGAGACTTAAGCCTATAGGGTAAGCTATTGCGACTGTCGGAATGTTAATTACGTGACGTGGTTATGAGACCACGAAGCGAGACTAGCTAATCTGACCTTGGAGCAACCCCTTACTTCTAGACATCAAGAATCGAACAACTACCAACTTCAACACCGCATACGTATCATACAGTGATATTCGTGCCCGTTGATAAAGCGAGTATACCGACACTGATCAGTAGACGTATAGATCAGGAAATACGCAATAAGCTAGAGCTTGAGAACCGTACTGGTAACAGTACACGGATTGCCTGGCCTTGTCTATTTTAGTTATAGGAGAAAGCTATATTACCCTCAAAGCTTAAGACTATGTATTAGCTTAACTGCTAACGCGTCAGATCGCCTAGAGAATTGTATCTTTACTCAGAGAAGATTACGACCTCCCTCAAGCTTGAGAGAATTTGTACTGGCCTTATAGCCAATACAATAGATCGCTGAGAGAATAGCAATCTTGCTAAGAACACTTTACAGGCCCAACGGCTGTAGAGGACGTACATACCAAAGAGAGCTATACCACCCTTAAAGCTCGAGACGAACGTATCAGCTTAACTGCTGACGCGTCAAATCGCCTAGAGGATTGTATCTTTGCTAAGAATCATCTTTAGTCTTTAAAAATTGTAGATCTGTTAAGGGGACACGCACACACCCTTACATTCTCACCTCAACACCCTTACCTCGACACCCTCAACCTCGACCTCGACCACGACCTCGACCTCGACCCCGACCTTAACCTCGACCTCGACCTTACCCTCGACCTCTGTTCAAGCCTCAACCTTTGAACTCTTAGACCAAGGACACTCTATAGGCCCCAGGGCTGCAGAGAATACCTTAAACCTCAAACTCGAACCTTTAGAACCTCCACTCGACCTTAAACCACAACACATAAATATACCTTTTCTACGGCTTTCTACAGCCGTGGAGAACACACACATACACACAAAGACACGACAATATGGAAATTAATTAGAAGGAGAGAATTGCCAAGTATAGCTACGGAATCAATGCAGATAAGGCTACAAAGGACGAACTAGTAGAGTTTGTAGAAACGATAATATATAAGACACAAGACTTTACGGACAATAACTTATAGGCCATCTTTCAAGAGCTGTTCAAGGGGTTTACAGTTAAGAGCTTTAAGAAGATACGCACAGATATTAGATCCTAGCTACGAAGACATTTCCTTAAAAGAGGTGTTTATGTAGGTAGACGTAATAGCAGAGTTACTGTATCTAAGCTGCTATTTAAAGTTGTATAACAAGAAGAGCTGTATCAGTGGACAGATAGGGAGATCGTAGCAACTATTAAGGAGTTAGCAGAACCACTGGCTACGAGAGCACTATGAGACAGGTTAAACTATACTCGTAATAGTCTATCAGGTCAGCCTACAGCTATAGCTGCAATACTACCTAGGTCCGCTGCCCCTGCTACCCCTACTACCCCACCTAGTGCTCCTTCTGCCCAGCATCTTCACCCTAGTACTGCTAATACCGACCCTACTATACACCTGCCTATGTATAGTAAAGAGGCAGCGACTATTATGAAGATCTATATAGACAACCAGAAGGCTTGCTAGGGAGTTCCTGCCTATAGAACTGCCGTCTCAAACCCTAGAGAAGACTTGTCCCGGTAGCAGTATAACCCTCAGCAACCTACCCAACAGCAGCATACCGTACCGCAATCTACCGTACCGCAACCTACCCTACTGCAGTCTACCGTATCGCAACCTACCGTACCGCAACCTACTATACCGCAGTCTACCTTACCGCAATATACCCTACCGCAATCTTCCCTACTGTAATCTACCCTACCGCAACCTACCCTACCACCAGCTGCTCCGCCAATTCCACTACCAGCTACTCCGCCAATTCCACCAGCTATTCCAACTGCTGCACCACCAGTTGTCCCGATCGCTGCTCCGCTAGCTACCCTAATCGCTGCCCCCACTACCCCCACTAGTACTCCTACCCTACCTGGTGCTCCTCTTGCCCAGTATCTTTACCCTAGTACTGCTAATACCAACCTAGCTATAACACCGCCTGGAACGCAGATACCTACCCCTACAACACCTTAACCACCTATTGCATTTATACCCCAGCAATCTGCCTAGTAATAGTACAACCCTTAGCAACCTGGCTAACAGTAGTATCCCCTACCACAACCTACCCTATAGCAGCAATTAGACCTGGGGGTAGAAGGAACAGCTTTATATAATAAGGAAGCTGTTACTATAGCAAAGATATATATAGATAGCCAGGGAGTTCCTGCCCATAGAACTACCGTTTTAAACCCCAGTTAAGGAGCGTATACTACCTTCACGGACCGCAACTACCACAACCTAAATAAGGCAGAGGTTGCCTACGCAAATACCCTAAACCTACGGCCATGGCGGACACGGCAGATATTTTAGTATACCTACAAGAGGACGTTCCCTTGCCTTAATTGGGCCGTAGGAGTGGGTTAAACAAACAAACTGTTAGGTATTGCCTGGGTGTATAGTAGGGGGTAGGCATTACCTAGGTGTATAGTAGGGAGTAGGCAATACCCTTGTATAGGAGAAAGAGAGAGACGAACTAATAGGGGAGGAAGGAGACTATAAGCCTAAAGAGCTTATAGGGGGTGGCTAAGGCCTAGCCGAAGGCTACCCTTAGCAGCCCTAAGAGCTCCCAGGATGTAGCCAAGATGGTATTACAGGACTACCCCATAACACCTTATACATACCTACCTATTTGCACCGCCAAGACACCAGTGTCTGATATCCATAATATCCGACATCCGCAATATCCGCAATATCCGCAATATTCGCAATATTCGACATCCGCAAGATCCGCAATATTCGCAATATCCGCAATTCTCTACCAAGTTAGCCAAATTCTGCTATACTCTGCGGACCCTGAATTTAACTAGCCAATTAGGATTTTCTATCCCTGGGATAGAAAATCGCTATTAGCTTGCTTACTACTAGCGCCTTAGCGGCCCTCGCGATATATCAACCTGCTACCCCTAATAATTCTTCTTCTTCTTCTTTTTCTCTTTCCTTTTCTTCTTTTTCTTAGCTTATTTTTGGCTTATTTTTACTGGATAGCAATTTATAAGCTATTACGTATTATGGATAGAAGAGCTAGCTATTGCGTATATGCTACGAATAGTCTAGAAGTAGATTTAACTTTGGAGTGTAGATTAGCCTTCCTTTTAGAGTTACTCCAGTGTCGGAATGTTAATTACGTGACGTGGTTATAAGACCACGAAGCGAGACTAGCTAATCTAACCTTGGAGCAACCCCTTACTTCTAGACATTAAGAATCGAACAACTACCAACTTTAACACCGCATACGTATCATACAGTGATATTCGTGCCCGTTGATAAAGCGAGTATACCGACAGCGACCTTCCTTCCAATTAATTCTTTATTGTCTTTTTCTTAATAGAGACTTTAGCTAAGGAGTAGTAGTGTCTTCCCTCCCTTGCTTATTAGACGAGTTAACGGATTCTTCTATAAATATAGTAGTAGTCTTTAAACTAATATTGCCTTTATAGATTTTAACGTCTTTAAGCCGCTTAATCTTTTGTTTATTTAGTAGCCAAACGCGATAGATTATCTTGCTGTTATAGCTAATTAGAACACTCTTTTTTGCTTATAAAGCGAACCTAGCTAATTTCACGCAATCTTCTTTGGCTATAAGGGAGTAGACGGTAGATCCTAGAGCCCTCAGGTAGTATACTAAGGGAGGTTTACCTTTAAGCTTTTTATAAGGTAATATGCTATTAAGAAAAGCTCTTATAGGGCGTCTGTTTTTAATGTGTATAGCTATAAAGAGTACGTCGGGCTATAGAAAGTCTGGTATATTGCTAGCAAGGATTATTAAGCGGGTAATTTTAGTGGAGGTTCGCTGCGAGCGCTCTACTACTCCGTTCTCCTCCTAAGCGTATAAGGCGGTAGGTTTAAATTCTATACCTAGATTATCCATCTAGGTGGTTGCTTTCTTGCTATAGAGCTCTGCTCTATAGTTAGTACAAATTCTAGTAATTTTAAGGTCGAATTTAGTGTGGATCTAATTATAGTACCTCTGTAAAGTACTAAGCCACTTATCCTTTATATAGACGGTATAGACTATAGTAAACCTTATATAGTCGTCGGTAAAAGATACGTAGTATCTTTCGCCTTTAAAGCTAACAGGGGTAATAGGTCCTACTAGATCTATATAGACAAATTAAAATAGTTATATAGCTTATTTCTGGGGCGTTCTATTATACCTCTTTTTAGCTTTAGATTAAGCGTAGGGCTTACAGTATTTATTACTAATATTATTAAACTTAATACCAAGTTTACTTGGGTGGCGTTTAAGGTCACTATAATTAAGGTGGCTAAATCAGTAATACCAAATAGGTAGACTTTTGTCGTTTTTAATCGTCTGGAGGATTAATTCTAATAAGTAGTTATACTGCTAAATTAGGTAGAGTTATTAAACTTTAGGTGTGTATCCTATTACCTTATTATTATATTTAAGTTTATAAGTCTTATTGTTAAAGAAGACACCTATTTCCTTAAGTCAGCTTCTAGATAGTAGGTTTGCTAGTAAATGTAGTACGTAAAGAACATCGTGTAGAGTAAACATACTTCCATAACATTTATTAGGGAGTGCGGTTTGTATAAAGATAGATCCTTTGCCTACTAATTAAGCTTTATAGGGACCAACTATATCTAATAAGGTGTTGTTATTAATATAGTTAAAGAGAAGTTCACAATTCTTACAGCAGTGGATAGTAGCGGCGGTATTATAGATGAAGTCGTACCTACTCAGCTAGGCTTGTACCACAGCTGCTATAAGCTCGCGTTATAGATTTACTTTATTTTTAACTTAATTAGAGTGTTTATTAAGCTGAATAGGCAGCCTAGTCCTCTACTTCTTCCTTGCATAGATTTTATCACCAATTCTTTATAGTGCGTTTTCTAGGTTTCTCTCCTAGCAGTCTTCTTTAGAATGCGTAGTTCTGTTATATTTTACGCAGTTAGGGTACTTATATGTTCCTACTAGTGCAATCTTTCTCTTTGTGGACGTTCTGTTATTTAAACATGCTACTAGTATAGTAGAAGCTTTTTAATTAAGCTTGCTATTAAAGACGATAAGTTCCTTGCCTAAGGCTTATAGGTTGGTATTTTTCTACGTCCAATTTATTCGTTAAGTTGTTTTAAACTAAGCGTAGTTGGTAGAGCTAACTCCGTGCAGAAGGGCCGCTTAGGCAAGGATTTTATAGTTAATAGGTTGGTCCATTTTAATAAGGTAATTAAGGTTTAATATAATATAGAAGACAAACTCCTCTACGTTTTTAAAATCTTAAACGTGTTTGGTAAAGAAGGTGGCCATAATATAGGTAATAGCTGCTAGATTAAGATCCTTAAAGTATTTTTTTAGAGCCTTCTATTTCTTAAGCGCCTATCTAGCGTTTAATATAAATAGCTTATAGATATCGCTAACGTTCTAGTTAATAAAACCGGCTGCGTAGGCTAGCTGTTCCTTATATTTCTCCTATTCTTTTGCTAAGTTAGCTAGCTTAATTTTCAGCTGTTTAATAGTAAAGCCTAAGTCCACCTATTTCTCTCTAATTAACTTAATTGTAGGAAGAAGCTGTGGTAGGTTATTAAGAACCTACTTAATGTTTTTAGATTGGAGGTGGTTTTATATATTAATACTAAATATTAACCAGTCTTTCTATCTGACGAGCTTTCGGATAGAGGCTTAGGTCGTACGTTTGTTACTTATATTAATAAGGCTTATAGGTAGTTTATAGTAGGCAGTCTATAGGCCTTGTTATAATAATATTATCAGATTTATTTCCTTTATAAGGAGTGTATATATAGTATAGGTTTTAACTTAATATATTCCTTAGCCAGTATAGGCAGTTCCAATAAGCTTCTTCTAATCCGCTACTAATATGGTTATTATAAGGCTTTATTCTCAAAACTCTATTGTTCTATAATAATGATAGTAAGGCTATCCACTAAATATAAGGTATCCTCTTAAGCCTTTAGTGCCGCCGTTTGTTATAGGCTGTATTAGGCTTATCCTTAGTAGGATCCTCTTATTATATTTGGCGTAGAGTCCGTTATTAGCAGCTACATAGCCGCTCGTTATAGGTTTTTTGGCGTCGTAAGTTGGTTAAACGTTTAATGACTTTTTAACGCCCGTACGGTGATATTGTGATAGCAATTATCGTGAATAATAAAGCAATTAGGTTTAGCTTGTTAGGTGCAAACCCAGGCTTATAACCTATTAAAATAAGGTTATAGGGCTAAAACTCTGTATATTGCTTATTTTCTATATAGGTGGTTAAAGAGATTTTAAGGAACTTTAACCGGTGGTCAAAGTTCTCTAATTGGTCAGATTCCTGCCAAGAGGTTCTCCCTAAGTCTTATTACGTGATATTGTTGCGGGCTTGTTTTCTAACACTACTTAATAGCTCTAGAGTAGTTACAGAGTCTTTAGTTATAGGTCGAGAGTGCCTATTAGATGGTTATAAATACTTGAAGCAGGTCCAAATAGTAAATAGTCAGCGGGAGCATCCCGGGATTTATAATCCATAGCGGATTATTGACTAAGTTTACAAGGTCTATACTTTCCGGTCCCAGATTTTAAACTTTGCCAAGCCAGCTTTTAATTGGTCTAAAAAAAAGGTGTAGGTGGTATCTACTTGCAGAATACACGTGACGAATATTAAAATATTGGAACATTAAAATACCTTTTAGTTAACATCTTTGTTAATATTTATTAATACTACTATACGCGTCTTAGCTATGACAGAGCCTGCTTTAATTAAGTATAGTAAGTACTATTTAATACAACCCTATATTAATTTTATTAAGAACGGCCCATCTACTAAGCTTTTAAAGCTATGTTAATTATATTAGTTAAAGGCGCATTTCCCCTATATATTACCTCTATTTCTACTTACTTCTTTAGGCCTCTATATGCAGTTTAAATAAGTAAGAAGCTTTTATAGAGCTAGGTTCTATTACTAAGACTTATCCTATAAAGCGCTAGCTAAATACTCTACCTAAAAATGGTGTTAAAAACGCCTTTTTGCCTTACGGCCAGAATAGTTAAAATATCCCTAAAATTGCTTAGTAATAGAGGGTAATTATAGCAATATAACGGAAGCACCGCTTTCTAAATTAGTAGGGTAAAGCTTACTTATAGACTCCGCTATATATACCAGATAAAACTCTAATACCTTCTCTAAGGGTAATACCTACCCAGCGTTAATACCACTTATTTTAGGGCAAGCTCTAACTATAGCTATACTACCTATTTTAGCTATTAATTAGGAGCAAATTATAAAGTTTAGAAGTGTAGTATAAGCTAAATATATAGAGATGTATAGGTATTATAAGAAACAGTAGTTTTAAATAGGCCTAGCTATAGAGGGTAATGATATTAGTATATATAAAGCCTGTATTAGGGACGCTAATAGCCTTAAGAATCTAGCCCATTCTTCCCTATTTAGTAAAGGCAATGAGCTTAATCTAGGGCCTGTTTCTAGCCTTTTACCTATACTTACCGCAGTAAAGGAGCTTCTAATTACACGCGTATATGTTTATCTATAAGTTATACGTATACGCGGCTAGTAATATCGCTATACTAGCCATATTTACTACTTTAGCCAGAATATACCAAAGACTTAGAGGTAGCTACTATAGCTACCTTCTAAACTTAATATACTAATTATAAGGCCTATAGCAGTAGAGGATGCCGCTTTTACTTTCTATACTCTCCATAATAAGGCCGCTATATTAAAGGATTAAAATCTATATTACTAGACGTTCTATCTATAGCATAATAATAAGCTTCTTAATAGTTATAATACAGCTATAATATTAGTGTGGATGGCTAATATTAATACTTCGCTAGCTATAAGTATATTAGTAATAGTTAACTATATAGGCAAATATTGTAGTAAGGAGGAGAAAAAGGTAACTTCCTACTAGAAGTTGCTTTAATTAGTATAGCTACACGCTAATAGTCTTTATGCCTTTAGCTTAGTAATAGCCAAATTTATAAATAAGCTTATTACTAAACGCGATTAGTTGGCATAGGAAGTATACTATTTACTTCTTAATATTCCCCTTTATAAAGGCACTAGGAATATAATAACTTTAAATTACTAGTAGAAAGATAATTAAAGTATTATATATAAGCTTAAGGACGGGCAACTAAAGGAGCGCGGACTATCTACTTATAAGAAATATAAACGCCGCTTAGATAAGGTAGAGGATATTATTTTCCTTAATTTTCTACTCTATTTTAATTATACTAATTATAAACATTAGCTAAGAGCAAGGCCTTAAGTTATATTATACTTTCCGCGCTATAAAGGCGATTTTTCCTATTTATAGTATCCTAAGTTCTATTATATAAAGCTCCTTCTTTATTACCCATAGAGGGAGTATAAAAAAGTAGCCATTTAAACTAATAAATTTAGGGCTCTAAATTACATAGCTTCCTATTAGGCTTATATTATATCTTATTAGTACCTACCTAACTACTTTTATAATTAGGCACTAGAGGAAGCTTATAAGGCTACTACTAATATTAATAAGTTTAATAACAATTTTATAGACAATTTAGAGCTATATTGGTCCTTTAAAATACTATATACCTATATTTAAAATACTAATATAGTTAAAGTTAAGGATCCTAATAAGCTTAGGAATAGGGAGCTTAATTATAACTATAATTAGGGTAGGCATTATAGTATATACCTACAGCTTAATAAGAGGACTTATTAGTAAAATATATAATTATAGCCTCTACTACAGAGCTACCTACTACAGATAGTAACTCTGTCCTCCCTACAACTGGCCTAGCGTTATATTTATAATATTATAGTTAGTTATTATAGGCAGATCTAGATAGGCCTTAGTCCCTCCCTACTATAGGTTAATATTAATAAAGAGGTAGGAACTGGTAAACTATATTTTATTATAGTTCTGTTTACCACACTCCGTAATATAGTAATATCTAATAGTAAGCCATTACTATTAGTTTAAGCCACCCCTACTAGAGTAGCTGCCTTTAATATTAACGGCAGAACTATATATAAACTATTAAGGTTGCTAGTAAACCATCCCTTTAAGGAATTACCTATTACTAGTCTTACGCCTTTATAATAGGCTTTTAAGGATATTTACTACCTTATTCTTAACAAAAAATTAATAATTAAGCAAGTATATCTAGCTTAGATTAATTACCGCCTCTATTAGATCTATTCTATATATAATAACAATTACTTAAGAGGCTTAAACGTTTTACTAGTAGGCGATTTCTATTAATTGTCCCCTATATATTAAACGGCCTTATATAGTAGTCTATCTACTTACCTATTAAAGCTTATTAGCCATAAAAATAGCCTATAAGGTAATTAACTAAACTACTATCCTTAATTAAGTTATATAGTAAGGCGGTAATAATACTAAGAGTTCTATATTTAGGACCGCCCTTACTAAGCTACGTATTAATTTTATAAGTAATTTAACTTAGAAGCTTCTTTTAACTAGGTATTAGTAGGGCTTATCTATTAATAAGGTTATAAGCTTTAATCATATAATCTAGCTCTATAATATACGCGTAGCTATAAGTAAGTATAATACTATCTAGCTTTGCGACCTTTTATAGCTAGTAGTAGTTATTAAGTTAATAGACACTAGTATAGGTGCATAAAAGGTTACTCCTAATTAGTATAATACTATATAGAATTTAGCCCTATATATTAGCGCTAAAGTTATACTAATATAGAATATCTAGGTTAAACTAGGCTTAGTAAATAGCACTACTAATATAGTTAAAGATATTATATAGAAGAATCATACTAATATTAAAAGGGATCAGCCCTAGGTACTGCTAATTATAGTAGATAGTTATAATAGACTTACCCTATTTACTTAGCAGGATGGAAAAAAGGTTATCCCTATCTTTTCTAACTTTTAAATAGCTTAACTACAAAATCCAATTTATCTAGATTTTAACCCCCCTATCTATTTTACCTTCTTATTACCTCTAAAGCTATTAGATATTGTCGGTATACTCGCTTTATCAACGTGCACGAATATCACTTGTAGTGGTACGTATGCGGTGTTGAAGTTGGTAGTTGATTAATGTCTAGAAATAGAGGTTTGCTCCAAGGTCAGATTAACTAGTTTCGCTTCATGGTCCTATAACCACATCACATAACTAACATTCCGACACTGGAGCAACTCTAAAAAGAAGGCTAATCTACACTCTAAAGCCAAGTCTGTTTCTAGACTATTTATAGCATATACGCAATAGCTAAAGATCTAATTAATATGCAATAGTTTCCACGCTCCTCTTATAGGTCTGTAATTACATAACTAGTGTTACAGCTTATACTAATACCTCTAAACTAAAGCTTATAGAATGCTGTATTATAGGGACACTAAGCTAAGGAAAAAAAGGAGAAAAATTATTAGGGGTAGCAGGTTAATATATCACAAGGGCCGCCAAGGCGCTAGTGGTAAGCGAGCCAATAGTGATTTTCTATCCCAGGGATAGAAAATCCTAATTAGCTGGTTAAATTTAGGGTCCATAGAATATGGCGGGTGATATACCCTAGCACTATTACAACCTATAAACCACCTTCTATTGCTCCTTACGCTCCACACAACCTACAGCCTATATATTAACTTAGTTCGTGTTAATAAGTCACTATAGGGCAACACAAGGCTTCCCCTTAGTCATTGCGTCCATAGGGTTAGCTTTACTATTAATCCATTTAACCTTTGTAATCTGCTAACGTTCATAGGCTTATTATAGGCACATTATATTAATTATTAATTGCTTCTCTTGTGTAGTTCTAAGTCGTACAAGACAGTTATATAGTAACTTAGAATCGGTGCAAAGCACAAGCAGGAGGTTGATCTATAGGACCTTGTCTACTATAGACTTAATAGCAACGGCAATATTAAAGCTATAAGCCATTCTGTAGAGTTTAGAAGCTAGAACGCTTCTGGTAACTCTTTTACACTTAATTAAGCTCTAATAGATGACATTGGCCTTCTTAGTTGCGTTAGCTAGTATAATAACATAGCCAATTTGCGAAGAGAGGTCCTTGTTATTGGCAAAGGAAGCGTCTATAAAGACTAAGAGCTATAGGGTCTTAGCCTCTAATTTAACAAACTTAAGACCTTTATATGAGTTCTAAATCTACTAACTTAGGCGCTTATTTAACTCCTTCATGTCTGCCTCTTTAGGATTAGTTACCTAGGTAGTAAAGGATAAGTTAAATAAAGCCTCTGGTTAACAGACTAAGGCAATATAGGCTCCTCTGGCGCGTTAAGCAATATACTAGTCCTTTAGCGTAAGTAGGCCGCGCGTAATTCCTCTGGAGCTAGTACTGTCTACTAGCGTAGTGTTAACCATACTAAGGTTCTTACACTAGCGCTTTTACATTAGCATAATACTCTTATCTTATACCAATTAAATAAGTCCTCTATTAAACTTAACTGGTGTATTAGTAGTCAGTTACTCTTACTCCTTAGCCATAAATTCAGCCTTATATAGTTCGCTTTGTTCAGCCTCTATAAAGGTGTTATCTATAAGGAATAGCGTATTATTAATCTGTAAGCTGACAATTCTAAAAGGTTTGTTACTGTAAAGCAAGTAAGGGTTATACATAGACTAGTCCATTTACAGCTAATTAACGTGGTGTAAATGGTAGGTCTTAAACTAATGGTTTTTAGCTTTAGGCACTCTGTAAAGTAGCTTCACAACCTTTAGAATGGAGTCCTTATCAATTCCCAATTGTTTGTTTAGCTCGTGTAGTGGTTATACATAGAACTCGCGGTTTAGGTTTGTAGTAGACTAGACATAGGCTTGTAAAATGTTTTAGAGGTAGAGTTATATCTACAGTAGTATAGCAGCGATACAAAGAATTAGCCGCTGGCTAACTCATTAAATTGTTAGTAACTAAGTAAGGACTAGCTCTTTCTCTAAATTGTTATAGGCCTATATAACAAGTTGTAATTTCTTAAAGGCTTTATTAGTTCCCTTATTCTTAATCTTATTAACAAACCGTAAATTAAAGAGTCTGACCCCCTTTGGCATATTATATAGCTTAATAATCTTAAAGACGCCTTTCTTAAGTAGGCCTATAACCTCCTTTTGCTGTAAAGCGCTAAACTAGGTATTACCATCGTTCTGTAGGTAAATAGTAGTGTTAGCCATATCTGTGGTATTATTGTCCTATAAGTAGATAGCAATGTCGGCCATATCTATAATATCACCTATAAGGGCATCTATATCTATTATAGCATCCGTAACAGCCGTGTCTGCAACAGCCGTAAGTAATAGGTATTTATAGGGGCGACCTCTGCCTCGCTTTGGCAGTAGCTATAGTTCAGCTTTAGGTAACAGTTAAGGTTCAGCTGGTATAGGTACTAGTTCAGCTAATTTAACAGACTCTTGTGGTTTAACTAAGTCTTATAGGTCCAGTAGGTAAGATTTCACAACTATAGAGCGGAAGGTTATAGGCCCATTTAGTAGCTTTATGGTACAGGTCTTACTGCTAACAGTAAGTAGCATATATAACCCGTCCCAATAACCGCTTTAGCCAGTATTGCCTTCTCTCCAGACTAAGATAGGCAAACTAGGTGGGAGGCTGTAAATAGCATTAGTTTATTATCCATTTTGTGTATTAAGAGCGTCAGCAATCTATTGTTCAGCTTATAGCTTCTAAATTTCCACCATTGCTTTCTTAATAGCCGCAGCTCGCTATGCAACTAAAGGTAATGGTGCGTCCGATTTAACCATTTAGGGGTAGGCTCCAAAGACTAGAAGTGTAGGGACTAGGCCTTCTAGGCTAGCCGTGTCATTAATAGCTTTAAAAGCCATTTATAGGGCTATCTCCTTGCTAATTTCAGGGATTTTAGATGTAATGATTTGGTAGGCTTATTGTAGCAGACTATAGTAGCGCTCTACCATTCTAATAGAATTATATAATTGACTAGAACTAACTTTATAGTTACTCCTATAGTAGCAGCATAGTGCTTAAACTCCTTACTAACAAAGTTCTTCCTAGTGTCTGTAGTAATTAAGTCTAGTGGTCCTAAATAGCTATTAATCCAGCATATTTATAGAATGTCCTAAGTATACTTGGCGCTAATATCTTGTAGCTATCTGCCAGCTTAAAATTAAGTTGCTTCATTAACTACGTATAGTAGGGGGGAGCCGCTAATATACATAATATTAACAATGATATTATAGTTGAAATTAACATCGTCTTATAAGGTGAAGCGAAATCTACTTGGAGATCTGCTAAACTTCTAGTAGTGGTGGCAGAGTCTGGTTAGCTCTTTAATAGCAGATCTATTAGTATTATAGCCGTAGCCAGTTTTATTAAGAAGCTTTTGTAGTCTATTAACTAATAGGTAACTAAATTGACGGTATAGATGTTATAGCTCTACGTTAGTTAAGTAGTAAGGGTTCGCGTTAAAGGACTTAACTAGATAAGACTATAAAGAGAAGCTCTATATAAGAAACGGGTAGCCAAATTATCTAACTACTAGCACCTTTTTAGTGCGAGTGATGATAACGTCCTTTAGGTTATTATATTTAATATAGAGTCTATCTATATCTACTAAGCAAAGTAGGAAAGGAGTATCTGCTTTAATAATATGGAATTATACCTTGCCTATAGGGCTGTTAATGTCTATGGTTTTAATAGACGTAGAGGCTCCAATCCCAAATTGGACAGTTACTTAGCCCTTAGTTAACGTGTTAAGACTTATAGACTTGTCTACGGCCTATAGGGCTTAGAATTAGCTATAGCCAGCCGTAGACTTACGCGAAGCACCTATATCAATTATAATTCCCATAAAGACCGTTAAGGTGTATTGTGACGCTGTAACTGTAGCCGTACTATAGGCAAATAGGTCGGTCTCCATGTAGGGTTCCGTGGTAGACTCTGTAGTAAGTTCTAAAGCCATAAGCAGGTATATATAAGCCTTATTAGCTAGCTCTACGCTTATAGAGGTTGCTTCCTCCATAGTAAGTATTCTAAAGGTAGTGATATAGGTAGAACTATTGTTAGGTTCTTCAGCATTGCTCCTAGAGTTGTTAGTGTCTTATATATAGGCTTTAAAGTCTAAATTGTTATCTTTATCTCTTTTATAAGCAGCAACGTATTGCTTAAAGTAGTTATTAAAGTTACCCTTATTATAGCCCTTAATATCAATAAAGCGTCTCTTATAGTTGTCTCTAGACCGATTATACTCCTCCTCTATATGTTTCCATAAACGGCAGTCCTTCTTCTTATAGACGTAGCACTTAGCCTTTAGTCTGCCGTTGGTTCTATAGGGGCGATTGCTGCTATAGTAATTAGTGTTTCGGTCTCAATTTTGGTTATTTTAATAATAACGTTAATCTGTAAAAAAAGCTTGGTGAGATAATCTTATTAAGGCCTATAGGGGGTGTTCTTTTTCCTATATAATAATAGAGGATTGTAGCTTACTAATTAACTAAGAGAGGTTTTTTAAAGGGTTAGAGATAGCAATACGGCATGCTTAACTAACTTATTTATAAAAATGCAGTTCGTATAAAAGTCTAGGTATAGTCCATAATGTTGCTTTAGCAGTTTATCTATAAGCAGTTAGAAGTTCTAATAAATTAACTTATTAGGGTTCTCGTCCATAACTCCTTAGAGGGTTATACTGTTCCACTCCGTAAGGTTCTTACGGTAGTATTCTAGCCCTTTAAAGAACTGTTGTATGTGGTTATAGGCTTCCATAAAAGGTCTTAACTCAAGGTTACTGTTATAGTAGTGGTCCTAAGCAAGCCCTTTTAGCATACTAGGGAATGCCACTATATAGCCTTCTAGTGGTAAGCTAGATCTCTTATAGATGTTATAGAAGATGGTTAGCTTAAAGTTAAAGCTGTCATTAACTCTATCGTACTTTTGGTCATCTGTGTAGATCTTTGCAATTATGGCCACCTCCTTGCTGTATCTAGGTCCTTGCTCCACACTAGGCACGGCTGGTTTAGGTGGTGTATATATGTGTAGCTGCTGCGGCTGCTGTGGCTGCTACGGCTGCTGCTCTCTTAGCCATAGCAGTTGGTTAATAAGAGCGTGGATTTGGCTGTAATTGGAGGATTGAGGACTGGGAAGGATAGTAGGGGTAGCGGGGGTAGCAGTTAGAGTAGCTGGCGGTGCAGTAACTGGAGTAGCTGGTGGTACAGTAGCTGGGGTAGCTGGCGGTGCAGCAACCGGAGTAGCTGGTGGTATAGTAGCTGGGGTAGCTGGCGGTGTAGCAACTGGAGTAGCTGGTGGTACAGCAGCTGGAATAGCTGGTGGAGTTAGTAGAGTAGCTAGTGGTAGAGCTGGAGGTATAGCAAGCTTATTTAAGGTTGAATTAAGTTAGTCTTGCAGAGTTGTTATAATTATTAGCTTTACCTCTGCAAGGGCCGCAATAAGCTCCTTATCCGTCCATTTATAAAACTCTTCTTTATTAGCGACGTCTGTTAGCACCTTGCTAAGGGAATATCTCTTATCTTGCTTAACAACATATACTCCTCTCTTAACTAGGTATTAACAGATTCCCATTCTAGTATTGGATTATACTTGTTTAAAAGTCTCTAGTGTAAAGTTCTTAAAGTCTTCCTAAAACACTGTCCATAATGCAAAGTCTATAAGGCTGGATCGTATATATAGGTGCATTTTGGTCTCTATATACTCCGTTAGGTTATTATCTATAGCCGTCTCCAAGTTAATTCCGTAGCCGTATTTAGTAATTCTTTCTTTCCAGTTAATTTCCATATTGTCGTGTCTTTGTATATAAGGGTAGGTGTAAGGGTAGGTATAAGGGTAGTCGTTAGTTTAAAGAAGTTAAGGTTTAAGGTAAGGGTATAAAGGTATATATGTGTTCTATTAACGAATCTACAGTTCTTAGACACTGTAGACGATTCTTAGCAAAGATACGGTCCTCTAGGCGATCTAACGCGTCAACAGTTAAGCTAATGCGTGGTTTCAAGCTTTAAGGATAATGTAGCTCTCTCTAAATAAAGATACAATTCTCTAGGCAATCTAACGCATTAGCAAGCTGATACGTGGTCTCAAGCTTTAAGGGTAACGTAGTTTTCTCCTTTAACTAAAATAGGGCAATAGTTCTGTGATCTAACGCGTTAGCAGTTAAGCTAATGCATAGTTTTAAGCTTTGCTATTGCGTATTTCCTAATCTGTACGTCTACTAATCAGTGTTAGTATACTCGCTTTATTAACGTGCACGAATATCACTTGTAGTGGTACGTATGCGGTGTTAAAGTTGGTAGTTAATTAATGTCTAGAAATAGGGGTTTGCTCTAAGGTCAGATTAGCTAGTCTCGCTTCGTGGTCCCGTAACCACGTCACATAACTAACATTCCGACAGATATATATATAATAGTATATAAAGAGAATTAGTAGTATTACTAGATTAATATTACTGCTATCTATAGCGTTAATTAAATTTTAGAATTTTTTAGGGTTTTTTTAAGGGCGGAAATATTGCTTATATAAGAAGTTATATAACCTCTAAGAATATATATTACTTTACTATAGTAAATCCTCTTAATAAGATAATATTACCTAGTAGTAACTAAGGCGCCTTAACCTTACTACTACTTCCTTTATAGGCCTCCTCCTATCTATAAATACTCCATTCTTTATACTTTCTTTTTTCCTTTTTTTCTTTTTTTATAGAAGCTAGAGGTACTTTAATACTCCTCCTTAGTCTCTATTAGTTAATATAGTAATATAAATAGTATTGGATAAGGAGATAATAGGTAAAAAAGAAGATAGAAAGTGTTATGGGACACCTCCGTGATACCTTACATACGTCTACCTATTTCCACCAACGTAGCAAGAAGAGACTGACCGCGAGACGGCAACCCAATGGCAATTTGCCGGCAATCTATGGCAATCTAACAGCAATCTGCCGCATTCTGCCATATTTTGCTAAAGTCCACTAAATTCTGCCAAGTTCTGCCAGGACCGCTCCTTAAATTCTATTTTGCTCCATATATATATCAACCGAGTAACTAAACTAACAATATATACCCTTTTTCCCGTTTTCTTACCTTCTCTCCTTACGCAACGTCTTAACTTTATTATGTAGTTTATATACATAGCTTAATAATATCTACTTTGCTATATATTATTACCGCTTATACTTGCTCTGTAACAAAAAGGATGGAGGAGCATTTAGTAGGTATTAGTTAAGCAACGTTAATAGCTATATTATAGCCGCCTAATCTTTTATACTTATAGGCCTCCTCCCATCTATAAATACTCCCTTTTCTATGCCTTTTTCTTCTCTTCTTTATAAAAGCTAAAGGTGCTCTAATACTCCTTTTTAGTCTTTACTAAGGGATCTATTAGTTAATATAGTAATATAGATACTATTAAATAAGGAGATAATAGATAAAAGAGAAGATAGAAAGAATAGAGAAGCCTTTAATAGGTATTAGTTAAGTAATATTAATAGCTATATTATAGCTGCTTAATCTCCTATACTTATAGGCCTTTTCCTATTTATAAATACTCCCTTTTCTATACTTTCCTTTTTTCTTTTTTTCTTTTTTATAAAAAGCTAGAGATACTCTAATACTTCTTAGTCTCTACTAAGGGATTTATTAGTTAATATAGTAATATAGATAGCCTTAGATAAGGAGATAGGTAAAAGATAAAACGGGAGGAGACTCTAGTAAGATGCTAACACTCTACCCCTGAGGAGACTTCTAATTTTCTTTACCTAAAAATTACGTTATATAATAATATTTGAGAACGTAAATATATACCCCCTTCTATACCTATACTACTACTAAATATTTTAAATTTTATACTTAAAGCTACTTATAATAAGCATTCCTAAAAGATCTACTAATTTAGTATTCTAAAATTAGACGTTATTAATATTTTATATAGGGGTTATTAATTAGGCTCCTAAGATATACTTTTTAAAGTTTAATACTATACTAATATTATAACTTTTTTATAGTGGCTAAGCTACCCTTAATCTCCTTCCTTCCCTTCCCTCCCTCTCTTTTCCTTTCTTTTATTACTTAGCACTAAGCTATTACGTTATTGCTAAGCTATCACATTGCCGCTAAGCTATTGCGTTGCTACTAAGCTATTGCGTTACCGCTAAGCCATTGCGTTATTGCCAAGCTATTGCGTTATTATATAATCGCGTTATTATATTAAGGTAGTAAATAGCCATATAGTAATTTAGTTATTAGGTAATTAAAAATATTTAGTATATAAAGCTTTAAATCGGAATTACAATTAACTGCTCTATTATATCCTACGTAAAGGGCTCTGTATTAAAGCTCTATAGTCTAAATATATACTAGATTTATAACTAATATAATCTTAATTACTAGCTGTTATGGGACACCTCCGTAACACCTCCGTAACACCTTATATACGTCTACCTGTTCCCACCTGTTTCCACCTGTTTCCACCTGTTTCCACTAATGCAGCAAGAAGAGACCAACCGCGAGACGATAATCTAACGGCAATCTGCCGCATTCTGCCATATTCTGCCAAGTCTACTAAATCCTGCCAAGTTCTGCCAGGATCGCTACTTAAATCCTATTCTGCTTTGTGCATGTGTTAACTAAGCAACCAAACTAATAATATATACCCTTTCTTCCCATTTCCTTACCTTTTCTCCTTACGCAAAGTCTTAACTTTATTACACAGTTTATGTATATAGCTTAATAATATCTACTTCGCTATATATTATCACCACTTATACTTACTCCGTGATACTACGTTGCGTTAAAACCTATATTCCGCCCCGCCCTATTTAAAATGCAGAACAACCTTAAAGTCCCTATAACAGCCGCCAACATTATATCCACACTCCAGGAACAATTGGCAGATATATAAAAGTCCTTTATAGACGCCCTTGTATAAAACCAAGCTGCTATAGCTTAATAGCAAGCCGAATAAGAAGCACGGCACTAGAAAATAATTAAGGCCCTCTAAGAAGAAATCCGCACCCTTAAGACGCCTATGCTAAGCCCTTAAGACTGGTCGCTATCACTAGAAGCTAATACGTGGAACGCGAGCCCTAAACTAGCAATAGTTATCCTACTAGTAGAACTAACTACTACACTATAATGATCTAAATAATTACTAGACCCTCTAATATTTACTAGTAAACAATAAGAACTTTAATTATTTCTAAGCCGGCTTAAAAATAAGCTAACTAGTAACGCTAACCGCTACCTAACTAAAGCCAACCAACTCTATTATGCCCTAAGTCAACTAGGAGGAGATACAGCTGACCTTATTAAACCTTTTTAACCAAACTTAGTACCAAGCCTAATTATACTTCTTAAAGCTACGTATAGTGACCTAAACCGCTAAGCTACTGTATAGAGAAAGATAAACCACATAACTTAAGGAATAAAAAGCTTTCTAGTATACTTCTCTAAATTTAACCGTTATGTAAAAGAAATAGGCTAGAACGACTTTATACTAATTAATAGCCTTATTAAATCCCTAAGTCCTAAACTAAAAACCTCCCTAATAGGTATAGACCTACCAGGAGCCCTTAACGCCTGCGTAAACATTATTAATAAATAGTATAACAATATACTACACCTAACACTAAAGTCTACTCCTTAATACAATACAACAGCCCTATAAACGTCCACTAAGTTATTATCTTAGCCTAAGTACCCTAACGCCATAGATATTAACATAGGGACCCTAGGATACGCTCCACTAGGGTCCCCTAAATAAGAACAATATATTAAGCTAGGCCTTTGCTTTAAATGCGGAAGCAAGGAATATATCTTAAGATACTGCGCCGTCCCTATGCCCTAACACAACTTATAAACAGCTAATACTAACAACCGTTTACTGTATTAATTCTCCAGTTACCGTCCCTAATCTTTACCTGGCTCCAACCCTATGTTTAGTAAGTACCACTTATAAGGATAAAGTTATAACTAATGTTCTGTAGGAACCCCTTCCCGCTTGCCACTAAAAGGCATATCCTAGAGTTAAGTTGCTCTCTGGGACAGCTATATTATAGGATCTCGTTAAACATATTAGATATTGCAAACCCTAACTCTTAGGATTATAGTATAACCGTTAACTGCCATCTTTGGCAGAAAAGTTAATAGGTTAATACTTAAGTCCTAATTAACACAGGAGCTAGCGGTATAGGATTTATTAATAAGATCTTTATATAAGATAATAGGTTTACCCTAACACCCCTCAACCAATATATTAATATATTTGGATTTAATAGCAAACGCACTATCTTAGGCCATATTACTTACGTAGCGGCCTTAAGACTCCAATACCTAAACTATAAAGAATTAATTAAGCTCTTTATAACTACCCTAGGTTACCTAGTAATCCTTAGACAACCCTGGATAAAGCTATATAAGGTAACCATTAATTAGGACAACCTTAAGCTTCTATTTACCGCCTCCCATTATAAGTAGAAGTGCCTTATAACTTGCTGCTTAGACCCTAAACCAAAATCTGAAAAATCCACTAGGATCCACCAGTTTAAAATTTCCACTAACGTCTACCCTATACCTAAAAAGTCCACCCAATTCTACCAACCTAAGAATTCCACCAAATTCCACTAATATAAGAATTCCACCAACATCTACTAAGAACCTAGAAATTATACCAAACTATATAAACTAACTCTAACCGCTGCACCCTAAACTAAGTAGAAGCTTAAGCTTAATATACAAAGGTACCAGAAGAACTGGTATTCCACTATAAAAAGGATACTTAAAGAACCTAAACCTAAATCTGATACTAACTCCGTACCTAATACCGAACCTAAAACTATATAAGAAACTAAGGATAATCCAAGCCTACTTAACACCTTAGATATCTACATAATTGGAGCTACCCTGTTAGCACAACTTACTAGGAAACCTAAATATACAATCTTTGCCGTTACAATGGCCAATATTAAGAAGGCCTTAGCACTAAAGAAGTACACTAAGCCGGCCACGAAAGTACCAGTAGAATACCATAATTATTTAGATATATTTTTATAAAAGGAAGCTAATAAGCTACTGGAACGCCGTCTATATAATTACAAGATTATAGTTAAAGAAGGAAAATATCCTGGATTTGGACCCTTATACGGAATATCCTAAAACAAACTCTAGGTACTACGGAAGTACTTAGACAAATATCTAGATAAAGGATTTATTAGAGCAAGTTCTTTACCTATAGCCGTACTAGTAATCTTTATTAAGAAACCTAGCGGTAGTCTGCGCTTCTATATAGACTACTAAGCTCTTAACGCTGTCACTGTTAAGAACCGATACCTAATCCCGTTAATCCAAGAAACACTAAACCAATTAAGTAAGGCTCGCTTCTATATAAAGCTTAATATTATCCACGCATTTAACCACCTCCGTATTATAAAAGGAGACGAATAGCTTACTGTATTTCGTACTTAATACGGATTATTTAAATACTTAATAATACCATTCGGCCTTATAAACGCCCTAAGTTTATTCCAATACTTTGTAAATAATACCCTGCGCCTATACCTAGACGTCTTTTATACTACTTATATTAACGACATCTTAATATACAGCAATAATCTGGCTAAATACCAAAAATATATTGAACTGGTCCTGTAAGCCTTGCGCGGAGCCAGCCTATAATTAGATATAGATAAATGCAAGTTCCATAAAACGAAAGTCCTATACCTTGGACTTATTATTTCTATAGACGGCGTATAAATGGACCCTAAGAAAGTTAAAGTAATTATAAACTGGCAAGAACCTAAGAATGTTAAGGACGTAAGGGCCTTTATAGGCTTCGCCAACTTCTATTAACGGTTTATTAATAACTTCTCCGCCTTGGTTTTACCCCTTATAGCCTTAACCCAAAAGGATAAAGCCTTTATCTTTAATAAGGAATGTAAGAAGGCCTTTGCTTATCTAAAGGTTATATTTACTACTGCATCTATGCTCTAACACTTTAACCTAGACTGAATAAGTATTGTAGAAGCTGACTCATCTAATTACGTTACTGGAGGCATTCTGTCTTAATACAATGAGGAAGGAGTATTGCACCCTATAGTATACTTTTTAAAACAACTAAGCCCAGCTAAATGCAATTATAAAATCTATAATAAGGAATTGCTGGCTATTATTAGATGCTTTAAGCAATGGCGACCAGAACTAGAAGGAGCTGGATTCCTAATTAAAGTTCTTAGTGACCATAAAAACCTACAGTACTTCACAACTATAAGACAGCTAAGCCACCATTAAGCCTGCTAGTTAGAATATCTATCCCAATTCCGATTCTTAATTATGTACCACCTAGGCGTTTAAGGCTAGAAGCCTAATGCCCTAACCTAACATTTACAGGACGCACTAGCTTAAGAAGAAGCGCGCTCCTACTATAATTAGACCCTACTCCGCCCTAAGCTATTTAAACCTCCTACTAAAGATCTTATGGTATACGTCCTCAAAATAACTGATTAAACTATTAAACAGATTATAGTTAACAAATATTTAAACAATGAGTTTATCTAAGAGACACTTAAGCTAATTTAAGATGGCGTTAGACGCTCTAAAAAGATTTCTCTAAGTAAATGCAAAGCTTACAGAAACCGCTTGTACTACTAGAACCGCCTAGTTATCCCTAATTATAATAAACTTAAGCTTAAGCTTCTTAAACATGTATATAATCTACTAGTAGCCGGCCACCTAGGCTAAGGAAAAACCCTAGAACTACTCTAACGGGAGTACTACTAGCTAAACATGTATAATATAATACGGAAGTACGTCTCTAGCTACTATACCTGCTAACGAGCTAAAGCTTTATATAAGACGTATAACGGCTTCCTAAAACTACTACCTGTTCCAGACTAAAGATAGAAGGATATCTTAATTAACTTCATTGTTGACCTCCCTATAAGTAAAGGCTGCATAAATATTATGGTAGTTATAGACCAACTATCTAAGATAAGACACTTAATCGCCTGACCTAATATATTAACACCTGCCGTTGCCTAACTGTTCCTAAATTACGTATAGAAACTTCATAGACTCCCTAAAATAATTGTCTCTAATAGAGGCCGCTAGTTTATCTTGGCGTTTTAGAAAGAACTAACTACCTAACTCTGCATTAAAGCACTGTTGTCTATAGTATATTACCTAGAAACGGATGGTTAAATGGAACGTGCAAATGCTATAATAGAATAGTATATTTGGATATACACGTTATATTTACAGGATAACTAGATGGACTGGCTTATATTTACCGAGTTTACTGCAAATAACTCCGTCTTAGAAACTACAAAGGTCTCCCTATTCCTGGCTAATTATGGCCAGTACCCATAAATGGGTTTTAAACCCTTTAGTAATGTTCCTTGCCTAGCTTATTAGGCCTTATAAGTTATAGAAGCAAACAAATTTATAAAGAAGATGGAAGAACTACAAGAGTTCCTTACTAATAAAATAACATGGGCCCAGTTTGTCTATAAAGCCGCAGCAAATAAGAACCAAACCCTAGCACTAGCTTACTAAATTAGTGACTTTATCTGGCTAGATGTAAGAAATCTAAACACAAAACAACCTATTAAGAAACTTGATTGGAAGAACGCCGGCCCTTATAAGGTTAAAAAAGTTGTCTCTCCTTATGCCTACCGACTGAAGCTCCTTAATACGGTTAAAATCCACCCTATATTCTATACATTAGTCCTCCGCCCTGCCGCCCCTGTATTAGACACCCTACCTAGACAGATCTAAGACCCTCCCCCACCAGTTAAAGTGAATGGTGAGGATAAGTACCTCGTTGAAAGAGTTAATAATATTAAGTATGACAAACGGAAACGCAAATATATATACCTTATGAAATGGAGAGGCTTTACTAAGCCCTTATAGGAACCCGTTAACTCTGTAGGACTTACACAAGCCGTAGAAGACTTTTACAAACTCTACCTAGAACTACTACAGCCCTATCTCGCAGAAGCTCAAGTTTAAAGGGGGGGTACTGTTATAGGACACCTCCGTAACACCTTATACACGTTTACCTGTTCCCACCTATTTCCACCTATTTCCACCTGTTTCCACCAACACAGTAAGAAGAGACTGACCGCGAGACGATAATCTAACGGCAATCTACCGTATTCTGCTATATTCTGCCAAGTCTACTAAATCCTGCCAAGTTCTGCTAGGACTGCTACTTAAATCCTATTCTGCTTTGTGTACGTGTCGACTAAGCAACCAAACTAACGATATATACCCTTTCTTCCCGTTTCCTTACCTTCTCTCCTTACGCAACGTCTTGACTTCATCACATAGTTTATGTATATAGCTTAATAATATCTACTTCGCTATATATTATTACCACTTGTACTTACTCCGTGACACTAGCTATAAAAGCTCTATTAAACGCCCTTAAGTTAAAAGCCTCTAAGCTAATAGCTTTTAAATTAAAAGCTTCTAAATTAAGGCTTTATATTAAAGCTCTAAATAAAAGGCTTAATAAGCGTAAACTCGGTTAAAATTTTCGTTAGTTTTTACCCTAATGATTATCTTTATAGGTAGGGTAGCAAAAAATCTAATTAATAACAATTAATACAATACGCGAGATTATATTATATTATATTATATTATATTAATCGGGGGTTTTTTTTTAATATGCTACTAAATAAGCAGGTAATTGTTACGGTAGGGCTTTAAGAAATCGGACTCTATACCTCTACGCGGTAGAGCTCGGGAACCTAGTAATCATTCGGTCGCCTCTTACCTAATTCCTCGGCTAATCCGCCAATTGGGTGAGGGAGCTCAATACGCAAAAACCAGCAATATATAAATCTTACCCCTCCTTACCACCAATATGCCTACCAAAGGAGAGCTTATCGAAGAAGCCGTTATTAAGGCCTCTTAGGCTATGGATGCTGATTCTAGATTGACAGGGATAGTGGCCCGCAGCTAAGTTTCAAGCCCCCTATCATCGATTAATGGCTCGCCGGCCGGGTCGTCTAGCAAGCGGTCAAATATAAGGCGATAGTGAAGAAGTTTAAACATGACTATATAGGGGTCAAATTAAAGCATATTGGGTACGATTTATGGAGTTTGGATGAGCCTATATGGCCGTATTGATTTACATATAATATATCTTCAATTTATTTGCGTATTGCTGGTTTTTGCGTATTGAGCTCCCTTACCCAATTGGCGGATTAACCGAGGAATTGGGTGAGAGGTGACCGAACGATTAGTACTATATTCCATTAGGATCGTGCTAATAGACTATTAGAGCAAACGCAGAGACGTACATACAGCAGTGCATCGCGGGCGCTGCGACGTGGTGGCGACGGGAAAAATTTTCTTGCTAGGAGGGTAAGCCCTAATGGAGACTTAAGAACACAGCTACTACGTCTTAACGTACGTTTTAAGCTGTTAAACCACGGCAACCTATATCCGGCGAACCCCTTCCTCCTATACGGTATAACTATATACGCGTAATTAAATAATATACCTTGTAGGTAGGAGGCCTGTAATAAGCCTCTAAACTACCCGCCCGCTTAGCTTAGCGACGGCTAAGCTACAGTATAAGGCTAGCTTAGGGGCAGAAGCTATGATTTATTTCTCACACACAATACAATACCTTTTCACATCCATTGTTCCCGTCACTGCATATTGCTATTGTCACATTCCTACACCACCCGAGGGGCCCCGAGCTCCTAACATTATCACGCCCCGTCTTGCCAAACCGCTTTTGTTCCATTCCTAGTGGAAATGGAGGTGTCGTCTAGGGTAAGCCCCTAAGGGAGAATCGACATCAACCACTTTCCCAGAGCTGAATATCAGATTAAGGACACGCCTGCACCAGTTTTATAACTATATTTCCCATGGCATCCTGCAACATACCCGGTTATATGATTATGTCTCGGCATTATGTTCCCCTGAGTTATATTCGTTTCAAAGGATAAGCGAACTTAAGGCTACCAATCTGTGGCTCCGTAGATGCTGAAAGATTTCTTCTTTGAGACTGCTAACACACAATTTACAGTTTACACTTAATACTCTAAGGAGAGACTTAGCAAGTTCCTCTAGTTGATCTTTCTTGTGCCTTTGCTGACCATCCCACCCGGAAGACGGCTAGTGTTGAACTGGATCGGATTTCCTTACCACCATCTTGATACTGGCTTCAAGTCTAGAACCCTATGTCTCAATACCCCGCTCCTTACCTCGCATGTCTCCTCGTATGTCTTATCGAGTGTCTCATCGAATGTCTAAATACCTATTTCCATTACCGAATAATAACGTAGTTGTTATTCTATTTGCAACCTATTTGTTACCTATCTGGTGCATATATAGAGGCTCTAGAACCCTCTTTAATAGACAGAGTTCTTACACCTAATTGTCTGTTTAACAGTTATAAGCCCAAGCCAACTACTGTATTATCTTTAATTCTAAAGCCTTTATTCCAATTAATTATTATTTTAATTATAGACAACCACGATAATAAACTCTTAATAAGAAACCAAACCTGTTATTATATTATCCGTTATCCTTGCAAGCCCAAACAATTGGGATAAATGGATTAAGGTTATTAAGTTAAAAGCAAATAACAATTATCTCTAGGAGTATATTGACCTATTAACACCTAAGACTAAACTGCTAAAGCTTAAAGAACCTATTTAAGCCTTACCTAAGGATACTAATAGCTGGGGGAAGATAAAGCTTATAGGGCTAGATAAGGAGGAGAAGGAGGAGCTCTATACGCTTAAAGCCGACTATAGGGACAATATAAAGCTATATATAAAACAGCTGTTAGCTCTTAATACGTTGCGCAGCTATATCTAAAGCTTAATCTTATATACCTACCTTATCTATATGTTTAAATGCGTCACCACCTATAATGTCTTAGTATTACTAAAGTAGAGAATTGCTCTAACTAACAACACCTAAAAGCTTTAAGTAGCTACCTAGTATATAAAGCTTAAGAAAGCGCCTTAGAACTAGAACTTTAAGGTCTAGTTAGAGGAGTAGGAGAAGGTGTATACTAAGTATAAGGAGCTAGATCTGCCTAAGGTATATAGTAACTGATTAGTAAGAGACTTTGTATATATAGTTAATTCTATTATATTAAGCTGGTTAGAATATTAGAAGAACTAGCTTAAAAGGCTTAAGTGAAAGAAGAAGACGCTTCCTACCTTCTTTAAACTAGTTAAATTCTACTAAAATTACTGTTGTATGGAGCTCGCCTAAAAGGACAAAACCCTATAAGGATTTTTCGTAGCCACTTTTAAGGATAAATTAAGCAAGTTACTAAATTTAAAGCCTAAATTAAAGCCTAAATTGTTAACAGATAAGTAAAAGAAGGAAAGGCAACTACTACTAGAGTGCCTATATAGAAAGCGTCACTACTTTAACAAATACTGGTATATTATGGGGTTAATTCCTTACCCATTATAGTTTAAACCAAGTAATAAAATTTAGAAGAAGGTAGATAAGAAGATTGCTAATATAACGCCAGAAATTAAGGCTTGTATTAAGCAAATTAAAAAGGACGATTAAGTTAATAAATAGCTAAAGGATAGTAATTAGTAGAGCTCTAAAGAGCCTAATAGAGGCTTTGCAGTTTATTAAGTAGGAGACTATAATATAGCTTCTAATTATAAGATTTGCAATAGTGTTATTCTTAACTTAAAAACCAATATATACGTTATTAACAATAGAGCTAGATTTGTTAGCAATATTAAGCCTACTTTAGACTAAATCTACATAGGCTTATATATAGAAGAAATTGTAAGCTATAGCACAGCTATAGTTATAATTAACTATTTAAAAGGGAAGAGATAGATACAGCTCTTAAGAGCAGCCTTTATATTAGGCTTCTATATTAACCTAGTATACCTTTAAAAGCTTAATAATAAAGGCGTCAATTAGAACAATAAAGATAATATTCTCTTTTATGGCGACAATAAGATATACACCTGCTGTAGCTACTACTATAGTTAGAAAACTATTAAATATAATAAGCTAAAGAGAGACTTACCGGAGGCTTCCTTTGCGACTTAATTATTAAAGTAACTAGTAAAACATTTATTAAAGCCTCTACTAAATTAGGCAGAAGGCTATATATAGTACTAGTAATTAGGCTATGCAGGAAAAGAAGTAATTAAGTAACTACCTTAGTTGGTAATAGGCGCAATTCTAAAAGGCCCAATAATAGTAGAATATAAATTGTGTGGGGTAAGCAAAGCTTATAAAGTAATATCTAGAAGAACACTAACTCCATTAATAGTTCCTTTCTGTAGAATCCACCTTAATTTAATACCCGGAATAGTTATATTTAATAGCAATAAGTATATAGTATACTTCTTTAACGACACAACACGGATAAATAAGGTAGACATAATGGTAGAGAAGTTGTCCCTTACCTAAAGAGTTATTATATACTATAATATTATTAAACAACAATACGGCTTTAAGGTAGCTATAATCCGCATAAATAGAGAGATATCTCTTAGAGATAAGTTTAAGGATTAGATAGCTGAATAAGGAATTACTCTTAAAAGATTAGTACTTAATACTTAATCACAGAACGGTCTAGTAGGATAATTTGGTAGGGTAATTATATAGAAGGCTTAATGTATAAGAATTAAGGCTTATCTACTAGAAGAGCTAACGCTAGAAGCCTATAAAGTAGATACCTATTTACTTAATTGGACGCCTAGTAAAAGACTAGGGTGGTAAATACCTTTTAAAAAAGTCCAGTTAGTAATAGGTATAATATTACCAAAACCTAATATAGGATACCTATAAGCCTATAGCTGTAGGGCCTATCCTTTTTATATAATTACAGCACGTGGTATACCAAACGCGTAGTTACGCGTTTGGTGCACTAACCACTTGTGTGCTAACTAATTAAGGGGGAGGCGCGTCAGTATATAGACTACGTAGTCTACCTTAATAGAATCGACAGTCACCACCATCCAAAAGAGCATACGATACTATACGTATTTCGTGCCCCTGGATATAACTCACTTGTATTATTAAATTGATACAAACACTGATCAGTAAGCGCGCACAGATTAGCAATCACTCGATACCTCCTCCCGAGCGATACACGACAGCAACCACCCGTTCAATCCTAGTACGACCTGCTGGAAGGTCGGAAGGTGGAGGATTACGGACCTATCACTAACTCTGTATACTTATTTAAGTCTTAGTACGGTTTACCGGAAGTTTATAGACGCGAATACAGACCTTTACGGAAACCCCCTACCCTTCTGCAAACCGTTACGGACCCGTTAATTACCTTTATGGACCGTTATAAGACCTCTTACCCTTCTACGAACTATTACAGACCTACTAATCGCCTTTACAGACCGTTACGGACCTACTAATCGCCTTTACGGACCGTTATAAGACCTTACGGAAACCCCCTACCCTTCTACAAACCACTACGGACCTGTTAATCGCCTTTATAGACCACTATAAGACCTCTTCCACCCACTACGCACCATACTACACTATACAGTATGGCAGACATCAGCAGGTAAATCGACAAAGGTTAAGAGAAGTGGAGTTAGGGAGTCAACCTTACGTCTATAACCGACGTTAATAACTACATTAAATTTAAAATCCTTGAATACGGACACTACAAGCTTTTAAACGACGATATGTGGGAGCAATATAAAGAAGACTTTGCAGACTTTACAGAAGCTACTTTTAAGGCTTGCAGTATTATACCTATCCGTAACCTACAAACCCTTTTACGTCACTAAGGTATATGGGTTAAAAAGGATAGGCGAGTTACTATTGCACAGTCTCTATACAATATACTATGTAAGGAGGACCAAACGGAATGGACCAAAGAATAGATCCTAGATTATATCAAAACCAGCGGACTCTTTGCCTCTTTTAAACTTAATAGGATCTTTGGTCTTATAGCCGACCCATTTAACCAAATTCGCCCTACAGACCCAAGTGGTTTTAGAATTAATCTTACGGACTAGAGCACACCTAATACCCAAGTTATGGACCGTAATACCCCTGCAAACCAAAATACGGACTAAAACCCTTCCGTCGCTCAAGTTATAGATCCGCAAACCACCTAAGTAAAGACCTACGGCAAGGAGCTAGCTAACCTAGCTAAGCTCTATACCAACGAATCCAAGTACAGCGGTAAAAACAATAACTTTAACTTCAAACTGACCATCTTTATGGACCTCTATTAGAAGGCTAATATTCCTAAACAGGAGTTTAGCCAAGCCTACTCTACTATGCTGCGTGGCCTAGCCCTTAACCACTATTACACCAACTTTAAGAGTAACCCTCTTAGTGTTCCTTTTAATAAGCTATGTAAGGCTAGATATAACTACTTTAAAGGGCCAGAATATAAGCGTGATATCCTTACCTAATGGAATGCAATTAAGTTACGGACTGTAATTAACAAGAATACCAAAAAATTAATTATAGAGTGCCTGCAAATCCTTATTAAAGACCTCCGGCACCTATAGCATGGCCTTAATATTAAGCTTCAAACGGACGACTTCCTGCACAATAAGCTTATTATAGCTTGCCAGGAAGTGGAACCCTATAAATACGCCTATTATAAGCTTGCAGACACCTTAACTGGCCTTATTAACAATTTACGGTCCTCTATTATAACATACGAAGTTTTAAACCCGCTAGGCAGTACTTAAGCCTTTATTATAGACCTACAAAACCTAAAAACTAACTTAGATGCCTATTTTACGGACCGCCGCTACCGCTAGCAGTACCCGTACCAACTAAGTCCTACCCATAACCCCCAAAGCAACTCCTGTACAAAAGTATACCCCAATAGACAAACTAACTAGAAGTGCTTTATGTGCGGTAAGGAAGGATATTGGTCTATAAGGCATACCTAGGAAGAACGTAACAAGTCCAAGAAGAGATTTAACAGCTAGATTAACCAGTTTATCTTAGACTATAAAGGAAAGGAAGTAGAGGAGTCTCTTAATAAGTTAATAAAAGCCCTTATAATTGACTTTAACTTAGACACTTAGGAATAGGAGACCTTAGAGACGTTCCTAACTACTTTCGGACCTTTTATAGACGGCTAAGCCTTTAATATTATGACCGTATTAGCCGACCGCTCCTTTGTACACTTAATTGCACCCAAAAACCGACCTACAAGCACACCTATTGGACCCGTTATGGACGTTATAGACCATAAACAGGACCTATTTGTATATATTACCACAGAACGCTATACCCCCAAAGAATTCTATGGCGTTATAATTGATATAGGTGCCTCTAAAAAGTCTACTATAGGTTACAGACAATACCTTGTATATAAGACCACCACAAATAATAATACGGATATTGATACTATATAAACTAGGGCCGTAAACGTCCAATTTGGCATTAGCTTAACCGCATTAATTAGATTAGTTGCAGTTAAGACCCTAATTGGCCTAGTTAACTTCTACGTAGTAAAAGCGGACACCCCTTTTCTACTCTATCTCGCAAACATGGACAGGTTATAGGTTTACTATAACAATATTACAGACACCCTAATTGGCCCCATAACTGCCCTAGGAAGCAAGCATATCACCCTACCAATTACACGACGATTCGGACACCCGTTCCTTATATAGGGAGAGACTCTACGGACCTATATTTAGGAATCTTTTAACTATAACCCGTGCTACCTTACCAGTACTAAAATCCACCGCCTGCACCGCCGTTTCGGCCACCCGTTAGCTGAAAAGCTGTATAGAGTCCTTAAATGCTCTGGATATAACAACGTTAATAGGAAGGCAATTAACCACCTAACTAAATACTGCTCCTTTTGCCAGAAATACAGACATTCCCTAGGCCGATTTAAGTTTACTCTTTATAAAAACCTTAATTTTAACCACTTAGTGTATATAGACATTATATACATCAACGGCAGCCCAGTATTATATATAATTAACGAGGCAACCCACTATTAAGCCGCCCATTGATTATAAAATATATCCGTAAAATATACTTGGGATATTTTACGGACCTGCTAGATTAATATATACGTTGGACCCCCTAAGTATATCACCTACAACGCCGATAGGAACTTTATCAGCAAGGAATTCCAACAGTACGCTACGGCTATGGCTATTTTAATAAAAGCCGTTCCAGTTAAGGCGCAATGGTTTATTAGGCTTATTAAGTAAACTTACCTAGCTCTATAGAGAGCTTACTAGATTATTATAGATAAGTATAAGGACATCTAAAAGGAACTGGCTTTATAGATAGCCGTAAAAGCCGTTAACAACACCACTGGCCCTAATAGACTAGTACCCACCCTCTTAGTTTACGGAGCCTACCTAAGGATAAGCAATCTAGGCCCTCCTGCCCCGTCTATTACGAAACGAGCAGCTATAATACGGAAGGCAATAGCTAAAATAGTTAAATTACGGGCCAAACAAGCTATTAATAGCGCCCTATATTACCGTAACAGACCTAACACAACCTCAGTTTATGACCTCCCGCTTAATTCTAAAGTCCTTGTATAACGTAAGAACGGCAACTGGACTGGACCTTATTGTCTACTAGCTATAGAAGACGAAACGTGCTGCGTATAACTTCCTAGCAGACCGACTAACTTTAGAAGCACATCCATAAAACCCTACTTTTGGTCCAAAAATACCTATGCCGTTAAACTAGACGAACTAAAAGCACCCACTAAGCCAGATAAACTGGAAGCACTCCTACCTACTTCAGAAGTCCCCTAGAAACCTATTAAACCTACTATAAAGCGCGGTTAAGGACGCCTCTAAAAGCACCCCATAACTAAGAACCCCATAACAGAGAATTACCTAACCTCCGCAGGTATATCTATAAGGCAACTTCTACCTACAGATATATTAGTTCTAGTACAAAAAACACTTTTTATAGACTTATAACGCAAGGAGATTAATGGACTACTTAAAAAGGGTGTTTTTACGGCTGTAACGGAGAGAGACATTCCGCAAGGCGTCCGTATATTCAACTTACGATTTGTTAATAAAATCAAGCACCCTAGTACTAATAAAGCCTTTAAAAAATTAAGGCTTGTTATACAAGCTTATAACAACTAGGGAAAGGACTTAGTCCTTACGCAATCGCCTATAATTTAACGGGTTAGTTAACGGATTATACTTGTACTTACGCCTGGACTACAGCAAACTAAACCCGTAGCCCTTTACTTACGGGATATCTCGCAAGCCTATATACAGTCTAATACCTACCTAAGTAGAGATATCTTTATACAACCACCCCTTAAGCTTAATTTGCAACTAGGAATAATTTTATAGGTTGTAAAACCCCTTTATGGAGTTCCAGAAGCTAGAAACCACTGGTTTAAAACATATTACCAGCATTATATTAGTAAACTTAAAATGGAATAGTTAACCTATAACCCCTGCCTCCTATACACCCTATTAAACGGCCTTGGTATTATTAGACTCTAAACGGATAATACCCTCTTTTTAGCGGACTGGACTTTTATAGACACTAAAGAGACTAAACTGTAAAAGGCAAAGTTCTTAGCAAAGCCGTAAGAGCAGTTAACTAAGTAGACTCTAATTAAGTTTAATAGAGGCTTAATTACATAAAAGGGCAACCTAATCTAGCTAACTTAGGAATACCAAGCTTAAAACCTAAGGCTTGTTACAGCAAAGCCTACGGACCTTACCAGTTCCTATAAAGAGACCCATAAGACCGTAAATATAAAGAACTAATACGTTGCACAGCGTGCAAGAGGCGCCTATATTGCCATAGTCTGTCAACCCAAATCTGCCTATAATTTGTCCTTTGCGGCCTAGGTAACAGATCCGCAAGAGGAAAATGTTAAGCAGCTTAATAAATATATTTAGTAGCAAATTAATAATGTAACAAGAGGACTTACTTTTATGCCACTAGACCTAAATTCCCTTAGCTTACTAGTATTTATAGATGCCTCCTTTGCCAATAATAGGGACCTATTATTATAAATTGGCTTTGTAATTGTACTTACAGACCGTAATTAGGATGTAAATATACTCTACTAGTCTTTAATCAAATGCAAATAAGTAACCCGCAGCATACTAGCTTCTAAGCTATACGCACTAGCCCATAGCTTTAATATAGGAGCCGTAATTAAGTCAACAATCCAGAAGATCCTATAGTTGGAGCAATTACCCCTGGTTCTATGCACCGATTTAAAGTCCCTTTACGACTGTATAGTTAAACTAGGTATAACATAAGAGAAGAGGCTTATGGTCGACCTAATGCGCTTACATCAGGCCTACGAACGGCGTGAGATTGTAGAGGTCAAATAGTTCAGCAGCGGAGACAACCTAGCGGACGCCATAACTAAGGCAAAGCCATATTAAGCTCTTAAAACCCTAATTAACACAAATAAGCTCAATCTAAAGGTCATGGAATGGGTGGAACGAGACTAAGGGAGCACTTACGGTTCATCTACAGCCCGTTGGAAGGCTGTACGGTTTATTTTACGGACCGTAAGCAGGACTTACGGCCAACTTGGAGCACCGTTTGGAAGGCAGCCCAGAAGGCACCTTAGGAGGGATTTCCTATGTATTTCTTTTGTGTTCTATGGTTCTATTAAAGCAATTACAGGGGCTATATACAAGTGGGTCTATTTTTAAGTGCCGCCAGTATATAATTACAGCACGTGGTATACCAAACGCGTAGTTACGCGTTTAGTGCACCAACTACTTATGTGCTAACTAATTAAGGGGGAGGCGCATCAGTATATAGACTACGTAGTCTACCTCAATAGAATCGATAGTCACCACCATCCAAAAGAGCATACGATACTATACGTATTTCGTGCCCCTGGATATAACTTACTTGTATTATTAAATTAATACAAATACTTTTAAATATAATATTCTATACTTAAATAGGCTTGCGCTAAGGGCCTATATAGAATATTTAGTAGGGTATAATTTAACAAATATCTTCTAAATCTATATTTTAAGTTAGAAGAAAGTTATTAGAATAAGAGATATAAAGTTTAATAAGCAGTTGCTTTATAATAACTTACAGCTAGATTTAGTAAATATACTTTAAGTAAGGACTAACTAAATGTTAGAAATTATTAATATCTATTAAATAGAGAATCTCTAAAATAAATTGGAATTGTTATTTAATAAAAGTAATAAGATTTAAGATAAAACTAAAGGAAGACAATAGGTGGATTATAGTGGAAATTAAGAGGAGTTTAATACTAAGAGTAGTAAGTAACAAGATTTAAGCTCTAAAGATAACTTAGCTCTAAGGCTTTCTACCCTAGATAAGACGCCAGAACCTAACTTACTGGAGCCTCTACTACCGTCCTTAAAGACCTTAGCAAAGAAGCCGCACTATATTATAGTTTTAACTAATAAAGCTAAGCTAAAGAAGAAGATTAATAGTAATATAGGAGAGCAAAATATGGTTAAAGGAAAAAGACTTAAAGGACAATTAAAGGTCTATACAGGTTTTCTTACTAATATTACTAATAACTAAAGCCTTCTAGCTTAAAGATTAGCCTTTAATATAGGGCTCACTTTTATAAAAAGCTGTACTGTAATTAGCTTTTACTACCGCCTAAGAACTGGAAGGAGCTTTAAAGATATTAATATAAGGAAGAATTTATAGCTACTGCTAAAAAGGAATATACAGACCTTTAAAATTAAGGAACGTTCTATATTATTAATAAGACAATCTATATTAAAACCGTGCCTATTATCTAGGTATTCACCTGTAAGACTAATATTAATGGATATTTAATAAGGGTTAAGGCTTATTTTTGCACAAGAGGTAATTTATAAGAGTTAGTTTATAAGGATATATATGCCGTAACTCCGGTAGTAAGATTATTTAGAGCCTTAATAGCTATTATTGTAATATTTAACCTAGACTACTGGTAGGGCGACGCCGTTAATATATTTATAAATAGTAAGATTAATAAGGTTGTGTATATTAAGTATCTAAATAGATTTCTAATTAAGGGCAAGAGCTTACTGCTTTGATAAGCGCTCTATAGATTGTAATAATTACCTCTACTATGGCATAGTGACTTAACTATAATATTAAAAAAGGAAGGCTTAAAGCCAGTAGCGGAGGAGCCTTACCTATATTATAATAAGTAGCTAATAGTCTTCTTCTATGTTAATGATATTATAGCTACCTATAGGAAGAAAGACCTACTTAAGCTTAAAATATTTAAGGAGCACCTTATAAGAAGGTATAAAATAAAGGACCTAGGTGACCTTACCTAGTTCTTAGGGATTTAAATTATTTATAACTAAGAGAATAGGAAGCTTTGGCTTAGCTAGGACTCCTATATTAATAAGATTGCAACCAGCTTTAATATAAAAGATTATCGCAAGATATATATACTAATGGGCCTTAAGGAACTTAACCCTAATCTAGAATAAGCCTCTAAGTAAGACATCTGTCTCTATTAAAGGAAAGTTGGATCTATATAATATATAGTAAGTATTACTTGTCTAGATATAGCAAGAACCGTAAGTAATCTATTAGAGTTCTTATAAAATCCATTACTAACTTATAACGCAGCTGCTATAAAAGCAGTTGCCTACTTCTATTAATTAAAGACCCTTGTAATTAAGTACTTAAAAGAGAATATTATAACCTATCCATGAAGTATATATGGCGCTATACTGGTATAGCGCAAGGCTAAAGTAGGGTTAGTAGTAGATTTAATAGGTATATAGCCTTACCGTCTATAAATCTGGCTATATATAAATAACCTGCGACCTACCTGCAAGGTACTAGCAACCTGCCTATATAAGTAAGCTTTTGGAATATTTCTAATGGTCTACTAAATTTAGGTAACGGCGTTAAGCTCTACTAGCCCTAAGTATTAAATAGACCAATTAGGATTTTCTACCCTGGGCATAGAAAATTACTATTAGCTTGGTTAAATGCGGGAGAGTCTTAGTAAGGCAAATCTGATTAATTAGACAACTTTAACCGCCAGTTAAAGTTCCTCAACATCTCTACGCCGTGTATATATACCACCTGTCTCTCTATGCGCAAAATTAAGACGCTCTTTCCCCTCTAAAATTTTTTCCTTATTAAGGTTTTTTATAGGGTTTTGTTAAGGCTTAAGCATATAAAGGATTGGGGACAATCCTTTTAAAGGGGGGGGCATTATTAGGTAAAACCTAAATAGATAGTTATATAACTGTAAGGTATAGGTGACCCTGGGGTAACTTAGGGGTAACTTACCTGTAAGGTATGTGCGCTGCACGTACCTAGGGAAAACCCTTCCTACCTCGCACATAGACTCCTTCTTTTTCCCTTAAGGATTCGTCTGTCTATATAATATACCCTATTGTTCTATTATTGGACTCCCTATCCACATCCTTACCTTACAGAGTACCTATTATATAATATTAGTTTTAGCTTAAAATAAAGTAGCTAAAAAGTTATATAAGAGAGTTCTCTATATATTTAATAAGCATATCTATAATCTCCTTATGTCTTTAATATTGCATAGTAGAATGGCTTTAGAAAGGTATAAATTGTATAAAGAAGCTTCCAGTCTTATGGCGAGATATAATCCTCCTTAAGCGTATTAAAGTTGCTTTTAATATAGTTATTAATCCTTAACTCGTGCTTAAGTAAGACGCTTAATATCTAATACCAGCTATTCCATCTTATATAATTATTAAGTAGAACTTATCTTTTAACTAAAGTCTTAAACTCCTTTATATAACTTATTAAGGCATAGAAGTGTACTATAATATTATAAAGCTTATTAAGTAAGCCTATTACTTAGAAAGCCAATTTCTACTTAATATCTTCCTTATAACTTCGCTCCTTTCCGCTTATATTATTCCTTTTATATAACTTAATAGCCTTAAATTTAAGAGTACCTTTAAAAAGGAAGGCCTAGACGGTAAGATTAATAGTATACCTCTAGTAGCCGATACATTGTTAAATAGGATCCTAGGTAATATCCTTATTATTAGTAAGATACTTATAGATTGTATAACAGAGAGTATTATTTATTGTAGAATTATCTGTAATAATAGCTCTAAGCCTTTATATAATCCTATACTTCTTTAAGACTAGGGGAAAGGTATTTTATTATTCAGCTTTACTATAACTAGGTACTATACAAAGGGCAAAAAGGGCTTTTGTTATATATTATTATTATTAAATTAAATAATATTAGATTAAGAGCCTAATAGAAGACATAAAACTCTTCCTACTTTATAATCTGGAATGGAAGGTTTTGTATAATAATTAAGTTAATAAGAGCTTACTAAATAACTTCCTTATTTAGAACCTTTATAAGAATATAAAATCAACTTTGTCCGTCCTAAATTTTAATACTCTTTATGCCTAAAGTTCCTAAAGCTTTTTAAGTGCTTGCTCCTTCGTATAAGTATAAGGCTGTTTTAGGTTAATAGAGATTATATAGTCTTTTATAAGGTGTTTTTTTATATTTATAGTTAATAGTGCTAAGTAGCTTTTGCACTAATTGCAGTATATAAGCCGTCGGTTCTTTTTATTAAATATTAGCTTGTTTTTATATAGTAGGCGAGTAAATTTATGGACTGGAGACTAAAGCTAAGCCTATTGTGTGCTAGAGCTCTTAATTAAGCTAGGAGTATTTTTAAGAAGAGATAAATTCGCTTCTAAAGCTATGTTTCGTACAATATTGTAGTAGAAAATTAATAGAAGAAAAATTAATAGGGAATTCCAAGGAATATTACAATACTTTAATATAATATAAGGTATCAACCAATCCACCACAATCCACGAGAATCCACCAGGATCCACCAGATCATCAAAATCAATCAATCAATCAATAGCTTCACATGAATTATCTGACAGCGGCCTAGCGACGACGGCGGAGGAGCAAAGGGAGGCAACGGCGGAGACGAAAGGGAGGCGACGGTGCTTCAAAAGTTCGATATAGTATTAAATCTTTTTCCGGAATTAAGCAATTGTTCCGGAATCAAGACGCTCAAAGCGATACATGATTTGTTCCTCTTTGAAGACGATCTGTTCCGGTATGAAGTAGAAATAATCCGGAACGTGCCGTGTGCTGGTATGGAGCTGAACAATGGCCGTAGAAAAATATAAAATTTGATATTTAAAATATTTAGTTTATACCCATAAGCTCTTAGACTCTCCGTAGAGAATTCGTTGGTGATAAAGAGCAGTATGCCCATGTGCGCGTAGTGCACGTACCAACGGTCCACTGGGGGTCTGATTTATGAGATAAACCCAGAGGGCTTCTCGAGGGGACCATGATAATATCCCTTACACCTACACGGCTATATAGAGGCTTTAGGAAATAGGGCTATAAATAAAAATTAGTTCCTCTGGCTGGAGCACGTAAATGGCACTACTTATAATATCAATAGAACCCGCCCGGACTGGCAACGGTTAAAAGGAATGTTTATATTCTTTGAGCTTTCCTCTATGGCATGAAACAAATAACGAAATATAAAATGTAGATCTGGCTGAGATGCCGTAAAGTCTTCGAAGGAGCGTATAGAAAGGAATTCTTTGAGCTTTCCTCTATGGCATGAAAACAAATAACGAAATACAAAAATTAGATCCGGCCGAGATGCCGTAGTCTTCGAAGAAGCGTATAGAAAGGAAAACTCCTCGAGCATAGGCCCTCGCTAGATTTCATTTCCCTCCTGCTTTAATCTTTATCTAACAGGCTACCTGCGAACAAGAATTGGGCCTTGGAACGCTAGTATCCACAAGATTGCTAATGCCCTCATCATCTGCACAAGCCTGCCAAATAATGTCCAATGCAGGGAGCACATTGCAGCACCTCACACCATTGATCTGCTGAAGTTGTACCTGTACATTGCCTGGATCGCTAGAATTATTGATGATATTCTGGAGACTCCCGGGGACGTTTCCAAACACTTCAAATAGGAGTTTGATTGCATTATTAGCGTCGTCCGCCAGCCCTGAGATATTGGAGAGGATGTCAAGCTCATTTGGTTCGTCGTGGGCAAAACTAAGGGCAGTTTGCGCAGCGGATTTAAGATCCGTAGGAGAAAGAGAGGTGGCCGAGTTAAGAAAGGAATTGACATTCACTACATCGTTGCGTCAAGAAGTAATAGCCGTTTGAACCTGGTCCTGCGTTGGCTCACGCGTAACGAGTTTAGCAGGAAATGGGATGGCGGTAGTAGCGGCAATGAGAGCAAGAAGGCCGGTAGCGTAGAATGACTTCATTGTGGTGGATTTGTGGATTTATGGATTTGATCGAAATGCGAGGGAAGCTTTAAGATTGTAAGGATCAGAGAAATGATTAAAGAGGAGGCTGTTAAGTTCGAATTCAGGCTGGATTGTACTGTTGATGCTGTCTTTACACTGATTATGGGGTTCTTTTATATAAATGCTCTCAGCCCTTAGGATGGTTACTTAAGGCTTCGACAAATTTCCTTATATCTTAAAATAGCTTTAGGATAAAAACTAATGCACTTATCCTGTGGAATCAAGTGCGGTTTGAGTCCTTGTTCCCTGGAGATGCCCCAAACAGGTAGCACGCAACGGTTTAGAGTTCTATAATTTGCTATCATCCCGGTAACAGCTGACCGTCCGCTTTGTAGCCGTTGCGGCAGTGCAGACTCCTTCGTCGTTGTGCTGTGCAGTTCAAATCCTTTACTGTCGTGTAGTGCCTATTCTTGAATAGGCTTGCTAATAAGCACCAATTTGGCTTATAGGACGTGCGCGGGCCGTGTAAGAACCAATTTCTGGTACAAGCCTATGTGCAAGGTCATGGTTGGGGTCTGTGTTAGTCCTATGAGCCAGCTTAGCTTGCTTATTATAATTAGTAAGAAAAAATGTGTTTGACGCGAAGGGGCCTGTAACGAAGTTAGCAAGTACACATAAGGCAACATGTTCTAATATGAGACATTACATGCTAATTTTTTTATGTAAGTGTTGGTTTCTACACCACCGTTTGTGTGGTTGGTGAAAAACAGGCAAACCGCAGTCGCGAGTTTCGTGTTGAGGTTCAAGGCCCCCTGCTAAGAAAATGATGACGTTGGGTAATAAAAGACATCAACCTCAAATCTATCATCTTTATCATCATAACTGACTCGTATGAGTTACGTGACAATAATAAGCTATCTTTGTTAACTGAGTGCATTTTTTATCCTTTTGAATGACTAAGAAGCCATCCTTCGGCCAGTGATCTTTTTGGACTGGGTTAAAGTTGGAGTGGAGTGGAGTGGAGTGGACTGCTAGCCTTGATAGGCAAGCGTTAGTCCTGTTTACGAATGAGCTAAACTACAAGTAATTTGGACTGGAGTG
>Ga0307507_10000547_pt1 | contig 80366 bp, 63 predicted proteins | sample 7_EM_MG_FD_207223 | JGI IMG/M metagenome (GOLD analysis project Ga0307507, IMG submission 207223) | Populus trichocarpa ectomycorrhiza microbial communities from riparian zone in the Pacific Northwest, United States - 7_EM | ecosystem: Host-associated > Plants > Roots > Unclassified | place...
TGGCTAAAATATGCTAGACCAGTTCTGGGTTACAAAGGAAATAGCAATAGAAGGCAAAGGGGCGAGTAATAGGCGCCCCCTAATAACTCTACAGGAGTAGAGTACAGTGTGTAATACTAGCGCGTCCGTAGGTTTGTTATGGCAGCAGTAGTTCCCAAAGAGGTTAAAAAGTAAGGTAGTAGAGCACCACTGGTGACTTATAGGCGACTCGTAAGCGAGCCCTAAAAGGCGGGGAGATAGATCACGGGGTTTTCTTAAATAGAGTTTTCTCCCCACATATATATAAGGAGTAGTCCGCGTGGGCCCAACAGGGATCCGAATCGGACGTTAAGCAATGAATAATAATATAGCTATATAAGATTTTCTATTATAATGCTAATTTCCTTTATAAAAGAGAGTGTTAAGGGTAGGGTTTTGGGCTAGATAAGCTGTCTACTTTATATATTAAGCTGTAAGCCTAGATAGGCTAGCTATTTTCTTCCTAAAATTATGTTATGGCTTCCTAGGTCTATAATAAGAAAGGGGATGTTATACTGCCTTTATCTGTCTACACGGAGGTAAATCTATAAAATAGGTATAATGGGTGGTCCTATTTATCCGTTATACCCGCGAATAGGAATTAGTTTAGGTAGTTCTTTAAGGGGTATATTTAAAAAGTTAGCTAGCCTTATAGCATACTGGGTGTTTATTAAGGTAAAGGTATTTGCTCTAGAGTTAGCCAAAGTAGAGGTTAAAACTTAATATCAATTACGGAATAAGGTATAAGGGATAGTGTAGCTTCTTTTACTAACTAGCTGACCTAGATTAATATATAATATGTTAATCCCTTTTAACCCTAGAGAGGAGTCTTCCTTTAGGGTTTCTCTTTTTTTAACTCTACACTATCCTCCTAAATTAACAAAACCTTACCTATTTTTGCCTTTATCTGGCAATTCTTTATAAAGTGGTCTTTCTGGCTATATAAGAAGCAAGCTCCTTGATTGCTAAGGGCCTGTTTATAGGGGTTGTTATATATAGGCCAAGTATACGCTGGACCTGTAGTAGAACTAGCTGCACGGCTAGTTGCTAAATTAATGGCGGGCTGTATAGCTGGTGCTGTAGGAGTTGCAGATTGTGCTAGGGTGTTATAGGCCGTTTATAAAGTGCTTGTAGTCTAGTTTAAAGAGTTTCTAGCTTTATACCACTTAGATTATACTTTAATTTAACAGAGGCCTTGGTTAATAGCTAAGTAGTAGTCTATAAGTACCTTTAGCGTCTATATAGTAGTAAAAACTGGCAGTATGGCACGCTGTAGGTCTAGGGTAAGCTTATTAAAGAGGTCTAGTATTAGGTTTTTATGGGGAATTTGGGCTTGGCCGGCTAGATATAGAAAGCGGGTCTAAAAGGCTAAAAAGGTCTCTGTTGTCTTTATATTAAGAGCTTTATAATTAAGGTGGGCGTTTTATATTTTAAAGGGGTCCTTATAAATAGAAGATAGGTGGTTAACTATTTCTTCTTTAGAGAGGAAGGGGTCTGCTAAGTTCTAGGCGTATTACGGACGTAGATGCGTCTATGCGTCCCTACTAGTACGGCCGAAGACGTAGGCCATTTTAGCTTAGGTAGTAGGGAAGTGGTTTATATTAACTTTAAGCTTATCTTGCAGTTAAAGCTTCTAATTATTAAATATAGGGTTAGTTCCGTCTGTAAGTAATAGGGGGTCCGTAACCTTTGTGGACTGTAATAATGCTAATGCTATATATTGGGCTAGGGTCTTAAGGACTATAGCAAGTCTCTAGGTGTTTAATGACTTCTTGCTAGGTATAGGGGTGTCTCTAGTTTTAAGTAGCTCTTAAAGCTATTTAATTTTGGTATTAGCTACTATAAGCTCTTTTTAGGGGGTTAAGACGGCAACTGTTTCACTATTAGAGGTATTTATGGGTCCTACAGCAGCTTTGCCAGCTGCTGTATTTCTTGGCATAGTAGTAGGGGTATTAGATAATTTCTAGTGTTTGTTTATTTTCTAGGAGTTCTGGTCTATGTGTGTCCTATTCTTAGGTTTTGCGTTCTGTTTATATTCTTTTAGTTCTTAGGGGTCTGTCCTGTCCTTATGGTTCTGGTAATGTCCTTAGGGTCCTATTCTGTGTCCTTTATAGATATATTTAAGTTCCTTTTTAGGAAGAAAGAGTAGTTAAGCTTTAGATAATGTTAGCGACTTAGTTAATTAAGGTATGAGCACGGCAAGAGGGACGCACAAGTCTGTATAATTGGTAGTCTATAAACGAGGATCCAAAGCTAGAGAAAGGAAGGAGAAGAATAGCAGCGCCGCTCGATATTTTATGCGGTCCTTGAGTCACGTGACTCGCGTCTACTATAATCCACGTCTGCCAAGATCCACCGTTTTCTACCAGCGCCGTAACAGTAGTTAATCTCTTCTTTTTACTAATAACTTCCTCTACTATACCTTCGTAATCCTTACTAGAGGACTCTACTTCCTTATTGGCCGCTACTTTGGTTGGAAGACCTGCCGCTTAAAGCCGTACATTAACAGCCGCATTAACAGCCGTAGTAAATTCAGCACCTCTGGCTTTAGTAGACGCGTTAATAGGTACAGCAGCGGTTTTATATTTAACTATAAGATTAACCCAAAAAGCCTTCCTTACGTACTTTAATTGTGTGTCTATTATTCCCTCTACTTTATGCCATTTATCTGCATTGTTGACTTTTTTAGGTATTATAGGATCCTTTAGACTTAATGATGAAATAACAGCAGTTAATTAATTAAGCTGGAAGGAACGAAGGCCGTAATATTTGCTGGCTTAATACATATTTTCGGCAACAAACTTCTGGAATTTAAAGACTCCGAATGAGATAGGTAGAACGTTGGTAAATAGCGTTATGCTATTAGCGTACACGGCCAGATTTAAAAGAAAGGTTTGAGGGCCTTTAGACTGTTCTACAGCAGTAGGAGGTATTGATATAGGCGGTGCAGGTTTGGCGGTAAGGTCTACTTCTTAAGGCGCTTTAGAAGTATTCTTTGTAGTATTCTTAGGTGCTTTGGCTTTCCTCTTGTGTGCCATGACGCTAACTGCAATAGGAAAAAAATATAGGCTTTGAATAGCTTCAAAAAATAGGCGACGGCGATGTGTTGGTATGGAGGATGGGTGGTGGCATGCGCGGGTACAGAAAAGTGGTTCAAACAGGTGAGGATTCGGCAAATTTCTGTACTAGATCATGGTTTCTGACATAAACCCGTCCTTTTCTGAAGCGACTGTAGGGCTGAAGACCTCCATGGACTTATTCCGAATGCTCCAGAACAACCCTCACTCTCCGCGGGCACCCACAAAACCCTCGTCTTCACCCTTCCGCCTACCTGTCCCAATGCCCTCCCTATACGGCCCACGATGTTCGGCGTTATAGTCTCCGGCCGCCCGGTGCTCACCGACGTGCAAACAATCTCGCAAACCCAATTCGCCTTCACACTCCCCGCCGCGCCGCCCTTTAGCCACATCGTCATCTTCCTGCTCCCAGGCACTGTGCTGCCTGCCGACACGGCTGCCGCAGTATATGTACAGCTCCCTGACTCGCCCGAGTTCAAACTGCTAGGCGGCATCGCGAACGAGAAACCCACTGCGATTTTCAAGGTTAATAACAAGGCGATTGGGATCTATGGCGTGAATAACGATGACGATGCAATGGTCGATGAGAGCGCTGCGCCCCCGCTGAGCAATGGTGTTGCCGGGAATGTCACGCTGGGCATCTCAGTCGAGCCGGCGGCGCAGGTTGCGGCGAATATCACTCAGATGAAGGCGCAGGCTGCGCAGTCGTCTTCGGGCTTAGAGCTCGTGAGACGTCCGCCTGAGAACTCGCCGGTTCCGACGAAGGTGCTGGCGCAAAAAATCATCAAGAATGCGTTCAATTTTCTCGCGAGCTTTGCGGGAAATGACCCCGGTGGAAATGAGGTCGTGCCGTTGAAGATCTTCCAGGATTGGTGGTCGAAGTTTGAGAAGAGGATTGAGCGTGATCCGGGTTTCTTGGAAAGGGACGACGAGAGTTGAAAGATGGCTTGATAATCCGCCCTGTGTAATGAAGTGCTGCTGGATGCTCCGTCGTGTTTCGCTCGGGAGCACATTATCTGATTTGGATGCAATCAAGCTGTGTTGGTATATTACTAAACAGCATGCATACTATTATGAGGCTTTAAAAACTAAAGCCGGTGTTCAAGGATGTCTGGCTAGGGTTGCGTTCAGCATACGGCCATTGGGAACAATAGGGTTGCTTAGAGCAACACTGGGAGCTTCTGACCCTTTTTTTGGAGCATTGGAATGGTATTAAGGGCATCAGAAAATCTCTCGTAAAACACACGTGATTATTCCGCTGAAGAATTACCTATGCGCAAAACAAGACGTTTAGAAAGTGAGAATGAAGCATAAATCGGTATACTCGTCACTTGACAACCAGGCCGCACGTGATTTCTCAATCACATCTTCACGGTGCCTCCTTGTTTTCTGAAGTCTAAATGTTGCTCGACTTCTGCGACCCGGGATTTGATTCGGGCTCTTCTGAACTCTCACTCTTGCTAGATGACTGCGACTCCTTCCGCTCAAACTAGTCCCTATATTCTAGCGTTCTAGCGCCCTGATCTACCGTAGTAGATCCGCCGGCTTGATTCGCTTTCCGCCGTTCCTCTTGTTCGATCCTAAGCCGTTCATACGCCATGTCAGCCGCCGCTTTCTGCTGATCTGATGATTTCGATAACCGAAATTGTGCTAGTCGGGGTAGTTGGAATGGCCCGGAGACCTGCAACGGCGATCTTACGGCGGCAGAGTGGGGATCAGTGCCGACGCTGCTGTTGCGCTTTTCATCCTCACCCTGCTCTACATTTGAGGGAGGCACCGGTTTGCGCCAGAAGCAGAAGCCGCCCCAGAAAGTCCGATCTGAGGCAGGGATGTGGCGCCAGGGTCTCTCGCGCAGACTGAAAATTAAGCAGTCTACTGCACCCATGGTGGTAACGCAAAATATGGACAAGCAGCTGAGGGCATAGGGAGGGTGCTGGACCTAGTAATTGTTGTATTGCATGCAGTGAATAGTAAAAGGGATAATCCACATACAGATATAGGCTATAGGGTAGATGAAGAGGAGGCGTAGTTGTCGGTTGATTCGGCTGCGCTGTAGGGCCATACGTTTAAGGGCCGTGTCATTACTGTCGGCGTGGCTTCGATGGGTTGAGTCGGTCCGTACGGTCGACCGACATGGTTCAAAGGTATCGTCAAGGCAAGGGAATATTTGAGCATCACTATCAAAGGTGATGGTTCTGCCCGTATTCGCCGTATATGCCGTTGACACACTAGTGATTGATGGCCGAACTTGGCCACGGTCATTATGCTCGGGTGCATTGCTCGGTTGAGGAGGTGGTGAGCTAGTGATTCGGCGATCTGCAGAGCTACTTTTCGAATTAGTGGTCTCCGCTATTGAAATAACACCTGAGGCCCTCCGCGTGCGGTCTAATTCTTGTTTGATGAAGCTACTTGGATCTTCCGATTCCAGACTTGGGGTGTCTGATTGCTTCCGGTATATTGATGATCCTGTAGCTGTTCTAGATTCCATTGCTACCAATGTTGGTATAGTTGTAGAGGTGGACACCGATGTGGACCTATCTGCTGCTTTGGTGAAAGCACGGAACTCGAATCCAACGTGGGTATAGATAGCCACAGCTAGTCCAAGAATGATAAACCCAATAAGATAGCGAGGAATCCATGCTAATGCGAGACGGTACCAATATGGTCGCAATGGGAGAGAGCCATTCGATATATAGCCAGCGGTGGGATTTACAAATGCTAGCCCAGCCATTAGCGCAGGCATGGTGAGGCCTCCTGCATAGATGTAGTAACGCTGTCTGTAGAAGACGTCGGAACGGACTGATACAGAAGGTCGAAAAACTTGAATCGCGCTGTGAATCGCAATGATGAGGACTGCGTAGTCTATTTGAACACTCAGTAAGCTAGAGCTTATATTCTCCGTGGATTTGAGAAATACAGACCGCTCGTTTCGGTTCCATATTGTATTAAGAACCCACTGGCTTGACAAAAGGGCGATTGCGTAGGTATAGCCCCACGTCGAAATGAGGCTATGGCGAATATAAGATACCAAGTTGCTCGAGTTAAGTCACCGTAGATGAGTAGCATAATGAGCCTGAACATGCCTTATGTTAGCGTCATGACAAGGAGGTCTCGATCGGCCGATCATTACCTATGTCGAAACCTCTTCCTCATTCGGCAGAACCAGTAGAACGTAGTTGTAGCGGCTAGTACGCCAATGCTTGCGCACGTAACCGCGATAGTCTGTATAACTAATTTGCGATGGTCGCTAACGAGGCGAGATGGATCGAAGGTGCGAGACAAGAGTTTAGGCTTTGAGGGAACAGCAGCATGCCGTAGTGGGGCATCGACTAAGGGTTGTGGGTATGGGACACTAAGAATGGACGTAAAGAAATAGAAATTAGGAGGGAATTGGCGCCATTCAGTATCCCGTTTGATATAAGCAGACACAAAGGACCACCTTCTCACAGCTGGCATACTGAGGCTTCCTTTTCTGTCTTGGGCAGCAGTGACGCTTTAGCACTCAAAACACAACTCTCACAATAAATTATTCCACGGGAAAGAACATTGGGGAGGACAGGTAGCTCTCTAAAGTATCCATCTTGAACTGCGGGATAAGCGGCAAGCTGATGACGATAGATAGTGATTCGGACGCAAACCGGAGTAGTAAGTGCTATTTAGACGCATACCAAATCGCCGGAGCATGATCCCGGGGCAACATACCCACAAGCTCGGGAGCTCTTTGTGGTTTTATAATGGATGAACGCGGAAAAGTTGTAGAAGACAAAGAAAATTATCCGAATTCAACCCATCGCGTATACGGATACTGCACCCCAAGGATTAGCAAAGCGTATTAGCCCGCATGTAGCAAGATCGCTTGAAGAACTGTTTGTTATACGGTGGCAAGAGTTGTGGCAGATCTACCCTGCACGAGGAGCCCAGCACACCAACAAAGACAATCGAGCAAAAGGTTGCTAATAGAAGACTGTGCCAGATCCCAATAAACGTGCTGTCTCACCTGCATTCAACCACCTATCGAACACCGTCTAACAGCGCTTCATTATGTGGTCTGTTTATAGTAGCGTTTATTTCTTTTCTCATTTGCTGCGGGGAAACTTGGAAGATGGTAAATTTATGAGTTATGCAGAGCCCATGCCGCAAAGAATTCAGATCTTAGTCTAATGATGTTTCATGAAAGAAATAACCCCTGAAGTGTCGAGAACGCTAGTCTATGCATCGTCTAAATTGGGAGACAGTACGATCAAACTGAATCGGAGATCACCTCCTCCTGACTCTTGTTCCCGCTTGAGAAAATTACGAACCCCCAGATTCAGCGCCTTCTCACTAAGCACATCTTCATCGTTGGTGAGCATGCCCCGGTCAAGAGGACCTTTACGGCGACCATCCATTTCCCAGAGATGGTTCTTTTCCGATTTGACGAAGCAAACGTAGTGCAGGTCGACCTTTTCATCCGCAGACGGAGCTGCAGTATCTCCAACAACGGCGGCGGATTGGTGTGCATTCTCTAAGGCTTTTGAATCGTATAGGAGATTTGCGCGCTCGGCAGGCTTCAGTGGGATTGCATTCTCTAATAGCTGCGAAAGATTTGACTTAGGCTCTGCAAGTAATCAGTGTCTAGATTTTCACGCAAGTGTGGCTCATAAGCTCGACGCTTTTCACGAACCGATGTACGATCGAGCTTTGCCATTGGAAACTCCGTGAAGCAGCCCAATCAAACCACATGCATTTCCAATCGTCTGCTTGTACCATATAACTTCTTCTTCCGGACCCGACCCGTCATATTCTTTTTTATCACTGTCTTCCTGCACCCGGAATTTTTCGTACGTGTCGCTAACTGGGAAGATTAAGAGGAGCGCGTATGCCGGTCGAGGAACAAAGGCGAGGAGTTCAGGATCGTCGATGCTAAAGACATCGTGAAATGCGAGTTTCTCTTGTAGGCCAAGTTTGTGTACCAAGGAGGACATAACCTCCGGGTTATTCTCTGCATTAAAAACCATCTCTTATTGGCGAATATTATACTACTGTGGAGGGTGGCGTCTTACCAAGTGGTATGAACCTCTTCGCGCGCTGAGACGAGTTTGATCCGCCGGTCGAGGCCATGATTATATGCTCAAGCTGAGCAGAATCAGTAGTAAAGAGCGAGTATGAAGAAGGTAGCGGTGGTGGTTGGTATATATAACAGCTTAAGCTCTGAGCGGCGGTGGGCGCCTGGCACGAGGGGTAGGCAGCCACATGCAGGCGGAAAGGTGTGACGTCGAAACGTGGATCAATATTCATTTTTTCTGAGTCTAATTGCCAATCTCAAGGTAATTATTTGGCCCTTTCCAAGTACCCCTCCAATGAACGGACCGTGGCTACAGCTAACACAAACCAGATTCCCTTCACAATCAACTCCATACGACGTTTTGAAAGAAATGCGTAGTGGGTATCCGAATCGCCCCATGCGGTCATACAATATATTCAGCAAACAAACGCCCAATGATATCACCTCCAAGAACCATGTCCTCCAAGCTACTGAACCATCTCGTTGACTGGCTCGACAAGCTCGCCATGCATGCGAATGCGATACATACAAGTCCAAGGACGACCCCAATTCTCGGTAACCCGAACAACCGTCTTCGTTACCGCGACTCCAGACTCTGCTAAATCAAGCTCTAGGTTGAAAGTCTGGACGTGGTTGGCAGCGTGAATGTCATATCTGAATCGCCCTATACAGACAAAGTTCGTACTGACTCGTGGTTCGCTACACCCTTCTGTGTTCACCTCATTCCAGGCATTTATCACCTCCAATCTCTTGTTAACGTCTTTGATCTCGACCCATAATTCCATCCATTTTGGTGCACTGCGTGGGTCAAGTGTTCCCTCCTTTGGGACGTGCTCGACTGTAATTTTAGTTGGGAAAATCTTCTGCGCCATTGTGACGGCGAGTTGGGCTTTGCCTCCTTCTGCGGCTGCAGCGCACCAGCAGTCAGAAGCTTCTTCCCAGCGCTCAAGCGCCGTGACAGGAGGACGTCGGGCTGGAATCCAGAACATGGATGTGTACATCCGTGATTTCCATGGTATATCCTTGCTCTGAGTTGGCGATGTGAGATATGGGTCGACCTTTGCGCCGAGGCCGGGGGAAAAGAAATTGACGGTCCTCAAAGCCAGCTCGCTGTTAGCGACGAGGTTGGCGTACGCGAGGGATTCAATTCTCATCTGATTACGGACAGCCTTGTTGCCTATCTCCTTTACACTCGCGTCGAGCTTTTTCTGGATTCTATCCGAAAGTCTCGTGTAGTTTTCGTCCACCAGTTCCATGAACTGTTCCCGGGTGAGAATGTTGTGTTTTGCTAATCTAGATTCTAATGCATTTCCGAACATGCCTTCTACCTTTGCTTCATTCTTCTTCAGGAATGCCGTCCAATCTTGTTCTTTTGCAGTGGAAGGGTCGCCAAATCCCTCTTTCTGCATCTTGCTGAGTAAAGCACGCCAGAAATCATCCGTGATCTCGGGTTTTCCAGATTGGCGATTGATCGGGACAGCCAATTTCTCAGGCAAGTACTCCTGGATATGCTTAATTGAGCGTTCGTGGATGGTAGACCGGCCCTCAAGATTATCTACCCGTTCGGAGATATCATCAGGTACTTCATAGCCTTTGCGATGAGCCCCTGAGGCAAGTCCATGCTTGAGAGAATACCAGGTGTGGACGGCACGAAGCTTAATTGCATCAATCATGCCAACATCCACCATATCGTCGGAGGGATTCGGTGCGGAATGACCATATGTAGTAGCGCCAATAAAGATGTAGGCCATTGAGAGAATGGCGGAGAGGAAAATCATGATCTTCAGAATGTCCGACCAGTTGCGGTGGAGGAATCGACCAGCGACTCTAACCTGCGAAGGCTGCGGAATTTCGTTGGAATCAGTAGCATGGTCATGAGTCGCCGGAGTATGTGGGCTGATATGGCCATTAAGGATGGAGCTCGTGTTCATGCCGCCTTCATGGTTGGTTCCAAAGCTCTTGGAAACGTCGAGAACAGAAGTGCGTTCACCAACAACGGAGGAAGCCTCTTCAGCAATTGGGGTAGGCTCATAATGGTGACTGGGGCCCGCTTCATCGTAATCGTAGGCTGAGCTTACTGAAGCGAAGCGACGGCTGCCCCCAGCTTGGCTGATGTCGTCGCGCTGGACTGCGTTGTCACGTTGGCTGTCAAAGGCTTGTGAAAAGCCACTTGTCGGAACTTGAAGATCGACAGCAGGATTGAATTGGCCGGAAGCTCCGTAAGCGTGTGACTGGTTGACCTTGAGTTTTGGGAGTGGTCCCTTGCGCCTAGCAACTGTTCTCGATGGGGTCGCGGTTGACGCTGCGATAGAGCCAGCCACTGAACCAGCAACGGATCCAGTTGCTGATACAAGACGGGTGGAGCGCCGAGGCGTTTGAGACATGTTTAGTTCGGTAAGGAAAACGTGCTGTATAGGATTAGCACCGTATCACACCAAAGGATGTGTGAATTTGTCTTAAGTTCAAAGGGTAAGTACTGACTTTAAGGGAATACAGGATGTTCTGACGGTTTGCGTCAGTGGGAGTGAATCGCTAAGTTGATAAATATCGAAGTGTGTAGGAGAAGACAAGACGAAACGAGACGGTTTGCAGGAATTGCTAGAGATGGAAAAGAAGTGCAGAGGGATGAATTTATATGTTGAAGAGCGTTTCTAAGGATATCTGCCAGTGGAAAGGCCAGATGGAGATTTACCGGATAATATTCAGACTAACCATGGTGAATCGAAGAGATTTTGCTTACCACAAGTACAGTGACACCACCGTCCCTGTCTATAAATTACCTGAGCTGTCTCTAATAATAATGAATAATGGTCATGGGTTTCTTGATAGCGATAGATAATCGGCACCGGGCGCGGCTTTACGCGCGGAAAGAACAAGGGGCCAGGGGTAGTAACGATGGCGCTTGACATATGTGAATGCGTCGGGGTTGTCGTTCTGCGAAAGAATGTGGCATCGTCTCGTCACGCTGGATGCAGGAAGTAGGTGATAGTGACGAAGTCGCGTTGCATTCCTCCAGGCTCGCTGTTGATGTTTTCGGGAAAGTTGTGCACGGGCCATGTTTCCTCAGACTGCCCAGTGCGAGCGCCTCAAGCGGCGCATGCGAGGCAGGGATGGGACGACCCGCAGCAACATCTCCCCGCCACAGACTTTCTTCTTTTCTACTCGCTACACGTGTCAAAGAGAACTTCAAATTCTGGCTAAGATGGCATTCGGATCGGTCCTGGTCACAGGGTAAGGGCAACCCCCCTCTCACTCGTCTGGTTTTTCGTTCAACTTCGTCGATTCCGGCTGCGGGGTCTGTGGCGGGTTTTGTTTTTCAGGGACTACCCCGTGCAATGGGGCGCCCTGGCGCAATATCTTGCATTGTTCCTGGCCCAGCTTTCCGGTTGCACGGCACCTGTCAAGCTGAGTTGCTTGTGTTCATCTCCCTCTAAATACTAACTTTCTCAGAGGCACGGGCTATATCGGCTCGTTCACAGCTCTTGCTCTTCTCGAAGCTGATTACAAAGTTGTTATCGTCGACAGTCTATACAACTCGTCCGAAGAAGTGGTCAATCGGATCGAGCTAATATGCGGAAAGCGTCCGGCATTCTACAAACTTGATATCACTGATGAGGCTGCACTGGACAAGGTTTTCGATGACCATCCCGATATTGACAATGTTATCCATTTTGCTGCCCTGAAGGTGAGCTAGAGTATGAGAAATTTATCGAGTGATGAGCTAAACATCATTTCCCATACAGGCAGTCGGCGAGTCTGCTGAGATCCCGTTGGAATATTATCGTGTCAATGTCTATGGCAGCATCTGCCTGCTTCGGTCTATGACCAAGCACAATGTGACCAACATTGTTTTCTCCTCTTCTGCAACCGTCTATGGAGATGCAACACGCTTCCCCAACATGATCCCTATTCCCGAGCACTGCCCGATTGGCCCAACCAACACGTATGGCAGAACAAAATCTACTGTCGAGTTGGTCATTACGGACCATATCGAGGGCCAGCGTAACAACGCCAAGAAGCAAGGCCAGTCAGGTGAGCAGTGGAATGCAGCTCTTTTGAGATACTTCAACCCGGCCGGCTCGCATCCTAGTGGTGTCATGGGCGAGAATCCGCTAGGAGTTCCTTACAATCTGCTCCCTCTTCTCGCTCAAGTTGCGATCGGCAAGCGGGAGAAACTGCTAGTTTACGGAGACGGTAAGGATATTCTTTTCTGACTAGAGTACACGATGTCTGACTGAATATTAGATTATAAATCAAAGGATGGTACTGCCATTCGGGACTATATCCATGTTCTTGACTTGGCCAAAGGCCATCTAGTCGCTCTTAACTATCTTCGTGAGCACCATCCTGGCGTTCGCGCTTGGAATCTCGGAACCGGCAAAGGATCAACCGTCTTCGACATGATTAAAGCATTCAGCGCGGCTGTGAGACGTGACCTCCCTTATCAAGTTGTTGGCCGCCGCCCTGGAGATGTCTTGGACCTAACTGCAAATCCTACTCTAGCAAACACCGAGCTAAAGTGGAAGACGGAGTTGACTTTAGAGGATGCTTGTCGTGATTTGTGGAAGTGGACTAAGAACAATCCGGAAGGATACAACCAAAGTCCGCCAAAGGAGTTTGTTGACAAGTTGCTAGCACAGCGAAAGCATGGGAGTTGAGAGAATTGATCGCATCATTTTTGCATGCAAAAATTTTATTCGAAGTAGTCATGGTAGCATGGAGGGGCACATTTTGGAGAGGCTTGCGCTGCATTACTCTTTAATTAAAGCACTGCGTTAAATAGAAAAGGATTATCTGATCAATCAGGTATGAATTTCGATTAACCAAAGCATCTGGTCTCAGTTTATAGATTTATTTTTGCTAGCGTTTGTACTCTTAGAGGTGGGTTGAGGTTGGATGAAATTCGCCTGATTGGGTAACACTAGACTTCGAATGATTTTCGAGCATTTTGTGACTCAATGAAATGCCATGCCATATCTTAAGAACATCAACTCTCTTTATACCGCAGTTCTTCGACCACAAAAGTTTTCCTTGTTGAAACATTGTTGGCAGTCACCCCTAACCTACTGCCGTCTTTTATCTCTCACTAGAGGCTACCATAGAGGAACCAAAGCTGCGGACTATTCTCAAATAAATAGCTTCAAATTCTGCCCCACTACGATACAAACGCGCAACATGGCGACCTCTGCTCTGGATGGGCAACTCGTCTCCCTCCTTAAATGCTCCTTCCCTTCCACGGACGTATCTACTGAAACCGACGCCGTCAAAGCCTCCTCATCCATCTTTCCTACCGCGCATTACTCCGACGTTGAAAAGGCCGAGATCAACCAATGGCTTATCACGGCCTCACACATTGCCTCTCCTGCCGAAGACCGGGCAAAGATAGACGAACGTCTCGCCTCCCTTAACACACATCTATCTAGTCGCACTACCCTCCTAGGCAGCAAGCCCTCCGTCGCAGACATTGCGCTGTACCAAAGCTTAGCACCGATGGTCTCGAAATGGACACCTGAGGAGAGGACAGGCGAGCAGGGCTATCACCACATTGTTAGGCACTTGGACTTTGTGCAGTACTCGCCAGCGTTTGGCCTGAAGTTGGATGAGAAGGTCAAGATTGACCCGGATGAGGTCATTTTCAAGATCAAGCCAATTGATGCCAAGGCTGAAAAGGAGCGAAAGAAGAAGGAGAAGGAGGCAGTGGCTGCAGGCGCAGTAGCTGCAGGAGGCGCTACACCAACAACCTTGACGGGAGAGCCGGTGGGTGAAGCTCAGGGTGGACGGAAGAGCAAGGAGAAAGCTAAGGATAAAGTCCAACAAGTCGACAACGCTGTGGCGTCTGTAGTGGGCAAAGAGACGCCTGGTGTCGCAGGGCAGAACCAGGGTAAGAAAGAGAAGAAGGAGAAGCAGCCCAAACCCCAGAAAGCACCGCCAGTCGAGAAACCTTTATCACCATGTCTCATTGATCTCCGAGTCGGCCACATTCTTAAGGCCACAACACATCCCAACGCTGACAGTCTCTATGTTAGCACCATCGCATGTGGTGATCCTCCTGGGACTGAGAATACGTCCGAGTACGAGGGCCAAATTGTCCGTACTGTCTGCTCAGGGCTGAACGGACTCATTCCGTTAGAGGAGATGCAGAACCGTAAAATTGTGGCTGTCTGCAACCTTAAGCCGGTGACAATGCGTGGCATCAAGTCCGCTGCCATGGTATTAGCTGCATCGCCTCGAGTAGCCGAAGGCGAGGACAGCCACAAAGGTCCTGTGGAGTTGGTCAACCCACCTACTGATTCAAAGGCAGGCGATAGGGTGTTCTTTGAGGGCTGGGAGGGAGAGCCAGATGGCGTTCTCAATCCCAAGAAGAAAATCTGGGAGACTATCCAGCCTGGTTTTACGACAACGGAAGACTTGGAGGTGGGCTTTGAGGTCAGTGCAGTGCCACAGCTGGCTGGTGAGAGCGGGTCGAAGGAAGAATTGGGCAAGCTGAAGACATCAGCTGGCGTGTGTACTGTTAAGACGCTCAAGGGCGCTACTGTTCGATAAACATGGGAAGCATGTCTGTCATGATCGAATGTTTGGATGACTTAGGACTGCAATACCCAAAATGTTTCGTAGTAAACTACGTAGAGCGCGGAAAAATATACGGAATGCAAATAGAAAACTTCGCAGGCTGCGAGTAGGGTTTTAACAATTTAAGTGTATTCATAAATCCGTTCAAACTTGGCTCATTAATTCATCATTTCTGAAGTGGAATCTGATTGTATAATGAATAAAACTACTTTAGCTTCCAGTCTTTGTATGACCATTTCTCAGTATATGTAGTTTTCGCCTTCTTGTGATACGGGATTGCTTTTCTAGTCTCTATCTTGCCTCTAACCATCATGCTGCGGAATCGGTCTTTAAGAAGATTACCCTCTGGCTTGAGGAGCCGCAGGGAATCTTGCAGCTCATCACTCAGTACCACTTCAAGCGGTGGTTCGGGAACACTAGTCAAGGTGTCAGCGAAGTCAATAGACTTCTGCGGGACTTTTGTACTTACGCTGATTTGCCCAGCCTCCTGCGCCTCAGCACCTCCTCTCCTTCATCTGATGAGTTGGCGTTCTCGACAATCACCAAAGCCTGAGCTCTGGCCTTCTCTTTCTCTTCCACAACCTTAGCGAGTGCCTTGATCTGCGCCGCTTGCCGTTCCCTTTCCCTCATCTTAGCCTCGTGCAAAGCCTGCCTTTCAGCCTCTTTTCTCCTCTTAATTTCGTTTCGTTGTGCTGGAGTCTTCCTCTCCGGACGCTTCTTCTTTAGAGATTGTTCCTCAACTTCGCTCTGGATACCCTCCCACTCACTCTCCCAAGCACTCTCGCCATCATCAGACTCTGGATCCGGTTCAGCAGCCGCTGCCATCACCCTCATCAATCTTTCCTGCTCTTCTTGGGCCTCTTTCAAACGTTTCTTCTCAGCCTCGACCTCCTTCTCCCCTTCACGGGCGAGCAGTTGGACCCAGTCTTCAGCTGTGGGGTTATAGCTTTTGCCAGCTTCTGGCTTCTTGACAGCCGAGAGCGCCTTGCCGCTCGCCGCGAGAGAAATTGGAGCACGCTTCAATGTCTTTGGTTCCCGGATTGGCTTCTTTTCTTCCAAGAAAGAGAACTCCGGGTCCTCTTGCTTTTTCTCCATTGCCCAAGGGTCATGGCTTGGTGCATCATCCACTTTCACCACGTCTTTCTGTACGCTGTCTCCACCATAGGCAATTGCTCGAAGTCGGTCTAGTTCTTTGTTTGAAACGCGCATTTTTTTGCTAGCGGGCTGTACAATTCCATCGGTAATCCGCGATGGTGACCTCTTGCGGGAATCAACTGCGGGGACAGCAGAGCGCTGCGCGAGAATTTCGTCTGCTTTGAGTGGTTTCCGGCCTCTAGTAACTGATTTCTGAATTTCTGTAGAGCCAGTCGTATCAAGGGTAAAGAGTTCAGAAGACGGCTTCTCAGCAATAACACCTCTAGATAATGTTTTAGCATTGCATATCTTAGACAAGCAGAGATTGAGAGAGTATACCCTTTGATCACCTCGTCCCGCACAATTTCAAGACCTTCCTGAATTTCGGTAACATCAACATTCTTCCTCCATGCTTTCTTGCCCTTCCTGGAGGGCTGCTTATGCTGCGCCGGTGCATCAACGGAGATAGACATGCTGGGATTCCTGGTCAACCTCAGAAAATAGTCGTATTCATAAAATTCGGATGAGGATCTGGGAATTTTCGTGGTTGTCACTTTGTGCCGCCTCTGACCGCCGCGGCCCAAGCCCAAATCGTTCTTGGCGTTTTGATCTGAGGGCGGCTGGTTGGAAGGGTTCCAGAAACTCCATAAAGTTCACCGAGGCTCTCTCCTATTTAACCACCCCTTCAACACACGATATATTTCGTGCCGCCTATTTCTCCAGACTTACTTTTCACTTTTCTGTCCTAGTCGAAGGGTTGACTTTGCTTCACAATGGCGCATGCCGGTTATTCAAATCCGTTGAAGAAATTCAAGTACGAAGATCAAAGACCTACGAATAATGTTGAAGTGCAAATACTGATCTTGAGGTGCACAGGCTGGTGTTTTTAGGGGAGCAGAGTGGTATGCATGTGTTCTTTACAGCCCTTTGATCCGCGCAGGGATATGCTGATTTGCCTCCGTAATAATAGTTGGGAAGACGTCTCTCATTACACGGTTTATGTACGATTCTTTCGATAATACATATCAGGCAACCATTGGCATAGACTTCTTGTCAAAGGTACGAGAAGGTTATCATATTAGCCGGCGTGAATAGGCAGACGCTTACAGAAAACAATCATTAGACCATGTATTTGGAGGACCGGACAGTGCGGTTACAGCTTTGGGATACGGCAGGCCAGGAACGGTTCCGCAGTCTAATACCCTCATACATCCGCGATTCTAGCGTGGCAGTTGTTGTATATGATATCACAAGTGCGTTTACTCACTTCCCTCTTTGCACGCAACGATAAATTCATGCCTAACGGGACAAACAGACAGGAAAACGTTCGAGAATACCCGAAAATGGGTTGACGATGTGCGTGGGGAACGTGGAAATGATGTGATAATTGTACTAGTGGGCAACAAGACCGACTTGAACGACAAGCGGGAGGTTACCCAAGCACAGGGAGAGGAAGAGGCCAAGAAGAATAACCTGATGTTTATCGAGACAAGCGCAAAAGTGGGGCACAACGTCAAGACGTTGTTCAGGAGAATCGCACAGGCACTGCCGGGTATGGAAGGGGAGAGCCAGCAGGGACAGAGTCAAAGTGAGTGGTCTCAGTTGCTTATACAAATTGTGTGGGGGAAAGGGGCTCGTCTTGCACAGCTTGAAAATCACTTCCAAACCGTGAATACCAACACAAAGCACTGACGAGATATTTTAGTGATTGACGTAAACATCAACCCCAGCCAACCCACCGAAAATCAAGGCTGCTCCTGCTAGGATCCCCTGTCCACTCAACTTTCGCTACACCATTACCCTTTCTCTTAACTGTTACTAGAGTCGCAAGCGTAATTATTTCGGGTTTCCTTTTCTGCCTCTCATATTTCTTGGGGCAACACTTGCAAGCAAGGCGTCTTGGGAAATGGTGGCCGGGGGTGTCTCCACGAAGCAAGCATGGCAAGAGAGTAGGGAATCCCTAGTGCATTTCTTGTAGTATATGCTTGTGCTTCCTCGCTTCATGTAAAACTCGTATACTTAATCAGAATGAAGCGTACATGGTCAGTCTTCACGCTAACTGAACGGCTTCCCACTTGACTTTCTAATGGAACTACAGTTGGAATGAGCAGGATGGCAATGGCATACATCTGGCATTGAGAGCTACTTTGGAGAAAAAATGCGCCAAAACCGGACCAGGAAGATGCGAATCACTAATCCTGCATAATCTATACTTCCTAATAGTCATCCCATAATTGACGCTGCCATTAATCGGACTGCCATTCATAAAAACGTCGTTTTTCTATGCCAACAAAGTATCCCCCATATCATCCTGAGTCCCAAACTCCAACAAGGCGAGCAATACATATGTACAAAAGTATACAGACATGAGGTGGGATTGTGGCCTAATGCGGAAAGGATCGTCCGCAGATATTGGGGCAAGCAATTGTGCCCCGTTCTATAAGTCGAGATGGGAGAGATATCTATTCATCGACAGCCGCGGAGCCGGATTCGGATGGTGTTTTGCCAACGGGGATGCTGGAGTCTACAGCGATCATTTCGGCGAGGACGTCGAGGACCGGCTAGGTGATGTTAGGATGTGGTCAATAAGACGCGTTTAGTGAGGAAATACCTTAGGAACTGTCTTGTCATAAATGTTAATCAGCTCTCTGGGTTGAGGATAAACTTTCAATGCGCGATAGAAGCACAAGGCTGCCTCTATTGTGTCCGCGCCTGTGCCGCCGTAGTGTTAGCACCCCTCATCACACATTGAACCGGCAATACGGTGTTCAAGAATTGACATGACATACCCTCCTGGCAAAGGCCCTCTCCGCGCGCAACTTCCTGCATGAAATACGCCTCAACTTCCTCTGGGTCCCTCGGGAAGCCATCCTCATTGGCCTTATCCACGGCTTCTCTGATAGCCTTCTTTTGCTGCGCTCCCTGCGCCTCGGCCTCCTCTTTTGCGGCACGCGCTTGCTTTTTTGATTCCCGTTTTAGCATCTTCCTGAAGTCAGGATCCGTCCGCCGCCTATAATCAAAATACACAGCATATGCGAGGACGCCCGTAAGAACCACGCCGGCGCCCATCATGGCGACTGTTGATGGTTTCAGGGAAGAAGACATGATGGGGAATGTGTGGCGGGGAGGGGTAAGTAAGAGGTGGGGTCAAAGCAATTGATTTTATTAAAGAAGCTGTTTGAATAGTAGAAGGCAGACTGTAATGGAGAGTCGGTGATTCCTGAGCCCGGGTTGGTTCCTCGATGATTTTTTGGTAGGAAGCGGCTCGAGCGTCGATCTTGCTTACATACTGCTCACATCGTCGGTAGCACCAAGGTCACGATTCGCCAATTGCACAATTACAACTACCGTATACCTTTCAAACCTATACGAAGAAGAATACCTTGCTAGCAAGATGTCTGAAGAAAAGAGCAGGGGAATTTCTCTCCGTAAGAAGCGCACCGTGCGCCCCAAAATCAGCGCCCCGAAGATCAGCGCACCCATGCCAACCGGCCTAGCTGCGGGCACGCTTTCATCGGGTCAAGGAGTAGGACTTACAAAACCTGGCGATTCCGATGGACCCAGAAGGCTTGATGCGCCGCGGGAGCGCCCACAGCAGAGCGGCAAGACGTCAGATTTAGTCAAAAGGAGATATTCAACGCGGTTTACGCAACTGCCTACGGATTTCGGATCTGGAGCTCCCCCGGTGCCTTCTATGCCGGGTGTACCGGGCCAGTTTGCGCAGCCGCCCTCGAGGGATGAGAGGCCGCCTGGGAGCTCGGATGGGCAGAGGATTAGGGTCGATATCAAGGCGTTGAGGGACCCGAATCTACGACCTGAGCAATGTGGGTGGAGCTACATTGACCTTTTGAATATGCGAAACTGACCTAACATAGACGTTGCGACAATGTTGGCAGATGCCTCTGAACAGGATATTCGTGACTACCAAAACGAGCTGCGAAAAGTTAAGAACCGTACCTCCACGGACCTCCAACACAACGTGTATCAGAACCGAACCCAATTTATCAAGATCAGTAAGGAGGCCGAGAAGCTCAAAGGGGAGATGCGGACACTACGGACGTTGATGTCTGAGTTGACGCAAACTTTGGGACAGACGACGTCGGCCGCTGGATTAGCTGGGGATACTAAAACAGCCCGGAAGCAGGCCAACAGAAGCTCAGTTGCTAACCTTGAGGCCCTATGGAATACGCATCTACAAACACTATGGAAGCGTGTTGAGGGATCGCAGAAGTTCCTACCCGCCATACCCGGACGACATATTGTATACGAGTCTGCGCGATGGGTAGAGCTCAATGCTGCCACATGGAAAGTGAGGCGGCGGGTACATATGATTCTCCTAAACGACCACTTGCTAGTAGCATCTGAGAAGATGCGAACGGATATGGCAGCGCAGAATGCACGGGATGCAAAGCAAAAGAACCAAGCTCCGATGCAGTTGGTTGCTCAGCGGTGTTGGGCACTTCAAGATGTGCAAATAGCAGACCTGACATCTCGCTCCGCTCCAGGAAGCCGAGATCGCGAGGGATCTTCGAATGCTATCAACGTCCGCGTCGCCACCGAATCTTATACATTTGCCACCGCGGGAGGCGATAGTAACGAGAAAGGCACGCTGCTTTCCGCTTTCCGTAAGACTGTAGAGGACCTGCGTAAGACTTTAGGTGCCGAGACTGAGGAAAGAGGCAAGGCTCAAGACTCAGTCAACTACTTTGCTACGAGGGATCTGAGTATTCTTAAAAAGACTGATCTATTGGACAGCTTATCGGACAATTCTGTAAACAACAGGGCGAGTATGTTCGTGGATGTCGATGGTAAACAGCAGAATGTTCGATGGGTGGAGAGCCAGCTAGACGACTTAGATATCGACATTGCGCTTCGGCGTTTTGAAGAGGCAGTGAAACGAGTAGAGAGGTTAAAGAATCTAGCTAAGAACATTAGAGGCAATCTTGTAGCTCAAGAGATTGTCACGCTCAAAGTCAATGAGCGAGCTGCAAAGCTTGCATCCGTCTTGATACGGCAACTAGTTGAGAGTCACTCTTGGATGAACTCAACAAAGACATATGCCAATTGGATTATTAGGCTTGGATTTGAGGACCAAGCTAGGGAGGCGTATCTTGACACACGAAGCGAAGTGATTAAAAAAAGGGCTAGGTACGCTTCAAGATTTGAAATGATTGATTGGCAGTATTGACTTTGTCCAGACAATGCATCTTCGAAGGCAATCTCCCGGATTACATTTATCAAATCTCCTTCATTTACTTCACTGTCATCAAAAACACAATCCATATCTACCAGAGCTGCTTCCCACAAGCCATGATGTCAGCTTGTGTCAAATGGGCAAAAGAACACGTCGACAACTTCAACGTGATTCTTGCAAGGCAGTTAAGCAGCGAAGATCGGGAAAGCGACCTTTGGAGAAAGTGCATGGAGCAGGCACACGCGCATGCCTCGATGCTCTCAGAGGTGGGAGTTGACTTTAGGGACCTCATTGGAAAGGGCACGGCGGATGGGAATGGATGGAATGGCACAGAAGGTGTAGGCCCAGTTGGATTGGGAGTGAGCTCATGACGCGCTTGGGTTTGGTTACTGCATATTAATATTTCGACTACGGGCAGCGAAGATACCCATATTGAGATTTTCTTCTGGTCAGTATCTCTTTTTTTGTGAGTGAATGTTTGCTTCGGCGTGGTTTCTCTGAGCTCAGCGTTTCGGATTCGAGGTGGGCTGCCATAAAGTATTCAACGTAAAAGTTCTATGGTCTTCTTTACTAAAAATACCACGCAACCAAGTTACATTCACTTCACTACATGGCTTATGAAAGAGTCACGCGTCCACTAAAGTCACTTTTACATTCTTGTTCACTTTCTTTTGTCTCTCAACATCTTCACCATAAATATATTCGTCTATCACCCCAACACACAAGACGTCTACAACAAGCATCAGACAGCAGACAATATCAATCATGCCTACTGACGAAGAGAACGTGAAGTTCTTGTGGATGGTGCTTACGGCCGGCGGCATGCCTTCAGTGAGTTTGCTCTCACGGTTCCCTCCTACGTCTTCTTAAAGCCGCTGTACCTAATTAAAACGTGCTGCTGACATGCCTTATGCAGATTGACTTTGATGCCATGAGTGCCGAATTGAACCTCAAGAAGGGAGCTACTTCTATGCGTTGGACTCGGCTCAAGAAAGCTATCGAGGAGGGCAAACCTCCAGGTCCTGCTGCTCACCAATTCCTTTGGCTTGCTGTTAAGAACAGCACCCGTGTCAAGGTATGTCTATTCTTGGTGATTAGCAAATTAGGCTCAATCCCGATAAATCTCAATCATTTTCATTGCAACTAAAAATCTCGCTATGAACCCTGGTGGTGCATTCACACTGCTCGGAGAGCTTTATGACTCCTATCCCAAAACAGCAAACCGTATAGCTGACCTCATGTCCAGTCTCCTGACTGGAAAGTCATCGCTGATGCTTGCAATATCAAACCTGGTGCCGCATCTATGCGCTTCACTCGCTTGAAGAAGGCCATGGAAACTGGAGCTGCTGCGCCAGGCGCTGGCACTGGTGCTGGCGAATCTAGCGAAGCAACTACGTCGAAGCGCAAGAGAGTGACTGATAACGCCGAGGGAGATGCGTCTCAGTCCATCGGACCAGACAGCCTCAGTGGGGACAAAAGTGTTCATGATGCAGTCTTGGATGAACCCGTCCCGACTCCCAAACGCAGGAAGGCGGCCGCAAAGCCAAAGGCTACTTTGAAGACAAAGGTTCCTCCACCACCGAAGGCTCCAAAAGCTACGAAGGCCTCGAAGACTTCTCAGGTTAAGGAGGAAGTGTCTGATTACGCTAATTTGGGCCAAGACGTGGAGGGACATGAATTCGGCATCGAGCAAGAGTACTCTTATACGAGCACCTCATTTGAAAATAATACACGTGAGTCTGACCAACCTAAAATATGCACTCCCTACAAGAAAAGCCTTACAAGGAAAGCTACTGATATGATCAAGGAGTTAGTGGCTGACTCGAAGGTATATAATAACCGTGGTCGGGACACAGCTCCTGAAGTGGAAGATTACGATGCCTTTGCAGGCTATGGTGACTATAGCGGATTTCGTCATATTTCTGCAAACACTGGTGAGGAGCAAGTTGATGACGAGGTCGCCTGAATGATTTGGTTCGACTCTAACTATTCGCGTTCGGCGTATCATTGAATAGATGTCGCGGGCAGGTTGAGAAGCACATTTGGTACTGTTGAGACAATTGTTTTGAGAGCTGCACGCAACATATTTTAGGAGATAAGCGTGTGAACGCATCCCAGTAGTCAATAAAACATTAGATGCTTACGAGCATCTGGATTTGACCCCATACCGGTAATTTTTGGAGCCTTACCAATCCCGCCAGTGCAAAACGCCAACGCTATGCTATAATCAATAATCCGAGAGCGTTAGTAACCTCCCAACACTAATTCATCCCACCATTTCCAGATCCCTCGAGACGGCTGAGCTCTTTATGTCTTCTTTTGCTCCACTAGCTGAGCCCCGGAACTTCAGCTCCGCAGCTTCTTTAACCACTTCCCTCAACACAGTCGCCGTAGCGATTGAAGCGTGCACAGCTTTATCCACCAATTGCTCTGCAAACTCTCCAGCCTCGCCTTTCATCCAGAGCTCTGTGATCTCATCCCGTCCTACCAGATACCCAACTACACATGCTGCAACAATCTCCTGATGCTCCGCCGGACACGGATCTAGCACTACATAAGGCCCTTCCGCTTCCGTCTCTATCTCTCCATCACTTCTCCCTTTCCCCTTCACATCCGGATTCCTTACAATCGCTGCCACACCCCCCGAAACCAAATCTACACAGTCAATCCCAGCATCTGCAATCGCCGCACTGGCAACAGTAATGCAGCTTGCCAATACGCTTATAAGCCCCCATCCTCCTATCTTCCCAAGCCCCGCTATAAACTCATCCCCCCACCACGCATCCTCCTCGCCTTCCAAAACCGTTACAATAACCTCAACCCCACTCTTCGGCCAGCGCTCGCCAATAACTACGCCGCGCAGCGCAGTCTCCAAATGCACACCTAAGTCTCTCTCAGAGGTATCGCGGATGTAGCCCCGGCGCGCCCGTGTAGCGAACGGCGCGAACTTCACGGTGGTGGTGAGGATTAGATGCGGCGAGAATGGCGCGGAGCGCGGGAGCGGCTTGGGGCCATGAACAGTGCAGGTAAGCTTTAGGGAGCTGCGGGGCGGGATGAGGGAGGAATGGGAGGGAGGGGTGGTGGGGTTCGAAGGGGGGATTTCGAGGTAGGCGGAGCCGCTGGCCGAGGGTGTGAGGCCGGTTTTTAGGACTGCATACTCCTGTTAGAATGTTCTGAGAGGTAACTAGGAGCTGAAAAGGGGTGTAGGCGGGGATTTACAGATCTTGCGCAGCTCATCCGGCCGCCTGGTGCGGGTTGGACGAAACGTATGCAGGGAATCGGGGTCTTTAACGGTGCGGGCGAATACAGGAGTGCTAGTGCCGCCGCTGGGGGCATTTATTCTTCTGCGGTCTGTCATGATTGTGTGCGTGGTGGCATTGGGAGCTCGCGGTGGGTTTTCTTGAAGTCAGCATCCCTGCGCTTTGCGGGAATGGCGCCAAGACTATAGGCGAGAAGATTCGTGCCGCACTTTTCTTCGAGCGAGCGAGCTCTTTGCTGCTTCATTCCCTCACCACGAAAAGCTCAGAACAGATCATGCATCCCACACTGATGTATTTAGGGATAGGAAAGATGTTTGAGATATGGCCATTCATCTGTACGTATGCCTGAAAGCTTCCCTTGTCCCTCCCACTGCGAGCAATATGAGGAAACCTAATCCAATTTCGTTCTGGTGATTCTTCCATGAGCCATTGAACAACATGCACTACCATCTGATTCATTCGTCTAATATCCAAGAATTCTCAAGTTTGTTGAGGAGCTTGTCAGCTGATCTCTTCACTGCGTTACAGATACCGAACATTTGTCCGCTAGTATGAAATGCGAATCGGAAGGGTGAAATGAAGCGGGATAATAACCCCTTTGCACATTCATCTTATCCTCGCTTCAATGGCGGCCCTAAGATAATCCTTCATGTCTTTGGCGATCGCTCCAACTCTCAATTCAACAATCGCATCCAACAGCTCGCCGAATCCTCCTGCAATCAGAGCTCCTTATGCAGTGTAGCTATGACCCTTTTAAGGCGTGTATTCGTCCCATCGGACTGGAAACACACTTGTTCCGGAAGAGGCGCGAATGGATATACTTGCTGGGCACAATGTGCAGAAACTATCACGTTGAATGCCGTGTTTACACGCCCAACTCGGAGTTCAAAGCCACAAGGTGCAGTCTATGTATGCGTCGTTCGGTGGGTTGCGTCGACTCGGTATGTTTTCAATTTTCTCCGCTATACGTTCTAACAATATCAGGACGAAGAGGAACCCGTTAATCCCTCCCCGTCTCCAAACCATGTCTCTTTAAAGCGTATGAGAGCCCTGAATTCATCGCCAACATCTTCATTATATGTTCCTTCAATATTTGAGCATACTCGCGAAGAAGGTGCTTTATTGGCTAGCCGAACAAACATTGGCCGCCCCTCCACTTCGACTGAGCGTCATAAGAAACATGCTGGAGGAAAATCTACATTCAACAATAGTGCTGCTGTTGGACAGTTCCCTCCAGAGCCTCATGCAGCCGCGTTTGCGAAAGTCAAACCCCCAAGAATGCTGGACCGGTCCACGAAACTTCCTCATTGCAAAATTGTGTCGCCAAATTACTAGGAGCACAGCAGTGTACTATTCGGGCTGTGGATAAGGTCAAGAAGCGCGAAATTGATTTTGATACACTTGAACAATACCTGAGAGCGCAGTGGGTGGAGATAGCAAATATTACTGGAGTAATTATTGCGGAAACCGCAATATAAGACTTCTTTTGGGTAAGTCAATCCAGTCTTTCATATATGCACCGAACCTCTTTATGATGAATGTATCTTTTTCAGTTCTGCTACTGAATCACTTTGAGGAAAATACATACCAACTTACCAAATCGTCTGAACTTGGAGATCTTATTGTCATGTTTCATCTCTTCTGGTACTTGGTTGTTGCTGATAACTAAAATAAATAGATGTTAAGTCGGTATGAAGCGGAAGTTAGATAATGCTTTAGCAAGATAATGTAGCTCAATGTGCTGCATGTTGCAAGTATTAGTTGGTAAGCTTATGCTATTTTGTACCGTATGATATTCGCGCCAAGATGACAGAAGTCTATCCATTCAACGACGCCCTTTCTGACGGGTCACCCTCCCGCACCTTACCAGTCTCGGCTGGGATGATGGGTTGTGGAGTTTTGTGGAAAACATCTATCTTCTTGATTAATGTTCAACTGCGTATAATTGTGGTCTTCGAGTTATAGGCCATGCAGTCCGTGTTGGATCTGTGCGGACCTATAGCCGGCAGTGGGGCATGAGTAAACCGGCTTTTCTGAGCGCTTTTGTTGATCGCTTCCATTATTGTGATTGTTTATGCTTAAATAGGCGCTAACCGTCTCTTTAGTTTCGCCTCAAACCCTGGCTTTAGCGGGATTTTCGAGATATGGGTGCTAATTAGAAAAGGGCGAAGGGATATTGTCTCGGCTTCAGAAGTTGATAGTGGGCCTTAGAACCAATCATAACATTCACATGTCTTACACCACCCTAGCGCATCTGGTTGAAAGCGCCTTTCTGGCGCTGCCGATCGTTCGGAGAACGCTGCTTGTTTAACTAGTTAAAATGGGGTTAATCTCCGACAGATGAACGTGTTTAAAAATACGCCTATATTAAAGGGCACTCCTTATTACACCCCCTAATTACTGCACATACAGCATCTCTTCAATTCCGGTGGTTAGCGCAGCCACTCCCGCACGGCCTTTTTGTAAGGGAAATTTTGGTATTTCTACGCGTATACGGAGGTCGCTGCCAAAAGTTCTTGCACCTTCCTAATTAGGAAATTAGCCTTTACCGCCTAATGGCAGAATACTTCTTTTATCACAAATCAATCAAAAGCTGCCCAAAAGGCTTTAAATAAAATGCGATATTAATGCGGTTGGTTTATCAATTAATTAGCTACATATTTTAAACATCGCGAGCTCTACGCGACCGCATAATTCTGCCCTATACTGGCTTCTCTACCAAATTAACGAGCTCCTCTGGTTAAGAATCCACCTCTTATCGCCGCTGTCTTCCTAATTGCTTAATATTTGTTTGTATAGACTTTTGGTGTTGTAGAGGCTCTAGAGGCTCTGTAGAATAATCTATAGGTGGCTCTATTAACTTTCCTCTACTAATTAAGCTGCTAGTAGAGGTCCCGCCCTTATCTAAAGGCTCCGCAGAGGCAGTAATAGGGTCCTTTTACCTCACCAGCTTCCTTATAGATTGATTAATTATATACCACCTAATATTTACTGCTTCGCGTTAATCCTCCTGTGGCTGCCGCTTTTACTGCCGCTCTTACTGCCGCCTATCCTAATGCTGCCCAATTTGAGGCTCTACAAAGCTGACTTTAAATATTGCCTTCTTAGTGTTTCTGCCCTTTGTATTTGGTCGATTTTAAAGCTCTCGCGGCTAAGGAGGAGGAGGCTTAACGGGTAGTAGAGGAGGCTTTTAGGATAGAGGCTTTTGGGAGGGAGGCTTTTGGGAGGAAGGCTTTGGCTAAGCAGGCGGCTAATTAAGGGTCCATTTGGCTTAACGTCAGCGGCGCTGCCTTAGCTCATAATTGCCATATAGAGGCTCTAGATCTAGGAGTTTATTTGGAATCTAAGGCCCTATTTATATACGCTCTGGAAGCTCTGGTTCCTACAGTTTTCTTAATAAAGGCTTAGCAGGATCAACTCGATTAAGCCCTAAAAGCACCTGCTGTCGCATATAAGCAATTATATTACGTTGATATCGTGCCATGCACTTTAAAGCCTTCCAATCGCGAGCAGAGTCAGCAGCGTCTTTAATATAGTTATTGCCACCTCTACAGCGAATTACCTCTTAAATATGTTATGGTATTCGCTTAATCCAAGCTTGAATTTGCCACTGCTTAAGCTCCTCCTAAGCCTGCCGCTATACCCGTTTAGCTTCTGCTTAAGACTTTAGTGCTCCCTTCTTTATAGTAACTTATTTAAGATATAGCCAAGCTGGCTTAATTATATTTAGATTAGGCGAATTACCCAGCCAAATAAAACGCTGGAGGTATGCTGCATCAAAGTAGATCTACTAGTAATATAATACATAAGATAGAGCCTTATCCTCTTAGATAATAGTATCTAGGCGGTTAATTTAACACTTAATGCTAAAAGGAATAAGAATTGGTAAGAGAATTGTTATTAGATAGCGGTACTAATTAATACCACCTTTCTTACTAGTTTGTTTAAAGGCGCTATTTGCTTCTGTTATGTGGAACTAAGGCTTTCTACCTGGCTTATTACAAAGCCCAAGTTATTGTATACTAGTGTTAAGCTCCCAAGCCTTATAAAGCTCTGGCTTAATTATATCATTAATTACTTTAAGCTCACACTTTAAGGCCTCCTTATAAGAGGCCAGCCTAACCGGAACGTATAATTATCTAATTAACAGTGTCACAAGTAAGTAGAAGGTGAGTTAAAGGTAAGTTAAAGGTAGAATAAGTTTCACGTATTAAAGGACAAATGCTTCTAACTACTTCCATTTAGAGACTAATTGCTAGTTCTTCTCTAGAGGAGAACTAGCTTCCTATATAAACCTTCTGAGATACTAGTAAAACCTTTTACCCCTATCTATCTAACTATATCTCTTCTAGAACATACATGGGACGTAGGCAGGATATTAATAAAACCTCCTACTGTCTTATCTAATATGTACCTCCTAGGGGATTCTGTTATAATTACCTCCCCTTTAAGGGTCTTGGTCCTCTAAGACTTTACCTCTTAATAATCTCTTATGGAGTTCCGGCTAAAACTACTAGGGAAATTCTTCAGTGGAAAGGTACTCTATAATACGGCTTATCGCCGGTTTTTTACTAGTGTAGAACCTTACTTTGTCTTTCTGTTCCTCCGCTCTTCTTCCACTATAGCTCTTATAGTGCCTTTATAATGGAACTTTAATAATAATAATAAAAATTAGATAGGATTCACCTTCCTTATTATAAGAATTTGTTATAAGCTGATCCGGGAGTTGTTCTGTGCGATACGTTAACTAGCCACTATCCCTATTTACCTAAAATGGGTCTTAATAATAACGTCTTAATGTTAATTTCTTTTAGTTTATAAGCTGTTGTCTCTTATACGTCTTTCTATTAACAACACTATTTGTCTCGCCTTTTAGCAAACCATTTTTTATTACATCTTAGCTTTTAGCTTTTATATCTCCAGCTATTCTTTCTTCTACTGCTCTGTTCTCTTCTTATAACACGTCTATAGGTAATAGAATCCCTATTTCATCTCCTTAATAATACTAACTTCCTATAGTGTTCTCTTGTAATAGCTTATAATCGTGCTACGCGTCCCTAGACTGGCGGCAGCATTATCCCTGCTCTATTAGCATTATAGACCACTTCTGTTACTCCTATAGTGGTTTCTCTAAAGTGCTACTGTTGTTGCGTTCACGTGCTTACATTAGACCCATCTCACACCTGTAAAATGCTGCGCTCTAGTAAGAATAGATCTAAGTATTCCCACTATTACAGCTAGAAAAAGACCTATGTTCTAGTATTTTCTATTCCATCCTATTCTGGACTTTACTAAGTATATTAGATCCCCGCTGTTTACGCGCATAAGGCTCACTAGCTCTAACACACCATTAGGGATTTCCGTCTGTATTAGAATAGTAATAGATAGAGACAAAAGGTGTCTTCTATTATTTATAGCCTTTTTAATTTAATAAGGGTTTCTACTACTATAGAGACACAGCGATCTTGGATACATAGTGTCTAGGAGCATATATATAAGCAGCTTATTTTTATAAATAACAACATTTGCACTTTTATATGGGCCTTTCTAACTAGGTAAGTCTCTTTAGTAACACGTTCGGGAACTATGCTAACTCTTTAATTGTTAACTTTCTGATCCTAGCCTAGATGCTGATTTGGAGCCTAGGGATAACACTAAGGATAGTAACAAAGATAAACATTCTCCCCGCCAGTCCCCCGGTCGTAGTAGTCTATCTAGTTCTTGCCGCTCTAAAAAGAATATTAGCAAGAATGCTAATGCTTCTAGGGATAGGAGTGTTAATAATACTACCGACAATAATATTTGTAACGGCTCGCACAAATGCCCCTAAACCGAAGCTTGTGGATTGCTATCTAATAAAGATACTAAGCTAAGGAGAAGAAAAGAAGGGGGTCACAAGGACCATAGTAAACATATATAAAGGGGCAGCCGCCAAGGCGCTAGCGGTAAGCGAGCCAATCGTAGGTTGGCAGAATATGGCAGCAGCATGGCAGAATTTGGCAGGTAGCGCGCTTTAGCACCGTCACATCACCCCCCCCTCCTAAAAAAGCCTGCCCTTAGGCGTTGTCCAAGCTCCCTATTATCGTCCAAATTGTTATAATTATCTAACCCTTCTTCCTAGCATTTAATCCAGTTGTCTAATTTACGTGGTGGTCCAGGGAGGTTAGGGTGGGCTAGGTAGAAGTCCCGTAGCTTATAGGGGGAGTACTTAAAATTAGATGCGGGGTACCACTCTAGGTCATCGTCATGGCCTACCCAGCTTGCACGGTATTTTAAGACATTACGGACCTTTTTTACTGCTAGGATTTCTTTAACTTCCTATTCTTCGTCCTTAGCAATCTGGATTGGCGGTGGGGGGTTATTATACTATCCAGGTAGTGGATTATCCGCAGCCTTTTATAGCCGGTCTAGAGAGAAGATGGGGTGGATCCTTATTAACTCTGGTAGCTTAACCTCAAAAGAGTGTCCTACCTTTTAAAGAGTCTTATATAGGCCAGCCATTTGGTGGTCTAACTTATAGCTCGGCCTCTAGGTTTTCCAGTTCTTTATTAACACCCATACCTTATCTCCTACTTAGAAGTCTTCCTCGCGACAATATTGGTTTATATTAGACTCCTTTTTTTCTTGCGCCTTTCTTATAATTGTTTAAGCAGTCTCCTAGGCTCTATACATTCTCTCAGCAAATGCCCAGGCCTCTTTATAGCTAAGGCGTTCGCGGGCCATAGTGGGTTCCGTAGGCCTATCCCAATCAAAGGACGTTCATGGTGCATACCCATAGAGCAGTTTAAATGGGGACATCCCTATACTGTCGTGGGGGAGTGTAAGCTGCACGTAGTCTATTATAGGCAGTAATTCCAACTAGTTGTCCTAATAGTAGTCTACAAAGGGCCGTAGTCGCTGGTTGAGGTACTAGTTTATAATCTTAGTTTAGCCATTAGTCTAAAGGTGGAATGCAGTAGAGAGCTTAATCTTAATCCTAAGGATACAGCAGAGTTCATTCCAGAAATCCAATATAAACTAGGGGCCATGGTCAGAGACAATTAATTTAGGGGCGCTGTAGAATCGATAGATGTTATTAACGTAGAGGCGGGCTATATCCTTCGCAGTCATGGTCTTAAAACAAGGGAGGGAGACGGATTGCTTGCATAGTCGGTCAACCACTACAAAGGCTGCATTATAGCCGTAGGCGTCCTTCGGAAATGACTTAAAGTCTATAGTAATATATTGCCAAGGGCGTTCTGGAACTAGTAGCGGTTATAGCTACCCAGAAATTCAATCCCTAGGGGCATTTGCGCGTCTATAGGCGTGGCAGTTTCTAATAAATCGATCCATATTAGATAGAAGTCCTCGCCAGTAGTAATAGGGCGCTAATAGTCAGTGGGTCTTATCACAACTAGGGTATACCATAGAGACTTAATAGTGGGCTTTGCGGATTAACTTTGTCTATAGGTTGTCAATATCTAGAACTATAAGCCGTCCTTAGTATAGAAGCAGTCCTTCTTCCATTTCCAAATCAGGGTCCTCCTTCGCGGCTTAGTTACAAAGGGCCTTTAGGGAGTTAGCCATGCGGTTCGCAGTTAGGATGCGGTTAACTAGCCCTATTAATTTATCCAAGACTACTCCCTTTAAGGGTGCTAGCTTATTCCGTTTAGAGTCTAGTTCTTTAAGAATTTACGGGTCAAGCTATTTAGGATAGAGGAGGGCACGCGTCTAGTATTAGGTCTTTAGCTTATCCTAGGGTCCTACATCTTGTTCCCTTTGGGTTAGTGCATTAGCTTTAATATTTTACTTGCCAGAACAATATATAATCGTAAAGAAGAATTCAGAGAGTATTTTGGCCCAGTAGGCTTATTATCCGGTAAGCTGCTTTGTAGTTATAAAGTACTCTAGGGCTTTATAATCCATATATATCTTAATCTAGGAGTTTGTGCCTTTAAGCTCTACGCGCCATTAGGACAATAATTGGATAATAGCTAGTATTTCTTTATTATGTACCTTATAGTTACACTTAGTTAGGTCCATTGTTTTTAAAAAAAAGGCGATAGGGTACCATTCACCGTCTAGATATAACTATAATAGGATTCCCGCTATAACTCTATTAGAAGCGTCCGTCTCTAATATTAATTTAAGGTCTGGGTTATAGTAACAAAGAATTAGAGAAGAGATAAGCCGATCTTTTAACTCTCCAAAGGCTTCTATATAGTCGTTATTAAAGACAAAAGGCGTGTCTTTCCGGGTAAGTCGTATAAGAGGCGTTGCCACTACTCTATAGTTACGGATAAATTAGTGGTAGAAATTACAAAAACCTAGGAAGGACTAGATACCCTTTACAGTATAAGGGGGCTGCTAGTTACGGATTATATTAACCTTTTTAGGGTCAACTTTAATCCTATCCATACTTACTATAAACCTAAGGTACTTTATGCATTTTACCCTAAATTTATATTTCTTAATATTAACTTGTAAGCCTATATTCCGTAATCTCTCTAGGACCTTCTTAACATAAACTTAGTGCTCAAGTTTGTTATCTGAGTATATAAGGATGTCGTCTAGGTATACTATACAGAATTTGTTAAGGTAATTAAAAAGAACGTCATTTATATACCTTTAGTACATAGCCAGTCCGTTTATTAGTCCAAAAGGAAGAACTTTGCATTTATAGGACCTGTAACGGGTACGGAACGTTATTAAATCTTTAGATATAGGGTCTATCCTAATTTAGTAGAAAGCTTGGCGGATATCAAGTTTAGTAAAGATCTTTACCTAGCTTAAACATGCGAGGGTTTTATTAATTAAAGGAATAGGATACTAATCCTTTTAAGTAATAGCATTTAGCTTTTAATAGTTAATACAAAAACAAAGGCCTCCACTAGGCTTTTTTATAAATAGAATAGGGGAAGTAAAAGGGGCTTAACTTGGCTTAATAAACCCTTTATTAAGGTTATTAATCAAGTACTACTTTATTACTTTTAGCTTGTCCGTTAATTATTAGTAGAGGGGGCTATAGTTTAGCAAGTTATTGGCTTCTAATTAAATCTTATAATTATATGTCCGGTAAGGGGGTAACTTATCCAAAGCTACCCTTAAGAATGCGTCCTTATACTTAGCATAAATAGTAGAAAAAAGACATTTAACTAGTTCCTTATTAGTTTCCTTAATTAGCTTTTCTTCCCTCTTGTTAATAATCCGGTTAATCTTATATAGGCTTATTGTAAAGACCTTATTGTCCTTCTGGTACATATTAAAGTGGAATGCTATAGCGCTAATTGTGGCAATGTCTACTATAGGGGGGTTATATGACACTGGGGGCATGCGTAACCTTAGGGCCCTCCAGGGTATTGGCGTCGTCGTTACTCCTTTTAACTCCTATCGCATCTTTTAAAGGTTATCCCTTATATCTTATTAATACGTTCTTTTCCACACTAGTTAGATCTGCGTGATTTGGACGTCGTCTATGCCACTATCTATCCCGCTTCCATAGGTAGAGTCCTCCTTGAATGTAGCGCTTCGGGAGAGTATCTTTGTTAGTACAGAGTTCTTTCCAGCTTCGCGGCGGGCGTCTTCTTGGGCAAAGGCTAGGTTACGGGCCCGGACATCCTGCTGGTATATAGGGTTAGACTTTACGGCTAGTGTCTTACAGTCAGTTCAGATTTCTCTAATAAAGGAGGGTAATTTTGGCCTATTCTCTGGCTAGACAAACTGTCTTTGTTGTACATTTAGCCAAATATTAAAGTAGGACATCCATTTTCGGCTAAGGATTATCGTGGGACCCTAGGTCTAAGATGCAGAAGGGGATACCATATTGACGTCGTCTATTAAGGGAGATATATAACTTTAGGATATAGGTAACCGGCTTACTAGCTTAGCCGTTATAGCCTTTTACCTAAACAGGCTTCTCTAGTAGGGTGGCTTTTACATTTAGAAACTTGGCAACGTTAATTATATAGGCAGTATTTATAAAGGCAAAGCCATTTACTCTAATGTTAATAAGGGTAGTTAAGTTAACTCTATATCCATTTTAAGATACTGTATATGGAACTATAAAGTGTTTTCCACCTATTAACTAACTTAGATTAATCTCTTTAAGATTAATAGGATACCCTAGGGGGAAGTCTTTCCCTAGGGTTCTTCTTTTCCTAACTCGTTAGACGTTTCTCCTTCCTCTATCTTCTTGATATCCTTTAGTTCTAGGCAAGACAAGGCAAAGTAACCCTCCTTATCGCAGTTGTAGCAAGTGGCTGTGGTAGGGTTAATTAGGGTATTGCGACAAGTACTAGTTAAGGTTGTGGTATATAGCTAGTTAGGCGAGGCTCGCCAGTGCATAGTTGTAACCACTTTTAGTGTAGTAGTGGTCGTGGCTGGTCTTCCTACTCCAGCTCCCGTAGGGGTGGCGGGTAAGCTTCAATTGCTATAGGGTCACTTCTACTAATATAGACAGGCGTCAATCCGCTTTAGCTCTAAGTCCAATAATAGGCAACAAGCTACAAGTCTTTTATAGGTTAGCAGGTTGTTTAGAGTTATAGCAATCTTCTCTTATAGCCTAATTGTTAGTTTGTTGTAAAGGTCCAATTAGTAGTTTTTAAGAGGGACCTAGCCTTCTTCTACAAGGTGTAAGAATTGAGTCTAGAATTCGGTAAAGGGTTAGTTTAGCTTTATTATTAAGCAGTTATAGTTGTACCAAGCGTCCCGTACTTTGTTTAGGTTAACATAGATAGCCGCTAGGTACTACAGCATCTTATTAATAAATATAAATCGGACAGGAGAGTTATCTTTAAACTTAGCTTAAAGGTAACGTTGGGCGTCCCCTATAGTTCGGCTAAAAAGGTAGAGCATTTTGGCCTCTTTAGAGGGGAAATGGTTATAGTTAATTTAGAGTTTTCCTTATACTTAAATCCTCCAGTTCTTAAAGGTAGGGTCTATCCTATTAGATAGTAGTTAAGGGTTAGGAAGCTTAACGGATTTTAATTACTTTATTATTATATCTGTATTTCCTAGTATATCGCATTTGGTTAAGCGAATGGGTTAACTAAGGCTTTGTAAAGGGGAGGCTAGGCTGCTTTATAAGGCAGTAAGGCTTTCTAGGATCTCCTTTAGAGTCTCTTATATGCTTTAGGCTTAAAGATAATTAACCTTCTAATTAGCCGCAAGGGCGCGAATCTATTTACGTACATCTATAATGTTGTTATTATCTTTAATTTCTAATCCTAATTAGATCTCGTATTCCTCTTAGGTGGAGGTAGGTCTTTTAAATAAGCTCGCTTTAGGTGCTATTATTAGCCTCCTAGGGTTTATCAGTCTTGTGTGCTTTAGTTTTAATTCCGGGGGTATAGGTCCAGTCCTGCCTGGCTTATAAAGTGGGATATTATTAAGGCCTTCCTAGGTAGTATAAAGTTGTTCTAGTGTCTAAGTATAGCGCGTTAACGTGTCATTGCAGACGAAGTTTCTTTTAAGATGTGGGGATATTATTGAGGCCTTCCTAGGCAGTGTATGGAGAGCTTAGTATAATGTGACGACTTGCATAAATGCCCCTAAACCAAAGCTTGTGGATTGCTATCTAATAAAGATACTAAGCTAAGGAGAAGAAAAGAAGGGGGTCGCAAGGACCATAGTAAATATATATAAAGGGGCAGCCGCTAAGGCGCTAGCGGTAAGCGAGCCAATTATAGGTTGGCAGAGTATAGCAGCAGCATAGTAGAATTTGGCAGGTAACGCGCTCTAGCACCGTCACAATATTAAGATAGAGGAGGAGGCTCCCGTTACTACTTCTAATATTTAAGTTATTATCTTATTCTTTCTTTCTTCTTATAGAATAGCTTTATAGGGTGCCTCTCTAGTGCCTTTAAGATGCCCTAGTACTGGGAATTAACTTTATACTTTAGGGATGCCTCTATTCTTATTTTTGGTAACAGTCTGTATAAAAGCAGCATACCGCTATAATCTCCGTATATAATAAACGGGTAGTGTTCTTATAGGTACTTTACAATTTCTTAAAATTTCTAAATCTTTACTCTATATCTTTTTGGTCCTCTTTATATTATTAACTCTACTGCGTATCTCTAGTGTTAGACCAGATACTCTCCTTTTATCCCTAGGGAATCCTTCTAAGTCCCTAGGGCCCCTTTTTCTAATACTACTGCTTATTCTTAAACAGCGTCTTCTTTGGATAGCATCCCTAGTGGTTCTTATATAGATCCCTATAGCTTTCTCTTATAGGATTCTAGGATCCCTATTATAATAGCAAAATATTCCCGTTTCTAATGCCTGTGCTTAACCTTATGGTTTTAATTTATAGGGTCTTCCCTATTATCTTGCCCGTAGTATATCTAGAACCGTTACTAAATCCTAATTTATAGTCTTTAGGAAAGTTTTAATTGCTATATCGTATCCTGGCTAAAGGTGCTCCTTAGGTTCCCAACTGTTATATGCCTAGGAGTATCCTTCCCAACGAACTAAAAATTTACGTTTTTTCTAACGCCATCTTTAATTAAGAATGTCTTCTACATTCTATTCTAGTTCCCTATTAATTTTGCTAGGTGGGGGTAGTTCCACACCGTCTCTTCTTTAGTATAACTCTAATAAGGAAACATAAAATATGGGATATATTAGATATGATTTCAGCAATTCCAATTTATAGGCTTAATTTCCTTTAGTTTTCCTAACTACCTTAAAGGGTCCAAGCCACCTATAGTCCAGCTTCTTCTTGATATGTTTTATCTAGATATTTTTTATAAACAGTAAGACTTCGTCTCCTATTTTAAATTCTTTAGGCATATATCCCTTATTATAGTACCTTTTTTATATAGCCTGGGCGTCTAGCAAGTGCTTTTTAAGTTCTTCTCTGCGAATTCTCATTTGCTTAATTCTCTTGGATGCTACTAGTGCCTCTTTTTTAGGAACAATGTCCTTAACATTCTAGGGGTTATTTGCTTTTACCCCAAACAGTGCTTTATAAGGGGTCATTTTTGTGCTGCTATAGATGCTTATGTTATATATATATTGCGCCAGAGCTAATTACAATGGCTAATTATCCTGTTGATAATTAATATAGCAGCGGAGGTAGTGTTCTAATAACGCATTTAGATACTCTATTTGCCCATCTATTTATGGGTAGAAGGTAGTACTCATCCTTCGCCATATCTTTAATAAGAGACAGAATAAAGACCAAAATGCGCTATTAAATACGGTACCTCTATTAGATATAATTCCCCTTAGCGTGCTAAATAGGAGCTACTGCTTTAAAAACAGGTCTACTAGTTCTGCTACTGTGATCATTATTAAAATAGTAATGTACCCTAAAAACTTTATATATCTATTAATAATTACTAGGATAGCGTCAGCAATCTCTCTAGTTCTTATTTTAGTAGGGGGTAAGCCTATTATAAAATCTATTGTTAATTCTAATATGGGTCCCTATAGAATAGGAAGCACTAATAACTTACTATATAAGTGATACCTGGGTATCTATACCCTTTGGCACATATTACATCTTAATATATAGTCCTTAACTTCTTCAGACATTCCATCCTAAAAGTATTTCCTTTAAACGGCCTTAAGGGTCCTGTTAGCACCATAGTAACCCCTAAGAGGGTCGTTGTAAAAGACCTTTAGAATTTCATCTTAAACTGTTTGGTTCTTTAGGATATATACAGCACCCTTAAAGCGCAACAGACCCTTTTAGTCTTATTACTACAGCTTCTTAGTAACTCTGGCCAAGTTAGTCTCCACTATATCTTTCTACCTCTCCCTAGAAACGAAGGCGTCCCTTTATTATACTTAAAGAAGAAGATTTGGAAAGGTTTTATATAGATTACTTATTTCCATTTCGCCCGCCACCATTATAGACTCTAGGCGTGGCATAAGACGTTTTAAACTATTAGTGCCAGTAGATTCTCCTACTGTTATATAGTGTGCTATACTGCGGATAGGTATCTTACCTATCCCCTTTAGATCCGGAAACTCGCAGCTGGTACGCCATTAAGTTAAAGGTGCCGCGACACCCCTAGTATATCCCACAGAATTCTTGCTAATTCTAGGGTACGCCAACTTTATAATATCTGCTTAGTCTATAACCTGGTCCGTAACTATATCCTATAGCTCCATTATTATAGTGCTTCGCAGCTGTATTGCTAGGACCTCTGCCTTGCTATAGAATTCTATAGTTCTAAGGAAAGACTCTTCTTTCTTCCTAAGTAAATTTTGCAATGTGGGAATTATTTCCCCTATGCTGTCCTGGATTTTCCTAGTCTTATAATCTAGACATCTTAATAACTGTCGGTATGCTTTAACCTATTGCAGACCTGTAATCATTTTGTTACGGGTATGCTCTTAGGTTTATAGATATCTATTTCTCTATTCTATATGCGAGGCCTCGCGTACTTATAACACGCGAGGAATGCGCACGTAAGGAACGCGTACGTATATGCTACCCCTACCCCTAATAGGTTACCAACACTAGGCAACCTCTAAAGAGGCCTAAAATATGTCTCCTATCTAGTACAGTCTATTTATAGCATATACGCAATGGCTTATGCCATTCTTATCTAACGCAATAGTCTCTTATCTATATAGTCCGAACCCGCCCCAAATCTGCCCCGAGTTCGTCCTTATGGATTAGTATTAGTCCGTTCAACCCATCTAACAGCCTTTAGCTGGACCATATTTGTGTTAATAAGTTGAGTTAAGGCTAGACAGGGCTTACCTTTTATTATTACATCCACTGGGTTTGTGTTGCCATTAATCTATTTAACTTCCGTAATTTCTCTTTACTTGTACGCCTACCGTAAACACATAACGTTAATTATAAGGCGTTTTTCTTACGTAGTGCCGAGCCGTATAAGACAGTTATAAAGTGACTTTAAGTCTGTATACATTACGAGTAGTAGGTTAATGTTTAAGATCTTATTAACTGTTAACTTAATTGCGGCTCCAATATTAAACCTATAAGCTATTCCGTATAGCTCTAATGTAAGTATACTTCTTGTAACTCTCTTGCACTTTATTAATAACCAGTAGATAATATTTGCCTTATTTATCGCATCCGCGAGAACTAGTATATACCTAATTTGCGACGATAAGTCCTTGTTATTTATAAAAGATGCGTCTATAAAGGCTAGTAATTGTAAGGTAGTAATGTCTAACTTGACGTACGTAAGTCCTCTAGCGGGGTTCTTAATTTACTAGGCTAGGCGTCGGTTAAGTGCTTTTGCGTTATCTTTATTTAGGTTAATCACCTGGGCAGTAATGGATAGGTTAAAAGCAGCTTCCGGCTAGTAGATGGACGCGACGTACACTCCTCTAGCGCATTAAGCGACATACTAGTCCTTTAGCGTGAGTGCTGTACAGACAATATCTCGCGAGCTTATAGATATAGTGGGTCTAGAAATATTGACTATACTAAGGTTCCTATATTAACGCTCTTATATTAACATTAGTCCGTTAGTTATAAGTTGTATAATGCCGCCATTAAACTTAAGAGGCTTTTTGGCTGTCAGTTACTCGTGCTCCTTAGCCATAAGTTAGGCCTTGTGTAGTTCGCTCTCTTTGCGGTCCGCGAATGCTCTGTTAGCAAGTAGTAGCGTGTCGTCCGTCTATAGTCCAACTACTCCAAAATACGTGGAATCGTTGCTATAGAGTAGGCATGGGTTATATGTTAACTGGTCTATACCTAACTGCTGTAGGTGGTATATGTAATACGTCTTAAACTAGTGGTTTCCGGCTTCTAGTACTCCGTAAAGGGGCTTAAGCACCTGCAGTATAGACCCTTTATCAATTCCTAGTTCAGTCTATACTTCTTACAGAGGTCGTACATAGAAATTGTGGTTTAGCTTTATAGCTGATTGCACGTAGGCTTGCGTAATATCGCGTAGGTAGATCTATATATCTTAGTCTTACAGCATAGCTCCGATGCATAGGATTAGGCATTAACTCGCCCGTTAGATAGTAGGCGACTAGGTAAGTACTATACTCTTTTCTATATCATTATACGCCTATACTACTAGTTGTAATTTCTTAAAAGCTATATCTATGCCGGCGTTCTTAACCTCATTAACAAACCATGAGTTAAATAGATGGGCCGTTATAGGTATATCTATAAGCTTAACTACCTTAAATACTCCTAGCTTAAGTAGGCCTGTAAGTTCTTTCTAGCATAAAACTCAAAACTAGGTACTCATAGTATTGTTATCTTGGAGGAAGACTAAAATGTCGGCTTGGTTTATAAGGAGGGGGTACTTACATAGGCGTCCTCTACCACGCTTTTGTGGTTATACAGCGGGTTATTTAACAGGTTGCTTAACGGGTTACTAGATAGGTCGTATAATAGGTCCTAGGTTGTTTTCGGGTATATATACCTACTGCTCTTAGGGATCGTCCTATTGGTTAGGTTATAGGTTATCGTCAAGTTCTGGATCCGAAAAGTAAGGCTTTATAACCATTATATAGAAGGGTGTAGGACTATAGGGCAGTTATATAGTACATATCTCATTTTTAACTATAAGCAGGTTATACGGTCCCAACTAATATTTTAGTTGGCCTATATTTCCTTCTCTCCAGATAAGTACTTATAAGTTAGGTGGTAAGTTATAAATAGCGTCTATTCTTAGGCCATTTCGCATACTTAAAGCGTCCGCAACTTATTGTTTGGCATATAGCTTACGGATCTCTTCCATAGCTTTCTTAACTGCGGTAGCGCGTTATATAACTGTTGGCGAAGGCGCGTCCAAATTAGTTATATAGGGGTAGGCGCCAAATACTAGTAGAGTAGGTACTAGTCCGTTAGGTCCTACGGAGTTATTAATAGCCTTAAAGGCCATCTGGAGAGCTGCGTCCTTATTAATATTTGGTATTTTAACCGTAATAATCTAGTATACTCTCTGTAACGGATTGTAGTAACATTTAACTATTCTAATTGAGTTATAAGCCTTAACTGGCACGCCCTTAGTTATAATGCCTATTGTAGTAGTATACTCTTTAAATTCCTTACTAATAAAGTTCTTGCCTATATTATAAGTAATAATATTTAGTGGTCCTAAGTACGTGTTAATCCAATATATCCGTACGACGTCCTACGTGTGTTTAGCACTAATATTCTGTAGCCATCTACCGGCCTGGAAGTGTGTATATTTATTAACTATATATAGGACTAGGCTCCCATTAATATATATAATATCGACAATAATGCAGTAGTTAAAATTAACGTTGTTATGGAGCGTAAACTTAAACTGGCTAGATAACTTGCCGTGTTTCTAGCAAAAGTGGCAGTAATGGGTAAGGTACTTAAGTAATTTTATGTTAACATTATGTCTAGAATAGTTAAGTACTTTCTACAGTCTCTTAACTAACGGGTGGCCAAAACATTGGTGTAGACGACGTAATTCTATATTAGTTAGGTAATAGGGGTTCTAGTTAAAAGAGTTAAAAAGGTAGATCCGTAAAGAGAGGTCCTATAAGAGGAACGGATAGCCGAATTGTTATATAATAGGTATATTGCCCGTAGGAGTTACAAGTACGTTTATAAGGTTATTATAATACACCTATAAGTTGTCCATGTCTGCTAGGCAGAGCAGGAATGGCGTGTTTGTATTAATAATATAAAAGTTAACCTTGCCTACTAGAGTTAAGACTTATACGGACCTAATTAACGACATAGTCCCAATTCTGAATTATACGCTTACTATGCCTTTTGTTAATATATTAAGCTATAAAGTTATATCTTGCTTTTATAATGCTAGGAACTGTCTGTAACCAGCTATAGATTGTTACGAGGCACCTATATTAATTATAATGCCTATAAACTCGTCCATTATATAGCGCGTAGGCTAACTACTGTTAGCGACTCAGTCAATCGAGGCACGAGCACGGCAAGAGGGTCGCGCAAGCCTGTACAATTGGATTGTCTATAAACGAGGATCCAAAGCTAAAGAAAGGAAACAAGAAGAACGGAAGTACCGCTTAAAGTTATATACAATCTAATGGTCACGTGATGGCAACTTACCGCAACTTGCCATCACATAATGGCAGTTGCGGCAATTTGCCAGTGCCGTAACATTACCCCCCCCTCCAGAAAAGCCTACCCTTAGGCTTTATATATCCGTATTACCCCTACGGGGCATTCTTATCTTTATGCTTTACTGGTAATTTGTTGTCTTTACTATGCTAGCAATCCATCCACTTATCTAAGTACTTTGGCGGTCCAGGTTTGTTAGGATAACAGCTATAAAACTCTTATAACTTATAGGGGCTACCTATAAAATTCCATGCGGGGTATTAGGTAGGGTCTGGATCATATCCTTTCCAACTTATGCGGTACTTTAGTATTCCTTGTATAAGTTTACAGGCCAGTATTTCTTTAATTTCCCATTCATCGTCGCCATTAACTTAAATCGGTAGTGGAGGCTTATTCTTTTGTCTAGGTAGTGGGTTATTTGCAGCTTTCCATAGCTTATTCAGTAAGAAAACAGGGTGGACTTTAATTGAGTCTAGGAGTTTAACCTTATATAAATTACCTTCTTTATTAAGGATCTTATACGGTCCTGCTATCTTATAGTCTAGCTTACGGCTAGGCCGTTCTATTTTCCAGTTCTTTGTTATAACCCAGACCTTATCGCCTTTGGTAAAGTTAGGCTTACGCCTATACTTATTTGCTTACTGTTCTATTAATTTTTAGGCCTTCTCTAGGTTCTTATAGGCTACCGTCTATGCTTCTTCTAAGCGTCTAGTATACTGCTGTACTTCCTTATAAGATAGTTTCTCGCGTACGGTCTATGGTCCTTCTAGTCTCTCCCAGTTAAAGCTTATACGGGGTAAGTATCCCATTTTTAGCTAGATAGGTGCAAACCCTGTTAAGTTATAGGGTAGGGTTGCCTGGGCGTAGTCTATTATAGGTAATAGTTCGCCCTAGTTATCCTAAAAGTAGTTAATAAAGGGCCGGAGTCTCTAGTCTAAGTATTAATTTACAATCTCTATCTGACCATCTGTCTGGGGGTGGTATATTGTAGAGAGCTTTAGCCTAATACCTAGGATCCGGGTAAACTCGTTCTAGAAGGCTGATATAAACTGCGGCCTATAATTAGATACGATAGTATCTAATAGTCCGTAAATTTAGTAGATATAGTGGATATACAGTTAGGCCGCCTCCTTAGCGTTAATATTCTTATAATAGGGAATCAAGAACGGGCGCTTACCAAAGCGGTTAACTAGAATCATAACCATATTATATCCGTCGCGGTCTATAGGTAACTCGTGGAAATCTATAGAGATATACTGCCAGGGGCGTTCTAGTATTAGAAGTGGCTTTAATAGCCCTAGGGTCTTATCTTATGGAATTATAGACCTACGGCAGTCGTTGCAGTTCTGTACATAGCGGTTAATATCCGTAACTATTCTGGGCCAGTAGTAGCGGTTGCCAATGATTCTGTAGGTCTTATTTTTTCTAGGGTGTGCCGTAGAAACCTAAGTATATGCTTTAGCAATAAGTTAAGTCCGTAAATTCTGTTCCTTTACTACCACCAGCCGTTTCTAGTGCTTAAGCAGTCCATTTTTAAGGGACTATGGGCTAGTAGTATTCTTTACCTTTTTGCGGTACTCCTGTAGAGAAGGGGCCGTGCGGTTTGCCTATAGCAGTTTATTAATAAGGTCAAGTTCTGTGGAGTTAATAGGACATATCTTAGCGTCTAAAGGGTCTATATTTCGTTCTGCCTGTATCTAGGGGTCGAGGTGCTCTGGTCGTAGTAGTGTTTAGGTCTGTAATAAGATCTTCACAGCCACCTGGTTACCTAGGTCCTGTTTACACCTTATAAGAGTATCCGCACGGTTTATAGCGCCAGGTTTATATATAATTAAGAAGTTAAACTAAGATAGGATATCCACCCAGCGTACCTACCAGGCCATAAGGGCCTTAGTTGTTATAAAGTATTCTAGGGCCTTATAATCTGAAACTACCTTAATGGGCTTAGGGGTCCCCTCTAGCTATACACGCCAGTACTAAAAGCTAGAGATAATAGCCAGCATTTCTTTATTATAGATATGGTAGTTCAGCTCGGCATCTATTATAGTCTTTAAATAATATACAACAGGGTGCCATTCTCCGTCCAGTTACTTCTAAGAGAAAACACCAGCTATCGCGCTGTCTGAGGCATCAGTTTCTAGCATCAAAGGCCGTTCTAGGTTAAAGTAGGCAAGTAAGGGAGCTAATACCAGCCGTTTTTTAAGCTTATTAAAGGCCTGCATATATATGGCATTAAAGTGGAATGGCTGGTCCTTCCTAGTAAGGCGGTTAAGAGGCCGGGCGATCCTGCTATAGTTCTTAATAAAGCGTTGGTAGAAGTTATAGAAACCTAAAAATAATTGCACCCCCTTTATAGTCCGTGGGGGTGTCTACTGGTTAATTACGGCCGTTTTCTCTAGGTCGGCCTTAATTCCGTTTATACTAATAATAAAACCTAGGTACTTTATACGCTTGACACTGAATTCCAATTTCCTAATATCAGCCTAGAGACCGGCCTCGCGGAGCTATTATAGGACTTTATAGACATGCTCCTCGTATTCTAACTCATTCTTGGAGTAGATCATAATGTTATCCAGGTAGGCTGTATAGAAGTTATTAAGGTAGTTAAAGAGTATATCATTTATATATTGCTGGTACGTAGCCGGTCCGTTGGTCAGTCTAAAAGGAAGTACTTTGTATTTATATATTCTGTAACAGGTCTAAAATATAGTAAGATCTTCTAATTTAGGGTCTATCCTAATCCGGTAAAAAGCCTAACGGATATTAAGCTTAGTAAAGACCTTAGCTCTACTTATTTAGGCTAGAGTCTTATTAAGTAAGGGCAGTGGATAGTGGTCCTTGCGGGTTATATTATTAAGTTTGCAGTAGTTAATGCAGAAACGAAGTCCTCCATTTAGTTTTTTAGCAAAAAGAATAGGTAAGTTAAAAGGGGCTTAACTAGGCTTAATAAAGCCCTTATTTAGGTTATTAATAAGGTACTACTTTATAGCTTGCAATTCAGCAGTCAACTATTAATAAAGGGGGCTATAACTAAGGGTGTCTTCCTTATCTGGCTCAATCTTAATCTTATAGTTGTACGGTCGGTGAGGTGGGAGTATATTGGACGCTGCCTTAGAGAATACGTCCTTGAATTTCTGGTGTTAACAGGGCAGTTTCTGTTCTACCAGTTCCTTATCCATAGGCTTACTTTCCTGTCCACTAAGCTTACTCTCCTTTTCCTTAATTAATCAATCAATTTTATACAAGCTAGTAGTAAAGGTAACAGTGTCAGGTTAGACCAAGTTCTAATAGAATCCTACAGCGCCGATACAGCAGATATTAACTAGGGGAAGGTCCATAGGTTTCTTTACGGACTTTTATTAGGCCGTATTTTATAGGATAGGGTTTATAGTCTTCCTTAACTCACATTCCATTTTCTATAAGTTGTCCTTCTAGTCTATCAGTTTAGTATAGCGTCCGGTATTCCTAGCCTTCCTTCATAGCTGCGTAGGGCCTAAGTTCTCTGCGGGGGACTTAGCTAGGTTACTACTAATTTCCTGGGTCTCTGGTATAGGTGGCGTAGCATAAGTAGTCTAGAGGCGGCTTAGTATACGGACCCATTACGGATTAAGCTGTACGTCTTTCTTAAAGGCCTAGTCCCTACGCATAGCATTAGCCTAGTAAACGGTATCTATCTATAGGCGCATAAGGTTTTCCATTATAATACTAATTTCCTTTATAAAAGAAGGTGTTGGGGGTAGGGTTTTAGGCTAGACAAGCTGTCTACTCCATATATTAAGCTGTAAGCCTAGATAGGCTAGCTATTTTTTTTTTAAGATTATATCGTGGCTTCCTAGGTCTGTAATAAGAAAGGGGACGTTATACTACCTTCGTCTATTAACATGAAGGTGGATCCGTAAGATAGTTATAATAGGTAGTCCTATCCGTCTATTATACCCGCGGATAGGGACTGGTTTGGGCAGTTCTTTAAGGGGTACATTTAAAAAGTTAGCCAGCTTTACAGCGCACCAGGTGTCTATTAAGGTAAAGGCATTTGCTCTAGAGTTAGCTAAAGCAGAGGTTAAAACTTAATATCTATTACAAAATAAAGTATAAGGGATAGTGCAGCTTCTTCCACTAACTAGCTGACCCAGATTAATATATAACATATTAATTCCTTTTAACCCTAAAGAGGAGTTTTTCTTTAAGGTTCCTCTTTTTCCAACTCCTTACTGTCCTCCTAGATTAACAGAACTTTATCCGTTTTTACCTTTATCGGGTAGTCCTTGGCGAAGTGGTTCTTCTAGCCGTATAAAAAGCAAGCTCCTTGATTACTAAGGGCCTGTCTATAGGGGTCGCTATACATTGGCTAAGTATGCGCTAGACCCGTGGTAGGGCTAGCTGCGTGGCTAGCTGCTGAACTAACAGCGGGCTGTGCGGCTGGTGCTGTAGGAGTTGCCGGTCATGCTAGGGCACTATAGGCCATTCTTATAGCGCTTATAGTCTGGTTTGAAGAGTTTCTGGCTTTATACCGCTCGGCTTATACCTTAATTCGACGGAGGCCTTAATTAATAGCCAGGCAATGGTCCGTAAGTACCTTTAGCATTTATACCGTAGTAAAAACTGGCAGTACGGCATGCTGTAGGTCTAGGGTAAGCTTGTTAAAGAGGTCTGGTATTAGGTCTTTATGGGGAATTTAGGCTTGGCCGGCTAGGTATAGAAAGTGGGTCTAAAAAGCTAAAAAGGTCTCCGTTGTTTTTATATTAAGGGCCTTATAATCAAGGCGGGTGTTTTATGTCTTAAAGGGGTCCTTATAAATGGAAGATAGGTGGTTAATTATCTCTTCTTTAGAGAGGAAGGGGTCTGCTAAGTCCTAGGCGTATCGCGGACGTAGATACGTCTATGCGTCCCCGCCAGTACGGCCGAAGACATAGGCCATCTTAGCTTAAGTAGTAGGGAAGTGGTCCATATTAACCTTAAGCTTGTCTTATAGTTAAAGCTTCTAATTATTAAATGTAGGGTTAGTTCCGTCTGTGAGCAAAAAAGGGTCCGCAACCTTCGCGGATCACAACAATGCTAATGCTGTGCGTTAGGCTAGGGTCTTAAGGACTATAGTAAGTCTTTGGGTATCTAATGACTCTTTGCTAGGTATAGGGGTGTCTCTAGTTTTAAGCAGCTCTCAAAGCCGCTCAATTTCGGTATTAGCTGCTGCGAGTTCTTCCTGGGGGGTTAAGACGGTAACTGTTTCACCATTGGAGGTATTTGCGGGTCCTACAGCGGCTTTACCAGCTGCTGTATTTCTTGGCATGGTGGTAGGGGTTTTAGGTAATTTTTGGTATTTATTTATTTTCTAGGGGTTCTAGTCCGTGTGTGTCCTATTCTTAGGTTTCGCGTTCTGTTTGTGTTCTTTTAGTTCTATCCTGTCCTTATAGTCCTAGTAATATCCTTAGGGTCCTATTCTGTGTCCTTGTAGATATATTTAAGTTCCTTCTTAGGAAGAAAGAGTGGTAGAAAGAGCTTTGGATAATATTAGCGACTTAGTCAATTAAGGCATAAGCACAGCAAGAGGGTCGCGCAAGCCTATACAATTGGATTGTCTATAAACGAGGATCCAAAGCTAAAGAAAGGAAATAAGAAGAACGGAAGTACCGCTTAAAGTTATATACAATCTAATGGTCATGTGATGGCAACTTGCCGCAACTTACCGTCACGTGACGGCAGTTGCGGCAATTTGCCAGTGCCGTAACAACTACTATACGTACAGGCGTTTGTATCCTCGGGTAGGTCAAGGTTTACAATAAGCGAGTTAAGGTTTGCAGTTACGGTTGTGTCTTGGCCCGTAAGGTTATAGCAGAAGGCTCTATTAGCTAGTTCTTAGGCCGTAATTACTGCTTTATTATATAAGAGAGTGCCAAAAGACGTAAAGTAAGAAGAGCTATTTATATTATCCTGCTTAGTTTCGGCTTTGTAATTAATAACTAAAGCCATGAAGACTTTGTTTAGGTCCTCTAACTCTTCTAGCTCTAGGCCTTCTCCCTCGCACTTAATAAGATATTATTTAAAGTATTCTTAGAAGCGCTTACCTAATTATCCATTGTATCGCCCTATAAACCTAGCTTTAGACTTGTCCCGTTCTTTGTCCGTATACTTCTATGACTAACAGCCGCTTTTGCCGCACACGAAGCAGCACTTCTTTTAGTTTGGTTATAAAGATCGGTTTTCATATAGATCCTTATGGTTAGAGCCGTTGCGGTCCTGGTAGTTATATTAACAGTCTATAAAGTACGCACGCGGTTCTTTCTAATGGTCCATAGCATATATATAAGTCTGCTCTTGCTCCTTCTGGTAGGCAATAATAGACGACTATAGCTTATTAATAAGGTGGCTAAAATCCGAGGGAGGGTCTAAGATTGCAATCCTATACGCTAGTACGCCCTGGCAAGCTATAACTAGCTTATTGTACAGAAAGTTTGTGATCCGTAAGGCGGGCGTAAGTCTGTATTGTAAGTTATGGAGCTTCGTAAGCAGTATCTGAAGGCACTATAGAGTTGTCTTATTTGTGTTCTCCTGGATAACAGAGAGTAGCGTTATAGCGTTCTATTTGTCTAGGTTTCTATAGTGGTATCTAGGACCCTTAAAGAAGTTCTATAAGTGGTTGCAAATTTCTTTAAAGGATCTTTCGGATAGCTAGTGGTTGTAGTACTAGTCCTAGGCTAATCCCTTTAGCATTATAGGAAAGGCAATCTTATACGCAGTAGGTGGCAGTCTAGATCTCATGCAAATATTATAAAATATTATTAGTTTATAGTTAAAGCTTTCGGCTCCGCTATACTTCTGGTCTTTGGAGTATAGCTTAGCTACGGTTATAATCTGCCATTCGTAGTTCGGGATCTCTATAGGTAGGGTCTAAATTGTAATAGGTGGAATGTGGCTTACGGCAGGTAGAATATAGTTTATAGTAAATAGAGCTAGCAGTGATTGAGGTGTTTGTTATAAGGGTGTTCTAAATAGTTATAAGGGTGTTCCGGATAGTTATATAGGTGTTTAGAAGGGTTTGTACAAACAGAAGACCTAGTTAAGTCAGTTATAAGGGACTCTCTTCTATAGCTATAACGTCTTTATGTCTATAACGTGCTCACAGATCTCGCGGATCTCGTTGTTTAACCATTTATACTGTTCTTCCTCCATAGCCGTGTTAAGTAGAGTCCTTGGGATTGTTAGACTCTTTGTATTTTTAGCTATATACACTCCTCTGCCCTAAAGGGTTCTGCGTAAGTCCTAGGTAATCTTAGTTCCAAGGCTATTAAACTCTTGGATTATAAAGTCCCGAAATTTTTCTTAGAAGAGCTCCCATAGGTCCATATCTATTGCTTCAGATATCTTATAGTTATACAACTTTGTTCTGGCGTAGTCCTATATCTCTTCTTAGAAAGCTCCCTCTAGCTTAATCCCATTCTCCTACTTCTTTATCTTCATGCTCCAGTTTTCTGCGGTTAAGGTACTTGCCATTATATTCTCATGCGAGGTAGCGTGTGTAAGGTAAAGGTATTTTTTAGGTAATGACATGATTTTTCGGTCCTTTTAACGCGATACACAAGGTGGTTAAATTAACAACTCTTCCTTATAATGATGTTAGCGAAACTGTAGTCCTTGTATAATATAGCGTAAGGTGGTTAAATTAACAACTCTTCCTTGCGGTAGTATTGGGCGGGGTACGGTTCCCTTCTTTAACTAAGGTAGGCGGTGGTGCGAGTTTGTACGGAGTTATAAGTAACCTATACGAGCTATAAGCTATTGCGTATCTCCTAATCTATATGTCTACTAATCAGTGTCGGTATGCTTTAACCTATTGCAGACCTGTAATCATTTTGTTACGGGTATGCTCTTAGGTTTGTGGATGTCTATTTCTCTATTCTATGTGCGAGGCCTCGCGTACTTATAACACGCGAGGAATGCGCACGTAAGGAACGCGTACGCACGTGCTACCCCTACCCCTAATAGGTTACCAACAATAACCTATTAGCGGGATTTGTCTTTCCTAGGCGGTATATAATTTTAAAGTTGTACTATAATAGTGCCTCCGCCTATCTAGCTTGTTAACCGCTTAACACCTTTATAGTTATAAAGTATTCTAGGTTATTATAGTCTATAAGGACTTTAATGGGATAATTGCTTCCTATATAATAATATCGCTAGTGCTTTATTACTGTGACTATCGCAAGTAGCTCCTGGTCGTGCGTTATATAACGCTGCTCTATAGGGGTTATTTTCCTTAACTAAAACGCCATAGGATGCCATTCTCTGTCTTTTAATTAAGATATAATTGCCCCTAGGGCGAAGCCAGATGCATCCATTTTAAGGTATATATATAGCTTCTAGTAGAAGTGTATTAGGATAGGTACCGATATAAACAAATCCTTTAACTAGTCTATAGCCTGCTTAGCAGCTTTCCTAAATATAAAGGGTCCTAACTTCTTGCTATTCTTAGATCCCTTTAACAGATTGGTAATTAGGAGCATTACTTATAAGTAATAAATAATAAACCTTTAGTAGAAGTTTGCTGTGCCTATAAAAACCTATACTTCCCTAAATGTTGTAGGGTATGGCTATTCCCTAATAGCGTCTACCTGGCTTTTCTCCATTAATACTCCATTGACGCTGACAATAAAGCCTAGAAAATTAATGCTAGTGATATAAAATAAGCATTTTTTTAGGTTTATATAGAGCTTATATTCCCGCAGTCTTTCTAGTACCATTTGCATATAGTACATATATGCTTCGTAGTTATTAGAGTAGACTATAATATTATTAAGGTAGACCATATATATTATATCTAATAGGCCCAATAATGCCTTATTAATATAGGCCTAAAATGTCACCGGTGCGTTGGTGAGCCTAAATGGCATCACCAGGTACTTAAAGTGGCCGTACTATATTTGGAACGCCGTTTTCCATTTATCACCGGCTTTAATCCGGATTTGATAGTATACATCTTTTAGATCCAATTTTGTGAATATCTTTACGCTTAATAGCCTGTTAATAAGCTCCCCTATTAAGGGTAGCGGGTAGCAATTCTTTATAGTAATCTTGTTTAGCGCCTAATAGTTAATATAGAGGTAAAGGGTCTTGTCCTTTTTAGGTATAAATATAATTGGTGCCTTTACCTAGCTTATAGAAGGCTAAATCTATCCTCTCTAAAGATTGTCTACTATATACTAACGCAATACTACCAGCTCGTTTTCTAACAGGTTGTATAATGGTTTAAAAGGAGGTTCCTCATCTCCTATGTCTATCTTATACTCCACTAACATAGGGTTAGGTAAGGTGTGCGCAGCTTCCTTATCGGCAATATTCTTTAGGTTTGCATATTCCTATAGAATCTCTGGTTCCTCAACTGCGTATAGCCGGACATCTAAAAATAAATACTCTGTGTCCCCATTCTTGGTGTTAAGAGTGGTATATATAGCATACGCCTACCCTTTCTCTTACATATGGTTTAAGAAAGTTTTTTAATCTTTAACTATAATGCGCGGTTAAGACTTCTAGTATTAATATAAGGCTAAAGGCCAATTAATATCTAGATTGACCTATTAAAGCTATAGGTATCCCAAAACAAGGTTATACCCCTTAATTTCTGCGGCGTAGAAGCGCATCTCCTATATATTCTATAGACCATTACAGTCCTGGCTGGCCATGGAAAAAGTTTGTTCCCTATAGCACGGAATCCAGTAGCCTCTAATGCTTTAAATGGTGCACACCTATAAGCCACTAAGGTCCAAATCTAATTCCTTTACTAGTAATTAAGAAATGAACCCTATGGTCGCGCCGCTGTCCATAAGGCAGTCTTATATTACCCATTTATTATTAACTTAAATGGAGACGGGAATAACCATATAGCAGCTTACTCCCTCCTTCTCTTGCTGGCCTAGTATAAGGGAGTAAAGATTTACTAGGCTCTCTCTTTTCCTAATTAAGCATCCTCTTACTTCTTCTGTTAGTAGAAGCGCTATATATGGCCTTTCTTACTGCAGTTATAACAGCTATATAACTCTTAGTTCCACGGTTTCTACCTATTATTATTCTAGGGTTGACTAGCGTTGCTCTAGGGTTATAAAGCCTGCTCGCGTTGTCCTTTTATAGAGTGGTTAGATTAGGATCTACCCCTTTTATTAAAGCTAGGTCTAGTTCTATACTCTTTATTGTTGGCGTCTTGTTCCTTTCACTTCCCTAAATAGTCTCTTTTAGCGTTCTTAATCTGAGTAGCTTCAGAAATAAGCTTTTCTTAAAAGGTAGGAATTTCCCCCTTCTCCTATATAGCCTGTTAAATCTTAGGTTATAACTTGGCAAGTAGCTAATGGAGTTATATAGCGTTATCCTATAAGTCTAAGTAGGGTATATTATCTTCTAGCTCTTCTAAGTAGTTTATAAACTAGACTACACTCTAGCCTTCTTGCTGTTTTATATTATAGTATCACTAGTTATAATCCATCCCTTAATTAGTAGGGTCTTAGACCTAATTAACTAACCAGGACTTAAGTTTGCTAAATTTAAGGGGTATAGTAAGTTTCTTCTTATAGCGTGTCCATAAACTCTTAATAGTGCCACATAAGAAGGTAGAAGCAATTAGTGTCTGATTATACTTATTAGAGTAACATTTTAGATTTAGCTAAAACTTAGTTTCGCATTAACGGATAAAATAATTGCAGTTCCTAAGACTATTACCATTATACTTATTAGGTTCCTTTATATGGAATTTAGGTTTGTCTAATGTTATAGCGTAATATAGCGTTGCCCCTCTAAGTCCACTTTATGTCTGGGGTGTCTGTACTTCTCCCAATTGTTCTTATAATTGTCCTTAGTAGTCTTAATATGCTTGTCTCAATTGTATCCCCAACTCCTTTGTCTTTTATAGGGTCTCGCGTAGCGACTGCTCTAATAACTCCCCAGTAGTAATCATTCCTAAGGGTCTTGGAAGGTTAGATGGACCAGCCATAGCTTCCTAGTCTACTCCTTTATAAGTAGAGGGAATGCGCTCCTCTAGAGAGACTCTCTGAGCCTCTTAAGGTGAGGGCGTTGCTTTATAGGGTAAAGGAGTATGGCCCGTTATTGTTAATTAATAGCCGTACGTTCCTAACGGATTGTGAGCGATTAGAATTGTAAAAGGCCAGCCTAACCGGAATGTATAATTATCTAATTAACAGTATTACAAGTAAGTAGAAGGTGAGTTAAAGGTAAGTTAAAGGTAGAATAAGTTTCACATATTAAAGGACAAATGCTTCTAACTACTTCCATTTAGAGACTAATTGCTGGTTCTTCTCTAGAGGAAAACTAGCTTCCTATATAAACCTTCTAAGACACTAGTAAAACCTTTCGCCCCTATTTGTCTAACTATGTCTCTTCTGGAACATACATAGGACGTAGGCAGGATATTAATGAAACCTCCTACTGTCTTATCTGATATATACCTCCTAGGGGATTCTGTTATACTCCTTTTCTGCTATAGTCTCTGGCTTCTATATATAGCAGGGCAACTTCTAATTATATAAGAAGGCGCCCTAAAACATAAACTCTGTTCCTTTAGGAAATTGTGGTTAAATTACCTTCTTATTTACCTTCTTACTAGCTAGGCACTAAAGCTTATAGCTACCTCTTTAATAGCCTAGAACTACCCCCGTTTTATTAATCCAAAAAATATTTTTTTAATCCTTAATTGTCTAGTATTAATACTATAAGGTAAACTGCAGGCGAGCTTCTTTTATCTTTAGTAAAAGGCAGGGCTTTCTTATTGGCTTTGTCTTGTAATATCCATGGCGGCGAAGAACTCGCTAGACGGTTTTTGTGGAGCAGCCGCACTTAGTAGTAATATACGCGGAAGACTTCTCTCTACTATATTAATTGGAGGTGACTTTCTTAAGTATTCATAGTTCAAACTTGTGGGTAATCTTAATCTTTCTTCCAGCACAAGGAGCGTCAACAATATAGCCATTAAGAAAGAGAGGATGAGAGACTAGGTCCCAGCCACGGCTACAGGCTTTTAAGAAGATATATTATAGAGTACGACGCTTAATTTAAGTAATATTTTTAATATAATTGAGAGTCGCTCCCATAGCCTTTATAGCCAGGGCCTGCGCCCTGGTTGCGAGCTGATGAAAGCCCATTGTTGGTAAGGTAGTTTGAGCTTTAGGGGTGTGACGGAGGCAGTTGAGCTACAGAAGTATTCTGCCATTAGGCGGTAAAGGCTAATTTCCTAATTAGGAAGGTGCAAGAACTTTTGGCAGCGACCTCCGTATCCCCTACCTAAACAAGCTTAGATCCTTGCACTTCAAGTTAGAATATCACGTGTTTGACTTGTTTGGTCCTACGTTATCGATAAGGATATGGCCAATCAGAACCTCTTGTTTGAGCCTCAATGATGAGAACTGCAGCGACGTGAGACCGTCCAAATATGTATATATCTATCTGTAGAGCTAGTCCTTAGTGTTGAGCTTGGCCAGATGTTCACTCCAACATGGCCCATTTGTACAGAACGGAATCCTGCATACAGCACGGTGTTCGTGCACGGTGCAGCTTGGCGTTGCACCTCGACGGGTTAAGGGATATAACGCTCTATAATTGCAGGCTCTTGGATAAGAAGGTAAGGCAAACGCGAGGTATTAATTTAGGTATAGGCGTGTGGTATTGTTTTCGCGATTTAGGTGTAAACAAGTCAAACACATACGATATTCTAATTTGAAGTAGAAGGATCTAAGCTTTTTAGGTAGGGGGTACTGTACGTGTAGTAATTATGGAGTATGCGATTAGGAGTGCCCATTTAAAATTAAATAAAGCTTTTTAAATCAAACGATTATGAGTGATTTTGCCTATATACTAATTTCTATAAAGGGGCAATCAAGATTGTTAAAATTGCCAAACGAGTGTCCAATTCCTTCCATCAAGCTCTCACCTAAATCTGCCACTCAGTTATGCCCCCTCGGCTGCAACTACGTCGCGACGAGTCGGTTAGATCTTCTTATATAATCTTGTCCCACTCCTCCCGAATTACCTGTTACATCTGCTCCTTCATACGAGGCTTATTGCGACGCTAGGTAATTCGCTCCTTCATCATCTTCTAAAGAGCCTAAAAGAGGCGTACGAGCCTTTCTATATATGGGAACGCGTTAAGTGTCGTAAATATTGCTCAGTAATACGAAATTAAGAGCCGAATTACAACCTTAGCGGGGGAGCACCTAATGCGATCGCAACGCCTTTGACCTCGTTTTTTTCAGCTCTACAATCACGAGTTGAGGTTGTTCGGATATTTCCATTTGATATCGGCGATCGATCTGTATATGGCTAGTAGAAGGCTTGACCGACACGCGCTTCCAACCGGATGTGCCAGGGTGGTGTACATTCTGTGATGATGTGATGATTACCCTACGCTCTTTAAATACGACGGGAGTTCATCGTTAAGCATGCATACGGGTGACGATTATCCTAGCATGTGACGTCAGAACTCTATATGTACAACAAAAAGGGACAAGGAGCTGCTGGATCCTCGCATCGGTTTCACACATAATTTTTGTCTGCATGTTGAGTCCCCACCAGCCGGCTTACAAAGAGCGCCATTGACCGTTTCCGGTAGTGTACCTGGGATAGGTGTCCCTTATGGTTGCACTGGAATCGAGGCGAGATTGCAACTGCGAGCAAGGTATAATGGTGTCACTCTCCTCCAGAAATCACCAAAATAGTTCGTATATTGGGGTAAAGGCAAAAGGATCATGGTGGCTGATACATGGCTGTGGTAGATCTTTGAAGTTCCTTGCTTGCTTGGTGGTGCTTGGTGGTGCAGGCCTAGGCTGAACGAGGCAAATCTAATTTTGGGCTCAGCTCTCCAGGGACATCTTCACCTTTCTGAAAAGAAACGCGACACTTGGCAAGAATCGCGCTCACCGTTTTTTGTACTCTTTCCTATCGGAAGCAGCTTGAATACCAATTAACCCCCTTAAAATTCTCAGCCTCAGCGCTTTAACACTGCGTGGCTGTCGCGCGCCTCCTACCATTCAACAGTGTCCACTAGCGAAAATCACGGGCCAGTTTTGCGACCTTGACCTGGGAAAAACCCCAGACCCAAGCGACCTGGACCAAAAGCACACCCCATCCAACTTGGCTCACCTAGGCCATCAATTCAAACTCCCCCGGCCATCCCTTGGAGTTCTCTGGAAGCGCTCTCGTCGCCGGTTGCACATATCGAATTTGGCGGGTTGAAGGGTGACGGGGGGTCTTGGGACATCTCAGGAGCGTTGCGTACCTTGCTGGATGCTACCATTACATGCATCATCGCCCAGAGGAAAGATGCACCGACATGCCTATTTGAACGGGCATGCAGCATATCCTTTGGGTGGTAGTGGAACCTTTTCCATTCAACCTCACAAGTACGCATTGCCCTCGACGTGACGACCCCGTGCACCGGGGGGACCAGGGTAGCAGACTAGCATTCATGCTAACTTATATCTTGACAGCAGATTTCAACCTCGATCGCAGCCTGCACTAAGAAGGCGCCGGCAGCTTATCCTACGGTTAGGACTAGTCACTGCGATTTTCATCATCATTCTATTATTTATCTTCCCTACTCTACGAACCGGTTTAATACCCACCCTATCTTTGGGCCTTTTCTCAGCCTCCGAAGATTTCCTGCTCGAAACAGTCCGCTATTATGATTTGAACAATGTCCAAGGGACGGCCAGAGGATGGGAGAGAGAGGAGAGGATACTTCTTTGCGCCCCATTGAGAGACGCCGCGCCGCATCTACCCATGTTTTTCGGACACCTTCGAAATCTCACTTATCCGCACAATCTCATCGATCTGGCTTTTCTGGTTGGTGATTCTAAGGATAACACCTTGACCCTCCTCTCCGATCTGTTGACCGATCTGCAAGCACAAGAGGATCCGAAGCAACAATTTGGAGAAATTTCTATCATGCAGAAGGATTTCGGCCAGAAGGTTAACCAGGACGTTGAGAGTCGACACGGTTTTGCAGCACAAGCAGGGCGGAGGAAGTCAATGGCCCAGGCTCGGAATTGGCTCCTAAGTGCAGCTCTTCGTCCAACACATAGCTGGGTATATTGGCGAGATGTCGATGTGGAGACGGCTCCTTTCACAATATTGGAGGATTTGATGCGCCACAACAAGGACATTATTGTTCCTAGTAAGTTTCCAGGTGACCTTTAGGATGCAGCTCAGACTAATCGCACAATTAGATGTATGGCGACCCTTACCTGACTGGCTCGGAGGAGAGCAGCCGTATGACTTGAATTCATGGCAAGAGTCTGAAACAGCACTCGCCCTAGCAGAAACGCTTGATGAGGATGCTGTCATTGTGGAGGGATATGCAGAATACGCTACATGGCGTCCACACCTTGCTTATCTACGGGATCCATACGGCGATCCAGATATGGAGATGGAGATTGACGGCGTTGGCGGTGTTAGTATTCTGGCAAAAGCCAAGGTCTTCCGTTCTGGAGTCCACTTCCCGGCATTTAGCTTTGAGAAGCATGCAGAGACTGAGGGCTTTGGCAAGGTACAGCATATAACTATGACTATCCGACAGATCTTATTACTGACATTGTCTTCAGATGGCGAAGCGAATGAAGTTTTCAGTTGTTGGTCTTCCCCACTACACAATTTGGCATCTCTACGAGCCTAGCGTGGATGATATACGCCATATGGAGGAGATGGAGCGGGAGCGACAGGTCAAAGAAGCCGAAGAGAAGGCCAGGAAAGAGCGTCTTGACAAAATTCACGAGCAATTCGACAATCCTTCCAGTCAATGGGACCAGGATAAGTCTGATATCCGTGACATGGCAAAGAAAGAGTATGTTGAAACAGAAAGGATTAAGCAAGCCACTGGCGAGGACGCTGACGTTAACGGGGAGAAGAAACCGCCAACCGAGCTGTAAGTGCAACAGATTTTACTTTGACGCCTGATAGGCAATCGCCGCCTTGGTTCTACACAATGGAGCTAATGCATGAAATCACAGGAAGGTTGAAAAGGCCCATAATGGCAAAGTGAAGATCATCGATCCTCTAGATGAAATCAAAGTGATAGGCAAGAAGCCCGCACCTCAAGTTTGATAACGAGTTCGCGTCCAAATTTATTTCCCGCTAGATCCAGGGACCAATCTTTTGAAACATTGCATCACGGTTGTCACCATCGCGTGTGCACTTTTTCCAATCATTCCACAGAAAATGCAGGACATGGATGGAGTTCAATGGAATTTAAAGATCACGGAGGGTAGAGGACGCAAGCATATGCGAGCAGGTCTTTTTTCAGGCCTCCATTATATGCATACTTGTTCTCATCTTTTTGCGCTTCGAAATTTGTCGAAGTTTAGGAAGGAGGCCGGAGGGGATGTTATATATATAGACCTCCAGCATCTTGGGCGCTGTGTAATATGGACGGCACAGCGTGCTGTATCAATAGATAAGCCATATTTAAACTTCAAACTTAATGTAATTTTTCTTCAAAAAGTGTAGAGATACTGCGTAGATGAGTCTTACTCAGGCGGCGACATAAAAGGAGAAGTCCGCAAGTCAAGCCCAGGTGTCCTCAAGTCCCACTCCGCTTTTCGCTTGGCGAATCGTAAAGCAGCCCTGCATCAAGGCAGCCAGAGCGCACGCCCAATGCAGGACCTCGGCAACTTACCTCCACGCGTTCTGACCTCATGAAAATGTCTTTGGGTCTGCATTTCTGTGGCATTTCTAGCCCTTAAATTCTAATATCCTTCGCCAAGCTAGGCAATTCGCGCAGCTCGCACCCCCATACAATCTTCGACACCACCGAAGAGTAGCTCACCATGAGCAATGATGTTGAACAGGAGGGCTCCATGTCCACATTAGAAGCTTCTACCATGGCTCTCGAGCATCCCCCAGCGATATCGGTGGCGGTGGACCCGGTGGCCCTCGTTGTTACAGAATGCATCACAGTCACCTCCGCAATGCGGAAGCATGCCCGTTGGGCGCATTCTTCTGTATCTGCTATACTAGGTGGGAGCTCAGCTAGACCAGCTGGGGGCCACAGGCGCGAGAGGTCAGGCCGGGGAATAGCACCCGCTGTGGAGGAAGACGATGCGGTAGCTAGTCGATGGGGGCTTCGAGGGAGGAAGGGCAAGAGCATGCAAGATAATCCATTGATGTCTGCATTTGCGCGTTTACGGAACGATCTCAAGGATTGTAAAGGTAAATACCTTGTGTTAGATCATATGTGGGAGCTCTACTAAATGTAATCAAGATATTCGCACTTTTGATACTCCTTCGCTCCTCCATCCTTTCCTTCAGGTCATTCGCTCGTCTTCGACGTCCGCCCCCATAACTTCTCTCGCGCTCATTGCTATCACCAAATTTCTTTCATACAACATTATAAGCCGCGATTCCCCCCGGTTGTCGGAAGCTATGCAGATATTGTCGTCAGCAGCTACACACTGCCGATTCGAGGCCAGTGATTCCGCCGCAGACGAGATTGTTCTCCTTAGAATTCTGAACCTTATGGAGCGCATGATATCCGGGCCTTGCGGAGATATACTTGGGGACGATAGTGTATGTGAAATGATGGAGACTGGGCTGAGCATGTGCTGTCAAGCTAGGCTATCGGAATTGCTGCGGAGGTCAGCAGAGATATCAATGGTATCAATGTGCCAGGTGATCTTTGAGCGCCTAAAGTATTTGGAGATCGAAGCCGGTGAAGAACCTGGAGCACTAGATGAGAATACCAAGGATGATATGGACGCTGTCAGGATGGACCCAGCGGTCAATGGCGACACCCTTGCTGTCCCTGGAGTCAAACCCGAAGATAGCCGGTCATCGAGTAGTTTGGAGAAGAGTCAAGAGGAGATTGAGGAGACCGCGTCAACCAACGTCAATGGCAGTAATTTGGAGCTACCAACGACGGCAGAGGCGGCGAGGCCGGTGGAGATTAAGCCATACTCATTACCTTCCATACGGGAGCTATTTCGAGTCCTTGTGGATCTTTTAGATCCCCATGATCGACAGCATACGGACACAATGAGGGTAATGGCACTACGAATTGTAGATGTGGCGCTTGAGGTTGCCGGACCTTCTATTGCGAGCCATCCAAGTCTTGCAAATCTGGCCAAAGACACCATGTGCCGCCATTTATTCCAGCTTGTGCGCTCTGAAAACATGGCCATCCTCAACGAATCCCTGCGTGTGGCTGGAACTTTGTTGGCAACTTGCAGAGGGGTTCTTAAGCTTCAGCAAGAATTATACCTGTCTTATCTTATCGCCTGTCTGTTCCCGCGTGTTGAAATACCGCTGGAGCCAGGGATAGAGCCATCTCTTTACGAAGGTGTGCCGCAAGCTCCAAGCCTTATTAAGCCAGCACCATCCCAGTCAAACGGCAGTGGCAGGTCAACGCCAGTCCCCGTGAAAGATCGGCAGCGGCTTGGCCTAGAAGGTGGCTCGAGGAAACCGGACGCTAGAGAAGCAATGGTTGAGAATGTAGGAGCTTTGGTTCGAATACCTTCATTCATGGTCGAGCTCTTTGTCAACTACGATTGCCAGACTGACCGTAGCGACCTTTGCATGGATATTGTGGGCCTTCTATCAAGAAATGCATTCCCAGATTCCGCAACGTGGAGCACTGTCAATGTGCCTCCGCTATGCTTGGATGCTCTGCTTGGTTATGTCCAATCCATCGCTGACCGACTAGAAGACAAGCCAGTGACGGAAGGCTATCCCGACACAGACCGCCTGAGAGAGCAGCGTGCACGGAAGAAGATTATCATTCGCGGTGCAACAAAGTTCAACGAAAACCCCAAAGCTGGGATAGCATTTCTCGCCTCGCAGGGAATCATCAAAGACCCTGATGATCCTCGATGCATAGCCGAATTTGTCAAAGGCACCACTAGAGTAGACAAGAAAGTCCTTGGCGAGTTTATTTCGAAGAAGTCAAATGAGTCTATCCTAAGCGCTTTCATGGACCTTTTCGACTTTGCAGGTCAGCGTGTTGATGAAGCCCTCAGACAGCTTCTCAATTCGTTCCGATTGCCTGGCGAATCTGCGCTCATTGAGAGAATTGTTACAGAATTCTCTGATAAGTACTGTTCCAAAGCCACCCCCGAAGGCATCGCCAATCAAGACGCCGTGTTCGTGCTTACGTACGCTATTATCATGCTTAATACTGACCAACACAATCCGAATGTGAAATCATCAAATCGCATGTCTTTCCATGATTTCTCTAAGAATCTTGGTGGAGTGAACGGTGGTAAAGACTTCGATCCCACCTATCTGCAAGACATTTATGACTCCATAAGAACGCGCGAGATCATCTTGCCAGAGGAGCACGACAACAGACACGCCTACGACCATGCGTGGAAGGAGCTTCTAATTAAGATCCAATCCGCCACCGATCTTGTGATATGCGATACAAACATCTTTGATGCAGACATGTTTGCCGCCGCGTGGAAGCCGATTGTAGCGACCTTGTCTTATGTCTTTATGTCAGCTACCGATGATGCAGTTTTCTCTCGAGTTGTAATTGGATTTGACCAGTGTGCTCAAATTGCTGCCAACTACGGACTCGGTGACGCTTTAGATCGAATCATCTCTTGCTTGTCATATATCAGCACACTAGCCCTTGAGGTACCTCCTAGCACAGCTCTTAACACTGAGGTCCAGGTTGACAAAAAGAGTGTAATGGTCAGTGAGACTGCTGTCAGATTTGGTCGTGATGAAAGGGCGCAACTGGCAACAGTTGTGCTCTTCAAAGTTATCAAAGGAAATGAAGTCTCCATAAGAGATGGCTGGAATCATGTAAGTTGAACCCTCGACTCACATTATGAGAAGATTTGCTAACAGCAAATAGCTAATTCATATAATGCTAAACCTCTTCGTCAACTCACTAATACCTCCATACTTCCTATCTTTCCAGAAGACTCTCGCCCTCCCTCCTATTCCTCTCCAAAGCCCTGCTCAAGTTATCGACCGCGCCGACCGGCCAGCCGATACAGGCATCTTCTCCGCTCTGACATCTTATGTCTCCAGCTTTGCAAATGATGAGCCTCCTGAGCCTTCGGATCAGGAAATCGAATATACTCTTTGCACTGTAGACACCGTCAAAGAGTGTCATTTCGAGGACATCCTCTCGAATATCAGCCAGCTGCCTGTCAGATCACTCAAATCTCTACTTCTCTCTCTCTTAGAGCAAATTCCAGAAGATACTTCTCCACGAGTCATTGTGGTGAAGCCTGAGTTACCTCCAGCTAGCCCAAGGCCAAATGGAAACAAGGCCAAATTCAATCAGCCTGTATACGACCCAAGCCTTGTCTTTGTGCTGGAATTAGCGACCGTCTTGGCTTTACGAGACGAAGAAACGGTGCAGGAACTAGCGAAGGACGTTACAGATGCCCTACAGACGGTGATAAGAGACGCCGCTAAACTGCACCCGGTGGCGATAGCTAGGTCTGTCTACTACCTGTTGAGTCTTCTAAAAGCTAGCAATGTAAGAAATTCACTTTCCTCTGATTACCTGCTCGCACTAACTGAAGACAGGACTTCGATTTCATCCGAGCTCCGGTAGTCCTACACAGCTTCTCGAGCTTCGACCAGGAGCTTCTGAAGCAATGCGCGCAACCACTTCTAAAAGGGATGTCTGACTGCATTAAAGGATCTTCGGGTCTGAGGAATGAGATGGCCAACTCGCCTGACTTTTGGTCTATCCTCAACACGCTGCATTCAGTTCCTGAAGCAGCAGGAGACGTTTTCCAAATTGTAGAAGAATTGACAAACTCTACTAATCCAGGCATAATTGCAGACAACTATGAAGCGGCTATTGCCCTTCTGAATGAGTTTGCGACTGCTGGCAGCATTGGTTCTTTGGAGGAACAACGACGAGATCAAGCGCAGAGGAGAGCGAAGGCGCCGAAACCCAAGAAGCCTGAGTAAGTTCCTGTTGATCATGCGGCAGTTGGAGGTGCTAATAGTTTGAAGGAATAACGAAGTGGTCATCCGTGGAACTCAAGCGATGGCCATTATCTACCAGATGTCGAGTCGGGTGCCCCATTTTATTGAACAATCACAATTGGAGACGAACGAAGGTGGGCATGATCTTATTACGTTGCATGATACAACATACTTACGACACATAGCTTGGACCGCATACTGGTCGCCCATTCTACGCGCGCTTACTACGCAATGCTTCAATCCTTGCCGCGAAATCCGTCAGCAAGCCTTTGCTTCTCTCCAGCGGACATTGTTGTCGAACGAGCTAGCTTCACCGGACCACAAAGAGTGGACAGCTATTTTCGGCGAGGTTTTGTTCCCGTTAATTACCCAGCTTCTGAAACCTGAGGTATACCAGTCGGATCCAGTGGGTATGAGTGAAACGAGAGTGCGGGCGTCAACATTGCTTTGCAAGGTGTTCTTACACTATCTCGTTATGCTTTCGGAGTGGGAAGGCATGCTTGATCTATGGCTCAAGATCATCTCCATAATGGATCGATTGATGAACAGTGGCCAAGGAGATAATTTGGTATGTTCTTCAATACAACTTCGTATAGTTGCTTTGCGCACCTGCTAACATTGAATAGGAGGAAGCCGTCTCGGAAAATCTCAAAAACATCCTGTTGGTCATGTCTAATGGTGGATACCTAGCTCCACCTGATCAGAACCCGGAGCAGAAGGAATTATGGATAGAGACGTGGACGCGACTAGACAGGTTCTTGCCCAACTTTTTCGCGGAACTCTTCCCAGAGGAAGCTGAGAAACCACCACTGGCGAGGAAGTCGGTTGCGGATGAGCAGGGGCCGGCATCGGGAGAGTCAGCGATTGGCGAGGGAAAGGCGGACTCTCAGGAAGGGTAAGGAACTATAAGGTGTAGAATAGGGCTGAGACAGGATTTCTTGGGGAAATGTAGAATACGATACAAAGAGGATGGGACTTTGGCACCAGCACAAGCATTTCTCGGAGTGGGTTCGTAGGGGATCTGTGGGAGCCTTGAAACTAAGAGAGAAATCTCACATCCACCATTGACGGACATTGTCAGACCAGGAAAGAATTGGGATGATTGAAACAGCCGCAGCTCGGCCAATGGCGTTTAATTCGCTGCCAAGTTTGATGATAGGGTTGCCTTGATTAAGTCTAATCTCACCCCCGGCATCATCGGCTACATCGTGATTTGAGCTGCCCCAACTAGGACGCGGAGCGCGCCATCCTTGGTGAAGTGACCTTCTCTTTCTCCCCTCCACCAACTTGCCTTTCCTGTTTTTTTGTTTGGCTGGTGCCACCGACTCTACGACTTCTGGTCGACTTCCACTCGTTGCTTCGCGACTCCGTTGCTCTGCAAGCCAAACTGGTGCATTCTTCGACCGCATCTTGACTGGGGAGCCGTGCAATCTTACATATATCAACCAAGTATTCTGGACAGCTGCGTCGGCCAGCTAATTACCTACAATGTTATCCGTGAGTGCCAATTGCGTTGCTACATGTTTGAAACTCGCTGTTCTGACCGAGACGTGCAGATTCTGCGCACAGTCGCGCTGCTCGCGTCGCTCATCGGCATTACCTATGCGGTACACACGGTCGAGGTGCACGGGCAGGACTTTGTGGACACGGTGACGAACAAGCGGCTGATGATCATTGGCGTCGAGTAAGCCCGCCTCCAGCTCTATAGCAGTTTTAATTGAAAACAATTGCGCTGATACTGGTGCCGACAGCTACCAGCCTGGCGGACAATCTGGCTACAATCCCGGCGCCGGTGAGGATGCGCTCAGCAATGGCACCGTCTGCCTTCGCGACGCAGCAATGCTGCAGAGACTCGGGGTACGTCATGGCTGGCTGCTGCTTCGGAGATTTTTCTTGCGGGGAATAGAGTTAACGAACCCAGGTGAACACGATTCGCGTCTACAATATCGATCCCTCAGTCAACCACGACGAGTGCGCGAGTATCTTCAATGCCGTTGGTATCTACATGATCCTGGATGTTAACTCGCCGCTCTCTGGTGAGAGCATTGATAGGTCGAATCCGGCTGGCTCATACAATGTTGGATACCTGACTCGTATATTTGGGGTGGTGGAGGCGTTTAAGGGATATCCGAATACTTTGGCTTTCTTTGCTGCTAACGAGGTTATGAATGATATTTCAACGTCCAAGGATAATCCGCCGTATATTAGGGTAAGCAAATGTTCCTCATTCAAGCTTGGGGTTTTAGGTTTGAGTACTTGACAGCTAACATTTGAGCAGGCCGTTCAAAGAGACCTAAAGAACTATATTGCAAAGCACTCTACTCGAACAATCCCAGTCGGATACTCCGCAGCTGATGTCCGCCAAATCCTACAAGATACCTGGGCATACCTTCAATGCGCCATCGACGGCACTACGGACGAATCCCGCTCGGACTTTTTCGGACTCAATTCCTACTCCTGGTGCGGCAGTACTGCAACTTTCCAGACTTCCGGCTACGATGTCCTCACCGCCATGTTCGAGAATAGTACTATTCCTGTCTTCTTTTCGGAGTATGGCTGCAACAAGCCTCAGGGTACTCCGCGAGTTTTTAATGAGGTTGGAGCTCTCTACGGCTCCGAAATGACAGCTCTGAGTGGAGGCTTGGTTTATGAATACAGCGAGGAGCCTGATGATTTCGGCCTCGTTGTAATAAATGACAATTCGACCGTCTCCCTCCGTACAGATTACGACAACCTGCAGGCCCAGTACAACAAGTTGAATATCACTCTCATTGAGTCAGCGAATTCAACAGCCACTGCATTGACTCCGCCGGCCTGCTCTACTGACCTGATTGATGACTCCGGCTTCAGCAAGAACTTTACTATTCCCTCCCCACCGGATGGTGCCACTGACTTAATTAATAACGGCATCAAGAACCCGAACAACGGGAAGCTCGTGCAGGTCACAGCCACCGCTGTTCCAATGGCCGTCTACGCAAGCAACGGGAACCAGATTCAGAACTTGGCCATCAAGCCTCTGCCAAATGATGAAAGTAACACCCCTGGGGGTGAGAGCACTAGCGCGAATACCACCTCGACGGCTTCTCCCTCAGCAAGCCCAACCAAGAAGGGTGCTGCCGGTAAGAACTACAGCGTGGCAACTGGAAGCCTGCTGATGATCGCTCTAACGGCCCTGCTCATGCTATGACCTTGCAACGGGGGAACTATCTGGTTATCTCTTCCATTAGTTTACTAATCCTAGTTTGGATAATAGGTACTTTGACGATGTCCTTTTCTCCTTCTACTAAAGTGAGCGTTCCTTCAGCTGTTGCTCGAAGGTGCAGGCCGGGTGTCTTTTATTGTCTTCAACTGTTTATATTGATTTGGGGTGATTTCATTGCTCTTCTTCTGGTGCTAACCGCACATATTCTACCTAGACTTGGTCTGGCACCGGTCATCATGGCAAACATGTAGCTCCAACTGGCGGTCATATCAAGTCGGATTCCGCCAGGCTTGCCGTGTCAAACTGCTTCAAACGGTGGCTTGCGTTCTCTCTTTGGTTGCTGAGCTTGCATCTAGGATTCCTACAGGAGGAAGTGGACAGGCTGGAGGCATGGGTCAGGGTCAAGTCTCGCAAATCCTTCTCCGAAGGGCGACAGCATCCTGTGTTGCAGAATGGAGATGGTGCGGATGTAGAATCGGGGAGTGAATGATTTGGATTGATTGTTCAGCACTAGGGGTTTTTTAGAGAGCCTGTAGCTTGCAATTGAACATAGTCATTCCATCATCATCACCCTCCTTTGCTAGCTAGTGATTTCATACATGGTGCAATTGCTTTCAAAAGAACTCCTCAAGAGACGGCGCTACACATCACTAAGCGTAACCACATGATAGATGTCGCTCTTCAGATATCACTTACACCTGGAATTAATTGATAAGGCAATTGATAAGGCAATTGGTAAGGTTATTGCAGAAGGGCTACATTGCAGCCATCGAACCCACCGCGAATATCTGTCAGCCCTGACCAATCAAGCTTTCCATCCACGCCCCCATCCCTCCAATCCCATCGGATCTGACATCAGACTAAATACACTTTGAACCGCGAGAACAGGCGCTGGCTCTACTATTGACGAGCAACCCGGCATAGCAATAGCCCCTATGCGGGTGTCACATGCAATAGCTCCCACGTTTCAGGAGCGGGGCATTACAGAGCGGGGCACCTTCGCGGCCCTAGAGCTCTCCCACCGCCCCAACCAGCAATGACGCCCCTGCACGGTAGTTACAAAGCAGCATACATAACTTCCTGCTCCTCCCCACCCCGCCCATTGATGTTATAAATTCGCCCTCTTCGCCCATGTCCCTCCTCCTGCCTCGCCTCGCCTCATCCACTTCCAGAGCCCCAATCGCACGCTCGACCGCCTCCCTCAGACTATCCTCCCTCCGCTCGCAGCTGATACCGTCCCCGCGACACCCGCTCCAGCTCCGCGCCATGGCGTCGCTCCCGAAGACGATGAAGGGCGTGATTATCGAGAAGACGGGCGGGACCGAGGTCCTGCAGTACAAGACGGACCTCCCTGTGCCGGAGCCGCAGGAGGGCGAAGTGCTCGTCAAGAACGAGTTCATCGGGATAAACTACATTGACACGTAGGACACAACCGCCTCATTCCTCTCCTCCTCTTTTACCCCCTAAACCCGCTCCCTCGAACCCGCTCCCCTAGCCCGTTTGCTTGCTGCTCCCCCCGCTCCCACTCACCGCACAGGACCCTTCCACTGACACGTCCGCGGCCCCCCCAGCTACTTCCGCACCGGCCTCTACCCACCCCCTTCCTTCCCCTACATCCTGGGCCGCGAAGGCTCAGGCACCATCGCCGCCATCGGTCCCGGCTCGACCTACAACCTACAACCCGGCACGCCCGTCGTGTGGATGGGCACGTCCGCCTACGCCGAATACACCGCCGTGAGCGCGTCCTCGTGCATCCCGGTGCCGGGCTCCATCTCGCTCCGCGACGCCGCGGCCGCCATCCTGCAGGGCCTGACGGCGCTGACGCTGATCCGCGAGGCGCACCGCGTGCGGCGGGGGGACTGGGTGCTCGTGCACGCCGCGGCGGGCGGCGTCGGGCTGTGGCTGTGCCAGCTGCTGCGGGCCGTCGGCGCGCGCACGATCGCGACGGCGAGTACCGAGGCGAAGCGCGAGCTGGCGGCGTGCCATGGCGCCGAGGTGTTGATGGAGTATCATGGCGAGGACAGCGAGGCGTTTGTGAGGAAGGTGGTTGATACCGCGGGAGGGGAGGGCGTGGAGGTGGTGTTTGATGGCGTGGGGAAGACGACGTTCGATGCGAGTTTGGCGTGCGTGAAGCGCAAGGGGACCATGGTTAGTTTTGGGAATGCGAGCGGGGCGGTGCCGCCTGTGGCGATTGCGTGAGTGCAGTTTGTTTTTCTTCTCTCTTCCTTCTCTTCTCCTTTTTGCTAGGGAGGTGTTTCGAGCCGTCTGGGGATCCGGGGACTGCCTGTGGGGATGGTTCAGGGACCGGCGAAGGAGCTAACGCAGCCTGTAGACGTCTCGCGCCCAAAAACTTGAGACTCATGCGGACCCACTTGTTTGGATACCTCACTACGCGCGAGGAGTTGGAGACGTACGCAAACGAGCTGTGGGATTTCATGACCAAGGACAAGATGGACGTCAACATCCACAAGATTTATCCGCTCGAGGACATTGTGCAGGCCCATCAGGTATGCAAGGCTTCCTATCCCCAGTGCCCAAACTCTCTTTTCCCGTGCAATGGTAAAGTGTACTGACGGCTCGCAGGATCTCGAGGGTAGGAAAACGACGGGGAAGCTTTTGCTGCAGCCATAAAATGTAATACTAGCCCTAAAGCTACAAATACAGCATTCTGTCAGTCGTGAACGGGCTGGAGAGGGCTTGAATAATAACACCCTGCATGCCCATCAGGCACGTGAGAAAGTGAGAAGCTCAAAGGCGGGGGTACACCACGAAGTCGCTCTACGCCTCCTCCGCAAACTCCAACACGCCGTCCTCGCCCTCGCGATTCCCCGGCATGACCTCCACACCGCCACCTAGCCCAGCAGACTCATCTCCCGTCCCAGATTCCAACCCTCCTGAACCCCCCTCTCCCTCCTCCCCTGCCTCCGCCCTCTCAGCCTCCTGCGCCTCGCGCGACTTAAGCCACACCACCTCCTTCGGCCTCTTCTCCATGAGCAGCTCATTCGGCAGCCATGTGAAGAACGAGCAGTGCACCTCACAGACACTGTCGAGGACCCAGATGCCACAGCTCAACTCCATAACCCGCGCCTCCATCTTCATGCCCACAAAGCACTGACCCAGCACCTTATCCTCGACCCAGAACTCGTACTCTCTATCCCGTAGCGTGGCCCGCTTCGTCGCCGGCAGGTCCCACTCGTCGAAGCTGGGCACCGCCCAGGGGACGCAGCGCATCTTGCCGAGCGGCGTCAGCGACAGCTTGTACGCCCACATGTCGTTCTGGGCGGTGTAGAGCTCGCAGATATCGGGCGGGGCGGGGACGAGGGACGCGATTTCGAGCCCGACGAGCTCGTCGCGCAGCACCGTCATCGCGGCGATGCCATGCTCCGTTACGAAGTCGTACTGCGCCTCGGTGCCGTAGGCCACGATGCCGATTTTGAAGACCACGGCGGCTTCCTCGCCTCGCATGCCGACGGTCGACGGCATGCCGATGCTGTCCCAGCCTGAGGCTGTGGGCGGGGGGGTGGTGTCGGCCCAGCCTTTGTCGCCCGTGTAGAGCGTGGAGTGGAAGCCGCCGAAGAGGCTGGAGCAGGCGACGTTGAAGGAGCCGGGGAGGGAGATGCCGGCGGCGCGGATGGCGGGGAGTTCGTGGTCGGCGAGGTCGCAGATGCGGCGGGCGGCGAGGATGGAGGATTCATGCTCTGGACACACGTTGTGGTGGAGTAGATAGTTGTAGAAGGAGCGGAGGACCTGGGTCGTGCGTTTGACTTCTGCGGTGGAGTAGCTGAAGCAGGCGGGGTAGTAGGATGAGCTATGGTGGGGTTGGTTAGCTTCTAAAGGATAAGGTGTGGGTGTAGGGACGTACAGGAATGCTTTAGCAACACCTTCGAAGTCGACAGCCCATTGCTCCTCATCCTCCCGATCCCAGTCCACCTGGTGTGTTGCCATCATACGCGCGATCTCTCCTGCGTCCTTCCCCTCCATCTCTTCTTGCGTCAGCCGGCCAGTAAATTGGCGAGGAGCAGAATCAACGCCGCCAAATTTCATCCATTTGTTGAAGACTTGGGAGTAAATTTCGTGCATGCGTCGCTTTTGCTTGAAGCGCTGAATGGCGATTTCAATGCGCTCAATGAAAGATACGCTCGGGTCGTACATACTCTCCTCTTCTTTGAATTCAGCAGGCGTAATGGGGCCATCGGCATAATACTCTTCGAAACCATGGGGTTTAATCTGAGTGTATGTGTTAGTACGCAGGATGAAATATGGCCAGAAACGTTCTTACCATATTTTTTGTCATCCCAGCGGGAATATCCTTGTGCGGAATTACAAGTTTCTTCGCCTTCTTCGCCTTCTTCGCCTCCTTTAGCTTTGCTGCGAGTGTGGATTCAGGCCTTGGAGCACTATCAGAATCGCTATTATTGTCATCCAGAATTGTTGGGCCTTCAAGAGGAATCTTCCGCTTGATAGTCTTGCCATCCTCAGACACGTCGAGAAAAGCGCTCTTTCGAAGAGCTGCGACAACTTGCTTGCGCGGCTTGTAGTGCCGCATCTTTTTGAAGCTGCATATTCGACCTACGGAGACGGGGAGGTTCTCTTTACCACGACAGAACTCGAGAAGGTACTTGTCAGTGGGGAGGTTTTCATCTGAGAAATAGTACTCGACCTATATAACACGAGATATATGAGCCTTAATTTTGCCAAAGTGCTCCAGATGTTTCAAGAGATGTTGTATCTTACGTACTTGTCTCCGAATCTCATCACCACCGGGATGGTCTTCTACTTCAGGCGTACCTGAAGCAGGGTTCTCTGCTTTATCATCAGGTCGGGCGTTCGATTCTCCCAAGCCTTGTGACGGAGAATGCTCGAGTGGGTTACCAGTCGTAGAGCGAGGCTGTCGTCCAAGGCCGGCCTCGTTGCTTTCGCGCACGTCGGTTAGTGATGCGGTCTCTTCAGAAGGCATATTGATAGTCTTGAAGATATATAGGGCTGTCTTTCATACTGCGTGGTTCGGCTAGGCTAAAGTAATCTGTTAGCGCCCTGCAGATGGAGTCTCAGTGTTGTATATCTGTTCAAGATTGTGGTTTTGGCGTTATGGTAATGAGTGCCCCAAAACTATATACGCCCTGCGTTTGTTTGTCTCTCTGCGTTGCCCCGCGTTGCCCCGCGTAGGTGTCAGTGTCTTGGTCAGCGAGGCTGAATAAAGATGAGGTCTGGATGAAGAGGTGCTGCGTTTGAATTTAGATGAAAAGAACTGGCTAGTGGCAAGAAATGGTAATTCAATTTGAAGAAGCTCAAGTCCGAGAGACAGAGAGGAAAACAGATGAAGCGATGACAAGCGGCGCGTGCTGTGCAACTCGTACTGCAGGTGGCATGCACAACACGAGGCAAGTAGAGCCCCGGGTAAGTACACGTAGTAGGCAAAGGCGTGTCAAATTAGACAACATAGATAGCTGGTGAAAGACCACGTCGTTAGAAGGCTCCGCCTATTTTTGTATTGCTACTCGGCCAGCCCCACGAGCACACAAAATCTCTTGACGTTGATTTTGTGTTGAGGCGAGTCAGGCGGACCTGCATGTATTACATATCTGCAGTACATGAGTCGTGGTCCAGGGGAACGGGGAGCTCAGCCCTACCGAGGCGTGTGCAAAACGGCCCCCAGCATCCGTCATCATCACTACTGCAGCCACCTTTTCACTAACATATATTATGCATCTTCAATCGCAATCCTAGGCGCTCTACACTCATGGCCATACCCAATCTAGACCCTTCAACCCTCAGCGCCTTCTCCAATGCCGCCGCCGGCCAGTAAGTACCTGTGCTCGTGCCTGCTTTCACATGCTACATATGCTCACCGATTGGCCCCAGTGACGGTGTACTCTCCGACCCGTCGGGCGAACTCATCATAAAGCCCTGCACGGCTACCGAAATCGCCTTCTACGAGTCCGCGAGACTATCGCACCCTGACCTCGCCGCCTACATGCCGACCTTTATAGGCACCTTGCAGCTGAGCTCATCCCAGCAACCCTCGACCGCCGCGTCATCCGTCAACGGGGCAGACTCGCCCATTCCCGTCGTTCCTGTGGTCGCTATAGAAGAAGATGAGACTAAACGCATGCACGGCAAGAAGCTGCAGACGGACCAGTCCATCGTGCTCGAGAACATCGCCGCCGGCTTCAAGAAGCCCAACATCCTCGACATCAAGCTCGGCGCACGCTTATGGGACGAGAATGCCCGGCCCGAGAAGCGGGCACGCCTGGATAAGGTGGCTGCAGAGAGCACTAGCAGCTCTCTGGGCCTTCGGATTGCTGGTATGAGGACTTGGCAGGGTCAAGGAGCTAAGGATCCGGCGGCGCAGGACGAGAAGCTAAGAGGATTAGTGGATCTAGAGAAAGAGACGGAATACTGGGTCTACAATAAAATGTATGGGAGGAAGTTAAGTGTGCAAAACGTCATGCAAGGCTTCGCGGATTACATCTTGCCGCCCAAGTTTGGGGCGAAGCGCACAAGAGCCGATTTTAAGAGGGCTTCGGAGTGCTTGAAGCGGTTTATCATCGATGTGCAAAATATTCAGGAGATCTTTGAGCGGAAGGAGAGTCGGATGTATTCAGCGAGTTTGTTATTGGTGTATGAAGGTGATGTCGAGACATTTGATGCTGCGAAGAAGATCCTGGAGAACACTCCGCCGAACAGCAATGATGTTGAGGATAGGGACGAGAACGACAACGACGAAGAGGATGACGAAGATGAAGAGGATGAGCCCCCTAAGCTTGCTACAGTCAAACTCATCGACTTCGCACACGCAAAATGGACGCCTGGACAAGGCCCAGACGAGAACGTATTACAAGGTGCGCGAAGCACAGTCAAGATATTAACGGATCTTATCACAAGGGTCAATGACGATATGCAGGGCAGCTAAACCTCATTGGACGGATGTTTGAATATTGTATTTGAGATTTCTGTAGCTATAGTTTTAGAGTACATAATCGGATACCCTCCAAAGACTTGATCCGCTCTAAGTCGGAGCTATGGGACACAATAACAAAAGTTAACCAACAAGATCAGCAACGTCTTCTGGAAAACTCCCCAAAACCATCGCGTGTGGTGGAACTCGCCCACTCAGAGGTGCTAATAATCTAATCTTGTGCTTTGCCTCCTCTACGTCTGCCACATATACGTAGCCCATGATACTAGAATCTCGAATCGCCTCTTGCCTATCATTTGGATCTGCATTTGTGACAGCTAGGAGTGAGTTCTGGATCATTGGAGATGGTTGAACCTTTTCGTAAATCGTAGTGGAGGCATTTTCATCATCATCGTCGCCAGGTAAGAAAGAACGATTGGTATTTTTGGCTTCTAGGATAAGTTAGGGCTATGAAAACATTATGTCTCGTAATTCAACTAAGAACATACCTTCCACAATTTTAAAGATGTGCACAGAACTGTAGTCTTCCCAATGGGTATGAGGGCTGAGCGTGTTAACTCCATGCCCGAAGAAGTATGCTCGTATCTGTGATTGCCGGAGTTGCTTCATGTAAAATTCATCTCGATCTACACAACCTCCTGACTTGTCAAGCTTGATGACCGAGACTGGCTCTTCAGAAGGGCGGTTAGAAAATTTCCGTGACATGTCGCTGTAAAGCCGTTCAGAGCCCAGGACAAGGAGTACGTTTACTATAGTGGCTAGTCAGCACGGGCTTGCATGAGGTTATATTTTTGGACGAGAGATGTCAAGAATAGAGGGCAAACATCACGAATGTACGCACCCGAAAACTCGGATATTATATGCTGAATATTCTCGTATACTCCTCCCTTCCCATGGCTGATAGCACCTGGTGTATCTATGATACAGCCTGCAGCCTTTGCCTCCGCATCCTCCTCCAGCCTACTCGTCACAGCGAGTGCCATCCGCGTCACCAATGGCCTGAATGTCTTCCCCTCCTCTGGACTAGCGAGCCCATAATGGTATACCAGCGGCATCTTAACAGGCACCGGACTCGGGCCCGAGATGGGACTACTCCCCCAGCCCTCCTCGACATCCAAAATTGACGCAAACGTCGCTGCCGTCAACGAGCCCGGCACGCTCAGCATCCCCTGGCGCGGATCCAGATTCACCACAACAGGCTGGCGACCAGCCTTAACCACATACGCTGTCAGGGTCCTCACGACGCTGGTCTTGCCCGCATTCTCCGGCCCGACCACCAGCACGCGCGGGCCCATCTGCCTGGCCGCTTTCGCTCTCTCGCGGACGTTCTCTAGCGCAAAGTGCGCGTTCGCATAGCTCATCATCTGCGTCTCCTCGGCCGTGTACTCGCTCTCCGCCTCGCCCGACAGCTCCAGCTTGCAGCCATGCCAGGTGTATATCGCGCCTTTCGTGCCGGAGAAGGTATACGGGTCCTTGGTGTTGGGTGCGAGCTCGGTGCCAAAGAGCTCGGCGGTGCCGCTGAGCAGCTTAACGCCCAAGCTGCGCGAGAAGGAGACTTCGAAACGGTATTCGGAGCCGGCGGGCAGGTCCTGAGTGCGTAAGACGGAGGTTTGGGGGAAGCTTTCTTGCGGCGCAGAGAGGGAGAGGCCGGGGAGTGTGGTCATGACGGGTTCGGGGGTGTGCGTGGAGGGGTGGTGGGCTAGCTTCGGCTGAAGGCGTGGTTGGTGTTTGAGGGGCTTGGCGGTGTTTGAACATGATGTTTCATGCGGGGGTTGGAATGAGGCACAGCACCAACATTATAGAAAGACGAGCATTATTTATTTCATACAATGGTAAAACATGTGGCGAGTGAAGGTGAAAGACATGGCGTAAAGAGCTCTCCGTTCTTAGAAGTACGGGTCAGAAGCTCAACGTACTCCTTCGTCAAGCTTTATCCCTGGCGTCCATCGAGTATGTGGTCCATGCGGAACACCAGAACCAGAAGTACGCGTATACCTATAGATTTGATCAATACAATACCATCAAGCATGCCTTCCAATCGTACTTCTAATGATATAGATCTTGTTTAGCCGACTTAATATCCCTTAACCCGTTGGAGTCCTACGCTAAGGTCGCTTAATTTCACGACTAGATTTCATTGGGTGTCTTTTGATAATCCAGATACTTTAATTAGCTGATAATCATTGGATGAATTTCAATAGATTAAGGGATAAAGTTTAACCAAATCGGGTCGCGAAAAACCTACTGCTAGAGTCGTGGCCGCACACCTTTTTAAGTTGACGATTTTGACGACTATGGTATACTGAATCTACCCACCGACCTTTATAGGCTTAAGGATTGTCCTAGGAACACCACGAACGATTAAGGAAGCCTCCATCAAAGTTTTTAGACGACAGGCAATGGCGGCGATAACCCCCCCGTCGCTTGTAACACCCAAGTATTTTACATCGAAGGTTCCCAGCAATCGCTCAAAATCTCTCTAACCTCTAGCTAGGAACCCTGACTTATTGCAAAACGTACGAGGGCTTTCAAGCAATGCTCCGAAGTAAGCCGATTGAATTCACCGGCTCAGAGTATTTCTAAATTCAATCAGGATCTACGGTGCCATTATTACGCTTCGTGTAGGCCCCAATGACCCCACCGACTTCCTTGTTCACAGAGAGCTTCTCTGCGACCGTTCGTCTTTCTTCACCAACGCTATGAAGAAGAAATGGACAGGAGATGACGACCGTATTCTTAAACTCCCCGATGACGAGCCAGAAGATATCAAGGTTTATGTGGCGTGGCTCTATTCCAATCGTATCTTCACTAAGCCTGAAGGTGAAGTAGACAAAGAATCGAGTGTAGAATCTAACGGACTCATTAACGCTTATGTATTCGGGGATAAGATCCAAGATTCCGATTTCAAGGATGCCATTATCGATGCCATTATTGAAGGAAGTGAGGAAAACGACGACTACTATATAAACGCCCGCAAAATATGGGAATACACACCGCCAGGAGCTTTGATCAGACGTTATATGTTGGACACATTTGTCTGGGTAGGAGACGAAAATTGGCTGGAAGATGTGTCTTATTTTAATCAAGAGTTTTTGGTAGAACTTGGACGAGCCTTGTATAAGGGATTCGAATCACCCAATGACTACACCGGTGTGGCACCTTTCTTGCGCGATTCTTGTCTATATCACGAGCACACTTCCAAAGGAGAGCCATGCTACAAAGCCTCTACCAGGACCATCCAATGCCAGACAGTCATGGCAGTTGAGAAACCGAAAGCCCATAATAAAACGTCTCCGCAGTAAGTTTCTCTACAATCCACCAAGCCACTTCAACCTGCGCTAACTCACGGCAGAAAACCGGACGCAACTACCTCCGTTAGGAAACCCATGCCAAAATCTGTAAAGTAAGGAAATACTATCATCACAGGTATTCAATTAGCTAAGTAGCATCAAGAATCACTAGTAGTATCGTTACAGTTCGAGTCGGCAATCCTACGACGGACTTTCACATCCACGAACAACTCCTATGCGAGCACTCCCCCTTCTTCAGAAATATCATGAAAGAACGAGTGATCCATCTCCCTGACGACAAGGCGAAGATCTTCACGATTTACCACATGTGGCTCTACTTTGGATATATCTTCACTAGATCAGAAGATGAAGAGGAAAACGCTTCAAGCACGTCCTCGACAGCCGAGTGGGGATTGCTGTACGATTCCTACATATTTGGGAAGAAAATACAGGACTCAAATTTCAAAGATGCCCTTATGGACGCAATCATCAATAAAATGAACACGATAGACGAATTTCCGGATAGGGTTCAACAAGTATATCAGAACACTCCGCAGAACTCACCAGCTCGACGATTGCTTGTGGAGGCTTGTTTATATTATGATAGTGAAGCATTCATACAAATGGCTGCTGGGAATGCAGAGTACCTCCAAGATGTGGCTTTAGCCTTTATGAATGCGAAGAAACTTAATAGAGACTTCACATGCCCCGCAGAGGAATCTTGCGAGTACCACGAACACGCAGAGGGGGAAGAGAATTGCTACAAGAAGAGAAGATATTCGTGAAAGGCAGGTGTCATGATATTGATGACTAATGTGAGGACCTTTCCACAACTGTTACGAAAATGAAAAGATGTCTTGCAATGCGACCTGCGCACCGGGTGTTCTGGGTATCTGGAAATACTCGAGGGCACTGAATAAGAGATTGAAGCATATTCAATTATGAATATTGCTCGAAGGGACACTTAACGTCGATGTTTCTCAGCTAGTTTGTGTGAAGTGTGAGATAGCGCAGTCTCTGTGCTGAATGCTTGCTGCTTAGTTTTCATCTTCCATTTCGATAGCCAACCCAATAGAAGATTTCTCTTGAATATAAAAGGCACCAAGTAGTGAGCTGGAATCTTTACCATAACGCTAATAAGCGCTTAGGTCTTGTCCAATCTATCACTAACTTCTAGTCGAAAACTCATTTCATCTCTCTGCTGCGCCCTGTTTTAAGAGGCTGAAAGACATCCGTCCAAAGCTCACTCGCCTCTCCCAAATGATACGTCAAGCTCACATCCGCCATACCTGCTTCATCGCCCACCTCCGCTGGCTTTGCTTGTAGCATTTCCAGCTGACCGATGATATTCTCCAGCCCCAGAGCCTTGCCAGTAGCTTGTGTGCCGCCAGCCTCCAAAGCCACGTGCACAATATGGATGTGAAAATGGTAGTATGTAGGTTGATCTAAAGCCACCTTTAGCGTCTTGCTAGATACGGGGGGGAGGTACGCTCACAGTGCACGTAGAGCTTCAGCTGGTCTTTTTCAAGCTCGGGGTACAGTTTGACAGTCGCATCTAGCAGTTTCTGGCGCATATGCTTTACCCATGTGATATGCTTCCTCTGCAAGTCCCTCACAGACCAAACGTCCCGCCTCTCAACAATGCCAAGCAAATGGAGGCTCGTCATCGTTTTGCGGTCCCAGTTGCTATATGACAGTTCTCGTTAGCTCGATTTCTCCGTGGGTCTAAGCGAAACCCCATTCTAGTACTGACAGGTCTGGAAGTAGCAAAAAACCCTCTTCCCCGTGCTCGCGATAAATGACATCCTCCTGCTCCGTCCTGCCTTCAATAATATTAAAGACCCAGTTTAGCCGTCCTTCCTCCCTCTTCTTCTGTATAAATGGCCTTACATAATCGCGGTAGATCTCAGGCGTTTCTGTCACCATGCGCATGCCCTGCTGCGAGTACTTCTTGACATGCTGCTCGCCACACGGATAGATTAGATTGAGCTTGAGATCTGGTGGTTGCGATGCGGGATCCGGGGTCGAAGTCGAGGACGCTAGGAACCAGTTGTAGATATCGTTGGAGCCCAGGTTCTTGATGTTTTCGAGCGAGCTAGCGAACGAGGAGAGGTGTGCGGTGTCGGTGGCAAAGGCGGCGCGCTCGGCAAGGAGGATGGCGGGTTTAGAAGCGATGCTACCTAGGAGCACAATGCGGCGCCCGACTTGGTCTGTTTGTGGCTGGTAAATGACACTGGTGTGCGGGAAGGCATGGGGAGAAGGGACTACCTTGGTTGAGCAGCCGTTCGAGTTGGAATTGTGGTATCAGGGCTTCTGCTGCCGCCGCGGGAGGTTCTGAAGCCATTTTCGTGGGATAGAGGTAGCCCGTTGAAAATAAGTTGGTTTTAAGTTATGTGTTGGGCGATTGGTTTTACAACAACACTCGATACGCTCTGACGGAATATGTATATAAGACGCCGCTCCCCATTTCCTCTGCTGAAGTCTTACCTTTTCACAAGCCCACCCTTCACTCGAATCGAAACTACAACAAGAAGCGATGGACAAAATAACCCTCCCTGGCCCATTCGGCGTGCTAAGGCTCACGATGGATAGTGATGACCAGTGGTTAACAGATACGGATAGCGACGATTCCTCCTCAGAGCCCAGTGATAGCGGCAGCGATTCCTCAGATGATTGCAGCGACAGCGGCGAGTCAGACACCGGGGCAGTTACAGTGGTACTTCCAATAGTGCTTCCGGTAGTGCTCCCGATGTTCAGAAGCAAGAAACGCTTGTAGAATATGTTTGCAGATTTTGCAAGGGGATTGTGGAAGATATTGGCAGAATGATCGCTCAACTTTGTGAGACTATTCGCAGAACAGAAGATGCACCAAAGAAACACGAAACAGAGGACGAGCCACAGCCAAAGCCCGAGCCAGAGAGCTCAGACGAAAATGCACTTACAGATCGCCAAAGCCGCAAAGGGCAGATAAGTTTTGCCGCAAGGAAAAATAGCGAAGCAATTTTGAAAAATACAAGTCGCAGCAAAACAGACGGCGATATGGCAGGCAAGAAATTGTCGACACCCCGTCCTACAGTCCCTCGTCAAAAGTGTCCGTGCCGAGGCCACCCAAAAAATGACATTTCCTGCTAAATTGCTATGTAACAACCACGCAATTGATTCTAGAGCTTTAAAAAATATCGGAAGCTCTTCGCAGATATATGTTTGAGCAATTACGGAATTTTTTTAGAGTTTAGCATTTACAGTCCCTTGTCAAAAGCCTGTGTGTTATACTAATATCTTACTAAAACTCACTATATTTAGCATATATTTTCTATTACTAAATATTAAAAATATTTCTTAAAAATTTAATATGCTATAAACATTTACCTTTACTAAAAGTCTTGTTATTTAAATTTTTATTTAAAAAATGTAAAAAATTATTATAAGGTTATAAAGTCAAAAAAGTAGAAAAAAGTACAATTTTCCATATAAAATAAAAATTTTAAACTTTATAATCTTATAATAAATTTTTACACTTTTAAAATAAGAATTTAAATAAAAAGAGTTGTAATAAATATAAATCTTTACAAGATATTAAAATTTTTTAAAAGATTTCTAATATATAGTAATAGAAAATATATATTAAATATTATAGATTGCAAAAGAGAATTAGTAGGATTTCTAAAAGAGTTATAGGTTTTAAATTTTAAAAAATTGTTATAATAGCTAAGGCTTATA
>Ga0307507_10000548_pt1 | contig 80328 bp, 22 predicted proteins | sample 7_EM_MG_FD_207223 | JGI IMG/M metagenome (GOLD analysis project Ga0307507, IMG submission 207223) | Populus trichocarpa ectomycorrhiza microbial communities from riparian zone in the Pacific Northwest, United States - 7_EM | ecosystem: Host-associated > Plants > Roots > Unclassified | place...
ATATATAAAAGTCTAAATTTAAATTATTAAAATTTATTATTAAGTGGTTGTTAAGATATTAAAGTGTGATTTTTCCATTTTTTGGTGTGTTTTTGAAGTGATCAGCTCACCCGTTTGACCAGCTCATCTGTGAAATACGTTAGTAGTTATTAACTATTTTATAAAAATGCGATATATAATTCCTATGGACTTAATTAATATAATATTAGTAGCTAAATATTTTATTAAGCACGTCTTTAAGCTATACGGGCTTCCTAATTTAATAATATCTAATTACGGATGCTAGTTTATTTTAGACTTCTAGTAAGCCCTATATAAACGATTAAGTATATAAATATAACTCTTAACTGCATTTTATCCTAAGATAGATGGTTAAACTGAAATTGCAAACGCAATTATAGAACAATACCTATAAATATACTACTCCTACCTGCAAGACGACTAGAAAAAGTGGCTACCTTTAGCTAAGTTTACTATAAATAATATAAGAAACGAATTAATAGGCGTAACGCCGTTTTACGTAACCTACGGACAAAACCCTTAACTTAAATTTAAACTATAACCTAAAATCAATATAACAGGACCTATAATTAAGAGGATTTAACTAATTAACGGATATAACTTCGCTAATTAAATAAAGTAGTTAACGGAACTATTATAAGGTAAATTAGCATACGCTTAAATAGTATAGAAATAGCATGTAAATAAAGGATAAGCTCCCGCGTGGGACTTTAAGAAAGGTAATATAGTTTACCTAAATACACAAAACCTAAAGACTTAACGACCCTTAAAGAAACTTAATTAGAAGTTTATAGGCCCATACCGAATTAAGAAGAGACTAAGCCTATACACTTATAAGCTTAAACTACTAACTAAAATAAAAATATATCTAATGTTTTATATAAGCTTACTATAACCTTTAAAGGATAAACCTATAACTTATAAAGTACCGCCGCTACCTTCTATAATTATTAACAATGGTAACAGTTCTTACTTTATTAACTTAATTAATAATATACAATAAAAAATATAATCTAAATAATTTAAACTCCTTATTAAGTAGGAAGAATATAAAATATAAACTTAGGAAATCTATAACTAGATTAAGACTAACGCGCCTTCCCTAGTAAAAGAATTTTATAAAAACTATCCTTTGCGGCCTACTCTAGCTAGATAGACACAATATAAAGGCAAATAACTACTACCTAATATAAATACACAAAACACAATAGCAGAAAGCTTAAAATTAAAAAGAACTTAAAATATGTTATAACGTTTATAATACGATTATATAATATATAAGATATTAAGGAACTTTAACCGCCGGTTAAAGTTGTCTAATTAGTTAGATCTGCCTTACTAAGACCTACTACAAAGATATTAGTTCTGCTTACCGCCTTAACCAAGCTAATAGCAATTTTTTATCCCGGGGATGGAAAATCCTAATTAGCCCATTTAATAATAGAATTGGTAAAACTCTACACCGCTACCTAACGCGAAAATATAACACACGATAAGTTATAAGTCTTAACTAAAATTAAATTATTTAGACCTTCGGCTAAAAGGGGGGGTACTATAACGGGACTAGCCTAGTTATAGTAGGAATGTCTTAGTAAAATACTTAACAGATAAATTCCAACGCTTTAACCGAATTCTACTAAATTAATTAAATTCTACTAAAGTCTATTAAAGACCGCGTGCGTATATGCATACGTATTAACCACTAAGCCCCTAACTATTTAATTATATAATTCTCTTGCTATTCCTTTCTCTTCTTTACACAACGTCCTGTTTTTAGCGAGAGCTATATACCCTTAGATTTAGATAGAATTTATATCATTCCTTTAAATCTTCCCTAAAGCCTCTTCGCGCCCTTATAGGGGGGGCTACCTAATAATAGGGGCGTATATAACTTTAGGGACTTCTAGGGTACTAGCGTTATTATTACTCCTTTTAGCTTCTATTATATCTTTTAAAGGTCATCCCTTATATCTTATTAATGCGTTCTTTTCTATATCGGTTAGATTTGCGCGATTTGGACATTATCTATATTACTATTTATCCCGCTTTTATACGTAGAGTCCCCTTTAAACCTAGCGCTTTAGGAGAGTATCTTTATTAGTATAAAGTTCTTTCCAGCTTTACGGCGAGCGTCTTTTTAGGTAAAGGCTAGGTCACGGGCCTAGATATCCTACTAGTAGACAGGGTTAGCCCTTACGGCTAGTGTCTTGCGGTTAGTTTAGATCTCCCTAATAAAGGAGGGCAACCTTAGTCTATCCTCCGGCTAGATAAACTGTCTTTATCATATATTTAACCAAATATTAAAATAGGATATCTATTTTCGTCTAAGGATTATATTATAGAACCCTAGGTCTAGGATATAAAAGGGGATACTATATTAGCGTCGTCTATTAAAAGCAATATATAACTTTAAGACGTAGGTAACGGGCTAACCGGCTTAGCCGTTATAGCCTTTTACCTAGATAGGCTTCTCTAGTTAGATAGCTTCTATATTTAAAAACTTAGCAACATTATTTACATAGGCAGTATTTATAAAGGCGAAGCTATTTGCTTTAGTGTTAATAAGGTCGGTTATATTAACTCTATATCCATTTTAAGATACTATACATAGAACTATAAAATACTTTCTACCCATTAACTAACTAAGATTAATCTCTTTAAGATCGATAGGGTATCCTAGGGGGGAATCTTTCCCTAGGGTTCTTCTTTTCCTAACTTATTAGACGTTTCTCCTTTCTCTATTTCCTTAATATCGCCTATATCCTTTAGCTCCGGGCAGGATAAAGTAAAGTAACCCTCCTTATTATAGTTATAGCACGTAGCTAAGGCAGGGTTAATTAGAGTATTGCGTTAAGTACTAGTTAATAGCGTAATACATAGCTAGTTAGGCGAGGCTTGCCGGTATATAGTTATAACCACTTTTAGTATAAGAGTAGTTATAACTTATCCTCCTGCTCTAGCTCCTATAGGTATAGCTAGCAAGTTCTAATTATTATAGAGTTGCTTCTACTAATTAAGGCGGGCGTTAATCCGCTTTAGTTCTAGGTCTAATAATAGGCAATAAGCTATAAGTCTTTTATGGGTTAGTAGGTTATCTAAGGTTATAGCAATCTTTTTTATAGCTAGATTATTAGCTTATTATATAAGTCTAATTAGTAGTTCTTAAGGGAAACCTAGCCTTCTCTTACAAGGTATAGGAATTAAGTCTAAAATTTAATAAAGGGGTAGTTTAGTTTTATTATTAGGCGATTATAGTTATAACGGGCATCCCGTACTTTATTCGGGTTAATATAAATAGCCGCTAAGTGCCGTATTATCTCGTTAATAGAGATAAATCGGATAGGGGACTCGTCCTTAAACTTAGCTTAAAGGTGCCGCTAGGCGTCCCTAGTAGTTTAACTAAAGAGGTAGAGCATTTTAGCTTCTTTAAAAAGGAAATAGTTATAGTTAACGCGGAGCTTTCCTTATACTTAAATCCTCTAATTTTTAAAAGTAGGGTCTATCCCGTTAAATAGTGGTTAGGAGTTAGGGAGCTTAACAAACTTTAATTACTTTATTATTATATCCGTACTCCCTAGTATATTACATTTAGTAGAGTAAATAGGTTAGCTAGGGCTTTAGAAAAGGGAAGCTAGGCTATTTTATAGGGCTGTGAGGCTTTCTAGGATCTCTTATAGGGTCTTTTATATATTTCTTACTTTAAGACAATTAGCTTTTTGGTTAGCCGCAAGGGCATAAATCTACTCGCGTACGTCTATAATATTATTATTATCTTTAATTTCTAATCCTAATTAGATCTTGGTTTCCTCTTAAGTAGAGGCAGCTCTCTTAAATAAGCTTACTTTAGGTGCCATTATTAGCTATTTAGGGTTTATTAGTATTATACGCTTTAGTTTTAATTCTAGGGGTATAGGTCCAGTCCTATCTAGCTTATAAGGTGGGATATTATTTAGGCCTTCCTAGGCAGTATAGAGTTGTTTTAGTGTCTAAGTATAGCGTGTTAATACGTCGTTGTAGACGAAGTTTCTTTTAGGGTGGGATATTATTAAGGCCTTCCTAGGTAGGGTAGAGTGAGCTTAGTATAATGTTACGGCTCGTATAAATGCCTCTAAACCGAAGCTTGTAGAATGCTGTATTACAAAGATACTAAGCTAAGGAGAAGGAAAAGGGGGTTGCTAGGACCGATGTAAACAAATATATAGGGTGAGTCGCTAAGGCGCTAGCTCTGGGCGAGCCAATCGCAGGTTAGTAGAATATAGTAGAACTTAGCAGGTAATATGCGACAGCGCCGTTATAGATATTCTATATTAGTATAACTTTGGCGCCAATATATAGGGTTAAATTCTTTAGAGTATTATACTAATTAGGAGTAACCTTTTGTGCACCTATACTAGTGTTAACTAACTTAATAGCTACTACCGGCTGTAAAAGATTATAAAGCTAAGTAGTGTTATATTTACCTACAGCAGCGTATATACCGTATAGCCGAGTTACGTCATTAAAGCCCGCAACCTTATTAGTAGGTAGGCCCTACTTATACTTAGTTAAAAGATGCTTTTAGGTTGAATTACTTACAGGATTACTATATAGCTTTATAAGGGCGGTCCTAAATATAGTGCTCTTAGGGTTATTACCGCCCTGCCGCATAACTTAATCTAGGATAGCAGTTTGGTTAATTGCCTTATAGGCTCCCTTTCTACGGCTAGCAAGCTCTGACGGGCTAGCGGGTAGATTATTATATAAGGCCGCCTAACCTATAGGGGAAAGCTAATGGAAATCGCCTACTAGTAAGATATTTAAGCCTTTAAAGTAGTCGTTATTACGCGTAGGGTAGATCTAATAGAGGCGGCGATTAATCTAGGCCAGATATACTTACCTAATTATAGATTTCTTGTTAAGGATGAGATAGTAAATATCCTTAAAAGCTTATTATAGAGGCATAAGACTAGCAGTAGGCAATTCCTTAAAGGGGCGATTTACTGGTAGCTTTAATAGATCGTATATAGTCCTGCCGTTAATATTAAAGGCAGCTACCCTAGTAGGGGCGGCTTGAGCCAATGGCGATGGCTTACTATTAGCCCTTGCTATAGTATAGAGCGTAGTAAAGAGAACAGTAATAAGATATAATTTGCCGGTTCCTACCTCTCTATTAATATTAATCCGCAGCGGGGGGAAGCCAAGGCCTACTTAAATCTGCCTATAGTAATTAACTACGGCGTTATAAATATAACGCTGGCCTAGCTGTAAGGAAGACAGAGTTGCTGTTTAGAATAGGCGGCTCCGCGGTAGAGGCTGTAACTATACTTCCTGTCACAGGACACCTCCGTGACACCTTACACACGCCCACCTGTTTCTACCAACGCAGTAAGAAGAGACCGACCGCGAGACGGCAATCTGCCAGCAATCTACGGCAATCTAATAGCAATCTGCCGCATTCTGCCATATTCTGCCAAGTCCAACGAATCCTGCCAAGTTCTGCCAGGACCGCTCCTCGAATCCTATCCTACTCCGTGCACGTGTCGACCAAGCAACGAAACTAACAATATATACCCTTTCTCCCCGTTTCCTTACCTTCTCTCCTTACGCAACGTCTTAACTTTATTACGCAGTTTATATACATAGCTTAATAATATCTACTTTGCTATATATTACCATCGCTTGTGCTTACTCCATAACACTACGTTACGTCAACCTTATATACTACCCTCTAAAATGCAGAACGACCCCAAAGCCCCTATAATAGCCGCCGGCATTATGTCCGCACTCCAAGAACAATTGGTAGAGATATAGAAGTCCTTTATAGACGCCCTTACACAGAACCAAGCCACTTTAACTCAACAACAAGCCGAATAAGAGGCACAACACCTACAAATAATTAAGGACCTTTAAGAAGAAGTTTGCACCCTTAGGATACCCACACTAGGGCCCTAAGACCAAACGCCTTCTCTGGAGACAAACACGTGGGACAAGAGTCCCAAACCTATAGTAACTATTTATCCCAAACCGACTACTGCACTATAATAATCCGAACGACTACTAGACCCTCTAATATTTACTAGTAAATAATAAGAACTCTAATTATTCCTAAGCCAGCTTAAAAATAAGCTAACTAGTAATGCTAACCGCTACCTAACTAAAGCTAACCGACTCTGCTACGCCCTAAGTTAACTAGAAGGAGACGTAGCTGACCTTATTAAACCCCTTTAACCGAACTCAGTATAAAGTCTAGTTGTACTACTTGAAGCTATATACGGTAACCCAAACCGTTAAGCTACCGCTTAAAGGAAGATAAACTATATAACTTAAGGAACGAAAAGTTTCCTAATATACTTCTCTAAATTCAACCGTTACGTAAAGGAAACAGGCTAGAATGACTCTGCACTAGTTAACAGCCTTATTAAGTCCCTAAGCCCTAAACTAAAAACCTCCCTAATAGGTATAGACCTACTAGGAGCTCTTAACGCCTATGCAAACGTCATTAATAAACAGTACAATGATATACTACGCCTAATACCAAAGTCCACTCCTTAATACAATACAACAGCCCTGCAAACGTCCACTAAGTTATTATCTCAGCCTAAGCACCCCGACGCCATGGATATTAACATAGGGACCCTAGGATACGCTCCACTAGGGTCCCCTAAATAAGAACGACGCATCAAGCTAGGCCTTTGCTTTAAATGCGGAAGCAAGGAATATATCTTAAGATACTGCTCTGTCCCTATACCCTAACACAACTTATGAACGGCCAACACTAATAACCGTTCACTATATTGATCCTCCAGTTACCGTCCCCAATCTTCACCTAGCTCCAGCCCCGCGTCTAGTAAGCACCACTTACAAGGACGAAGTTATAACTAATATTCTATAGGAACCCCTTTCTACTTGCCACTAAAAGGCATATCCTGGAGTTAAGTCGCTTTCTGGGACAGCTATATTATAGGATCTCGTTAAATATATTAGATATTGCAAAACCTAACTCTTAGGATCGTAGTATAACCGTTAACTGCCGTCTTTGGCAGAAAGGTTAATAGGCTAATACTTAAGTCCTAATTGATACAGGAGCTAGCGGTATAGGATTTATCAATAAGATCTTCGCGTAAGACAATAGGTTTACCCTAATACCCCTCAACCGGCATATTAACGTATTTGGATTTAATGGTAAACGCACTGTTTTAGGCCGTATTACTTATGTAGTGGCCCTAAGACTCCAATACCTAAACTATAAAGAATCAATTAAGCTTTTTATAACTACCCTAGGTCACCTAGTAATCCTTAAACAACCCTGGATAAAGCTATATAAGGTAACCATTAATTGGGACAACCTTAAGCTTCTATTTACCGCCTCCCGCTGTAAGTAGAAGTGCCTTACAACTCACTGCTTAGACCCCGAACTAAAATCTGGAAAATCCATTAAGATCTACTAGTCTAAAAAGTCCACCCAATTCCACCTACTAGAGAATTCCACCGAATTCCACCAATATAAGACTTCTACCGACGACCACCAAGAACCCGAAAATAATGTACGACTATATAAACCGACTCTAACTGCTGCACCCGGAACCAAGCAGAAGCTTAAGCTTAATATATAAAAGTACTAGAAGAACTGGTATTCTACTATAAAAAGGATACTTAAAGAACCCAAACCTAAATCTAATACTAACTCTATAACCAACACTAAACCCAAACCTAAACAAGAAACTATATAAGAAACTAAGGACAATCTAAGCTTACTTAACACCTTAGACATCTACATAATTAAAGCTACTTCGCTAGTATAACTCGCCAGGAAACTAGAACACATAATCTTCACTATTACAATAGCCGATATTAAGAAGGCCTTAGCACTAAAGAAGCACACTAACCCCGCCATAAAGGTACCAGTAGAGTACCATAATTATTTAGATATATTCTTATAAAAGGAAGCCAACAAGCTACTAGAACGCCGTCCATATAATTATAAGATTATAGTTAAAGAAGGAAAACATCCTAGATTTAGACCCTTATATAGGATATCCTAAAACAAACTCTAAGTACTACGGAAGTACTTAGACGAATATCTAGATAAGGGTTTTATTAGAGCAAGTTTATTACCTATAGCTATACTAGTAATCTTTATTAAGAAACCTAGCAGCGGTCTACGCTTCTATATAGACTACTAAGCCCTTAACGCTGTTACTATTAAGAACTAATACCCAATCCCATTAATCTAAGAGACACTGAACCGATTAAGTAAGGCTCGCTTCTATACAAAGCTTAATATTATCCACGCATTTAACCGCCTCTGTATCGCAAAAGGAGACGAATGGCTTACTGCATTTTATACTCAATACGGATTATTTAAATACTTGGTAATACCATTTAACCTTACAAATACCCCGAGTTTATTCCAACACTTTATAAATAATACCCTGCGCCCATACCTAGACGTCTTTTATACTGCTTATATTGACGACATCTTAATATATAGCAATAATCTGGCTAAATACTAAAAATATGTTAAACTAATCCTGTAAGCCTTGCGCGAAGCCGGTCTACAATTAGATATAGACAAATGCGAGTTTTACAAAACGGAAGTCCTATACCTTAGACTCGTTATTTCTATAAACAGCATATAAATGGACCCTAAGAAGGTCGAAGCAATTATAAACTGGCAAGAACCTAAAAACGTTAAGGACGTAAGGGCCTTTATAGGCTTCGCCAACTTCTACTAATGGTTTATTAATAACTTCTCCGCCTTAGTTTCACCCCTTATAGCCTTAACCCAAAAGGACAAAGCCTTTATCTTTAATAAGGAATATAAGAAGGCCTTTACTTATCTAAAGGTTATATTTACCACTGCACCTATGCTTTAATACTTCGACCCAGATTAAATAAGTATTATAAAAGCTAACTCATCTGATTACATTACTAGAGGCATTCTATCTCAATATAATAAGGAAGGAGTATTGCACCCTATAGTATACTTCTCGAAACGACTAAGCCCAGCTAAATATAATTACGAGATCTACGACAAGGAATTACTAGCAATTATTAGATACTTTAAGCAATGGCGACCAGAACTAAAAGGAACTAGATTCCTAATTAAAGTTCTTAGCGACTATAAGAACCTACAGTACTTCACAACCATAAAACAGCTAAGCCACCGTTAAGCCCGCTGGTTAGAATATCTGTCCCAATTCCAATTCTCAATTATATACCACCTAGGCGTTTAAGGCTAGAAGCCTAATACCCTAACCTAACGTTCACAGGACGCACCAGCTTAAGAAGAAGCGCGCTCTTACCGCAATTAAACTCTACTCCGCCCTAAGCTATTTAATCCCCCTGTTAAAGATCTTATAGTACACGCCCTTAAAATAACCGATCGAACTATTAAACAGATTATAGTTAATAAATATCCAAACAATGAATTTATCCAAGAGACGCTTAAGCTAATTTAAGACGGCGTCAGATGCTCTAAAAAGGTTTCTCTAAGCGAATGCGAAGTCCGTGGAAACTACTTATACTACTAAAACCGCCTAGTTATCCCTAATCACAATAAACTTAAGCTTAAGCTCCTCAAACACGTATATAACCTACCAGTAGCCGGCCACCTAGGCTAAGGAAAAACCCTAGAACTGCTCCAATAAGAATACTACTAGCCGAACATATATAATATGATACGAAGGTACATCTCCAGCTGCCATACCTGCCGATGAGCCAAAGCTTTGCATAAGACGTACAACGGCTTTCTAAAGCCACTGCCTGTTCCGGACCGAAGATGGAAGGATATCTTAATTAACTTCATTGTTAATCTCCCTGTAAGTAAAGGATACACGAATATTATAGTAGTTATAGATTAACTATCTAAGATAAGACACTTAATCGCCTGCCCTAATATATTAACACCTACTATTGCCCGACTATTCCTGGATCATGTATAGAAACTCTATAGACTCCCCAAAACGATTGTCTCTAATAGAGGCCGCCAGTTTATCTTGGCGTTTTGGGAAGAACTAACTACCCAACTCTATATTAAAGCACTATTGTCTATAGCATATTACCCGGAAACGGATGGTCAAACGGAACGTGCAAATGCTATAATGGAACAGTATATTCGGATATACACGTCGTATTTGCAGGACGACTGGATAGACTAGCTTGTATTTACCAAATTTACTACAAATAACTCCGTCTTAGAAACCATAAAGGTCTCCCCGTTTCTAGCTAATTACGGCCAGCACCTGCGAATGGGTTTTAAACCCTTTAGTAATGTTCCTCGCCTAGCTTATTAGGCCTTATAAGTTACAGAAGCAAACAAATTTATAAAGAAGATAGAAGAACTATAAGAGTTCCTTACTAATAAAATAACATGGGCCCAGTCTATCTATAAAGCCGCAGTAAATAAGAACCAAACCCTAGCACTAGCTTACCAAATTAGTAACTTCGTCTGGCTAAACGCAAGAAATCTGAATACGAAACAACCTACTAAGAAACTTAACTGGAAGAACGCCGGCCCTTATAAGGTTAGAAAAGTTGTCTCTCCTTATACCTACCGACTGAAGCTCCCTAATACAGTTAAAATCCACCCCGTATTCTATACGTCAGTCCTCCGCCCTGCCGCCCCTGTATTAGACGCCCTACCTGGACAGATCCAAGACCCTCCCCTACCAGTTAAAGTAGATAGTGAGGATAAGTACCTTGTTAAAAGAGTTAACGACATTAAGTACAATAAATAGAAACGCAAATATATGTACCTTATAAAATGGAGAGGCTTTACTGAGCCCTTATAGGAACCCGTTGACTCTGTAGGACTTATATAAGCCGCAGAAGACTTTCACAAACTCTACCCAAAACTACCATAGCCCCATCTCGCAGAAGCTCGAGTTTAAAGGTGGGGTACTGTTATGGGACACCTCCGTAACACCTTACACACGCCTACCTGTTTCCACCAACGCAGTAAGAAGAGACCGACCGCGAGATAGCAATCTGCTGGCAATCTACGGCAATCTGATGGCAATCTGCCGTATTCTGCTATATTCTACCAAGTCCAACAAATCCTGCCAAGTTCTGCCAGGACCGCTTCTCAAATCCTATTCTGCTCCGTGCACGTGTTGACCAAGCAATAAAACTAATGATATATACCCTTTCTCCCCGTTTCCTTACCTTCTCTCCTTACGTAACGTCTTGACTTCATTACGCAGTTCATGTACATAGCTTAATAATATCTACTTTGCTATATATTACCATCGCTTGTGCTCGCTCCGTGACACTTCCTGCCAATAAGACCTCTCATTAAGCTGCGGGTACGTACCCTAATATATACCCTAATCGTAGTTATAATTAAGCTCCCTATTACCAAGCCTATTAGGATCCTTAATCTTAACTCTGTTAGTGTTTTAAATGCGGGTATATAGGGCCTTAAAGGACTAATATAGCTCCAAATTGTCTGCGAAATCGCCCTTAAACTCATTAATATTATTAGCAGTTTTGTAAGTTTCCTCTAGTTTACAATTGTAGAACTAGTTAGGTAGGTGCTAATAAGAGTTAACGTAAGCCTAATAGGAAGCCATATAATTAGGGGCCCTAAATCCATTAGTATAAGTAGCTATATCCTTATACTCCCTCCACGGGTAATAAAGGATGAGCTTTATACGGCAGAACTTAGAATACTGCGGATAGGAAGGGTTGCCCTTATATTGCGGAAAGTATAATATAACTTAAGGCCTTGCTCTTGGTTAACGCTTATAAGTAGAGTAATTAAAATAGAGTAGAAAATTGAGGAAAGTAACGTCCTCTACCCTATCTAGGCGGCGCTTATATTTCTTATAGTTAGACAGTCCGTGCCCTCGTAGTTACCTATCCTTAAGCTTATATATAGCGCTCTAATCGTCCTCCTAGTGGTAGTTTAAAGTTACTATATTCCTAAAGCCTTTGTAAAGGGGAATGTTAAAAAAATAGATAGTATACCTTCTACACTAACTAATCGCGTTTGGTAATAAGCTTATTTATAAACCTAGCTACTACTAAACTAAAGGCGTGGAGGCTATTGGCGTATGGCTGTACTAATTAGAGTAACTCCTAGTAGAAAGTTAATTTCTTCTCTTCCTTACTGCAATATTTGCCTATATAGTTAACTATTACTAATATGCTTATAGCGGGTAATGTATTAATATTCGCTATCTACGCCAATATTATAGCTGTATTATAACTATTAAGAAGCTTATTATTATGCTACGGACAGAACGTCTAGTAGTATAGATTTTAATTCTTTGATATAGCGGCCTTATTATAGAGAGAGCGTGGAAAATAGAAGCGGCACTCCTTTGCTCTAGTAGAGCCTTTCTTTAATCTTAAGTAGTAAGATTCGGTATAATTACGGTGCCGTTAAAATCGATTAAGGTAGGTAGTAAGAAGCTCACTAGTGTTAAGCTGTTCTTTATAGCTGAGAGTAGAAGGATATTAGAGATTAGGAGGCCTAGATTAATTAGAATTTATTATAAATATAAAAGTAGTCCAGTACTTAGTAAAAGCCGCCCTTAATTTACTAGATAACGGATCTAGCCTTAGGGCTGTTAAACTCTATAAGAAGCTATATATATGGCCGCTACCTTATACCTACCACTTATATTAGGACCAAAAGTCTATGCCATTAAATAGATCTATAGGCATATGCTTCCTAAATACATTGAAGCGGCAATATAGTCAGTAAGCAATAATATACGGATTATTGTTAAGATTTTAAAAAGTAATCTAGTAGTGCTAAGCCTTATTAGTAGCCTTATACTTATTAAATAGAGGCATATATAATATTTTTTAAAAATATATAGCTATGCGACACCAGATTTTAATTTTTATAGCATTTATATATATAGGCTTTTAAAATATAGCCATTTTAAAAATCTTCTATATAAAAAAACCACAAATTTATATAGGAGATTTTTAAAATGGCTATATTTTAAAAGCCTATATATATAAATGCTATAAAAATTAAAATCTGGTGTCGCATAGCTATATATTTTTAAAAAATATTATTAAAAAAATTTATTAAAATAGTATAGTATGTTTTTTAAGGGGGTATTTTACTATATAAAATAAACTATTTTATATTTTAGGCGTATAAAGAGATTTTTTTTTATTTTTTTTTTATAAATTTACTTAAGACTATATAGGCTTTAAGTTTAAAACTTTATATTATTAATAATATATTACTAATACTGTTTTTATAGAGGTGGAAAACTAGCATTTTGTATAGGAAACCTATCCGAGTTTAGGAGGTAACCAAGTTTAGGGGGTCTAAGCTTAACTACTATAAGGGAGAAATGGCCTAGGCTTAAGTAAAGTAGGCCTACTTCGCCGACTATTATAGAACGCCACCATCGGAGATACGTATTAGCGACTAGGAATAGCTAGATATATATAATATCTCTATATAAAGGCCTATAAAGTCACTTAATTATAAGAACCTTGGCCCCTATTTAATTAAATAAGTTATTAATAGGGGAGCTATATATAAGCTAGAACTCCCGCCTACCCTAGCTACCCGCGGAATATAGCCTATATTTTACCTATAGCTACTACACCTCTATTAGCCTAACCCCTTACCGGGGCAGATATAGCCTAAACTCCTATTAGTACTAATCCGAGATAAAAACGAAGACGAAAACTATAAGGAGTAGACCGTTAAACGAATTATTAACTCTAAATACTTTAGCAAAGGTAGAGGACGACAGCTCTACTACAGAGCTATATACATAGGATTTGATATAAATTAGCTAAAATGGCAACTATAGGAAGACTTTAAAAATGCGAAGGATTTAATTAGCGACTTTTACTATATAAGCCCACACAAACTGGGCCTAAGTAGAGATTTTATACCTAATCCTCTATAGGAGCCCTTATAGAGTTAAACCGCTATATATTACTATATAAGGGCAAATTACCGTTAAATTACTATTAGATTGCGGTAAAGTATAATTACGTGACCGGAATATTATTAAGATATCCAGGAACTTTAACCGGCGGTTAAAGTTATCTAATTAGTCGGATTTTTAGATGCTAAGCCTTATTACATAACGTTATTTTAAGCCTTTAGTAATACCCCCCTTTCTTCTTTTCTATACCTTAAGTGTCCCTTCTATATATATATAGTAACCACAGCGTTATCGGAGCTTTACCTTTATAGGAGGGGGAGTAGTGTTACGGAACCCTACTATAGGGGCCTCTATAGGAGAACCCTGTGCTCTTGTATATACCTCGCGTAGGTATATTACCTTCTTACGCCCTTGACCCTTATAATTAATCGCGTAACGTCTTATAGACTCCTCGAATATATACGCTTTATAGCTACTACCCCTGTCCCGTAACATTTAAATACACAATTATACTCCTAAGAAATCCTCCTTATATATAATATACGTGTGCTTTATTTACTTTATCGCAGATTCCCTAGATCGTACAGATTATATAAATTACCCTTTATAATCTCGCTTACTATTCTTCGTTATATAGCTCTATAGGTTCCATCCTAGACCGTGCCCTAATTAACTAATTAGCTTCTTCCAACTCCCTTTCTAGTAGTCGTAGTATTGTACTTAAAGCGTCCGTAACATATAGGTCACTTTTTTATTATAATACTTATTTTTATTATATAATTAGTATAGTACTAAATTTAAATAATAGTAATAGTTATATTATAATTATTTATTATTTTAATAGGAATTAAGATTAGGCTAGTTAAAGGCTTTAATCTAATAATATTTAATTAATTTACTTTAGTAATAGTAATATACTAATATTAAGGCTCTAGCTTAATTTAACTCTTTAACTAAGGCTTTATAATTAGCTTTATATTATATAATTGGCTTTATATCTATATAATTAATTAAAGATTTTAGTACTATTTTATTATATAGCTAGTATATTATTAAAAGTTAGGGGTAGTATAAAATATTACTTATATTACTTATAGAACTAAATCCTAGTATATATTTACTATATATAATATATTAAATATTAAAATAATACCTTGCTTTTATTATTAAATTTAAAGCTTTTAATTCTTATATAAATCCTCTATTATAGTTAATTTTTAAAAAACTTTATAATATCTTATAAATATATATCTACTTTTATCCCCTTTACTACTATTAACAATAATAGTACTTACCTAACTATTTATATACCTAATAATATTACTAATTAAAGGTATACTTTTTTTACCCTTTAGTAAGACTTTTATTTAAGTATTAAATGGCTTAACTAGCTTTAGCTTTATATAATAAATAAAGCTTATTAATAATATAGTAAATAATAATAAGGAGCTTATATTACTAAAAGGTAAAAATATTTATACTTATTTCTTTTATTATTACTATTAATTATTATATTACTATATTTAAATTAACAGTTTTTATATAACTATTTAAGGGGGGGCTATAAATACTAAAGGCGTATATTTAAAAAGTTTAGTTATAAAATATATAGGGCTATAGAGTATATAACTATTAGTAATAAAGTTTAGATGGCTAATATAAAAGAATTTAAGTATAAATTTAGTATTAAAGTAGAAAGAACTTAAATTAAGTAACTAGTAAAGGCTTAAATAGATATTAATAAGGGTTTTATTAATTTAAGTATAGTAATTAATAAGCTCTACCTATTAGCCTAGTGGTAATAAGGATAAATAAATATAGTATTAAGATATTAGCCTATATATATATATAAACTAATACTATATAATAGTAATATTATTATAAAATTTAATTATTTATTATTTTATAATATAACAGTTATTTAGTATAGAAATTAGTAAAAATTTAAGGTTTAAAATATAGCTTTTAAAGGTATAAAGAGCTAAAATCCTTAATATAGTAAAGTTAGGGAAAAAGAAAAGTAAAATTATAGTAAGGTATTATATTACTTATTATATTATTTATAATATAATTAATTAATAAAATAACTACTATATACTTAAATGTTTACTAAAATATAAATAGGCTAAAAAGGTTACATAACGTTAAAAGTATTTAGTTTTTTAAATTATATATAGGAAAATTTAAATTAACTATATAGCTTTTAAGTATTAGGGTATAAAGAATACTATTAAGTATAGAAGTTTATAATATCCATATAAAAAATAGTATATTATAAAGTGGCTTACCAAACAGAGATTAAAGCTAATACTAGCGGTAGGTTAATTAAGGTATTTTTAGATTTAAAAGTATAAGGGATTACCTTAAAGATATATTAAGTTTTTTAATAAATATTTATATAAATAATGGTTAAAAAAGATGGGTATTTAGGTATTTAAATATGTTTATAAAAGTAAAATTATAAGTTTATTATAGAGGTATATAATAAAAAGGATTTTATATATATAATTTATACCGGTTTTTAGTATAATAGGTATTTAAAGTTAATTAGTATAAAAAGAGATATTTTAGTATAAAAGGAAGGCTATAGTATTTAAAACTATATTTAGGCCTTAAAAGAAGGTCTTATATTAATTTATAAGGGTTTAAATATATATTAAATAAATAATAGTCTAATTTATATATTAAATGTTATAAAGAAGTAATTAAAAATATATAGTATTTAAACCCTAAATTTCTATTAGCGACTCGGTCAATTGAGGCACGGACACGGTAAGAGAGACGCGTAGGCCTATACGATTAAATTGTCCATAAATAAGGATCTAAAGCTAGAGAAAGGAAAGGAGAAAAAGGTAGCGCCGCTTAAAGTTTTATGCGGTCCTTAAGTTATATAGGCTTACGTAACCTACGTCTAATATAACGTCTACCATAATCCACCGTTTTCCACCAGCGCCGTAATATTACCCCCCCCCCCCTCCCCCCTCCGAAAAAGCCTACCCTTAGGCTTTGTATGTCCGTATTATATCCATAGGGTATTCTTATCTTTATACTTAATAGGCAGCCTATTATCTTTGCTATACTAGCACTCCATCTACTCATTAAGGTACTTTAAGGGTTTAGGCTTATTAGGGTATTAGTTATAAAACTCTTTAAGCTTTTAGGGGCAGCCTATAAAGTTCTAGGCAGGGTACTAGGTTAGATCTAAATCGTAGCCTTTCTATTAGACATGGTACTTTAACATTCTATATACTAGTTTATAGGCTAGTATTTTATTAACTTCCTATTTATTGTCGCCATTAACTTAAATTAGTAAGGGAGGCTTATTCTTTTGTCCGGGTAATAGGTTATTCGCAGCTTTCTATAGCTTATCCGGCAAGAAAATAGGGTAAACTTTAATTAAGTCTAGGAGCTAAACCTTATACGAGTTGCCTACTTTATTAACAATCTTATACGATCCTACCATCTTATAATCTAGCTTATGGCTAGGCCGTTCTATTTTCCAGTTCTTTATTATAACCTAGACTATATCACCTACAGTAAAGTCCGGCTTGCGTCTATACTTATTTGCCTACTATTCTATTGATTTCTAGGCCTTTTTTAGGTTTGTACAGGCTACTTTCTAGGCTTCTTCTAAGCGTTTGGCGTACTGCTAAGCTTCCTTATAAGATAGCTTTTTATATACAGTCTAGGGTCCCTCTAGTCTTTCCCAATTAAAGCTTATATGGGGTAAGTAACCCATTTCCAGTTAAATAGGGGCGAATCCCGTAGAATCGTGGGGTAGGGTCGCCTAGGCGTAGTCTATTAGGGGTAATAGTTCGCCCTAGTTATTCTAGAAGTAGTTAATAAAGGGCTAGAGTCTTTAGTCTAAGTATTAATTTATAATCTCCGTCTAACCGTCTATCTAGGGGTAGTATACCGTAGAAAGCTTTAGCCTAATGCCTAAGATCTAGGTAAACTCGTTCTAAAAGGCTAATATAAACTATAGCCCGTAATTAGATACGATAGTATCTAGTAGTCCATAAATTTGGTAGACGTAGTAGATATATAATTAGGCCATAGGTTCTTCAATATTTATTCGCTTTACCCATTAGCATGGGAAACAATACGAATGTAGTCATCCCGGCTCCTTTTGTCTTCTCGTCATCGCAAGCCTGGGATGGCAATGACGGGAGTTGGTCAACCTTTATAATCCGCGTAGGCACACCCGAGCAGGATTTTCGAGTCTTGCCTTCTACTGCTGGCCAAGAGACCTGGGTTCCTGTACCCGAAGGCTGTTTATCTAGCGACCCAAGCAATTGTGGTACCTTACGAGGTGTCTACCCTTTCGATGGCCAACAAAGCACAGGATTTCAATACAACCAATCATCAACATGGAAGCTAATAGGCCTGTACGACCTTATGTTAGAGCAGCAACTTAATTACACTGGCAATGGCCTCTATGGCCTCGAAACTGTCGGACTAATGCTTCAAAATTCTGGTGGGCTTAATTTGACTAGTCAGATAGTAGCCGGCATCGCAACTAAGGATTTCTACCTGGGAATATTTGGCCTGGGGCCAAAACCGGCGAATTTCTCGAATTTCGAATATCCGCAACCGTCGTTTATGCATACATTGAAAGGGCAAAATAGAATACCAAGTCTGTCATACTCATACACCGCTGGTGCATCATATCGTAAGCAATCTCTTTAAATAACATTCTATTAAATCGAGCTACTAAAAAATTAATATCTTAATTTTATATCGTATGTCTGTGCGTAACACTTCCGTCGCGTGAAAACCAATTTGAGATCCTTTTCTTCTAACAATGAGTCAAAGGAATCCCCAAGCTCACTGGAAGTCTCACACTTGGCGGCTATGATAGCTCGCGATTTACACCTAGCCAGGTCTTGTTTCCGTTTGACAGTGACGACTCTCGGAGTCTTAGTATGGGTATCCAGACAATTACAGCAACAAACACACTTGCAGGCACTGTCACGCTCATGAGCTCCGAAATACTATCCCTGATAGACTCTACCGTCCCTCAAATATGGCTTCCCCGACCGGTCTGCGACAGCTTCGAGCAAGCATTCGGCCTAACCTACGACCCAACTACCGATCTCTATCTAGTAAACGACAAAACCCACAACCAACTCCTAGGCCTCAATCCCTCGATCACCTTTGCGCTCGGAAACACCAACAATCCAGCCAACATGACTAATATCGTTTTCCCTTACGCTGCGTTTGACCTACAGGCCACCTACCCCATCTACAGCAATTCAACAAGATATTTCCCAATCCGCCGCGCTGCAAATAACACGCAATACACGCTCGGCCGCACGTTCCTGCAGGAAGCTTATGTCATTGCTGATTACGAGCGCTCGAACTTCTCAGTCCACCAGGCACTATTTCAATCACCGATGCCCGCGCAGAACATCGTTGCAATTCCTGCGGTCGGAGCCGTTTCTAATACTACTATCGCCCACACCAACCACACGTTACTCTCCACTGGCGCTATTGCCGGAATAGTCGTCGGAGGTATAATAGCAATTATCCTACTTATCGCGTTGGGCTTGTGCTACTTTCGATTTCGGCGCCGGCGAGGTATGGCTGATGGTCCTGCGATTGAGTTAGAGTCGGCGGCAGAAAGGCGTCTGTCCAGGGTGTTTGTCGGAGAAGAGCTCATGTCTGAGGAAAGACACGAGATGCAAAACCCAGCTGTTTATTATGAGATGGCCTTAAAAGATGAGCCTGTGCTCATGTCTGATGACAATCCTGTGTACGAGTTGGCTGGGAATAGGACGTGGGATGGAAGGCAGACGAATGAAGGAACAAGGCCTGTTACTGATTGTGAGGCTGAAATAGGCCTGATGGGTGATGAAGATTAGTATTTTAAAATATAACATACGATTAAGTGGTCCAATTCGTAATGTCTAGCATTAACCGCTGGTGCTAAGACTGTAATTTTAGCGGTACTAAAGCTTCCCATACTAAAAATGTTGTAGATAAAACCCCTAGGAAGCTGCTAGCAGGATCATTGCATCTTAAAATAACAGGATTTAACTTTAATGCGCGTAGTGTAGAAGTTCGGCATAAAACTGATACTAGTCTACATTATGTGCACCATAATCAAGTCTACGCTAATATCCTCAGGAAGCTTACCACTGAAGTTCTCCCGCTTTAACCTTCAACCTATCCCCAGGTTTAAAGCTATTACAAAAACGCCTTAAATGCCATAACAACTAGTTCCAAACCTTGGACTACCCTAATATCCTAACGCCTTACCATCCCCGCCGCGATCTAATACTTTAAATCGGCTATGGACTTTATACCCTACTAAGACGCCTCCTCTAAAACCAACTGGGCCCTCTCTCTACCCCCTCTAACCTCTCCGCGCCGCTCCTCCTCCTACTTACCCCGCCCCTTACTTACCTAGTCCTATAACATTAGCACCGCCGCTATAACTTCTCTAAATACTATAGACGCGCCCTAGGGTAATTTTTTGGCGGCTAGGAGCTAGAATGGGAGCTCTAGAATGCGCCTTCTAGTAGTATAGGCGGGTTTAGGGGTATTAGGGAGGATATAGATATATTTAAGATAAGGCTTAGGCTAAGGATAGACTATAAGACGTATCTAGTATATTTGCTATTACTGCTGGCGGGGAGTATACTCCTATTAGTGCTAGAGTATTAGAGTAATTATATTTAGTAAGTTTAGAAAGTATTTTATTCTTAAGAGTATGGGATATAGGCCTATTAAATATAGATACCTTTAAAGATTTTCCGGGTACCTAAAAGAGCTAGTTTATAATCTAGGGTTTAGAGCGGCTTTTTTAGATTAATATTAGGTAATCTTAAAACTAACTAGATCTGTAGGTTCTATATATAGCAAGCCAGCCTCTTATTTACCTTTATCTTTATAAGTATTCTTACCTTCTTATCTTATTAAGAATAAAGCTGTCACGGAGTAAATATAAGTAACGATAATATGTAGCAAAGTAGATATTATTAAGCTACGTACATAAACTGTATAATAAAGTCAAGACGTTGCGTAAGGAAAGAAGGTAAAAAGGTACAAGAAGGGGTATATACTGTTTACTTGTTGCTAGGTTAACAAGTGCATAGGGCAGAAGTTACGGATATTTTGGATATTGCGGATATTACAAATGTCTTGGATATTGCGGATATTGCGAGTGGATATCGTAAATATTGCGAATATTGCGGATATTGCAGTATTGTAATTGGTCTTTAGTTGCTAAGTTGGTAGAAACGGGTGGTCGTATACAAGGTGTTACGGGGTAGTCCTATAATAGTACCCCCCCTTTAAACTTAAGCTCCTATAAGACGTAGTTATAGTAGTTCTAAGTAGAGTTTATAAAAAAATTCTATAGCTTATATAAGTTCTATGGAGTTAACAGGTTCCTATAAGGGCTTAATATAGCCTCTCTATTTTATAAGATATATATATTAGCGTCTCTGTTTATTATACTTAATATTGTTAATTCTTTTAATAAAGTACTTATCCTTACTATCTACCTTAACTAGTAGGGGAGGGTCCTAGATCTATTTAGGCAAGGCGTTTAATATAGGGGTAGTAGGGCAGAGGACTAACGTATAGAATATAGGGTGGATTTTAACAGTATTAGGAAGCTTTAGTTAGTAGGCATAAGAGAAAATAACCTTCTTAATCTTATAAGGGCCAGCGTTCTTCTAATTAAGTTTTTTAGTGAGTCGCTTTATTTTTAGATTTCTTATATCTAGCTAGACGAAGTTACTAATTTAATAGGCCGGTGCTAGGGTTTATTTCTTATTTACTGCGGCTTTATAGACGGATTGGGCCTATGTTATTTCATTAGTAAGGAACTATTACAGTTCCTCCATCTTTTCTATAAATTAATTTACTTCTATAACTTATAAGGCATAATAAGCAGGGCAAGAAACATTACTAAAAGGTTTAAAAACCATTTGTAGATGCTAGCTATAGTTGGCCAGGAATAGAAAGACCTTTGTGGTTTCTAAGACGAAGTTATTTATAGTAAACTCGGCAAATGTAAGCTAGTTAATCTAGTTATCTTGTAAATATAACGTGTATATCTAAATATACTGTTCCATAATAGCATTTATACGTTCAATTTAACCGTCCGTTTTTAGATAATATGTTATAGATAATAGTGCTTTAATGCGGAGTTAAGTAGTTAGTTCTTTCCAGAATATAGAGACAAACTGGCTGCCTTTATTGGAGATAATTGTTTTAGGGAGTCTGTAGAGTTTTTATATATAATCTAGAAATAGTTAAGCAACAACAGGTGTTGATATATTAGGGTAGGCGATTAGATGTCTTATTTTAGACAGTTAGTCTATAACTACTATAATATTCTTACAGCCTTTATTTTTAGGGAGTTCAACATTAAAGTTAATTAAGATATCTTTCTATCTTTGGTCTGGGACAGGTAGTGGCTTTAGGAGGCCATTATACGTTTTACGTAAGGCTTTAGCTCGTTGGCAGGTATGGCAACTAGCGACGTATCTTTATGTTATATTGTGCATATTTAGCCAGTAGTACTCCTGTTAGAGTAGTTTTAGGATCTTTCCTTAGCCCGGGTAACTGGCTACTAGTATGTTATATACGTATTTAAGGAGCTTAAGCTTAAGTTTATTATAATTAGGTATAACTAGACGGTTCTAGTAGTATAGGAGGTTTCTATAGGCTTTGCACTCGCTTAGGGAGATCCTTTTTAAACGTTTAACGCCGTCCTATATTAGTTTAAGCGTCTCTTAAATAAACTCGTCGTTTAGATATTCGTTAACTATAATTTATTTAATTAATTAATTAGTTATTTTAAGGACGTATACCGTAAGGTCTTTAGTAGGAGGATTAAATAGTTCAGGGCGAAGTAGGGTTTAATTATAGTAAGTATGCACTTCTTCCTATACTGGCATATATTATAAGCGTTAGGTTAGGGTATTAGGCTTCTAGCCTTAAATACCTAGGCAGTATATAATAGAGAATTGGAAATGGGATAGGTATTTTAACCAGCGGGCCTAATAGTAGCTTAGCTGTTTTATAGGTGTAAAGTACTATAAGTTCTTATAGTTGCTAAGAACCTTAATTAGAAATCCGGCGCCTTCTAACTTAGGTCACTATTATTTAAAGTATCTAATAATGGCTAGTAGTTCCTTATTATAGATCTTATAATTATATTTAGCTAGGCTTAGTTATTTTAAGAAGTATACTATAGAGTGCAATACTCCCTCCTTGTTATATTAAGACAAAATGCCTTTAGTGGCGTAGTTAAATAAGTTAGCTTCTACAACACTTATTTGGTCTAGGTTAAAGTGTTAGAGTATAGGTGCGGTAGTAAATATAACCTTTAGATACGTAAAGGCTTTCTTATATTTCTTATTAAAGATAAAGGCTTTATCCTTTTAGGTTAGAGTAATAAGGAGTAAAGCTAGGGCGGAGAGGTTATTAATAAACTATTAGTAGAAGTTAGCAAATCCTATAAATCCCCTTACGTCCTTAACGTTCTTTAGTTCTTACTAGTTTACAATTACTTCAATCTTCTTTAGGTCCATTTATATACCGTTTATAGAAATAATAAGTCCAAGATATAGGACTTCCGTTTTATAGAATTCGCATTTATCTATATCTAATTATAGGCTAGCTCCGCGCAGGGCTTCTAGAACAAGATTAACGTATTTCTAATATTTAGCTAAGTTATCTAACATATACTGAAATAAGGTCAAGCTAAGAGTAGAGATTCGTTAAATTTCGTCCAGGTCACCTAATTTGGAACGTGCTTCTCACGTATTACCCCATTAAATCGCGACCAACCAACCTATCCTTCTACACCTACGATGCACCCCCCAATAGTAGGTAAATATATTTTCTATTTATATGGATTTATAGAGCTTATAAAGCGCTTTAAAATAATACTACTTTTATCTATATATCTTAAGGCTAAGTAATATTATACTAATGTAGAGCTTAAGAGCTCTGCGGAAGGGAGCTGTGCACGGAGCTCTGTAGGCTCTGTAAATTCGCGACCTTGCGACCTTACGACCTCTTCCTACCTACCCCTTACTACTCTCTACCTTCTACCCCAGTTGCTACTCCCTATCTACCGCCTAAATGCCTTCCGATCGTATATTTTGTACCACCTATAAGCAGTATCGCTCTTCTGCTAACTTTATAACAAACTATCGTAAAGCTCTATATAAGACCTATACATCTTATAGAGTTAATCCTTTATACTCTTTTTTAATCTACTACCTTTCTAACTATATATATAGGAGAAAAAAAATAGATAGTCCTAACAACCTTTAGCAGACCTTCCGCAGTCTATAAACCAAACTACAGCCGCTACTACTTCCGCTATTACTTCCGCCGCTACTTCTCCCCTTATCCCTTAACACGTTGGCGTCCTCGTTTAGGCGCCAAGCCTAGGAACAACGTGTCTAGGTGTACGCAACACCATATAGAAATTGTAAATAGCTATTTATTTTCAACAATTCGATACCACACAATACTGCATAAATTTTCAAATAATATTAAATTGCTCTAGCTGGGTGTAGTCTCTGGCACGGGCAGCCAATTCGGAGTCTCTAATTGGCTAAGCCCTTATCAATAGCTAAGGATGTAAATCAACGTGTTAAGGGATACCACTTATATTAATCCAGCCGTAACTACCCGTGTTAATCCAGCCATAACCGCCCGTATTAATCTAGCCGCAACCTACTACGGTCCGCCCTACCGCGGAGTAGCCAGATTATAGTCCTATTACTACAGTCCGCCATATTACAGAGTAGTTAGATATTGGTCCTATAGACATTACCTACAACTTCTACGCGGCCCTATATTGGATTAATAAACATATTAGTATATTATAGCCTAGTAATCCACGCTTTAAAGCCTGCTGTAAGTATAGTAATATAAACCTCCCTCTATTCCAGCCTCCGCCAAAATATCTACGCGATCTTTTAGAGTCCTATAGTACTTCTACTTGGCAGTTTAGGGAGCGGCTCCGCGCGTATAATATAGCATTAGCTTTTACGTCCGTAAACTATACCGTTACTAACCGCGGTATAGCCTATAGCGGCCCAAATTGCTTCCAGATATATAGTAAGCTTTACCACCTATAGGGCCTACTGGAGCCTCCTACTAACGTTACTCTATGGTATACGCAGCTATACTTTTACAACCTTAGTTATGCTACGGATATCTGGCTGCGGGCCCGTCCTAATACTTAGCTAGATATAACTATTCTACGGTGCCTTACTGCTATACTATCTAAGATACGGAACCCTTTTATCGCCCTCTATTAAACCGCAAGGGAATGGCTTTAGGCTTAGCCCGTAATAACCCTATTACGGATTATCTTAAACCTATAGATGCAGCTTATCTTAGAGGCTAGGACTAATCGGCACTATAAGAACCTCCTAATAAGCAATAAGGTGGCCGTTATTATACTAGACAAGTACGGTAATGCTAGCTTTTATAACATTATACTTATAGAGCGTTCTACGCCTAATAAGCAGCCGCGATACTACCGTATTAACTTAACGCATGCCATATATATGCCGCTCCACTATGTACTACTCTTCCCCCGCGGTAATACTAGCTGGCACTAAGGTCTCTAGCTACGCGACTCTAATTAAGCCCGCTAGCGAGACCGTTTAACCTAGTAGGCGTACTTTCAGTTCTACCTACACGTCCGTAGTTACTCTAGGTTGGTCCCTTTTACCTACTACCGGCTATTTTAGTAGTATGTCATAGATGCATAGGTACTATGCGATTAAAATAAGCTTAACTAGATCCGCTCCTACTAATCTACCTTCTATATAGAGCTATATAACGGCGTTACGGACGCTCTTACCCGCGCTAATCTAGACCCTATATTATTAGGCCGCCGCGTAGTCCTTCCATTAAGCTTCCTTAGCGGAGCTCGCTTTATTAGCCAGTGCTATTAAGATTTAATAGCTATTATCCGTAAATACGGCCGTCCTAGTATATTTATTACGTTTATAGCTAACCCTAGGTGGAATAAGATTACTCGCGAGCTACTACCTAACTAAACCGCTATAGATAGGCCCAATCTAGTTATACGCGTCTTCTATATAAAAGTTACCTACCTCCTATACGACCTAAAACGGAAGTAGATCTTCGGCTAGTACCATAGCTCCGTCTAAACCATTAAGTACTAAAAACAGGGCCTGCCCTATTTATACCTACTGCTCTTCCTATATCCGCATAACTATAATAGGCTGCTAAACCTAGCTATTATTGACCGTTTTATATCTACCAAGCTTCCGCAGCCCAAGGATAATCCTACTAGTTATCTTACTAAGATCGTAAAGTCAATAATAGTTTACGGCCCTTGCGGCTCCTAAAATCCGCGAGCCCCCTATATAGTTGCGCTAGGGCTAGGCCTTCCACTAACCTACTTAAAGCGGTACCCTAAGCCTTTTAACCCTGCTACTATTGTATATAAGGGCGGCTATCTAGAATACCACCATTATAATAATCTACGGTTGTGGTCTGTCCGCTTACTAGGGCCTATTAAAGCTATATTTAAAATAAATAACCGCTAGATTATTCCGTACTCCCCGTATCTAACCGCAAAGTATTATACGTATATAAATGTTAAAATCTGTGCGGTCCATTAAGTATATCCATAAGTATATATATAAGGGGAGCAACTGCACTACTTTACGGCTTATAGACGGCGATAAGGTAAGCTAGTATTTACAGGGCCGTTATATTAGCCCCTCTAAGGCTATCTAGCAGCTATTCAAGTTTCCTATTTATAAGGAGTCCCCCCTTATAATCTAGCTTGCGGTGCACCTTCTAGGCGAGTAGCCTATATACTTTTAGCCGGACTAGTCTATATAGGAGATCCAGCAGCGCCTTAAGCTCCCCTGCTCTACCTTAACGGCCTTCTTTAAGTATAACGCGGAGTATAAGGATAGCCGTAACTGCCTATATTAAGACTTCCCTAAGCGGTACGTCTTTAATACAAAGTAGCGGGAATAGCGTCCTCGCTAGCAAAGTACCGCAATAGGCTGTATATATTACTGCAGCCCTATTATAGGGGAGAGGTTCTACTTACGGCTGCTACTAATGTCCGTTCCCGGCCCTACATCCTTTAAAACCCTCTATACCGTTACTAGTATAGTCTATCCAACCTTCTAGACCGCCTGCGTGGCCCTAGGGCTACTAAAGGATAATTATAAGTAGATTAATTGCTTAACGGAGGCCGCCGTTTTTACCGTTAGCGCCTAGCTACGCTCCTTATTCGTAACCGCTTTATTTTACGGCCCTATTGCAGAGCTAGTTACTTTATAGGACCGCTTTAAACAGTCTATCTACGATAATCTACCTTACTTTCTAGCCCGCTAACCTACTACTCCTTCTACAGTTGGTAAGGACGATAACGCCTATCTTAATTACAGCCTATACCTTATCTATTAGATACTTGCTAATTACTAGAAGACGCTTACAGACTATAGCCTGCCCCAGTTCCAGTACTAGTAGGGTATTATTACAGAGGGAAGTAACCCGCTTCTTGCAGCGGAGCTATAGCAATACGACCCTATAGAGGAAGAACGCCAGTTTACTAAGCTACGCTAGCAGCTAAATACGGACTAGGCAGCGTGCTTTAATACTATCGTTGCCGCTATAGATACGGATCCGTAAACGGCCCACTTCTTCCTCTAAGGCCCTATAGGCACCAGTAAAACGTTTCTCTATTACTACCTCTACCACTACTACCGCTTACGTAGTAAGATTGCTCTTTACGTAGCTTCTTCTAGTATTATAGCTCTCCTATTACTTGGCGGCTGTACGGCCTACTCCCGTTTTTGGATACCTATCGATCTATATAAAGAGTCTACTTATAATATCTCTAAAAGGTTAAATCTAGCCAAGCTTCTACGCCGTACCTCTTTGCTTATCTAGGATAAAGTGCCAATATAGCACCGCTACTGCTTTAAAGCCGTATACTGTATACTTACGGACATCCGTTCTAACAACTCTACCTTTAGCAAACTCCCTACTATTTTAGGCGGCAACTTTACTTAGATACTACCTGTCGTCCTACGGGGGAACCGCGTAGATATTATAGGTGCTTGCCTATAGCGGTCGTTCCTCTAGCCTACCTTCCGTATCCTCTCCCTATAGTTAAATATATATATTCGCTAAGGCGAGATAAACTAGCAGTTTGCAGCTTAGGTACGAAGCTTATTCTACAATATATCCCTAGCTAGTAGGGTTAGTATTCTACCTGGTATAGCCTAGTTCTAGTCCTAGGAACCCTTCTATAAGTATATATATTCTCCATATCTACTTACACGAGCATACCGTAACCTAGATACCTTCCGTAATTGTGCTATCTTAACCATTTATAATAATACTATAGCTAAGATTAACAAGGCTATCCTTACGCGGCTTTACGGCTTCCTAAGCACCTTTTATTTTATAGACTCCGTAGAGCAAAATAGAGAAGAAGATTATATAGAACTGCCGCTAGCAGAGCTCCTATAGACATTTAACCCCAGTAGCCTACCTCCATTAAAGCTTTCCCTAAAGGTAGGGGCGCCTATAATCCTTTTACGGAACCTCTACCCTAAAAAAGGGCTCTATAACGGCACCCGTATAGTTATTACGCGCCTAGGCCAGCGCTATATTAAAGCTCAGATGCTTAGCGGCAGCTTTTACAGGCTGCTGCAGCTAATCCCTTACATTAATCTTACCTCTACGGAGGGAGAACTGCCGTTTATTATTAGTAAAAGGCAGTTTACAACCCGGCTATGCTTTACTATAACCGTAAACAAGTCGCAGGGGCAGTCTTTTAACTTTATTGGGGTTAATTTACGTATACCAGTCTTTACGCATAGGCAGCTATATATTACATTGTTAAGAATAACGGATATATATAGGCTTTCGCTATTACTGCCGTAGGACAGGGATAGTATAACTACTAATATTATATATCTAGAGGTTTTACTAGCTGTTACGGGCTAAGATGCGGGGGGATAGTATGGCAGCAGTAGTAGCAGTAGGGTAGTAGCAGGGCAGTAGTAGGGTAGTAGTAGGGTAGTAGGGTAGTAGCAAAGCAGTAGCAGGGCAGTAGTAAGGCAGACTAAGTTTACTAAGCCAAAAGCCCGCCACAGGCGCGAGAATTCCGTTAAATTTCTCCAAGGAACCAAATTTGCTAGCTATAAGTCAGCAATTTGGAAAATTTCCTTAGAAAATTTAACGGAATTCTCATTACTATATACTAAGATGTCGTTAATATAAGCAGTATAGAAGATATCTAGATAAGGGCGTAGGGTGTTATTTACAAAGTGCTAAAATAAACTTAGGGTGTTTGCAAGGCCAAACGGTATTACTAAGTACTTAAATAATCTATATTAGGTACGGAATGCGGTAAGCCATTTATCTCCTTTTATAATGCGGAGGCGGTTAAATATATAAATAAGATTGAGTTTTATATAGTAACGAGCCTTACTTAATTAGTTTAGTGTTTCTTAAATTAACAGAAGCGGGTATTAGTTCTTAATGGTAATAGTATTAAGAGCTTAGTAGTCCACGTAGAAGCGTAGACCGCCACTAGGTTTCTTAATAAAGATTATAGGTACAGCTATAGGCGATAAGCTTACTTTAATAAATCCTTTACTTAGGTGCTCGTTTAGATACTTCCGTAGCACCTAAAGTTTATTTTAGAGCATTCCATATAGGGGTCTAAATCCGGGCTGCTTTCCTTCTTTAAGTTCGATCTTATAGTTATACGGTTAGTACTCTGCCAACTTATTAGCTTCCTTTCGTAAGAATATATCTAGGTTTTTATGGTAATATACTAGTACTTTCATGGCGGGGTTAGTGTGCTTCTTTAGTGCTAAGGCTTTCTTAATATTAGCTATTATAACGGCGTAGATTGTATATTTAGGTTTTCTAGCAAGTCGCGCTAGCGGGGTATCTCTAATTATTTAAATGTCTAGGGTATTAGGTAAGCTCTTATTGTCTATAATTTCTTATATAGTTTCTTATTTAATTTTAGGTTTAGTATTAGGTATAGAGTTAGTATTAAGTATAGAGTTAGTATTAGGTATAGAGTTAGTATTAGGTATAGAGTTAGTATTAGGTATAGAGTTAGTATTAGATTTAGGTTTAGGTTCTTTAAGTATCCTTTTTATAGTAGAATACCAGTTCTTCTGGTATACTTATATAATATATTTAAGCCTTTGCTTAGTTCGGCGCGGTATAGTACTTAGAATTAATTCTTAGGGTTTAGCAGATATTTTGGATCCTTAATAGACGTTAGCGGATATTCCAGATCCTTAGCGGACGTTAGCGGATATTCTAAATTCTTAGCGGACGTTAACAGATATTTTATCTTAGTGGAATCTAGTGAATTCCTTAGACGCGGGGCGGACATTAGTAGAAATCTTAGGCTTTAGTTTAGGTTTGGAGTAGTAACTTATAGAGCATTCCTACTTATAATAAGAGGCAGTAAATAGAAGCTTAAGGTTATTCTAATTAATAACCACTTTATATAGCTTTATCTAGGGTTATTTAAGGATTACTAAGTGGCCCAAGGTAGTAATAAAAAGCTTAATCCGTTCTTTATGGTTTAAGTATTAGAGTCTTAGGGCTACTATATAGGTAATACGCCCTGAAACGGTACGTTTGCTATTAAATCCAAATATATTAATATGCTGGTTAAGGGGGGTTAGGGTAAAACCATTATCTTACGCGAAGATCTTATTAATAAATCCTATGCCGCTAGCTCCTGTATTAATTAGGACTTAAGTATTAGCCTATTAATCTTTCTACCAAAGATAGTAGTTAATAGTTATACTATAGTCCTAAGAGTTAGAGTTTATAATATCTAATACGTTTAATAAAATCCTATAGCAGAGCCGTCCTAAAGAGCGACTTAGCTCTAGGACCTTCCTTTTAGAGGCGATTAGGGCGGGGTTCCTAAGGGTAATTATATACCAGAGCTTTATCCTTATAAGTAGTGTTTACTACATATAGGGCTAGAACCAGATAAAGATTGGGAATAGTAACTAGAAGATTAATACGGTAAATAGCTACTAGTATTGGCCGTTTATAAATTATTTTAAGATATAGGCATAGGGACGGAACAGTGTTTTAAGATATAAGCCTTACTTCCGCATTTAAAGTAAAGGCTTAGTTTAATACGTCGTTCTCATTTAGAGGACTCTAGTGGGGCATACTCTAGGGTCCTAGAGTTAATGTCTATAGCATTAGGGTGCTTATACTAAGAAGATAACTTAATAGGGACTTATAGGGCTGTCGTATTGTATTAAGGAGCGGACTTTGGCGTTAGACGTAGTATATCGTTATACCGTTTATTAATAACATTTACGTAGGCATTAAGGGCTCCTAGTAGGTCTACACCTATTAGGGAGGTTTTTGGTTTAGGGCTTAGGGATTTAATAAGGCTATTGATTAATGCGGAGTCATTCTAGCCTGTTTCCTTTGCGTAGCGGTTAAATTCAGAAAAGTATACTAGGAAACTTTTCTTTTTTTAAGTTATATGGTTTATCTTCCTTTAAGCGGTAGCTTAGCAGTTTAGGTTACCATATATAGCTTTAAGAAGTACAACTAGGCTTTATACTAAGTTTAGCTAGAGAGGTTTAATAAGGTTAGCTGCGTCTTCTCCTAGTCAACTTAGGGCGTAGTAGAGTTAGTTAGCTTTAGTTAGGTAACGGTCAGCATTACTAGTCAGCTTATTCTTAAGCCAGCTTAGAAATAATTAAAGCTCTTATTATTTACTGGTAAATACTAAAGGGTCTAGTAGTTTTTCAGATTGTTATAGTATAGTAAACAGATTTACAGGATAAATATCCGCAGCTAGCTTAGGGTTTGTACCCAATAAGCTAGGTCCAGATTTAGTCATTTTTATCTCATCTATAGGTGGTGTGTTAGCAGCCTCTTAGGCTAGTATTCGGTCTTAGGACCCTAATATAAGTGCCTTAAGGGTATAGACTTCTTCTTAAAGTGCTTTAATTGATTCCTAGTGCCGTGCTTCTTATTTAGCTTATTATTTAGCTATAGCGGCCTAGTTCTGTACAAGGGCGTTTATAAAAGACTTCTATATATTTGCTAATTATTCTTAGAGTGCGGATATAATATTAGTGGCCGTTATAGGGGCTTTAAAGTCGTTTTGCATTTTAGATAGGGCGGGGCAGGGCGGAGAATAGGTTTTTTTTAACGCAATATAGTATTATGGAGTAAGTATAAGTGACGATAATATATAGCAAAGTAGATATTATTAAGCTATATACATAAACTGTATAATAAAGTCAAGATATTGCGTAAGAAAAGAAGGTAAAAGGGTACAAGAAGGGGTATATACTATTTACTTATTGCTAGGTCAACAAGTGCATAGGGCAGAAGTTATAGATATTTTGGATATTGCGGATATTACAGATGTCTTAGATATTGCGGATATTGCAGTATTGTAATCGGTCTTTAGTTACTAAGTCGGTAGAAACAGGTAGTCGTATATAAGGTGTTACGGGGTAGTCCCATAATAATATATAAGAAGAATTTCGCGAACAATATAAGTAAAGCTTTTTTTTAGGAAAATAAGCTCTGTAGTTTATTAGTATTAACGGATTTCCTAAAAAGTACGCGCTATATAGTACGTTAAAATTATAGTAGACGTTATAGTAAACGCGCTTACTACTTTAGCTAATACGCCTCTTTTTAGAAGCTACTTTAATTAGCTGTGCAGAATAAAGTTTTTTTAAAATAGAAGCCTTAGTTCTTTTTTTAGTAGGTACTTTTCTAGGTGTTTTTTGCGCTATACCCCTTCGTTATAATTTAGGGTAAGAGGGTATAGATATAGAAGGCGTTAACTCTTTATCTTTAGATTTAGGCAATATCTAGGGTGGCATAGTGCTTTTAAGCAAGGCTGATAATAAGTAAGATGTTTTTTATACAATTTCAGTAGTTAAATAAGTGGAGTGTAGGATAAGAATTACGGCAAGAATTTAAATTTTTTTTAAGGGGGTTCGCTTAGTATATTACAAGATTACCCTATACTTAGCCTTATTTAGCAGAGCTTAACGATATAATATAGAAGGTTATGCAAATTTCCCACAAATAACGCTATACTAAGCGTTTATATAAACAAAGTATTCTAACTATACTAACAACCTTTAAATACTGCTTAAAAGGTATTATAAGTCTCTAAAGGGTCTTTAAAACTCTAAGGTAAAAGAACTATACAAAGACTCTAAAAGGCGAAAGCTAGTATTCTCTAAAACTAACTAGTTCTCCCCCAGTTTTAGGCTATTAAAAATTAGTAAAAGGTATATAAGCAGATAGTTAAAGCAACAATATATAGCCAATTATTATGCTCTAAAGACTCTAGACTAGTTGCATATCCTTTTATTAAATTATAACTCTTTTAGCGTAAATTGCGCAAAGGTTTGCCACTATAAAAGTATACTATTAGTAGAAATATAGTAAATACTAAAATTGAACTTACTACTTAATTTATTAATTAGATAAGCCTTTAATGCTTTTTAAAGTACTATAAGAGCCGCTTTCTAAAACCGCACGTCTTATATATTATCTGTAGTAATATCGCGAACTAGGCGGTTAAATGGTATAAATGGGATTATAAGAGCTAGCGACTTTTAATAGAAATGGATTTCTTCTAAGGCTTAAGCTGTAAAAGTATTAGTAAAAAGATTACTGTAAGTAAGAGTAAGAGTAGTATACCTCTGGGCCTCTACCTTCTAGTACCAGTTCTCTTATAAAGAAGAGTTTTAGTGCGTCTAGCATTAACAGTTGGAATATATATATTTATTTCCCTAGTAGTTGCATTTATAGGAGCGTAAGACTTCTTAGTAGGCTTAGCAGGCTTGCTAGTAGGGGTCTTATAGGAAGTGCTAGGAATAGTTTTAGCAGTGGTCTTACGGGAGGTATTAGGAATAGTCTTAGCTAGAGTAGCCTTGCCACGGGTAGATTTCCGGCTAGTTAATAGCTTAGAAGTATTAGTTGCCTTACCTTTTCCCTTATCTATAGTACTAGGTTTACTATTACCTCCTTAGCCTCTATTGCCTCTACTAGTACCTATAGTAGTAGTCCGGCGAGGCATTTTTATAGCTATAGGTTTAACTATAGGTATAGGAGGGTGCTATAAAAGTATTAGCGTCTACTATAACGTCTACTATAACTATAAAAACTTATAGTAGATGTAGAATTGTTTTTATTATCTTCGTCCCTAGTAATAGGGTTGTTTTTCTTAGCTACTTAGTTAAGGTCTGGCAATATATTATCTTCAAACTTACGCCTAGCCTTACTATCTCCCCTAAGTTTGCGTTTCTTAGAAGAAGATATATTTTTAGCAGCATTTTTAGAAAAAGGTATATTCCCTATAGTATTCTTAAAGGGGGGCGCATTCCTAGCGGCTATACTCTAATTATTAATACTTCTGTAGTTAGCAGTAGAGTTATAATCTTCCTTAAACTTAACCTTAGGACTAGAATAGATCTTAACTAAATCCCAATTTCTGCTTTTAATCTTAGCTATACGTTTCTGCCTAAGAATAGCCTTCCTATTATTTAAAGCAATTCTTTTAATATTCTTTTAGATCTCTTCCTATAGATAATATTAGCGCATACTAAAATAGCTACTATATAATATATAAAACTTACAGCAGTTAATGGAACGTTAGTTTAAGAGGGGGTGTCTTTATTATCTAAGATGCCAAGCTTATAGAAAAACTCGCAAGTACGTTTATATATAGGAGATTATAAGGCTAGGGGAAGCCCTACAGCTAATATAAGCTTTTTAGCCTTATAATAGTTGCGGAAGGCTTAATGCTATTTATAAATTAGCGTCTACCACAACGTCTACTATAAATGCATATTGACTTATAGGTGTTTTCTCTCTTTTAAAGCAAGAATTTGGGGTTATAAAAATAAAGCTTACCGGGCACATTGGTAAAGGTATATTAGAACTTATATTACTATAGTTATTAGCAAACGGAGACTTCTTAGTAGCAGATATAGACAACTCCGGAAGAATAGTCTTAGCAGACTATATAATATTTTGTCTAGAATTATCTTTATAAGTATGCTAAGAGCTATTGGCTATAGCACCTTAAATATACTAGGGAGGAAGGCTAGGTAGAGTAGTAGAAGTAGCATTACTAGTAATAGTAGGATCTTAAGCAACGGGCTTAGGCTTATATAGCATTATAGGTAATAGGGTAAGGTGCTTTATAGGCGTTATAGCGTTATAAGCACTAAAAGGGGACGGTAAGAGTAATATGGCATTTTTATTAGAAATAGTCTTCTTTTTATGCTAGCTAGGCTTTTTATATAGGGCGGCGGCGCCTAAGCGCGCAGCATGTCTTGGTATACGTTAAGCTATACCAGCCATAGTAGTACCAAGCGTCTATTATAATTGTAGTAGATAGAAAGTTAGGTAGTGTTAATTAGGCGTAATAAAAAGTAAATTTTGGAATTATTTATGCGGTTATAACTCATAGTGTGCGCACGGACCACTAGCTCAATATTAAGCGAAATTAACCATCTACGATATTATGGTAGATGCCTTCCTATATAGCTCCAAAGTCTATAATTTAGCTATTCCTTTTTAAAATGTTATTAAAACGCATTGCTTTGCCCTTAACTAATATACTTAAGCCAAAAAGATAAATCTTTCTATAATTTATATTAAAAGATAGGTTATAGTACCTAAGAATAAAGCAAAATATACATACTTTGTTAACGTTTTATAGTATATTATAAATTATAAAAATCTATAATAAATTAAGAGGCTACTAAAAGGTAAAAGACTATACTAATTATGGTGGAAAAAAGCTGTAATTAATAGAAAGTAATATATAATTATAGTAAATATTATAGTAAATGCTAACTATATTATAGGATTAACTCTAGTTATTATATAAGTATTTAAAATTACTTTCTAGTTTATAACCATATCTATATAAGGTTTAATAATAATTTAGCATTAAAAGACCTAGATAAGTTAAACATTGTCTTAAAATCTTAATATCGCCTGGTAGATACTGCTAATAAAAAGGTGCTTAAAGGTAGGTATTATTAGCGACTTAGTTAATTAAGGCATAAGCACAGCAAGACGGTCGCGCAAGCCTATATAATTAGATTGTCTATAAATAAGGATCTAAAGCTAGAAAAAGGAAAGGAGAAGAATAGTAACGCCGCTTAAAGTATTATACAATTTTTAAGTTATATAAGCTTATGTAACTCTGCGTCTACTATACCGTCTACTATAATCCACTATTTTCTACTAGCGCTGTAATAGGTATAAAAAAACCTAAATTTAAATAAGATATTAGTACTACCTACTATAACATCTACTACAAATTAATATACCTTAACAAGGTTCTATAATAGCTAGCTATTAGAATTAAGGCGGTTATTAGGCGTCTTAACTTTCTTAATATACTTCTTTAAATCGCCTGCTTTCTAATCCTTTCTAATATCTCTAGAGCATGGTTAACGCTATAGGGGGTAAACACTCTAGGGCTCCGAAAAGGCCTAACAAAGGCAGAAAATACAATGGCAACACTTTTAAGAACAGGAATAACAGGACTAAAAGACTGGCTCTACTGGGTGGGTGTCCTAGTAGGTAGCCCGAGATGCGAATGTGGCTGGCTAAGACAAACACCAAAACACGTAATACTGTTATGCCCCTTACGCACCAACTAAGAAGCAATGCTCTCAGTAGCTGGCACAGAGAACTATAATACACTGCTCTCAACACAAAAAGGCCTTAAGGCGGTTACCCAGTGGCTTATTAGCTAAAATGTACTAAACCAGTTCTGGGTTGCAAAGGAAATGGCAATAGAGGGCGGGGGGGCGAGTAACGGGCGCCCCCTAATGACTCTACAGTAGTAGAGTAAAGTTTACAATACTAGCGCGTCCGTAGGCTTATTACGGCAGCAGTGGTTCCCAAAGAGGTCAAAAAGTAAGGTAGTAGAGTACTATAGGTGACTCGTAGGCGCCTCGTAGGCGCCTTATAGGCGAGTCCCAAAAGGCGGGGAGATAAATTACGGGGTTTTCTCAAATAGAGTTTTCTCCCCACATGTATATAAGGAGTAGTCCGCGTGGGCCCAATAGGGATCCAAATCGGACGTTAAGCAATGAATAATAATAATATCTCTAGATTTAGATATAATTTAAATATAGCCTATAATTATATTAAGACTATACTAAATAACATATAGTAGGCACGGGCAGTTATAAGTTATATTAAGATTATCCCTCTTTGGATTCTTATAGCATGTAATTAATATAACTATAGTATTTAATATTGATGCCCTAACTATAGACTAGCTAAAGCTGGTTATAAAAGGACTAGACCCTAAATAGCTAAGTTAGTATTCTCTAAAATAACTAATTCTCCCCTAGTTTTAGGCTATATAAAATTAGTAAAAGACATATAAGTAGATAATTAAGGCAATAATATATAGCCAATTATTATGCTCCGAAGACTCTGGACTAGTTGCATATCCTTTTATTAAATTATAACTCTTTTAGCGTAAATTACGTAAAGGTTTACCACTATAAAAGTATACTATTAGTAGAAATATAGTAAATACTAAAAGTAAACTTACTACTTAATTTATTAATTAGATAAGCCTCTAATGCTTCTTAAAGTGCTATAAGAGCCGCTTTCTAAAACTATACGTCTTATATATAATCTATAGCAATATCACAAATTAGGCGGTTAAATGGCGCAGATAGGATTATAAGAGCTAGCGACTTTTAATAAAAACGGATTTCTTCTAAGGCTTAAGCTGTAAAAATATTAGTAAAAAGATTACTATAAGTAAGAGTAAGAGTAGTATACCTCCGGGCCCCTGCCTTCTAATACCAATTCTTTTATAAAAAAGAGTTCTAGTATATCTAGCCTTAACAGTTAGAATATATTTATTTATTTCCCTAGTAGTCGCATTTATTAAAGTATAAAACTTTTAAGTAGGCTTAGCGGGCTTGCTAATAGGGGCTTTATAGGAAGTATTAGGAATGGTTTTAGCTAGAGTAGCCTTACTATAGGTAGATTTCCGGCTAGTTAATAGCTTAGAAGCATTATTAGCCTTGCCTTTTCCCTTATTCGTAGTAGTAGTCTAATAAGGCTTTTTTGCAGCTATAGGTTTAACTATAGGTATAGAAGGGTGCTATAAAAGTATTAGCGTCTACTATAACGTCTACCATAACTATAAAACTTATAGTAGGTGTAGAATTGTTTTTATTATCTTTATCCCTAGTAATAGGGTTGTTTTCCTTAGCTGCTTAGTTAAGGTCCGGCAATGTGCCATCTTTAGGCTTACCGTTAGGCTTAATATCTCTACTAAGTTTACGTTTCTTAAAAGAAGATATATTCCTAGTAGCATTCTAGAAAGGAGGCACATTCTTAGCAGAATCCTAAGGAGGTATATTCCTAGCAGTATCTTAAGGAGGTGTATTCCTAGTAGTATCTAAAGGCGCATTCCTAGCAGCATCCTTAGCGGCCAAAGCTGCCTTTTTAGCTCTCCCCTTAGCAGTATTAGCAGCCTAGAGTTCTTTAGCAATTGCACTCTAATTTAGAATAATTCTTTTATTAGTAGCAGAGTTATAATCCTTCTCAGACTTATCCTTAAAACTACTATTAATCTTAGCTAAATCCCGATTTGGGCACTTAATCTTAGCTATACGTTTCCGCCTAAGAATAGCCTTTCTAGCATTTAAAGCAATTCTTTAATTCTCCTTTTAAATCTCTTCCTATAGATAATATTAGCATATACTAAAATAGCTACTATATAATATATAAAACTTATATTAGTAAATAGGGCATTAGTTAAGGGGGGGGCTAGGTTTATTATCTAAAATACTATATAAGTAAGAAGGCTCGCGAGAGGGTTTATATATAAGAGATTTTAAGGTCAGTAGAAGCCCTATAGCTAGTGCAAGCTTTTTAGCCTTATAATACTCGCGGAAAACTTAATGCTATTTATAAATAAGCGTCTAATATAACGTCTACTATAAATATATAATAACTTATAGGTGTTTTCTCTTAGTCTCTAAAATAAGGACTTAGGGTAGTAGAAATAAAGCTTACTAGGCGCATTGGCGGAGATACGTTAGGGCTTATTTTACTATACTTATTAGCCAATAGAGACTTCCTAGCAGCAGATATAGATAACTCTATAAAAATAGTCTTAATAAACTATATAATATTTTGTCTAAAAGAATCTTTATAAGTATATTAGGGAGGAAGGGCAGGTATAAAAGTAGCATTTTAATTTGCTTACACTTCTATAGGGTGGGAAGGATTAAAAGAACTAGTAGTAGCAGAATCCTAAGCAATAGGCTTAGCCTAATTTAGCGTAGTTATAGGTGGAGTAGGGGGCTTTATAGGCGTTATAGTGTTTTTAGTGGTCTTTTTATAAGAAATAGTTATCTTTTTAGGCAAGGTACTCTTTTTAGGTAAAGTGGCACTAGCTAAGCACGCGGCACGTCTTAGTAAACATTAAGCTGTACCAGCTATGGTAGTACTAAGCGTCTACTATAGTTATAGTAGACGGAAAGTTGGGTGGTATTAATTGGGTCTGATAAAAAGTAAAAAGTAAACTTATTTATATGGCTGACTTATCGTGCGCGCACGGACAACGATCTCAAATATTAAGCGAAAGTTTACTTTTAGCCTGCTTTCTAACTTCCCCATACACTAACTATCTACTATATTATGGTAGACGCCTTCCTACATAGCCCTAAGCTATAATCTTGCTATTTACTTGTTATTCTTTACCAAAATGTTATTAAAACGCGTTGCTTTGCCTTCTACTAATGCACCTAAGCTAAAAAAGGTGAATCTCTCTACGCTTCGCAACAAAAGATAGGCTATAATACCCTAGAATAAGGTAAAACGCGCAGACTCTACCAATGTCTTATACTATGTTATAAAATTAAAGAAATTGGTTAAGTACTAGCAGCTCTACTACTTACTAAGAAAAAGCAAGCTGTAATTAACAGAAGGTACTATAGAATTATAGTAGATGTTATAGTAGACGCTAACTATATTATAGGCTTAATACTAGTTGTTATACAAGTATTTAAAATTAGCTTTAGGCATATAACTATAGCTATATAAAATTTAATAATAATAATTCGGATTAAGAGGATTACAAAGACCTAAATAAACTAGATATTGTCTTAGAGTCCTAATATTACTAGGACGATGCCGCTAATAGAGAGGTCCTTAATGGTAAGTATTTTAATGTTGTAATGGTTATTATACTAATGCCTATAGTTAATCTTTTACCTAAAAAAGAACAAGCTGTAGCTTAGTATGCTTCTAAATCTTTTCACAGATATAATAGTATTCTTTAATTTAGAGCTTTGCATAGATACTGGAATAATACTATACATTTTCTTAAGAGTAAGATTCTTCTTCTTAATAGATTTCTAATAACTACTTTTCGCTCTACTTTCTATTTAAGAATTATTAGTATGCTTTCTAAGCATACTTTACAGGTCTATTTCTATATATTAGCTTAAAGAGATGTTTAATAGCTAACTATTCTCATAGGTAATAATTTTGGTAGGTTAATTCCTATATCCCTATAAAGTATTTACTTTTACCAAGTATACTATTTGGAGGAGTTTCCAGAGTGCAACTCTAAAAAATAAGAACATTACTTTACCTGGCCTAGTAAGGTGGTAGAAAAACTACAATATGGCTAGGTATGGATTTATTAGGGAGATAGATGCGGAAAAGGCAGAGGCTGGGCTTGTCTTAATGGCAAAGAAGTATGACTTCGCGAACCCTAATTTTGAGGTTCTAGATAAGCAACTGGAGAATAGTTTAGCAAATTTAGCTCTCTTATAACTAGTTTTACTAGTTAGGGGGCTATAGCTGTAGGTTTAAAGCTATAATTTAGGGATCTGGTTTATTTATAACTAGTTTTAGCTAGTTTAGAGTTAGGGTATTTTATTTAGGTGGGTGTAAGGGTAGTAAATACCTCCTTTATTTACTGGCTTCTTAATAAATAAGTAGTAGGTTAAAGAAAAAATCTTACTTTATATCCTAGATTTCTAGTACCTTGGCCTAATCTAACTTATAATCTACTTAACTCTTAGAGAAGGCTTTTGCGTAAAAGTACCACAATGTCTACTATAATATTTACCATAATGTGTACTATAGCGTCTACCATAGCGTCTACCATAATATTTACTATAATATCTACAATAACATCTACCATAATATTCTACTATAACGTCTACCACAATGTCTACTACAATGTCTACTATATCGTCTACTATAACGGCTGCTATAACATCTACCATAACGTCTACTATAACGTCTACTATAACTATATAAAACATTCTACCTCACCTATTTTAGCTAAACTTCCTTTAGGTTATCTTTAGACTTAGCCTCTTATTTAGCAATATACTTATTTAAATCCTCGGCAAACTTACCCGCTAGCTTAAGTTTTGATTTCTTATAAAAAAAGAGTGGTAAAAGGTATACGCGCTGTCTTATCTAAAGAACTATATACCGCGAGTCTTAATGGGTGAAAACCTCTTATTAAGTTACTTTGCGCCACCTTCCGCTTTTCCTTATTTAGTTATTGCCCACCTTAGCTATAGTGCCCTATAATCGCGCTATAATCGCCTTAAAATTTATTTAATATCTATAGCACTAACTAATTTGTTTATTCTAGTGTGCTAAGCATATTAATATCCTCTTACGCCTTCTGTAAATAGTGTTTAGACGCCTTATGTATAACAGATAGTTTATTATAGTTATACTAAGGGATCGCTAAAAGACATTACGCTACGTATTCCTTAACGTAATTAAAAAACCTATATCCTGCTAACTGTCCTACTTCTTCCACTATAATAGAATGCAGCCGCCGCGTAAGTATATGGAATGCTATATTATGCCAACCCCGTTTCTTTAATATGTCTTTTTACTTATTATCCTACGCGAATAAAGTAAAGACTTTATCCTTCTAAAGCCCTATATTGTACTGTATAAAGTGCGCCTTCCCATTCTATGTCCTGCTAGCTTTACTCTACTAATAGCCCTAGCACTTTTTGGATGTAGCTCTATACTAATAGCTATACCCTAATCTTAATACTAATCTCTTTTAATATGCGTAGGTAATCTCTAAATAACTAAAATATTGCATTTTTATATAAAAGGGACCTTTAGATATTTAGCGTTTTATAAAACAATTTTTAGAACGCGTTGGCCGCGAGTGCTAGACGTTTAATTACCTACTAGGTAAAAGTTGGCGTTATATTCTAATAAATTAGATCTACTAGAAACTATACTATTCCATTCTCTTTAATATATGCTTAGAGGTTTAGACCATAACGTTAACTTCTTTTGCCTTAAATATCCTTATCACTTATATTTAACTCCTCTCTCTCCCTCTTTTGCCGCCCCCCTAACTACATAAATAGATATAATAAAGCGTCGGTGCTAGTACTTATATAGAGGACACGCACTAGCGCAGATACTATTACACCGTTAATAAACTGTTCCTCCTATAATGCTACTAGTTAACTATTATACCCTACGCTAACTTTTTAATAATTACCTTAAGGCTAAAGAGCCACCGGTTTATCTCTATGACTGTAAATATATTTACCTTATTAGTAGGTAGAACTTAGTACGGCGTATACCCAGCTGCCCTACTAGTTATATCTTGGCTATTTACTACCAATAAAGCAGGTAACTCTATAGTATTAATATCCCCCTCCTCTAGTGCTCTAAGCAGCTCTATTATTATATAGTATTCTTGCCTAACCCTATAGTTTTTGTTTTTAGAATACCGTAAGGTGGAGGAGAGCCACTGTTTAGTAGTAGTGTATGCTTTAAGCAGCTGCCGTCTCTTTACTGTGTTTAGATATATACCTTTTATACTGTTAATAGAATACCATTATTCTAGCAATTCCTGCAAATAGCTAAGGGCTTTAAACTGCGAGTTCTAGAAGGGGCTATAACCTTTAAATAGTGTAGCAAACATTTCTTTATTAACGTTATACGCCTTATTATAAGCAATACTACCATTATAGCATAGGCTATTAGTTTGCCGTATATTAGCAAATTGTTTATGCCTCCTAATAGTACTAATAGGCTCTTAATAGCTCCTATTAGGGCTGCTAGGATCTCTAGGAGACACTTACACTCGGCTTCCTATTAGGAGCCTATTAGGAGGCCACTTAGACTACCCAAATTACTAGTACCTTTAGGACCTCTAGGACCTCCAGGACCACCAGAACAATTAGAACAATTAGTACTATTAGGACAATTAGGATAATATTAAAACTAAAAATTAAAAATAACGCATATTAATACTCTCATATTTATAGCTAGCCAATAAATATAAAATTAGTTCGATTTTAAGCCCTATACTATATACAGGATGTATAATCCAAATTGTCCTTCCTACCCACCTGTGTTGCAGAGGCTCTAAATCGTTGATTAGCAGTCCCCAATAATCCGCCGACTGTGTACTGATTTCCTAACTAGGCCTAGTGCCTGCCTATCTACCTACCTACCTACCTACCTACCTGCCTGCCTGCCTGCCTGCTTACCTGCCTACCTGCCTACCTACCTACTTGCCTGCCTGCCTACTTGCCTATCTATATATTAGTATCTAATTTAATTTAGGGAGGGGTCGGCCCGATTAAAGGCTCTAATTAATTCGAACCGTTCTCTATAGCCATTTACTGACTGTCCTTCCTGCCTACTACCTATATCTGTCTGTTATAGAAGCCCTACGTCATTCTAGGGGGACAATTGCTTAGGCGTCAAGCGATTAATTAAGGGGGAAGCCTTTATAGAGGCTCTAAATCGTCAATTGGCGGTATTCCAATAATTAGCCAGCCGTGTACTAATTTCCTAACTAGGCCTTATGCCTACCTACTTGCCTATCTACCTGTCTACCTATCTATCTATCTATTTATCTATCTGCCTATATATTAGTATCTAATTTAATTTAGGGGAAGGGTCGGCCCAGTTGAAGGCTCTAGCTGTATATTTAAACAGTAGTTGTCTAGGGTGCCTCCCTAAAAGGCTCTAATTTGATTTAGTGACGGGCCGATATTAAAGCTCTAGTTTAATTCAATTAAATCGTTCGTAGTATTCGCTGGCTAGTTATTTAAACAGTTGTCGTCTAGTTCTAGTAACGGTCGTCTAGTTTTACGACGGTTATATAGTTTTAGCGACGGTCGTCTGGTTCTAGTAACAGTTGTCTAGTTTCGGCAACGGTCGTATAGTTTTAGCGACGGTTATATAGTTCTAGCGACGGTCGTCTAGTTCTAGCAATGGTCGTCTAGTTCTGGTAATAGTTCTCCACTAGCTGCCGTTCTAGTACCTCCCTAGGTAAGAAGAATATAAGAAAGGAAGGGTAAAAAATAAGGTGGCTATATAGGGGCTATCAGGAATACGGTAGTTTTGGATAAATCTTATCGCGATAAAATACAATAGATATCCTTATCGCGATAAGGATATCCATTACGTTTTATCGCGATAAGTCTTAGTATACCCTAAATAAATTTTTAGTTGCCTTTTTTTATATTATTATACAAAATATAGCTTTAGAAGTAAAATCAGAAACTCTTAACCCTATTAATACCTCTAAATTAAAAATATAAGAGGTCGCTTAGGTCTTTTAATATAGGACTATACCGTCCACTATTATATAGTTTTAGATAAATCTTATCGCGATAAGTCTTAGCATACCCTAAATAAATTTTTAGTCACCTTCTTTATTATTATTATATAAAAATAACTAATTTAAACCTAGTAAATAAAGTTATATTATCCTTTTTTTTTTTTAAATTTAGTAGGTAGCTCTATATATAGCTCTACATTCAGCTCTATATATAAAAGCTCTGCATATAAAGGCTCCGTATAAAGCTCTGCACGAAGCTTTTTACGAAGCTCTACACAAAGCTTTACACGAAGTTCCGCACAAAGCTCTGCACAAAGCTCTATATAAAGCTCCGCGCGAAGCTCTATATAAAGCTCTATACGAAGCTCTACGGAAGCTCTGCATAAAGCTCTATATAAAGCTCCGCAGAAGCTCCGCACGAAGCTCTACGCAAAGCTCTACGCGAAGCTCTGCACGAAGCTCTACACAAAGCTCTATACAAAGCTCCGCGTACGGAGGCTTTGCACGAAACTCTGTATAAAAAAGCTCTGCACGACGGCTCTGTGTATGACGGTTCTGTCCTATTCAGCTTAGTTAGGGTAGAAAAGCCCCATATAGGGCACCTTTATCCTTATCAATTGCGATATTTTATGCATTTTCTATTAGATAAAGGATATTTTATGCTCGCTTATTCGCATTATCTAAAACCACCCTAATTGGGAATATAGTGGGGACCCAATAGTAATGTGTGTCGCTTTATATAGAGCTTTACGCGGAGCTTTATATAGACCTCTATACGTAAAGCTTCGCGCAAAGCCTTATATAGAGCCTCTATACGTAGAGCTTCGTGTAAAGCTTTATATAGAGCTTTATACAGAGCTTCGTATAGATCTTTGTGGGGGATGTCGCTTTAGGGGGTCGCTTAGAGGGGGGGCGTTCCTATTAGAAATGTATTAGGATAATAAGGTCCTATTAGAATTGCATTAGGATGGTCAGGATCGTATTAGGATAATAGGGCCCTATTAAAAACGCATTAGGATAGTCAGGATTGTATTAGGATAATAGGTTCCTGTCAGGAACACATTAGGATAATTAGGATCGCATTAGGATAATAGGTTCCTATTAGGAACGCATTAGGATAGTTAGGATCGTATTAGGATAATAGGGTCCTATTAGGAACGCATTAGGATAGTTAGGAACGCATTAAAATAATAGGTTCCTGTCAGGAGCCTATTAGGACGATTAAAACAATTAGGAAAATCAAAATCCTATTAGGAGGCCTCCAGGATCTTAGTACCCTAATAATTTGCTAATATAGCTCTACGCTTATATTACTAGAGTCCCTTATAAGAGCTTAATAGTAATAGCATATCTCTATTAATTTAGAGTTATAGTTAGAATAGGCGAATTTCCCTACCTAGTTATCTAAGCAGTGTAGCTTCTATATAAGCGTAACACCTCTACTAGGGTCCTTAGTAGATACTAGCGTATTTTCTATACTAATATCTACCCAGCAGTCCTTAGTAGGTATTTGTTATGTATTAAAATTAAAGTATTAATTAAGGTGTCTTAGAAAGTCGCTCTACGCCAGGCTAAATATATCCTATTTAGTAAATAGCTTAAGGCTATATCTAGTTATTACTAGGAATGGATCGCAGAAGGTATTATGCTGTATAGTTCTATTCCTAGTATAGTTATAAGAGAGATATTATAACTTAGCCTAGAATATATCTAGATATAACTTAGGCACTATATACCTAATATCTATAGGCTAACCAGTTCCTATTGTAAAGTATTCTTGCTTAACTTTAGCCTTAGCGTCCGCCTCCACAAAGCTATATATTACGGAAGTAGGCACGAGCTAGAATATAATGTACTAAACAGGGTAGTAATTAAAGAATGCTACGTACATATAACTATACGTAGTTAATATAAAGATATTTAGATACAGAATAAAATAGAATAGGTTAGATATGGGTATAAATAGGGGTTGTAGGGGAATATGCGTAGGTGTCTTGGGACGAACGTAAGCATAGGTTAAAAACGTCAAAACGCGTAAAGACGTAAGAACGTATAAGTCCTGTGACACTATAAGGGTAATATTAGTAAACATTAGGCGGACAACTAAGCTTTAGAGCTAAAAGTATAATATAATCAACCTAAATAGCTTATTCCCTATCTAATAGGTATATTTCGCCACTATCTTTAATAGCTATATATAGAAAGAATATATAATATTTATAGCTATACCTGCCTACTGCTAGACCCTCACCTAAGTGGAGCTGTTTTAGCTTATATACTTTATAGCCTTAGATTTAGATCTTTAGGTTTTATATAATACGCTAGAGAAATAGAGGTCTATATACTAAGTTAAACCCACTTTAGTATATAGCTAGCGTAGTTGCTTAAGTAATAAAGCTATTAATATCCTATTATCGGCGGATTTAGATTTTTAGGCCTTTAAAGCGGTTTTCTAACTTAAGAAAGCTAAGCTTTAGCGGGTTCTTATTACCTCTAGCTAGTAGTAACTGCTATAGAATATAGCGGTAGTCGTTAGGGTCCTTATTCCTTAAAGCGGTCTTAGGTAGGTTTAAATGGTAGTTAGTTATACCGCTAGGGGTAAATAGCAACGCCTAGCGTTGCTAAAATCGAGTTATATATGCTAAAGAGTACCTACTTTTATTTATAGTATACAAGGGCTTATCTAATAAAGTTAGTAAAGTCCCTATTATAATTCTTTGCACTTATATACTATAGGTACACCTCTTATTCTATTTTATCTATAATTAGAAGGCGGCAGCCCTAGTATACTACTCTTATTTAACCTTATTATCTTTATTATTATTAGTAGGCTTATTAAAGCCTACCTACCTTACTTACCGATCTTTAGGTCCGTTATTGCTATTACTAGCGTTGTCTATATAGTTGTTGTTGCTATATATAGCCCAATCTATATTGTCTACCTTATTAGATAGCTATATATGCTAACCTTCGCTTAGTAATACCTTTGCTATTTTACTTATCTTACTTATTTCTCTAACCTAGTTTATATTCTCTGCGCTGTCTTCCTCCTATAATAATAGGATAGGCTTTAACTATTTGGCTAGTTATAGTAAAGAAGATTTACGGACTAAAGATAAAGGCTAAGTTAACGCTATTAACTATACTTATTTAGCGAGCCACTATTATACTCCTTCCTTTATATCCACGCCCTTATTATCCTCCTCCGCTAATATAGCGCAATTATTAGGTATTAGAGGGGTTATATATAGGGTTACTAAATATAACTGGCTCTAATATTGCATTTAGGTTAATTGGTTTTATTAAGAAATTTTTTTTTAAGTGTGTTGTTGTAAGCGAAAATCGGGGTCTGTAAAACCTGCGTAAGTCGCAATTTTGGCAATTTGCGGCGATTTGTAGCAATTTGCTATAAATATATAGGCTACCTATGCACGCGCCTGCCCCATCTATATGTTTGTAGTAAATTGCTACAAATCGCCGCAAATTACTAAAATTGTGACTTACGCAGGTTTTGCAGACTCTGATTTTTGCTTGCAATAATATACCTAAAAAAAAAATCCTAATGTAGAGGCTTTATATAAGGCTCTATATAAAGCTCTATATAAGGCTCTATATAAAGCTCTATATAAAGCTCTATATAAAGCTCTATATAAAGCTCTACGCGAAGCTCTATATAAGGCTCTGCACGAAGCTCTATATAAAGCTTTATATAAAGCTCTACGGGCTCTATATAAAGCTCTGCGTACTAAGGCTCTATATAAGGCTCTATATAAAGCTCTATAAAGCTCTATACGAAGCTCTATATATAGAGGCTCTATATAAGGCTCTACGCGAAGCTTTACACACGGAGGCTCTACACAAAGCTCTATATAAAGCCTTTATATATACGCGCGATATACTACTATTAGGTCCCCGCTATATTCCTAATAGCCTTTATACGTGCCTCTACTAAGTATACCCCTATATACACCTAGGTAGCCACCTTATTTTTTACCCTTTTTTATATTCTTCCTACCTAGGAAGACACTAGAACGACAGCTAGTAAATAACTATTACTAGAGCCAGACGACTATCGCCAGAGCTAGATAACTATCGCTAAAGCTAGACGACCGTTAAAGCCAGACGACTGTTGCTAAAGCTAAACGACCGTCGCCGGAGCTAGATAACTATCGCTAGAGCTAGACGACCGTTAGAGCTAGATAACCGTCATTAGAGCTAGACAACTATCGCTAGAGCTAGATAACTGTTATTAGAGCTAGACGATTGTCGCCAGAGCTAGATAACCGTTATTAGAGCTAGATAACCATTATTAGAGTTAGACGACCGTCGTTAGAGCTAGACAACCGTCGCCAAAGCTAGATAACCGTCGCTAAAGCTAGACGACCGTCAGAGCTAGACGACTATTATTAAAGCTAGACAACCGTTGCTAGAGCTAGATAACTATCGGGATATCTCTATAATACCTTATATACATCTACCTATTTCTACTAACGTAGTAAAAAAAGACTAACTATAAAACGGTAATTTAATAGCAATCTATGGCAATCTAATGGCAATTTAACAGCAATTTACTGTATTTTACTAAAACTACTACGCGAATCCTATTCTGCTCTATATATATATTAACTAAGTAACTAAATTTATAATATATACCCTTTCTCCCTATTTCCTTACCTTCTCTCCTTATATAATATCTTAATTTTATTATATAGTTTATATATATAGCTTAATAATATCTACTTCGCTATATATTATTACCGCTTATACTTACTCTATAACACTATATTATATTAACCTTATATACTAACCTCTAAAATATAAAACAACCCTAAAGCCCCTATAATAGCCGCTAGTATTATATCGGTACTTTAAAAATAATTAGTAGAGATATAGAAGTTCTTTATAGACGCCCTTATATAAAACTAAGCTACTTTAACTTAATAATAAGCCAAATAAGAACTATAATACTAGTAAATAATTAAAGACCTCTAAGAAGAAATCCGTACCCTTAAGATGCCTATATTAGGGCCTTAAGACTAAACGCTATTTTTAGAGATAAATACGTGGGATAAGAATCCTAAACCTATAGTAACTATCTACCCTAAACTAACTACCGTACTATAACAATCTAAATAACTACTAGACCCTTTAATATTTACTAGTAAATAATAAGAACTCTAATTATTCCTAAGCTAGCTTAAAAATAAACTAACTAGTAATACTAACCGCTACCTAACTAAAGCTAACTAACTCTACTACGCCCTAAGTTAACTAGGAGGAGATATAGCTAACCTTATTAAACCTATTTAACTAAACTTAGTATAAAGTCTAGTTATACTTCTTAAAGCTATATATAGTAACCTAAACCGCTAAGCTACCACTTAAAGAAAGATAAACTATATAGCTTAAGGAATAAAAAGCTTCCTAGTATACTTTAAATTTAACCATTATATAAAAGAAATAGGCTAGAACAACTCCGCACTAATTAATAGCCTTATTAAGTCCCTAAGTATTAAACTAAAAACCTCCCTAATAGGCGTAGACCTACTAGAAGCCCTTAATACCTATATAAACGTTATTAATAAATAGTATAATAATATACTAAGCCTAATACTAAAGTCCGCTTCTTAATATAATATAATAACCCTATAAATATCTACTAAGTTATTATCTTAGCCTAAGTATTCTAACGCTATAGATATTAATATAGGGACTCTAGGGTATACCCTACTAGGGTCCTTTAAATAAAAATAACGCACTAAACTAGGCCTCTACTTTAAGTATAGAAGTAGCTCCTACCTCTTTAACTACTACTCTATCTCTATACCCTAATATAATTTATAAACGGCTAATACCAGTAGCCGTTTACCGTATTAATCCTCTAGTTACTATCCTTAATTTTCACCTAGTTCCAGCCCTATATTTAGTAAGTATTATTTATAAAAATAAAGCTATAACTAATACGCTATAAGAACTCCGCCCTAATTACCTTTAAAAGGAAGGTTTTAAAGCCAAATCACTCTCTAAAATAGCACTACCTTAGGATCTTATTAAATGCTTTAGATATTACAAACTCTAACCTTTAGGATTACAGTATAACTATTAACTATTATTTTTAGTAGAATAATTAATAGGTTAATACTTAAGTCCTAATTAATATAGGAGCTAGTAGTATAGGATTTATTAATAAGATCTTTATATAAAGTAATGGTTTTACTCTAACCCCCCTTAACCAGTATATTAATATATTTAGATTTAATAGTAAAGGCACTGTTTTAGGCTATATTACCTATATAGTATTTCTAAAACTCTAATACCTAAACTATAAAGAACTAATTAGGCTTTTTATTACTACTCTAGATTACTTAATAATTTTTAAACAACTCTAAATAAAGCTATATAAGGTTACTATTAATTAAAACAACCTTAAGCTTCTATTTACCACCTCCTATTATAAGTAGAAGTACCTTCTAACTTACTGCTTAGACCTAAAACTAGAACCTAAAAAGTCTACTAGAATCTACTAGTCTAAATTTTTTACTAATATCTACCTTATACCTAAGAAGTCTACCCAATTCTACTAACCTAAGAATTCTACTAAATTCTACTAATATAAGATTTCTGTTAACGTCTACTAAGGACCTAAAAATTATACTAAACTATACAAACTAATTCTAACTACTTTACTGCTCCAAACTAAGTAGAAGCTTAAGCTTAATATATAAAAGTACTAGAAGAACTGGTATTCTACTATAAAAAGGATACTTAAAGAACCTAAACCTAAATCTAATACTAATTCTATATTTAATACTAAACCTAAACCTAAATAAGAAACTATATAAGAAATTAAGAACAACCTAAGCTTGCTTAATACCTTAGATATTTATATAATTAGAGCTACCCTATTAGTATAACTTGCTAAAAAACCTATATATATAATCTTTACTGTTATAATAGCCAATATTAAAAAGGCCTTAGTAATAAAGAAATACACTAACCCTACTATAAAAGTACTAGTATGCCACTATAAAAACCTAAAGGTATTTTTATAAAAGGAAGTTAATAAGCTAGTAGAATACTAACCATATAACTATAAGATTATACTTAAAGAAGGAAAATAGCTAGGATTTAGACCCCTATATAGAATGTTTTAAAATAAACTCTAAGTGCTACAGAAGTACTTAGACAAATATCTAAGTAAAGGATTAATTAGAGTAAGCTCTTTGCCTATAGCTATACCTATAATCTTTATTAAGAAACCTAGCGGTAGTTTATACTTCTATATAAACTACTAAGCTCTTAACACTATTAGTATTAAGAATTAATACCTGCTTCTATTAATTTAAAAGATACTAAACTAATTAAGTAAGGCTTATTACTATATAAAGCTTAACCTTATTTACGCATTTAACCGCCTTTATATTATAAAAGGAGATAAATAGCTTACTATATTCTGTACCAGATATAGACTATTTAAATACTTAGTAATCCTATTTAGCCTTATAAACGCCCTAAGTTTATTCTAGTACTTTATAAATAATACCCTATAACCTTACCTAGATATTTTTTATACTACTTATATTAATAATATTCCAATATATAGTAATAACCTAACTAAATATAAGAAATACATTAACCTTATTCTGGAAGCCCTATATAAAGCTAGCCTATAGTTAGATATAAATAAATATAAATTCTATAAAATAGAAGTCCTATACCTTAAACTTATTATTTTTATAAATGGTATATAAATAGACCTAAAGAAGATTAAAGTAATTATAAACTAGTAAGAACTTAAGAATATTAAGGATGTAAAAGCCTTTATAGGATTTACTAACTTCTACTAATAGTTTATTAATAACTTCTTCGCTCTAGTTTTACCTCTTATAGCTCTAACCTAAAAGGATAAAGTCTTTATCTTTAATAAGGAATATAAAGAGGCCTTTACATATCTAAAAGTTATATTTACTACTATACCTATACTTTAATACTTTAACCTAAACTAAAAGAGTATTATAGAAGCTAATTTATCTAACTACGTTACTAGAGGTATTCTGTTTTAGTATAATAAGGAAGGAGTACTATACCCTATAATATGCTTCTTAAAATAACTAAGTCTAGCTAAATATAACTATAAGATCTATAATAAGGAATTATTAGCTATTATTAGATATTTTAAATAATAGCAACTTAAACTAAAAGGCGCTGGATTTCTAATTAAAGTCCTTAGCGACTATAAGAATCTATAGTACTTTATAACCATAAAATAGCTAAATTATTATTAAGCCTACTAGTTAGAATATCTATTTTATTTTTAATTCTTAATTATATACTACCTAGGCGTTTAAGGTTAAAAACCTAATACCTTAACCTAATGTTTATAAAATATACTAGTATAAAAAGAAGCGCGTACCTACTATAATTAAACCCTACTTTACCCTAAGCTATTTAACCCTCCTATTAAAGATATTATAATATACGTCTTTAAAATAACTAATTAATTAATTAATTAATTAAATAGTTAATAGTTAATAAATACCTAAATAACAAGTCTATCTAAGAGATGCTTAAGCTAATTTAAGGTAGTATTAAATACTCTAAAAGGATTTTTTTTAAGTAAATATAAAGCTTATAAAGACCGCTTGTACTATAGAAACTGCCTAGTTATACCTAACTATAATAAACTTAAGCTTAAGCTCCTTAAATATATATATAACTTATTAGTAGCTAGTTACCTAGGCTAAGGAAAAACCCTAGAACTACTTTAATAAGAATATTGCTAGCTAAATATGCATAATATAATATAAAGATAGTATGGGTAGACAGTAAGCTCTAGTGGAGCGTATATGCGTCATAAGCAGCCCGTAAGGGCCAAGCGTAGTACATCGCAATGTCTAGAATCGTCAATTCTACATAGGGTCCATGCTTCCAGAGGTCACGCCTACTATATATAGCAGTTGTCCGACTAACCATAACGTATGGATCTAGTATTTGGGCTATAGGGGAAACCGAAAAAGGCCCCCCTAAATCACTCCTTAAACTACTCCAAAAGGTCTAAATAGCTTACCTCTGGAGTATAACAGGCGGGTATAAGCGAACGGCTACAGTACTGCTTAAGAAGGAAGCTAATATCCCCCCCCTATAATTATATATTGAAGCCGCTGCAATATAAAGGGTGCAAAAGGAGCGCAACTCTAATATTATAAATTATATTAAGACACGCCTAAATAAACTATGGAGGGACCCTAGGGTACCCTATAGGAGAGCCAACCAACAACCCTAAAGTAGGGAAGATATATTAGAGAAACAGGTGAAAAAGGCAGAAGAAGAATAGTACTATGTTAGGGCCTAGGCCTATATAGAGGAGGAAGGGAAACGCGTAAGAGACCAGTAAAGATAACAGCAAGAAAGAGAAAGGAGCTAAAGTAGAGCATAAAAGAGTACTAGGAAACCATTTACCGTAATATAATACTGGTTGGACCAACACTGGAAAGGTATATAGAAGTTAAAGGTATAGAAGCTATCTTAGGCAAGAGGAACCCAGGACGTAGTATAGTTAATACTATAGGGGGTAAACACCTAAGGGCTCTAAGAAGGCCTAATAAAAGCAGAAAATATAATAGTAACACTCCTAAGAATAGAAATAATAGGACTAAAAGATTGGCTCTACTAGGTAGGTATCCTAGTAGGTAGTCTAAGATGCAAATGTAGCTGGCTAAGACAGACACTAAAACACGTAATACTATTATACCCCTTATATACCAACTAAGAAGCAACACTCTTAGTAGCTAGCATAGAGAACTATAATAAACTGCTCTTAATATAAAAAGGTCTTAAGGTGGTTACCTAGTGGCTTATTAGCCAAAATGTACTAAACCAGTTGTAGGTTGCAAAGGAAATGGTAATGGAAGGTAAAGGGGCGAGTACCAGGCGCCCCCTAATAACTCTATAGTAGCAGAGTCAAGTTCGCGATACTAGCGCGTCCATAGGCTTGTTACGGCAGCAGTGGTTCCTAAGGAGGTTAAAAAGTAAGGTAGTAAAGCACTATAGGTGACTCGCAGGCGCCTTGCAGGCGCTATATAGGCGAGTTTTAAAAGGCGGGGAGATAGATTACAGGGTTTTCTTATATAGAGTTTTCTCCCCACATATATATAAGGAGTAGTCCGCGTGGGCCCAATAGGGATCCAAATCGGACATTAAGCAATAAATTATTATTATTATTAATATAACGGTACGTCTTTAGCTATTATACCTACTAATAAGCCAAAGCTTTATATAAGATATATAATAGGGTTTTAAAACTACTACCTATTCTAGACTAAAAATAGAAGGATATCTTAATTAACTTTATTATTAAGCTCCCCGTAAGTAAAGGCTATATAAATATTATAGTAGTTATAGACTAACTATCTAAGATAAAATACTTAATTGCCTACCCTAATATGTTAGTATCTACTATTACCTAACTATTTTTAAAATATATATAGAAACTCTATAGACTCCCTAAAACGATTATCTCTAATAAAAGTAGCCAGTTTATCTCTATATTTTAGAAAGAACTAACCACCTAACTCCGCATTAAAGCACTATTATTTATAGTATACTACCTAGAAATAGATAGTTAAATAAAATACGTAAATGCTATAATAGAATAGTATATTTAGATATATATATTATATTTATAGGACAACTAGATAGACTGGCTTATATTTACTAAGTTTACTATAAATAACTTTATCTTAGAAACTATAAAGGTCTCTCTATTCCTAACTAACTATAGCTAGCATCTATAAATAGGTTTTAAACCCTTTAGTAGTATTCCTTACCCAGCTTATTATACCCTATAAGTTATAAAAGTAAATAAATTTATAAAGAAGATAGAAGAACTATAAGAGTTCTTTACTAATAAAATAATATAGGCCTAATCTGTCTATAAAGCTGTAGCAAATAAGAACTAAACCCTAGTACTAGCCTATTAAATTAGTAACTTCGTCTAGCTAGATATAAGAAATCTAAATATAAAATAACCTATTAAGAAACATAATTAAAAGAACGTTGGCCCTTATAAGGTTAAAAAGGTTATCTTTCTTTATACCTACTAGCTAAAGCTCCCTAATACGGTTAAAATCCACCCTATATTTTATATATTAGTCCTCTACCCTACTACCCCTATATTAGATGCCCTGCCTAAATAGATCTAGAACCCTCCTCTACTAGTTAAAGTAGATAGTAAGAATAAGTACTTTATTAAAAGAGTTAATGATATTAAGTATAATAAATAAAAATAAATATAAATATACCTTATAAAATAGAGAGGCTTTATTAAGCCTATATGGGAACCTATTAACTCTATAGGACTTATAGAAGCCATAAAAGACTTTTATAAACTCTACTTAGAACTACTATAGCCCTATCTTATAAAAGCTTAAGTTTAAAGGGAGGGTACTATTATAGGACATCTCTGTAATACCTTATATATATCTACCTATTTCTACTAATATAGTAAGAAGAGACTGACCGTAAAATAGTAATTTAACGGCAATTTACCATATTCTGCTATATTTTGCTAAGTCTACTAAGACCACTATATAAATTCTATTTTGCTCCATATATATATTAACTAAGTAACTAAATTTATAATATATACCCTTTCTCCCTATTTCCTTACCTTCTCTCCTTACACAATATCTTAACTTTATTACGTAGTTTATATATATAGCTTAATAATACCTACTTTGCTATATATTATTACCGCTTATACTTACTCCGTAATATTAGGTTTTTTATTTTTAGCCAGATAAAGTTACTAATTTAGTAGGCTAGTGCTAGGGTTTAATTCTTATTTACTGCGGCTTTATAAACAGATTAGGCCTATATTATTTTATTAGTAAGAAACTCTTATAGTTCTTCTATCTTCTTTATAAATTTATTTACTTTTATAACTTATAAGGTATAATAAGCTAGGTAAAGAACATTACTAAAGGGTTTAAAACTTATTTATAGATGCTAGCTATAGTTAGTTAGAAATAGGGAGACCTTTATAGTTTCTAAGATAGAGTTATTTATAGTAAACTTAATAAATATAAACTAGTCTATTTAGTCGTCCTATATATATAATGTATATATCTAAATATACTGTTCTATTATAGCATTTATATATTCTATTTGGCCATCTGTTTCTAGGTAGTATACTATAAATAATAGTACTTTAATATGGAATTAGGTAGTTAGTTCTTTCTAAAATATAAAGATAAACTAGCTGCCTTTATTAGAGATAATTATTTTAGGGAGTTTATAGAGTTTATATATTTTGTTTAGGAAAAGCTAAGTAATTGTAGGCGCTAATATATTAGGGTAGGCAATTAAGTATTTTATCTTAAATAGTTAGTCTATAACTACTATAATATTTATAGAGTCTTTACTTATAGGGAGCTTAATAATAAAGTTAATTAAGATATCCTTTTATCTTTAGTCTAGAACAGGTAGTGGCTTTAAAAAGCTATTATATATCTTATATAAAGCTTTAGCTTATTAGCAGATATAACAGCTAAAGATATACTTTTATATTATATTATATATATATAGCTAATAATATTCTTATTGGAGCGGTTCTATAATTTTTTCTTAGCTTAGATAACTAGCTACTAGTAGGTTATATATATATTTAAGAAGCTTAAGCTTAAGTTTATTATAGTTAGATATAACTAGGTGGTTTTTATAGTATAAGCGGTCTCTATAAGCTTTATATTTACTTAGAGAAATCCTTTTAGAGCGTCTAATGCCACCTTAAATTAGCTTAAGTATTTCTTAAATAAACTTATTATTTGGGTATTTATTAACTATTGTCTATTTAATTAATTAATTAGTTATTTTAAAGACGTGTATTATAATATCTTTAATAGGAGGGTTAAATAGCTTAGGGTAAAGTAGGGTTTAATTATAGTAGGGACGCGCTTTTTTTTATACTAGTATATCTTATAAACATTAGGTTAAGGTATTAGGTTTTTAACGTTAAACGCTTAAGTAGTATATAATTAAGAAATAAAAATAAGATAGATATTCTAACTAGTAGGCTTAATAATAACTTAGCTATTTTATAATTACTAAGGACTTTAATTAGAAATCTGGCGCCTTTTAGTTTGGGTTATTATTATTTAAAATATTTAATAATAGCTAATAATTCCTTATTATAGATCTTATAGTTATATTTAGCTAGACTTAGTTATTTTAAAAAGTATATTATAGGATGCAGTACTTTTTCCTTATTATACTAAAATAGAATACCTCTAGTAATATAGTTAGATAAGTTAGCTTTTATAACACTCTTTTAGTTTAGGTTAAAGTATTAGAGTATAGGTATAGTAGTAAATATAACTTTTATATAGATAAAGGCCTTTTTATATTTCTTATTAAAGATAAAGGCTTTATTTTTTTAGGTTAAAGCTCTAAGGAGTAAAACTAGGGCAGAGAAGTTATTAATAAACTATTAATAGAAGTTAGCAAATCCTATAAAGGCTCTTATATCCTTAATATTCTTAGGTTCTTACTAGTTTATAATTACTTTAATCTTCTTTAGGTCTATTTATATACTATTTATAAAAATAATAAGTCTAAGGTATAGAATTTCTGTTTTATAGAACTTATATTTACCTATATCTAGTTATAGGCTAGCTTTATATAGGGCTTTTAGGATAAGGTTAATATGTTTCTTATACTTAGCTAGGTTATTACTATATACTAGGATGTTATTAATATAAATAGTATAGAAAACGTCTAGGTAAGGTTATAGGGTATTATTTATAAAGTATTTATAAGGCCAAATAGTATTACTAAGTATTTAAATAGTCTATATTTAGTACAGAATATAATAAGCTATTTATCTCCTTTTATAATATAGAGGCGGTTAAATATATAGATAAGGTTAAGTTTTATATAATAGCAAGCCTTACTTAATTAGTTTAATATCTTTTAAATTAATAGGAGTAGATATTAATTCTTAATAGTAATAGCGTTAAGAGCTTAGTAATCTATATAAAAGCGTAAACTGCTACTAGGTTTTTTAATAAAGATTATAGGTATAGCTATAGGCAAAGAGCTTGCTCTAATAAATTCTTTACTAAAGTATTTGTCTAAGTACTTCTATAGTACTTAGAGTTTATTTTAGGATATTCTATATAGGGGTCTAAATCCTAGGTGTTTTCCTTCTTTAAGTATAATCTTATAGTTATATAATTAGTACTCTACTAGCTTATTAGCTTCCTTTTATAAAAATACTTTTAGATACTTATAGTAATATACTGGTACTTTTATAGCAGGGTTAGTGTACTTCTTTAGTGCTAGGGCCTTTTTAATATTGGCCATCGCAATAGCGAAGATTATATATTTAGGTTTTTTTGGCAAGTTATACTAATAGGGTAGCTCCAATTATATAGATATCTAAGGTATTAAGTAAGCTTAAGTTATCCTTAGTTTCTTATTTAGTTTTAGTTTTAGTATTAAGTATAGAGTTAATATTAGATTTAGGTTTGGGTTCTTTAAGTATCCTTTTTATAGTAGAATACTAGTTCTTCTAGTACTTTTATATATTAAGCTTAAGCTTTTACTTAGTTTGGGGTATAGTTATTAGAGTTAGTTTATATAGTCTAGTATAATTTTTAAGTTCTTAGTAGATATTAGTAGAAGTCTTATATTAGTGGAATTTAGTAAAATTCTTATGTTAGTGGAATTAGGTGGACCTTTTAAGTATAGGATAGATATTAGTAGAAATTTTAGATTAGTAGATCTTAGTAGATTTTTTAAATTTTAGTTTAGGGTCTAAGTAGTAAGTTATAAGGCACTTTTACTTATAATAGGAGGTGGTAAATAGAAGCTTAAGGTTGTTTTAATTAATAGTAACCTTATATAGCTTTATCTAGGGTTATTTAAAGATTACTAAATAACCTAGGGTGGTAATAAAAGCCTTAATTAGTTCTTTATAGTTTAGGTATTAGAGTTTTAGGAATACTATATAGGTAATATAGCCTAAGATAGTGCGTTTGCTATTAAATCTAAATATATTAATATGCCGGTTAAGGGGGTTAAAGTAAAACTATTATCTTATATAAAGATCTTATTAATAAATCCTATGCTACTAGCTCCTATATTAATTAGGATTGAAGTATTAACCTATTAATTATTCTACTAAAGATAATAGTTAATAGTTATACTACGATCCTAAGAGTTAGAGTTTATAATATCTAAAGCATTTAATAAGATCCTAAGGTAGTACTATCCTAGAGAGCAACTTAGCTTTAAAACCTTCCTTTTAAAGGCAATTAGGGTGGAGTTCTTATAGTATATTAGTTATAGCTTTATCCTTATAAGTAATGCTTATTAAATATAGGGCTAGAACTAGATAAAGATTAGGGGTAGTAACTAGAGAATTAATGCGGTAAATAGCTGCTAGTATTAGCCGTTTATAAATTACATTAGGGTATAGGGATAAAGCAGTAGTTAGAGAAGTAGGAGTTACTTCTACACTTAAAGTAAAGGCCTAGCTTAGTGTGTTATTCTTATTTAAAGAACCCTAGTAGGGCGTATCCTAGGGTCCCTATATTAATATCTATAGCATTAAGATACTTAGGCTAAGATAATAACTTAGTGGATATTGTAACGGGACTAGCCCAGTTATAGTAGGAATGTCTCAGTGAAATACTTAATAGATAAATTCTGACGCTTTAATTAAATTCTGCCAAATTCTACTAAGTTAATTAAATTCTGCTAAATTCCGCCAACTTAATTAATTTCCACTAGTTTCTACTAAATTCCACTAACGTAATAGAATTTGGTTGAAACCTATTAAAATCCGCATGGGCTTATGCCCATGCGTCTACTACTAAGACCCTAAATATTTAGTTATAAGTTTCCTATATTCCTTTCTCTTCTTTATGTAACGTCTTATACTCTACAAGAGCTATATACCCTTAAATTTAGATAGAATTTATATTGTTCCTTTAAATCTTCCCTAAAGCCTCTTTGCGCCCTTATATTATGTTATATTAAAACAACTACTATTAAAATATCAAACAAATCCAAATCCCTTTTAATAAATATAAGTATTATAACCCTAGTTAGGGAATAGTTAACTATAATATAATAGTCCTTTATGGACGCCTTAGCTTAGCAGCGGGCTATACTAGAAGCCTAGCACCAGTAATTAATAGAAGCACTTCGCAAAGAACTCCGTAATATTAAGGTATTTACGCCATAGACCCTAATAGCAATATCTATAAATAAGATTAAAATAACGGTACCTAAATCTAACCTATTAAATGCAAATACTAAACTATTAATAGTAGCTTAACCTATACCTATAGCGAATCTAGTACCTATTATAAAATCTAAAAAGCCCCCTAATTCTCTAATGTTTAATAGAAACCAAAATAACCTATATCCCTTTATAACTAAGCTCCATCTTAAACTCTTAATAAACTATAATTAATACCCTACTAAGGCTAGCAAGGTTAGCTATAGAATGTCTTATTTAAGTAAGGACGCTGCATAAACCATAGACCCATTCTTCTATAATAGCACTTTTGTTAATTTTAAAACCTTTATCTCTCTACTAGAACAAATATATAATAACGCTAGCCGTAAATATATAGCTATTACTAAACTTAAAAACCTATAATAACGGAACTAAGGCTTTACCAGCTTCTTTTTAGAATTTTTAGGCCTTATTAGTAAGCTAGATTGGAATAAAGCCACTAGAGTCGCTACCTTTTAATAAGCTATTTTAGATAAGATTAGAGCCTAGTTAGTAGGTAGAGAACTACTAAAAAAACCTGTCTAAATTTGCTATAATATATTAATAAATTAATAAAGACCTTTAATATAACAAACAGACTTATTCTTTAAAGTTAACTATACCTTATATTTAAAACTCTATGAAACTAGTATATGCTTTAAGGCGTAATCCTTCTCCAAGACCTAAAAGCCCTATATATAACCCTATAGACCTTAATGCCACCTAATCCTATATACCCTTAGGAACCAATAAATAAAGAATTTGAGCCACAAATAGAGAATGCTTTAGATATGGTAAAAAAGAATATATTTAAAAGTATTGCCGAACTTACCCCTTTAAAAAGGTCCGCTGCAGTTCCTTCTATTCCTTAAGTTATACTTATTCCTTAAATTATACCCGCTCTATAAATTGTACTTAGACGTTATAAAGCACCTTACCTTTAGTTAACTTGGAAAACAAATTATCCTAAGGCTAAGTTACGCCTTAAAATAAAAAGTAGAAGAGTATAAGTGTCTAGGCTCTTTTAGCGCTAATACACAATATAACTCCCTTAATGTACTTAGCGAAATTTAAATACTTAGTAAATAAAAGGAAGTATAAATCCTTATAGACAGCGGAGCTACTAGCATAGGCTTTATTAATATAAACTATATAAAAACTTAACGCCTAAATTTAAAGAAACTTAATAAGCCCTAAGGCCTATAAGGCTTTAATGGCAAACCCTTAATATATAGCGAACTAACGTATTATACTCTTATAAAATTGCGGATAGGCAAATACCTTAAATATATATGCCTATTTGTAACACCCTTAAAGCATTATAAGATAATACTTAGATATAGATAGCTAAAACAACACAACCCTTTAGTTAGCTAGGTTAAAGAAATACTAAAGTTCCATATAACCTATTACCAAAGTTATTACTTAAAAACCCATTTACCCTATAAATATATACACGACTATTTGAATTTAATATAATATAAATTGCCCTTACTATAAGCCTTAAATTAAAATAATAAAGCTATAACTACTAATTATGGTAAAGAATGTAAAGATCTTATGTTTAAACCTCTTAAAATTTATATAATATAAGCCGCGCCCTTTATCTTGTTAGCAAAAAGATAAGATTATAAAATCTTTACTATAACTATAGAAGATATTAAGAAAGTATTAAAACTAAAATAGTATATTAATCCTTAACCTCTTATACCTAAAGAGTACTATAATTTAATTAATAAGTTTAAAAAATAATTTGTAGACTAACTAGCCCTATACTAAGATAAGTATAATTTTAAGATAGAACTTAAACCTGGCACAACACTAAAGTTTGGTCCACTATATAGTATATTATAAGAAGAACTGCTTATAATGTAATAATACCTTAATAAGTATCTAGAAAAGGGATTTATTCGCCCTGGTTAATCTCTATTTGCCTTATCTATACTATTTATTAAAAAGCTAGGAGGAGGCTTAAGATTCTATATTAATTATTAAGCTCTAAATATAATTATAATCTAAAACCAATATCTAATTCCCCTAATTTAAGAAACACTTAACTATTTAGTAAAGGTATGGTACTTTATAAAGCTTAATATAGTTACCGCCTTTAATAAAATTTATATATATAAAGGAGATAAAAAATATATAGCTTTTTATATATAATAGGGACTCTTTAAATACCTAGTAATGCTATTTAGTATAAAGAACGATCCTAGCATGTTTTAGTAATATATTAATAATACGCTTTATAAATTCTTTAATGTATTTATTACTGCGTATATTAATAATATTTTAATCTACTTATTTTTACTTTCTAAATATTAAAAATACGCTAAAATAGTCCTTAAACGACTACGAGATACGGGCTTATAATGCGATATTAAGAAATGCAAGTTCTATATATTAGAGGTTATATACTTAGGCTTAATTATATCCCATAACGGAATTAAAATGGACCCTAAGAAAGTTACTGTAATTATAAACTAGGAAAGCCCTAGTAATATATAAAATATTTAAGGATTTCTAGGATTTGTAAACTTCTACTAATAATTTATTAACTACTTTTTGGAAATTACTTAGCTATTAGTAAACCTAATAAAGAATTTTTTTATATAATTACAGCACGTAGTATACCAGACGCGTAGTTACGCGTTTGGTGCACTAACCACTTATATACTAACTAATTAGGGGGGAGGCGCGTCAGTATATAGACTACGTAGTCTACCTTAATAGAATCGACAGTCACCACCATCCAAATGAGTATACAATACTATACGTATTTCGCGCCCCTGGATATAACTCACCTGTATTATTAAGTTGATATAAACACTAATTAGTAAGCGCGCACAGATTAGTAATTACTCGACACCTCCCCCCAAGTGATACACGACAGTAACCACCCGTTTATATCCTAGTACGACCTGCTAGAAGGTCGGAAGTTAGGGATTACGGACTATATTACTATCTCTGTATACTTATTTAAGTCTTAGTATGGTTTACCGGAAGTTTATAGACGCGAATATAGACCTTTACGGAACCCCCCATCCTTAAGCCTTCAACCCCTATTCCTACTACACCCTCTTTTAATACCTCCAACCTCTTTTTAGACCCCTTACAGAAACCCCTACCCTCCTGCGAACCATTACGGACCTATTAATCGCCTTTACGGACCATTATAAGACCTCTTAAACTATTACGGACCCGTTAATTGATTTTACGGACTGTTATAAGACCTCCTCCACCCGCCATAAGCTACTACTACCCGTTACAGCTTATATAGACATACTATGCTATATAATATGGCAGATATAAGCAAGCAAATTAATAAAGGTTAAAAGAAGTGGAGTTAAGGAGTCGACCTTACGTCTACAGACGGCGTTAACGACTACATTAATTTTAAAATCCTTAAATATGGACACTTTAAGCTTCTAAACGACAATCTATGGGAATAATACAAGGAAGACTTTACGGACTTTATAGAAGCTATTTTTAAGACTTGCAACCTTATAGCTATCCGTAACCTACAAACCCTTTTATATAACTAAGGTGTATAGGTTAAAAAGGACAGGCGAGTTACTATTGCACGATCTCTGTACGACACACTACGTAAAGAGGACCAAACGGAATGGACTAAAGAGCAGATCCTAGATTATATTAAAACTAGCGGACTCTTTGCCTCTTTCAAACTTAATAGGATCTCCGGTTTTATAAACGACCTATTTAACCAAATTCGTCCTATAGACCAAAGAGATCTTAGAATTAATCTTACGGGCTAAAGCATACCTAGTACTTAAGTTACGGACCGCAATACCCCCGCAAACTAAAATACGGACCAAAACCCTTCCGTCGCTTAAGTTATAGATCCGTAAACTACCCAAGCAAAGACCTATGGTAAGGAGCTAGCTAACCTAGCTAAACTCTATACCAACAAATCCAAGTATAGCGGTAAAAACGACAACTTTAACTTTAAACTAACTATCTTTACGGACCTCTATTAGAAGGCTGATATTCCTAAACAAGAGTTTAGCCAAGCCTACTCTACTATACTGTGCGGCCTAGCCCTTGACTACTATTACACTAACCTTAAGAGTAACCCCCTTGGTGTTCCTTTTAATAAGCTATATAAGGCTACACGCAACTACTTTAAAGGGCCAGAATATAAGCGTAATATCCTTACCTAATAGAATGCGATTAAGTTACGGACCGTAATTAACAAGAACACCGAAAAATCGATTATAGAGTGCCTATAAATTCTTATTAAAGACCTCCGGCACCTATAGTACGGCTTTAACATTAAGCTTTAAACGGACAACTTCCTATACAACAAGCTTATTACAGCTTGCCAGGAAGTAGAACCCTATAAATACGCCTGTTACAAGCCTACAGACACCTTAACCGGCCTTATTAATAATTTACAATCCTCTATTACAACGTACAAAGTTTTAAATCCACCAGATAACACTTAAGCCTTTATTACAGACGTATAAAACCCGCAAATAGACTTAGAAGCCTACTTTACGGACCGCCGTTACTGCTAGCAGTACCCGTACTGACTAAGTCCCACCCATAACCCCCGCAGCAACTCCCGTATAAAAGTATACCCCTATAGACGAACCAGCCAGAAGTGCTTTATGTGCGGTAAGGAAGGATATTAGTCTATAAGGCATACCTAGGAAGAACGTAACAAGCCTAAGAAGAGATTTAATAGCCGGATTAACCAGTTTATTTTAGACTACAAAGGAAAGGAAGTAGAGGAGTTTCTTAATAAGTTAATGAAAGCCCTTATAATTAACTTTAACTTAAATACCTAGGAATAGGAGACCTTAGAGACGTTCCTAACTACTTTTAGACTTTTTACGGATAGCCAAGCCTTTAATATTATAACTATATTAGCCGACCGTTCCTTTATACACTTAATCACACCTAAAAACCAATCCACAAATATATCCGTTAAACCCGTTACGGACGTTACGGACCGCGAACAGGACCTATTTACATATATCACCATAGAACGCTATACCCCTAAAGAATTCTATAGTATTATGATTAATATAGGTGCCTCTAAGAAGTCTACTATAGGTTACGGACAATACCTTATATATAAGACCACCACAAGTGATAATATGGACATTAATACTATGCAAACTAGGGCCATAAACGTCTAATTCGGCATTAGCTTAACCGTATTAATTAGATTAGTTAAAGTTAAGACTCTAATTAGCCTAGTCGACTTCCACGTAGTAAAAGCAAATACCCCTTTCCTACTTTACCTTGCGGACATAGATAGGCTATAGGTTTACTATAACAATGTTATAGACACCCTAATTAGCCCCACAATTGCCCTAGGAAGCAAGTATATCACCCTACTAATTACACGATGATTTGGACACCCGTTCCTTATATAGGGAGAGACTTTACGGACCTACATTTAGGAATCTTTTAACTATAACCCGTGCTACCTTACTAGTACAGAAATCCACCGCCTGCACCGCCGTTTCGGCCACCCGTTAGCCGAAAAGCTGTATAGAGTCCTTAAACGCTCTAGATATAACAACGTTAATAGGAAGGCAATTAACCACCTAACCAAATACTGCTCCTTTTACTAGAAATACGGACGTTCCCTAGGCCGATTTAAGTTTACTCTTTATAAAGACCTTAATTTTAACCACTTAGTGTACGTAGACATTATATACATTAACGGCAGCCTAGTATTATATATAATTAACAAGGCAACCCGCTATTAAGCCGCCCATTGGTTATAAAATATATCCATAAAATACACTTAGGATATTTTACGGACCTGCTAGATTAACATATATGTTGGACCCCCTAAGTATATTACCTACGACACTAGTAGGAACTTTATTAGCAAGGAATTCTAATAGTACGCTATGGCCATGACTATTTTAACAAAAGCCGTTCTAGTTAAGGCGCACTAGTCCGTTGGACTTATTAAGCGAGCTTACCTAGCTTTATGGAGAGCTTACTAGATCATTATAGACGAGTATAAGGACATTTAAAAGGAACTGGCTTTATAGATAGCTGTAAAAGCCGTTAACGATACCGCTGGCCCTAACGGACTAGTACCTACCCTTTTAGTTTATGGAGCCTACCTAAGGATAAGCAACCTAGGTCTTCCTACCCCGTCTATTACGGAACGAGCAGCTATAATACAGAAGGCAATGGCCGAAATAGTTAAATTACGGGCCAAATAAGCTATTAATAGCGCTCTGCACTACCGTAACGGACTAGACACAACCTTAGTTTATAACCTTCCGCTTAATTCTAAAGTCCTCGTATGGTATAAAAGCGGTAATTAGACTGGACCTTATTGTTTACTGGCTGTAAAAGACGAAACGTACTATATACAACTTCCTAGCGGACTGACTAGCTTTAGAAGCACGTCCGTAAAACCTTATTTCCGGTTTAAAGACACCTATAACGTTGAACTAAATGAACTGGAAGCACCCCTACCTACTTTAGAAGTCCCCTAGGAACTTACGAAACCTGCTAAACTTACTATAAAGCGTGGTTAAGGACGCCCCTAAAAGCACCCTATAACTAAGAACCCTATAATAGAGAATAACCTAACCTTCGCAGGTATATCCGTAAGATAACCCCTACCTACGGATATATTAGTTCTAGTATAGGAAACACTTTTTACGGACTTACAACGCAAGGAGATTAATAGACTACTTAAAAAGGGTATTTTTACGGCCGTAACGGAGAGAGACGTTCCGCAAGGCGTCCGTATATTTAACTTACGCTTTATTAACGAAATTAAGCACCCTAGTACTAACAAAGCCTTTAAAAAATTAAGGCTTATTATATAAGCTTATAACGACCAGGGAAAGGACTTAGTCCTTACGTAATTACCTATAATTTAACGGGTTAGTTAACGGATTATACTTGCACTTATGCCTGGACTACAGCAAACTAAACCCGTAGCCTTCTACTTACGGGACATCTCGCAAGCCTATATATAGTCTAATACCTACCTAAGTAGAGACATCTTTATACGACCACCCCTTAAGCTTAATTTACAACCAGGAATAATTTTATAGGTTGTAAAACCCCTTTACGGAGTACCAGAAGCTAGAAACCACTAGTTTAAAACGTATTACTAGCATTACGTTAGTAAACTCAAAATGGAATAATTAACCTACAACCCCTGCCTTCTATACACCCTATTAAACGGCCTTGGTATTGTTGGACTCTAAACGGACAATACCCTCTTTTTAGCGGACCGGACTTTTGCGGACGCTAAGGAGACTAAACTATAAGAGGTAAAGTTCTTAGTAAAGCTGTGAGAGTAGTTAACTAAGCAGACTCTAATTAAGTTTAATAGAGGCTTAATTATATAAAAGGGCAACCTAATCTAGCTGACTTAGGAACGCCAAGCTTAAAACCTAAGGCTTATTATAGTAAAGCCTACGGACCTTACCAGTTCCTGTAGAGAGACCCGTAAGACCGTAAATATAAAGGACTAATACGTTGCACAGTATGTAAGAGGCGCCTATATTGCCACAGTCTGTCAACCTAAATCTGCCTATAATTTATTCTTTGCGGCCTAGGTAATAGATCTATAAGAGGAAAATATTAAGCAGCTTAATAAGCGTATTTAGTGGCAAATTGATAATATAACAAGAGGACTTACTTATGTACCACTAGACCTAAATTCCCTTAGCGTATTAGTATTTACAGACGCCTCCTTCGCCAATAACAGAGACCTATTATTATAAATTGGCTTTGTAATTGTACTTACGGACCATAATTAGGACGCAAATATACTATATTAGTCTTTAGTTAAATGCAAACGAGTAACCCACAGTGTACTAGCTTCTAAACTATATACACTAGCCCATGGCTTTGATATAGCAGCCGCAATTAAATTAACAATCCAGAAGATCCTACAATTAGAGCAGTTACCCCTAGTTTTATGCACCGATTCAAAGTCCCTCTACAACTGCCTAGTTAAACTAGGTATGACATAAGAGAAGAGGCTTATGGTCGACCTAATGTGCTTACGTCAGGCCTATGAACGACGTAAGGTTATAGAGGTTAAATGGATTAGCAGCGGAGACAACCTAGCAGACGCCATGACTAAGGCAAAGCCGTGCTAAGCTCTTAAAACCCTAATTAACACAAATAAGCTTAATCTAAAGGTTATAGAATAGGTGGAACGAGACTAACAGAGCACTTACGGTTCATTTACGGCCCATCGGAAGGCCGTATAGTTTATCTACGGCCCGTTGGAAGGCCGTACGGTTTATTTTACGGACCGTAAGTAGGACTTACGGCCAACTTGGAGCACCGTTTGGAAGGCAGCCTAGAAGGCACCTTGGGAGGGGTTTCCTATGTATTTCTTTTGTGTTCTATGGTTCTATTAAAGCAATTACGGGGGCTATATACAAGTGGGTCTATTTTCAAGTGCCGCCAGTGTATAATTACAGCACGTGGTATACCAGACGCGTAGTTACGCGTTTGGTGCACTAACCACTTATATGCTAACTAATTAGGGGAGAGGCGCGTCAGTATATAGACTACGTAGTCTACCTCAATAGAATCGACAGTCACCACCATCCAAATGAGCATACAATACTATACGTATTTCGTGCCCCTAGATATAACTCACCTGTATCATTAAGTTGATACAAACAAATTTAAAATTTAAATAGACCGCTAAATATAAATAAGCTTTTAATAACTTAAAACGTTACTTTATAACTACTCTAATTCTTACTTACTTTAACCCTAACCTTAAATATATTATTAAAACAAACTCGTCCAATTATGTGCTGGGGGGAGTGTTGTTATAGTATAATAAGAACGGCAAGCTATGTCCAGTAGCCTTTCTCTCCCGGAAACTTGCCCCTACTAAATTAAACTATAAGATATATAATAAGGAACTACTTGCGATTATTAGATACTTTAAATAATAGCGTCCTAAGCTTAAAGGATTGTTATTCCTAATATGCGTATTAATAAACTATAAGAACCTATAGTACTTTATAACTATAAATTGATTAATATAGCACTAAATTTGTTAGGCCGAATATTTATTATAATTTAACTTTAAGATTATATACTAACTGGGCAAACTTAATTAGAAGCCTAATATATTAATATAACAATTATAGGACTTACCTATAAACGTTTTAGATAACTAGATTATAAATTAATTATAGATCTTATTGCCCCCTAAATATTTTAAAAAACTACATCCTATATTTCTAAATATAGAACTTAATAGTAATGAATTAGAAGTTAATAAATAGGAAATAGAAAGTAATAAGCTAATAGAATATAAATATAAGAATGACGCATAAATAATAGATGTAGTAAAAGCGATTTAAATAGGAAAATGATAGTATAAGGATATTACACTTGCTAAATGCGAAATTTAAAATAATTAATTATACTATTAATAGAAGATGGTAGTTCTAAACTCCAAACCTTTACAATTTAAGATACTTAAATTTGTATATAACTCCCCTGTAGTAGGGTATCCTGGCTATATAAAGACTTATAAAATTGTTTAACGAGTATACTACTAGCCTATAATGCACAACTATATACAAAAATACGTTTAAGCATGCAGGATATACGCGTGTGGAAAGACCTCTTATATAAAGAAGCAAGAAGTACTTTAACCACTACTAATTCTAATATAAAGATGGCGCGATATCTTAATTAACTTTATAGTCGATTTGCCTAACAGTAATAGGTTTATAAATATTATAGTAGTTATTAACCGCCTTATAAAAACGCGATATATGATTCCTATGGACTTAATTAATGCAATATTAGTAGTTAAATGTTTTATTAAGCATGTCTTTAAGCTATATAGACTTCCTAACTTAATAATATCTAACTATAGAAGCTAGTTCGTTTTAGACTTCTGGCAAGCTCTATATAAATAATTAAGTATTTAAATACAACTTTTAACTATATTTTATCTAAAGATAGATAGTTAAACTAAAATTATAAACGCGATTATAGAATAATACCTATAAATATACTACTCCTACCTGTAAGACAACTGGGAAAAATAGCTGCCTTTAGCTAAGTTTACTGCGAATAATATAATAAACGTATTAACAGGCATAATACTATTTTATATAACATATGGACAAGACCCTTAACTTGGATTTAAGCCATAACCTAATATTAATATAATAGGACCTATAATTAAACGGATCTAGTTAATTAACGTATATAACTCCGCTAATTAAATAAAGTAGTTAACGGAACTATTACGAAGTAAATTAATGTACGCTTAAACGTTATAGAAATGGCATATAAATAAAGGACGAGCCCCTGCATGGGACTTTAAGAAAGGTAATATGGTTTACCTAAATATATAAAATCTAAAGACTTAACGGCCCTTAAAGAAACTTAATTAGAAGTTTGTAGGCCTATATTAAATTAAGAAAAAACTAAGCCCGTACGCCTATAAGCTTAAACTACCAACTAAGATAAAAATACACCTAACGTTTTATATAAGCTTACTATAACCCTTAAAAGATAATTCTATAACTCGTAAAGTGCCACCACTACCTCCTATAATTATTAATAACAGTAATAGTTCTTACTTTATTAACTTAATTAATAATATATAATAGAAAACACAATTTAAACAATTTAAACATCTTATTAAGTGGGAAGGATATAAAATATAAACCTAGGAAACCTATAAACAAATTAAGGCCGACGCGCCTTCCCTAGTAAAAGAATTCTATAAAGACTATCCTTTGCGGCCTGCTCTGGCTGGATAGATATAATATAAAGGTAAACAACTGCTACTTAATATAAATATATAAAACACGATAGCAGGAAACTCGAATTTAAAAAGAACTTAAAAAGTATTATAACGTTTATAACACGGTTACGTAACACACAAGATATTAAGGAACTTTAACCACCGGTTAAAGTTGTCTAAATAGTTAGATTTGCCTTGCCAAGACTGCTACCTAGCGCTAAAATATAACCCATAATAAAATTATAAATTCTTAACTAAGTTAAATTATTTTAAACCTTCGGCTAAAGGGAGGGGGGTACTGTAATGGGACTAGCCCAGTTATAGTAGAAATGTCTTAGTAAAATACTTAACAGATAAATTCTAACGCTTTAATTAAATTCTACTAAATTCTGCCAAATTCCGCTAACTTAATTAATTTCCACTAATATAATGGAATTTGGTTAAAACCTATTAAAATCCGTATAGGCTCATGCCCACGCATCTGCTGCTAAGACCCTAAATATTTAGTTACAAGTTTCCTATATTCCTTTCTTTTCTTTATGTAATATCTTGTACTCTACAAGAGCTATATACCCTTAAATTTAGATAGAATTTATATTGTTCCTTCAAATCTTCCCCAAAGCCTCTTTGCGCCCTTACAGATATTTATCGGGTTATTATATTATATTAAAGAGCGGACTTTAGTGTTAGGCGTAGTATATTATTATACGGTTTATTAATAACGTTTATATAGGCGTTAAGGATTCCTAGTAGGTCTATACCTATTAGGGAGGTTTTTAGTTTAGTATTTAAAGACTTAATAAGGCTGTTAATTAGTGCGGAGTTATTCCAACCTGTTTTTTTATATAATAGTCAAATTTAGAGAAGTATACTGGGAAGCCTTTTATTCCTTAAGCTATATAGTTTATTTTTCTCTAAGTAGTAGCTTATGTTAGATAATCTGTATTCTCTAAAGGCGTGGGTCACGTGCACGAGTCACGTGCACAGAGCCCGTGCATTGTAAATCTCTTCAGAGCCCTAGGGGCCCTAGGTCAAGATCATTAATCAATCAACCCATTTCATCAATAAACTGCTCTACACGAACTTCGTGACAGTTATAAGCCCGGTCTGCCGACTCAAGAAGCTATTTAGCTATTACTTAATCATTTAAAGAAATTCTACCTCATTGTTAGACTCTAACACCTTATCGTCAAGACGCAGACTCTAACAGAAATCCTACCTTAATCGTCACAGGATGATTCTTCCACAAGATTCCATGAGATTCCACGAGATTCCACGAGAAATTCTACCTTAATTATCACAGGACGACCCTGATAACAAGGACGATCCTAACAACAAAAATACCATCTTAATTCCTCCTTTGCCTATTAGTTAAATGACTCCACTGACGTTAAGTTCGTTGACTACGATCATCCTCAATAAACTAGAAGACTGGGAGTAATGGATCTGGCAACTATAAGCCCTCATAGATTAGCAAATTTGGGCCCACGTTAACCCAGATACAGAAGCACCTTAAGAAGGTCTACTTAAAAAACCACCTCTACCAAAGGTTATAGACTTTAATAAGAATGCAACTATATATACACAGCTCTTAATAAATTAATAGAAAGCGTACGAGAACAGCAAACAATACTATAACTAGGATATAAAGTATTTCCTAAGATAGGAAGATTATCTTTAATAGATCTGCACCTAGATTATATCTATAGTATCAATCCAGAAGAAGCTACTACTTAACCCTTCCTTAATAGTTAAAGAATGGCTATCTTAGCTAAAAGAGAACACAGAACCTACCTTGTTGTTCGTTAAAAAGAAGGTATAATACTAGTACACAGAAGCCCTTAAGGGGTTTAAATACTTGTTAAAAATAAATCAGTGGTTAGATTAATAGGAATATATAATAGTACTAGGAGAGAAGTATAAGATCCCTTAAATATCCAATAAAATCTGGCTTTAAGATTTAGCAGAAGTTATTTAACCTTTTAGCAACGCCTACTATATAAAGTATACTACCAAGTTAAATAACCCGCAGAAGTTGAGATCTTCTAAATACCGCAGAGTAGTAAAGGAGCTGTAAGAAGGACTTAGAATACCCTTAAAGAAAGCTAATACTACTATAAGAGAGAGTACCTTTAATATAGACTTTATAGAGTAAGCTATTAAGGATTACTCTAATACTACTAAAGGTTTACGGAGAGGAAGGACCTTAGTATATAATAGACGCTTAAAGAGAGCCAGGACACTGGTGGATAAGGAGACGTCCTATAAGAAACCAATACCTAAGTGCTTAGTATGCGGAATACAAGGACACTCTCTACGGGACTATTAGTGTTTATTTAAAGATAAGAGACCTATAGGAGTTATAATAGAAGATGCGCGCATTAATAGGGCACTAAAGAAGGTAGAAAAGAATAAGAATCTCACTAACTAAGTTGCAAAGATTAGACTTAAAGAACAGGAAGATAAGGCTTAATAATAACAGGACGAGAGCTAGGAAGTTAAGATTAAGGGAGAAGCTAATGCGATATTCCTAGAATTATATTACACTGGTTAACTCTATCCACTAAAGCTATTAACTATTTTGGACTTAGGAACCACTCTCTATATCTTTAATAACCTCTCTTATTTTTATAATTTTAAGAAAGCTCTAAGACACGAATACGTTATCGCCGGCAGCTTAGAAGTGCCTATACTAGGCTATAGTAATGTTAATGTCTAAGTCACAAAACCAGATAAAAGCAAGGGAACCCTATGTCTTAAGGACGTTGCCTTTTATATAGACTTTAATTGTTATGGGACACCTCCGTAATACCTTACACACGTCCACCTGTTTCCACTAACGCAGTAAGAAGAGACCAACCGCGAGATAGCAATCTGCCGGCAATCTACGGCAATCTGATGGCAATCTGCCGCATTTTGCTATATTCTGCCAAGTCTAACGAATCCTGCCAAGTTCTGCTAGGACCGCTCCTCGAATCCTATCCTGCTCTGTACACGTGTCGACTAAGTAACAAAACTAACGATATATACCCTTTCTCCCCATTTCCTTACCTTCTCTCCTTACGCAACGTCTTAACTTTATTACACAGTTTATATACATAGCTTAATAATATCTACTTTGCTATATATTACCATCGCTTATGCTCGCTCTATAACACTACATTATATTAACCTTATATACCACCCTTTGAAATGCAGAACGACCCTAAAGCCCCTATAACAGCCGCCGGCATTATGTCCGTACTCTGAGAACAATTGGCAGAGATACAGAAGTCCTTTATAGACGCCCTCGCACAGAACTAAGCCACTTTAACTTAACGACAAGCTAAATAAGAGGTATAATACCTATAAATAATTAAGGACCTTTAAGAAGAAGTTTGTACCCTTAAAATACCTACACTAGAGCCCTAAGACTAAACGCCTTCTCTAGAGATAAATACGCGGGACAAGAGTCCCAAACCTATAGTAACTATTTATCCTAAACTAACTACTGCACCGTAACAATCTGAATAATTACTAGACCCTCTAATATTTACTAGTAAATAATAAGAACTCTAATTATTTTTAAGCCAGCTTAAAAATAAGCTAACTGGTAATGCTAACCGCTACCTAACTAAAGCTAACTAACTCTACTACGCCCTAAGTTGACTAGGAGGAGATGTAGCTAACCTTATTAAACCCCTTTAACCAAACTCAGTACAAAGTCTAGTTGTACTACTTAAAGCCATATATAGTAACCCAAACCGTCAAGCTACCGCTTAAAGGAAGATAAACTATATAACTTAAGGAACAAAAAGTTTCCTAGTATACTTCTCTAAATTCAACCGTTATGCAAAGAAAATAGGCTAGAATGACTTTGTACTAGTTAACAGCCTTATTAAGTCCCTAAGCCCTAAACTAAAAACCTCCCTAATAGGTATAGACCTACCAGGAGCTCTTAACGCCTGCGCAAACGTTATTAATAAATGGTATAATAATATACTACGCCTGACACCGAAGTCCACTCCTTAATATAATATAACAGCCCTATAAATGTCTACTAAGTTATTGTCTCAGCCTAAGCACCCTAACGCCATGGATATTGATATAGGGACCCTAGGATACGCTCCACTAGGGTCCCCTAAATAAGAACGACGTATTAAGCTAGGCCTTTACTTTAAATACGGAAGCAAGGAATATATTTTAAAATACTACTCCGTCCCTATACCCTAATATGACTTACGAACAGCTAACACTAACAACCATTTACTATATTAATCCTCTAGTTACCGTCCCTAATCTTCACCTGGCTCTAGCCCCGCGTCTAGTAAGCACTACTTATAAGGACGAAGTTACAACCAACATTCTATAGGAACCCCTTCCCGCTCGCCACTAAAAGGCACGTTTTGGAGTTAAGTCGCTCTCTAGGACAGCTATATTATAGGATCTCATTAAATGCATTAGATGTTGTAAAACCTAACTCTTAGGATCATAGTATAACCGTCAACTACCGTCTTTGGCAGAAAGGTTAATAGGCTAATACTTAAGTCCTAATTAATATAGGAGCTAGCGGCATAGGATTTATTAATAAGATCTTTATATAAGATAATAGGTTTACCCTAACACCCCTTAACCGGCATATTAATGTATTTGGATTTAATGGCAAACGCACTATCTTAGGCCGTATTACTTACATAGCGGCCCTAAAACTCTGATACCTAAACCACAAAGAATTAATTAAGCTCTTTGTAACTACCCTAGGTTACCTAGTAATCCTTAAACAACCCTAGATAAAGCTATATAAGATAACCATTAATTGGGACAACCTTAAGCTTCTATTTACCACCTCCTACTACAAGCAGAAGTGCCTTACGACTCGCTGCTTAGACCCTAAACCGAAATCTAGAAAATCTATCAAGATCTACCAGTTTAAAATTTCCACCGATATCTACCCTATACCTAAAAAGTCCACCTAATTCCACCTACCAGAGAATTCCACCGAATTCTACTAACGTAAGACTTCTACCAACGACCACTAAGAACCCGAAAATAACGTACGACTATATAAACTAACTTTAACTGCTGCACCTAGAACCAAGCAGAAGCTTAAGCTTAACATACAAAAGTACCAGAAGAACTAGTATTCTACTATAAAAAGGATACTTAAAGAACCCAAACCTAAATCTAATACTAACTCCGTAACTAACACCAAACCTGAACCTAAATAAGAAACCATATAAGAAACTAAGGACAATCTAAGCTTACTTAACACCTTAGACATCTACATAATTAAAGCTACTCTGCTAGTATAACTCGCTAGGAAACCAGAATATATAATCTTCGCTATTACGATAGCCGATATTAAGAAGGCCTTAGCACCAAAGAAGCACACTAACCCCGCCACAAAGGTACCAGTAGAGTACTATAATTATTTAGATATATTCTTATAAAAGGAAGCCAACAAGCTACTAAAACGCCGTCCATATAATTATAAGATTGTAGTTAAAGAAGGAAAACATCCTAGATTTGGACCCTTATATAGGATATCCTAAAACGAACTCTAAGTACTACGGAAGTACTTAAACAAACATCTGGATAAGGGTTTTATTAAAGCAAGTTCATTACCTGTAGCCGTACTAGTAATCTTTGTTAAGAAACCTGGCGGCAGTCTACGCTTCTATATAGACTACTAAGCCCTTAACGCTGTCACTGTTAAGAACTAATACCCAATCCTATTAATCCAAAAGACACTAAACCAATTAAGTAAGGCTCGCTTCTATATAAAGCTTAATATTATCCACGCATTCAACCGCCTCTATATCGTAAAGGGAGACGAATGGCTCACTGTATTTTGTACTCAATACGGATTATTCAAATACTTAGTAATACTATTTGGCCTTGTAAATGCCCTAAGTTTATTCTAACACTTTGTAAATAATACCCTGCGCCCATACCTAAACGTCTTTTGTACTGCTTATATTAACAACATTTTAATATATAGCAATAATCTGGCTAAATACTAAAAATATATTAAACTAATTCTACAAGCCTTGCGCGGAGCTGGTCTATAATTAAATATAGACAAATGCGAGTTCTATAAAACGGAAGTCCTATACCTTAGACTCGTTATTTCTATAGATGGCGTATAAATAGACCCCAAGAAGGTCGAAGTAATTATAAACTAGCAAGAACCTAAAAATGTTAAGGACGTAAGGGCCTTTATAGGCTTCGCCAACTTCTACCAATAGTTTATTAATAACTTCTCCACCTTAGTTTCACCCCTTATGGCCTTAACCCAAAAGGACAAAGCCTTTATCTTTAATAAGGAATATAAGAAGGCCTTTACTTATCTAAAGGTTATGTTTACTACTGCACCTATGCTTTAACACTTCAACCCAGACCAAATAAGTATTATAGAAGCTGACTTATCTAATTACGTTACTGGAGGCATTCTATCTTAATATAATAAGGAAGGAGTATTGCACCCTATAGCATACTTCTTAAAACGACTAAGCCCAGCTAAATGTAATTATAAGATCTACAATAAGGAATTGCTGGCGATTATTAAATACTTTAAGCAATAGCAACCAGAACTAAAAGGAACTGGATTCCCAATTAAAGTTCTTAGCAACTATAAGAACCTGCAGTACTTTACAACCACGAAACAGCTAAGCCACCATTAAGCCCGCTAGTTAGAATATCTATCCTAATTCCAATTCTTAATTATGTACCGCCCAGGCGTTTAAGGCTAGAAGCCTAATGCCCTAACCTAATGTTTACAGGACATACCAGCTTAAGAAGAAGCGCGCTCTTACTGTAATTAGACTCTACTCCGCCCTAAGCTATTTAATCCCCCTATTAAAGATCTTATGGTATATGCCCTTAAAATAACCAATTGAACTATTAAATAGATTATAGTCGATGAATATCCAAATAATAAATTTATCCAAGAGACGCTCAAGCTAATTTAAGACGGCGTTAGACGCTCTAAAAAGGTTTCTCTAAGCGAATGCGAAGTCCGCGGAAACCACTTGTACTACTAAAACCGCCTAGTTATCCCTAATCACGATAAACTTAAGCTTAAGCTCCTTAAATATGTACACGACCTACTAGTAGCCAGCTACCTAGGCCAAGGAAAAACCCTGGAACTACTCCAACGAGAATACTACTGGCCGAACATGTATAATATGATACAAAGGTACGTCTCTAGCTGCCATACCTACTAATGAGCCAAAGCTTCGTATAAGACGTATAACGGCTTTTTAAAGCCACTGCCTGTTCTGGACCGAAGATAGAAGGACATCTTAATTAACTTCATTATTAATCTCCCTATAAGTAAAGGATACACGAATATTATGGTAGTTATAGATCGACTATTTAAGATAAGACACTTAATCGCCTGCCCTAATATATCAACACCTGCCGTTGCCCAACTGTTCCTAGATTACGTATAGAAACTCCACAGACTCCCCAAAACAATTATCTCTAATAGAGGCCGCCAGTTTATCTTAGTATTTTGGGAAGAACTGACTACCCAACTCTATATTAAAGCACTGTTGTCTACAGCATATTACCCAGAAACGGATGGTCAAACGGAACGTGCAAATGCTATAATGGAATAGTATATTTAGATATACACGTCGTATTTACAGGACGACTAGATAGACTGGCTTGCATTTACTGAATTTACTGCAAATAACTCCGTCTTAGAAACTATAAAGGTCTCCCTATTCCTGGCTAATTACGGCCAGCACCCGCAAATGGGTTTTAAACCCTTTAGTAATATTCCTCGCCCAGCTTATTAGGCCTTATAAGTTACAGAAGCAAACGAATTTATAAAGAAAATAGAAGAACTATAAGAGTTTCTTACTAACAAAATAACATAGGCCTAGTCTATCTATAAAGCCGTAGCAAATAAGAACCAAACCCCAGCACTAGCTTACTAAATTAGTAACTTTGTCTAGCTAGACACAAGAAATCTAAATATAAAATGACCTACTAAGAAACTTAACTAGAAGAACGCCGGCCCTTATAAGGTTAGAAAAGTTGTCTCTCCTTATACCTACTAACTAAAGCTCCCTAATATGGTTAAAATCCACCCCGTATTCCATACGTTAGTCCTCTACCCTGCCGCCCCTATATTAGACGCCCTACCTGGACAGATCTAAGACCCTCCCCCACCAATTAAAGTGGATAGTGAGGATAAGTACCTTATTAAAAGAGTTAACAACATTAAGTACGACAAACGGAAACGTAAATATATATACCTTATAAAATAGAGAGGCTTTACTAAGCCCTTATGGGAACCCGTTGACTCTATAGGGCTTATATAAGCCGTAGAAGACTTTTACGAACTCTATTTAGAACTACCACAGCCCCATCTCACAGAAGCTCGAGTTTAAAGGGGGAGTACTGTTACGGGACACCTCCGTAACACCTTATATACGTCTACCTGTTTCTACTAACGCAGTAAGAAGAGACTAACCGCAAGATAGCAATCTACTGGCAATCTACGGCAATCTAATGGCAATCTGCCGCATTCTGCTATATTTTACTAAGTCCAACGAATCCTGCCAAGTTCTGCCAGGACCGCTCCTTAAATCCTATCCTACTCCGTGCATGTGTTGACCAAGCAACGAAACTAACGATATATACCCTTTCTCCCCGTTTCCTTACCTTCTCTCCTTACGCAACGTCTTGACTTCATCACGCAGTTCATATACATAGCTTAATAATATCT
>Ga0307507_10000549_pt1 | contig 80312 bp, 59 predicted proteins | sample 7_EM_MG_FD_207223 | JGI IMG/M metagenome (GOLD analysis project Ga0307507, IMG submission 207223) | Populus trichocarpa ectomycorrhiza microbial communities from riparian zone in the Pacific Northwest, United States - 7_EM | ecosystem: Host-associated > Plants > Roots > Unclassified | place...
CGAAGAGCTAGAGGTGCGAGTGATGGAGACGAGCTCGAGGGTACTTGGGGACGAGCATCCTTCCACGCTAACTAGCATGGCTAACCTGGCGTCGACGTACAGGAATCAAGGGCGGTGGAAGGAGGCCAAAGACCTACAGAAGCAAGAGTTGGAAGCATGTTCCAGAGTATTAGGTCAAGAGCATCCTGACACACTGATAAGCATGCAGAGTCTTGCTTTGATTTTCAAAAATGAAGACCGTCATGATGAGGCTATGGAGTTAATGCGTGCGTGCGTCCAGTTACGGAAGAAGATACTAGGAGTAGATCATCCGCATACAGTTTCTTCACTTAAAACGTTGGATAAATGGCAAATTAAGCGGACGCCTTCTAGCTCGTAGATTGCCGTCTTAGTTTATAAATCATACCAATTTGTACAAAGATATAAATCACAATGTATAACAATGTATAGCTGTCTAATTGCGAAGTAGTGTATCAGGGCTATTGCAAATCGGCGGTTCTATGTATAATGAACATAAAGTATTCGTCCAGCATCCTAGACGCGCGCAGATGTACACTATTTCGTACAAGTTCAACCCAGCGTCCTAGAGATGATGAAGGGCCAATTTACCGAATATATAAGGTGGGGTAGAGTTAAAAGCTTGCAGCAGGTACACTCGAGGGGAAGCCGGTTTCGCTAGCGACTGTACGGAAACATGCTACCTGCAGAAAGTATGCGGCTGCAGCGCCTAGGAGTAACCTAGCCCAGGAGCATCACCCGAAGCATAATCACTAGCGAAACCGGCTTCCCTCCTATCTAAGCTGCTAGAAGTCCTATCTTGCTTCTTAACTAGGGTCCTTACCCCACCTAACTAATCTAGTTAAGCGTTAAGTACTTAATTATATCGCTAAAATTAACCTTATTATTATTAACGTATTATTTAAAACAAGAACCCATATTTGGTGCTGTTGAAAGATTCTGTTCCTCCTTTAACTTAATAAGCAGCGCGTCTTCCTCTTCCGCAGGGTTGCACATAATCAACGTAATCGTAATCAGCCTATAGATTTTGATTATTATAAAATCACCCTATCTGATTATGATTGATTATATTGATTATATTAGTTATGTACTAATTTCCTAATTAGAATTATATTTGATGAGGGCTGGAGAGAGGCCCTATAAGCCGCACTTACTACCTAATTTTCCTATCAATCTACTGCCTTATTTACTTCCTACTTGCTCACCGTCAGCGCGTGTACATTAACTTTTCTAAAAGCCCGCACGGACCTTTTTTGTATGTAAAAATACGGGCTCGGCGCTTTCTAGTAAGCGCCGATCATTATAGAGGAAAATCAAGAAGCAACTTTCTCAACACCAAAGCTTTATCACCACATTCTTGTTCCTACGCGTTCTTACCGCGGGTGATTATATTGATTATGATTATGATTAGTTAGGTTATATAATAATCATAACTTATGTAACTAATCTAATAGTTATATGCATCTCTGCTCTTCCGTGAATTTTACTCTAAACTTTGGCTTTTAAGGCTGCTTAACCAGGTTGTCCAGTAAGCGGAATCGCTGAGGAAAGATGTCCAGTGTATACGACCCGTCTTCGCCTGAAAACTGCTCGGACTAAGATTTTTCCCGAATCAACATTTGATGCGGCTCCCGGGGTTGCTTTGCTAGAGTCGGAGCTAGAGGCAGAGCTAGGCAACGGTTTTCGGGTTGAGGCGATCATGTATGTGGAATACAACCCGCTTACGGCCGGACGCGTGCGTGGATGAAACTGAAGGGGAATGGTGAGATCGCTGGAGATGATGCTTCGCAGCACGCTTTGTCTTTGATTGACCACTGATGGGAGTTGGCGATCCTCGTCGCCCTGCGTTACCCTCGTCGCTATCGCTGCTGTCGCCGTTCCCAGCGTCGTCATCATCCGTATCGTCGCTGTCACCACTTCCGTCATTGTAGTTCTCGGCCTTACCTTGGTTCATAACGTTCTCGCCGTCCTCGTTGTTATCGCTGTAATCGCATTCTTCAGCTGAGCCATTAACCTTGTCTTGCGGTAGTCTAATATCACAGGAAGACGAAGATTGCTGAAGTAAAGGGCTAGTAGGCCGTGTAGCAAAGGCCGCTCGCTCCTTAATACAGTCATCGCCACCACTGAGGTCAAGGTAGGAGGGCCAAGAGGCGGGGTCCTCCGGGAAGCTGGCGATCTTCGCTGCTTCCTGGGTCGTAGGCTCTCGCCGCCCTCACCAACGGTAGTATTGGAGATATAATCAGCGTTGTCTAGTTGCTTGAGCTGATCAAACCTCCGCTTTTTTAACTTCTCGGCTCCTGAAGACTCTCAACCGGCGGTCACCGACGTCCTAAGCTCCCCCCTGAACTGCGGGACGGCTCCGATGCGACGCCCCTTAGCTAAATTATCCGTTTGATTGTTGTCTAGCGCCGAGGGTATGGTACGATTGTGCGCAGGTGTGCGCAGGTGCTCTTCCAGCGCCTCCAACGAAGGCAGCTCCTCATTGTCTTCATCGTCATCACTGCCGTTATTCCCGTCACCTACTAATTATTAGACAAGACCATTGTAAATTAAAGGGGAAGCGCATACCTAATTCACGAGGTGTCCGTTGATCATCGGCTTTGTCGCCCTCAGCTTCTAAGTCCAGATCAACTGTATCATCTTCGGTAACTATTGGATTCGCTGCTAGTTATTAGACCTCCATATTTACAACTGCTGGGGAAAGAGGGAGAGTGGCGGGTGATTGTCGGGGATAATTACCTTGGCTGCTTCCTCTAGCGACTTGACCGCCATTTGCATCACCGTAGATATTTTCATCCTCGTCCTCATCATCATCCCTGTTATCATCGCCATTCTCGTACTCATATTCAGAGTCTGCAGGCGCTTTGTTAGGCGAAGTCTCAAAGCTAGGGTCCTATGTAGAATAGCATGCCTGAGGATATCCATGCTTGATAGGCCGCGGGATTGTTTCTGGGGGAAAGATAGGGACTCCCCTGCTCTTTATTTCGGGTTTGCTGCTCGCGCTTTTCTCAGGGGCTGTAATTGTATAATGCTGAGACGAAGCTGTCGATTCTCTGGGCGGACCAGTGCAGAAATTGTTATTCTCAAGTGAAATTTCGGGAGGGATACGAAACGAAAATTGAGATGATGCCAACGTTGCTGTCGCCATTGTTGTTGCTGTAAGAGTTGCCATTGCTTCATGGTTTGATGGAGAATCACAGGTTTTTTAAGTGCATGTCAATCCTTCCTTCTCAGCTAGCTCTCGCTCGCCCGAGCTGGCATGTTCAGCTCTGGCACAGCCGTCGCATCTAGCCCCTTATTAGGAGGTTGGTGTCGTTGATTCTCCACCCCCGTTCCTTGGTAAAGGGCAGCACTGACGTGTCCATTCACTACCCAACAATGCCGATCCAGCTGATCTTCTGCGCCGCTCGTATCAGCAGGGTGCGGAGCCTCTCATACGCGCGCGTTGCGGGCTATCTATGGCGGGAGGGGGCAGTGTCCTTGTTGGTGGCGGGCGGTGCTCTCCAATGCTAACCGCTCAGTGGCAGGTACGCCTGTCGCTCGCGTGGTCGTGTGCATGTGCATGGATGTGCTGGGCAAAAGGCTGCATGGGACGCCGCGTGATGCTTGCCCTCCTAACGTGGCTGGCTGGCTAGTGTCAGATCATTCGCAGTCGTGCCATTGCCGCTGATCCATCATGCGCCCAAAAGCTGCAACTTTCCAGTTTTGATCAATGTGGTTCCCACCATAGCCCTATGGCTTGGAGGGCTGGATCGTCGATCCTTCACCACTCTGCCGCTGAGTTCAAACGCCTCGGAAATAGTGAGGCAGCCGGAGCTGATGGCCCCTTAGCCCTGAACCAGCAGACCGAACGGCATCCCCGAAACATCCATGGCAATGCAACCATACCGCCAGGCATTCATGGCCACCCAGGCGAAGCTCCGTGCGATGTCCGTTCGAACTCCGTTCAAATGAATGATGCCTAACATAGCCCCGCACGGCGTGGTCGCTCGGATCAGTGATATCCAGCTGGTTTTCTGCTGAGTAGCCTGACAGGTATGTCAGTTGTAATGCAGGCGGCTTCAGCTATTGGCAAACGCTGGAGCGGGTGGTCCAACTAATAATGCATCCCAGGCAAGAAAAGAGCACGTGATTAAACTAAATGGGCCAGCTAAAATGAGTGTAATGTAAGCCGGCTCAAGTCCCTGAGGGGGGCGATGCGGCACGCTTGTCCCTCCCTAGCTTGGTAAGGGATACAGGCAGAATCGAACGAGACGACGGTGCTGACGCGGCCGGTGAGTGATGACTTCCCCCAACCCCTTTCATGGGACGGCTGCGGATGAGTGTCATCTGGGGTGCGAGAGAAGAAAGGGCGCGAGAGAGAGGGAAACAGGATTGTGAGGACATGCACGCGCTCAGCGGACAGAAGCAGCGCTGCAAGAGCTTGACAACAATTGAAGCCATCGGCACCAGAGGAGGGAATTGGGATAGGAGGCTATGACCGTCCATGCATCGTCGTGGAAAGAAGAGTCGCCCATCGGAAATGCTGAACTGCATTAATTGTTAGTCTAAGACACGAGGAATGAAGAGGATTGAGCGGGCTGTACTTGCGTACGCATGAGAAGCGCTAACAGGACGGCAGAAATGCCTCAATGCGACCGTGCCAGGGACTAGCAGTAAGAAGAGGGGGCGGCGTAGCGTCATGAGGGAAGAAAGATGGAGAATGAGAGGAAAAGCAGTGAGGGAAAGGGCTTTTTATGGTTGAGGTCAAGGGCAGTCTTGCGGAGCTACGATCAAAAAGCGAGGCGCCTTGCCCAGAAAGGAAGCCTCCATTTCCTGATGCAGCGACGCCACAACTCCGTTTACTTAGAGATTAAAATATATTAAGTAAAGGTTAATAACTATCAGTAGGGCCTCTATAGAGCCATTTAAAGTTAAGCTACGTAATTTAAAATATTTAGTTACTACTAAAGCGACGCCTATTGGCTCTTAGACACTCTATAGAAGATTTATGGGTAATAGGAGTTATATAGGGGGTTAAAGTTAGTGCGCTGTTCTAATTGGCTTAGGAGTTCGTAGGACTTAATAGGAGTTAGTGCGCTATTATAGTTGACCTAGGAGTTTGCAGGAGTTTTTCAGCGTCTGTGCATTACCCCGTGTCGCCCGAATCTTCTGCGGAGCGTCGGATTTATGAGATAACCTTTTCGGAATACATCCAATTCTTCTTCCGCATATTTCAGAGGCGTTATTCCGGCCGTATCCTAGTGTTCAACATTCAAAATTCCAAGGCTCGAGACGTATTGGAACATATTTTCATCAAGTGAGCTGTGTAATGCACCGTAGTGCAGAACCGTCTTCCCATCTTTATCAGTAGCTGAGAGAGCCAATCCTTCCTCTTTCAGCAGAGACGAAAGCCTTAGATCGTCCTCTTACACTCAACCGATAAAATAATGTGCCATATTCCGCCTATTTTCGTTGATCCATAGTAGGGCCACTCTTTTATTTAGAAGGTACTCCACGAGCTCCAAATGAAGACCGCTGCTTTTGCTAACATTACAACATTCTTTACTCCGTGTATACGCTTCTGCAATTGCAATTTCATGTTCACTCGTTCAATACTGACCTGCCCGGATTTTGGCCTAGAGTCGGGGAAATTTGACAGGCGGTGCTTCTACAAAATACTGACTACGAAACGACGCGTACATCACTAGGCGCCGCACAGCAAAAGGCAATTGAAGCGTATACGATTCAATTAATTTTAAATCTCTATGCAAAATGCCAGCTGCAATCGTTCTTTAGAGAATGCAGCGGCCGCATTACAATACCAGGTGTATCGGTTCGGTAGGTATTTTGTCGACTACTCCTAAAACACCAAAATTCTAATGTCTCCTTGGTTTCGCTAAACACAGCAGCTAAAGAGATCGTGTCATGTGCAATGTGCGACCGTCTCTGACTTATTACGGACTTCAGCTCTTCTGCTTGCGCCGAAAAGAAAGATCTCTAGCTACTGTACCAGGGTATGTAGAGTTAATTAGCTTTGATCCCTGGCCTTATGTTGATCAGACGAGTCATTTTACTACATCTAGCCCGTTCGGGATAGCCACGTCAGGCCCTTTCAGCCAGCCTCAATTCGGATGTCATATCCCTTCGCTGGTAAAATTCATCCTACGGTTATCGATAAGAGCAAAGCCAATGGAACCAATCGGATCAAGTTAAGGTGCCCGATCATCGTTTTGCTAGTGCACGAATCACTAGATGGTAGAACGCTACGGGGAAGGCGAACGCCCTAAAACCGAATAAATACTCTACCAATTCTCCCTCCTGGGTGTAAAAGATTTTGGTAGAAGCACGCAAATTGAAGACAGCGGCAGGCTGTCGAACGATGCATGGGGCATTCTTAGAGTCTAGACAATCTAATTAGTTCCTACACATTGCTTACAAGCCTGGACGATTATGCGATGTCGCAAACGAAATTTCAAAGCTGGGAATCGCGCCGCGTGGTTTACTATAGTAGCATTTCGGTTTTGATTGGAAACAATTACCTGGTCGACAGATTTTACGCGATCTCCTACTATTTCCGGGTTATTGTGTATATTTCAGGGCCATCTTGTTTCGTTTCTTCTTATCATTAGTGGACACTAAAACTTGATAGACACTCCCACAAGGTGCCCTGCGTCTCCTCGTCGGGCTTATCACACTTCTTTACTACCGCTTCTTCAATTTCAACACGCTCAAGCCCATTGAGGAGATAGCAAAGCATGTATCGCAGCAAAATAGCCTTCCTGTTGTTCTCACGTTGATTAACCGATGGCGGACTCGAAAAAGGAACGAACTAGAGTTTATTACCATCGCAGTAAATCTCAGAACAAGAATATACGGATCCAAGTAGCTGATATCATGTGTAGTGCGTCGCCATTACTGCTATTATCACCGCCTCATTCTCCTGGAGCATAGTCCCAGACGGGCATTGGATTGCCTCCGCTCTGTGGTTCGCCTCGCTCACACTCTCCATCTGCGGGATCTTTCTTTCGGCACAACAAATCCAGGTCCTCATCCTCCTCGACGAGCTTCCAAAAGACTCGAGATCACCCCAGGCGCTCAAGGCGGTTCAGCGCTACCTCCCACAACTCCTTTTGCCGGCTCTGTCTCAGCCCTTTGACTCCGGAAGACCGCGCGATGAGCAATTCTTGGGAAATTGGACGGTGCGGTGGAAGATGGTATTCACCTGGCAGTGCCCTATGATGTTTACTGCATATTCGTTCTTATGTTATCTAATTGGATTGACGGTTCTTGTGGGCACGCCTTTGCTCCGAAGAGAAACATGGGGACCTCAATCAAATGCAAGTCTCTCCATTCCTTCCACTCAAGACCAAAGATATCATTTCACTAGATGAACTAACAGTTTTTGCTAGATTGCGGTTATTTACTTGGGTAGCTTCGTACTAGGGTGGGGAGTTTTTATATACTGCTCGCTTTGGGGCTACCAACCTATCGATCTAGACGATGCACATTGCGAGTTGAGTGGCAATGCAGAGGCTAGCGAGGTTTCCATGACGCCGCCAACAATGCAACGCCCAGACAAGATGGAGATATTCTTTAATGGCTAATGGGGTGTGTTCTAAAATGTAGTTAATAATGCATGTCTAGGGCAGGTAAGTTCACCAAGTGGGAAAGAGTGTATGTTGGCGGGTTCGATGCAACCAACTGACATCACCTCAGATGTACCCTGTTAGGAGAGTATTGCACTTCAATATAAGATATAACAACTGCTGCTCGTATTCTCATCTCCATTGCTACACACATCCCCTCCGACCATCCATCTACCCACCCACACCACCCAATGCTCCTCCTATCTTAAATCCATTAAGTCGTGAAGTTAGAAGCTATGCTCTCTGTAGATACAATCTCCTAACCATGCAATCCTCTCATCAAACACAAGAAGAATATAGCAGCGCACAGCAAGGCCGCGCAAGTCCAGATCCAGATCCGCAAAAGGCGAGAGAAAGAAAGTAACGGGAGAGTCCAACACAGCACCAATGCCAACCCAGAAAATGCACGACGCAACCCAATCAATGCGCAACGAACCCAAGCAGACCCAACGCGCCCCTTATCCACCCTGCCCTGTCCTGTCTCCCGGATACACGCGCGCCTTCTTCCGAGTCCCTACACCTACTCGTCCCGATAGAATTTCTTAAACACCAGATGCAGAAACAGATTAACGTTCAACCGCAGCGCACCCTCTCCCTTCTCCTTCCCCGCTTCCCCGAACAGATTCATGAACTGATGGTTATCGAACTGCGCCTGCAGCAGCCCATCTAGCGGCACCTCGGCGCTCGCGCCGGGGATCATCATGCTGCCGATGCTGCCCTCGATCGTGAACACGCCGACCTGGTTGCTCGAGATGGTCAGGTCCAGCTTGTCCCACTGGCGCTCCGCGTAGCCGTTCCAGCTGACCAGCACGCCCTTCTCCGCCAGCGTGCGCGCCGAGTACTTGAAGCTGCCGAATTTGGGCACGCGTCCGGAGCGCTGCAGCTCGCGCTCGTGGTTATACTGCTTCGTGAAGGGTAGTAGGAAGCGCTTCTTGCCTTTCTTGTTCTGGAGCGTCACCATCGCTTGCTCGACATAGTCGTTGTAGGATTTGAGCTGCTGGTCGAGGAAGATTGCTTTTTCGTCCAGTGCGCTGAGCGTGGCGCGGACGCCTTCGAGTTCTTTGGCGCGTTGCACCCGCCGTCGGTGCTTGGTACGAATGTCGACGGCGATGGCGTTGAGGAGGTCTTGGTAGTGGTTGTGACGGCTGATGCGGCCGGCGCTTTCGAGGGTGAGGATGTTCTCGAGTGCCTGGCGTTTTAGAGAAGGGTAGTCCATGTCGAGGAGGGTGGCTGAACTCATGTCGGTTGTGTAGGTGGAGGCTGCGGAGCTGCGGAGCTTGCTGGCGCGTTGGGTGTTGTGTACGGCCATTTCTTCGCGGACTAAGGCGTCCCAGCGATCCTCGTCTTCAGGGGTAATTGGGCGGACCATGATCTCCATGAGGTTGGAACCGCTTTGGATGCGAATTATGTAGAGTACGTAGCGCTTGGTTTCCATAAAGAGCGCTTTAACAGCGGCTTCGGGGTCTAATATCATATTAGTTTCTATAAAGGAGTTAGAGAAGAAAAGGCTTTAGCGACATACCTTCTTTGTCATGCAGCTTCGGATTGAGAGTCAAGGTGATCTCTGTGGAGCTCACATGTAACATTTCGTTTTCATTGTTTTTTGCGCTGCCAAGCTCGCGGATGACCTCTCGAAGTACATCATCTTGGGAAGGACAGAGAGTAGCAATGTCGGTGACAACAAGGTTATGGATGGCGAAGATATCTGCAAGCTTGATATATAGGGTGGGTTTCGTTCTAGCGTAAAGATCGTTAAATTCATCAATGTCGAATTGAGTTTCCGCAGTGCGAACGTTGATAACTGTCAGGCATGTTAGCATTCGTTATAGTAATGCTTGCGGTTAAACTTACGATTGGCCCAGATTTCATGTAGCCGTTCAATGGCTTCAGTAACGTAGCTATTGAGCGGTTGAAGATAGACATTGTCTCCTCCAAATAGCCTACCGGCTGCGACTTGACTTAGGACTTTGGCAACTTCTCCCAAATTGCGGTTGTGGAGTGGAGACAGGCCACGGTCTACCACACCCCAATGCTGAGGCTGTAGCAGAGCTGGTTGGAGGTATGATTTCCAGATCCAGTGACCAACAATTTGGAGGAGATGATGGTCAGTCTCATAAGGGAATTTGGCGTGGAGGAGCTCGAAAGTCTGCTGCGCAATGAAGCGGACACCATAGGGCATCTTATGCAATACATCCTCAAGAGCAGAAAAGAATTGATCCGAAATGTCACGCAGGTCTTGAAGATGGCGAATAAATGTTTCTCTCGTCTCAGGATCCCGAATGGCTTCTTCGCGAGGTATGTCTGGTATTCTTCGACTTCGTTGCCCAGTCCGCAACTCTTCATTGTTGATCGCTGATCGGTAAATCTGCATTGGATCACTCTCTAGGTCCAAGCCGTCGTTTTCCATGATATTTTCTTTGATCAAAGGGCCAAAGAGGCCCCTCAAGAATTTGCGATCCCGAGGAGAACGAACGTAGCTATTGAAAATCCTTGACCAGAAAAAGTTTCCACGAAGATACTCCTGCAGATTTACACATCCATCAACTTCTTCTTTTATGGATCTGGACATAAGCTTCAGAAGGTAATATTCCTCTCTCCGCTTCTGCGCGAGGCCGAAGAGACCCATCATCAGTTTCTCGATGTGCTTGCAGTCTTTTTCCGCTAGACCTTGCTCTCTAATCCTCTTGAACAGACGTGCCAGATATTGTGACTGGGTCTGAAGAATGAAGAACAGTTCTTGATAATGCTCGAGCTTCTTTCGGGAGTTTTTGTTCAGAGCCTTAAGGTCGAATGGGTCCTTGGAAGAAATATCTTTGCTGCCAAGCAGGGTTGCGACGTGGCCACCAAAATGTCTTTGATGCTTAACAACTTCATCCAGGGTAATCTTGTTCTTTACGAGAAGGGCAATTTTAATGTCGAGTTGATCGATATACTGCTCAGCCATTTCGTTCTGACGTACGTGTTGAACGACGGTCTTCCGTAGGCGTTCAAACTCTATTTCAAATCAGCAATGCTGTCATAAAATTACGCACAAGGGTGCTCTTACCAATCTCTTCATCAAAATCGAAATCACTATCATTGAGTAAATGAACAAAGTTTTTGATCGTTCCGACCGGAGGATTCTTGCCGCTTGTCAAGCTCTTGTATGCTTCGCCTTGTTGCCTTCCGCGAACAAAGCTTTGAAGTTTGATGACTTTTTCCATATTCTGCTGATAGAACTTCTTCTTCTCCGTAAATCTTCTCCGAACGATCATTCTCCTTGCAAAAGCCTGTAACTCGACAATGGCATCCTCATGGACTTCAAGCTGTGCTAGAAGTGTGCCAACCTCCATCCTGAGGAGCATTCCTCTAGCCGCACTCTGTAGATCAACAACCTCCGGTTCGTGAGTATTGAGCTCACACAAGAGTTCATACGTCCGTTGACGCTCTGTGAAACCTCGACAGGCTGACTGGAGGTCAATGATTGTTGGAGTCTGTGCCTGCAACGCTTTGAGATCAGAGAAATATCTCTGGCGTGAGAGAAAGCCTCGCACTGAGGACTGCAACAGAGTAATGGAATTCTCTTGCTGATTTAATGCCTCCAGAGTTGCTGCAACTTCTTTGCGAAGCTGGGCGCCCCTTGATGCAGCTTGCAAGGTAATGATTTGGGACGACTCGGCCTGGAGCGCTTCCTTCACTTGCTGAAGGGAGTTTCTCAGGGCGTTGCCTCGAATTTGAGCCTGAAAGTCGGACCAATTGAGGTTCCTGCTTACCAACTTTTCTTCGATCTCTGCTTTTTGTTTTCTTGCAAGCAATCCTCTAGCAGAAGCCTGCAATAAAGTGATCATTGATTCATGTTGACGCAGGTTAGATTGATCCGTTCGCATTGATTGGCGTAGAAGCATCCCTCGTGCAGCAGCTTGAAGAAGAGCAATTCCGGATTCAGATTCTTTCATTTCGGCGTATTGTTGGTCGATCTTCCGTCGCATTAAGGCACCTCGAATCAGGGCTTGTAGGTGTTGAACGCCGGCTTCTGCTTCTCTTGTTTGCTCGTATTGATCTCCGGCTTGCATTCTCTTCAACGCTCCTCGGATCGCAGCTTGGAACTTTCGGATACCGTTCTCTTGTCGATGAATTTTTGACTTTATATACTGCACTTCTGCTCTAGCTTTTCGTGCTCGGAAGAGGTTCTGAACAATCACAACATCCTTTTCTTTGTCTCTCCAGAACTCTTCTTCTCCCCGTAATCTTGATCGTACAAGAAATCCTCTCACGGCACTTTGAAGATTGACTGCGAAACGCCTCATATCCATCCGGTATTGGATAATTTGTCTAGCCCAGTCACCTCTTATCCTGGACTGTAAATCAACGATGCTGTCTTCCACGTCCCAAAGCTGTTGCATCATGTTTCCAAGGCGAATTCTAACCAATGCTCCTCGAATCTGGGCCTGCAGATCAAGTACTGTAGCCTCGTTTTCAGAAAGTTCTCGGTGGATGCGATCTTCTTCAGATTCTTCAGGCTCCGGCTCAGGTTCCGCACCAAAGTTTGCTCCCATTCCGGAAAAGTTAGGCATGCTGATACCAGCCTTATCCAATCCTTTCTGCATTGCCTCGAGTTCGTGGTCCTCGAATTGAAGCTGGCCAACAAGATTTCCAATGCGAAAATCGACAATGCCTTTTCGGAAAAGAAGCCATGACAACGCGTGTATACAGTAGATGACCTTAGGAATGTTCTTTTTCTCGTAGAGATCCACAAGCTCGAATCGGAATAACTCTGGTAATTCGGCCTCGGCCAGGAACCGGAAAAACAGCGCAATGTTGTCAGAGTGTCGAAATTGAAGTTTTGGATGCCGGAATATTCGCACTGGTCTCTCTGGGTTTATGGCTTGTACGATCTCTGCTAAGGTTACGCCATCTCGGAGTGCTTCTTCCATTTGTATAATCGGGGGAATTTGTTTGTTGATGATGTCTTCTATCCACTCTTTTGCTTCACCAATATGACAAAGATATTCGTACGCTTGTAAAAACTGGCGTTGCTGGTCCATCCAGTTCCTGTTTCCCCATCCCGCGGACGATGGCGATTTCTTCCCTCGACTTGACATTGTGCGTTGTAGTCTCCTGCGCCCATGTAACCCGATAACTTCTTGCTCTGGAGATGCGATTGTGAAGTCATCTCCCGAAACATTTTCTGCGAACTTTGATAACGTCCTCAAATGTCCAGTGGAAGATTTGCCAAACATCTGCAAGTCCGGCCTCTCGAGATGAGCAGGGTTTCCGCCATGGCGTGCAGATCTATCGTGGGTAGGAGCGCGAATCGAATCCGATCGAGAAATAGCCATGGAAAGCGGGCGAGGTTTCGGAGGAGGCGATACAGAGCCATCGTATTGAGAGTATCTGACAGGTTCGACGCTATGTGATCGGCTATGCGATGGGCTATTCGATGGAGACGGACTATGCGACCGGTATCCGCTCTTTTCAGAAGCAATTGGAGGGCTTGCCGGCGCCTGAGGGAGCGGTCTTAATGATTGTCGCATGCTTTTGTACGCACCAGAAGGATTAACATCTTCAGACCCGAAGTAGCTTTCCATGCGTGGATGTGATAACCCGGTGGCTTCACTCAGGCCGCGCTTATGCCCAACGGCCGGATATTGGTAGTTTCTGGATCCATTTGACGATACCGTGCTCGTACGGCTCGGCGGATAGGGATTTGATGAGTTGGAGTATGCCGAAGAGCTAGAGGAGGCATTTGACGCGTGACGTAGAGGACTTGGTGAGGTAGCTAGATGGCCCAGCTTCGTGCGAGGAGTGTATTGGTAGGTCATGGCCAGCACAAGTGTGTGAGGTTTTCGTCAAATATCAGCTGCCGTGACATACGTCGTACGGAGTCGGTGGGGGATAGGGAGGAATCGTGTGAATGAGGCTCAAGAGGCCGATATTAGGGCCGTGATGTTGAATGAAAAGGATCTGCGTCAAACTCGCAGTATCGAATTGATCAGAAGTTTTCCAAAAATTCCGAAATAGGGTGCTGCGATGCTAGCGCTGCAGATAATCGAAGAGATGAGGAATGCGAATTGTGAAGATTGAAAGCGCCGTCGAAAACACGAAGGTTGAACAGTCCCCGCCTCGGTTGTAGAGATGCGTTTCCTTCGTTTGTTGTGGGTTTCTTCGTCGCTGGGCAACAAAGCCGATTAGCGCCAAAAAGTGACAGGGAGGCGCGCTACCGCACAAAACTTTCGCGGGGCCATACTTGAAATCTTTTTCTCTTCTTTTCTCTTGGGAAAAGACTCCTCTTCTCCCCGTCGGCAAGTTTCCTACAAAGAACTGTCGTCTGTTTCTTTAAGTCTACCCTTCTTCGCTTCTTCGTATTCTGCGAGAAGCCCTCTCTCTCTATAGTCTATAATGCCTATCCTTAACGGAGACTCCATGGCGGACTCTAACGCCAAAGTCCTGGATTACGCCGCTGCTCTGGATGTGCTTAAGAATGAGTACCCTGAGCGCGATGGCATCGATATCAAGACTCTCACAGATTCACGCGTTAATGGGGGTCTCACTTACAACGATTTCCTTGTTCTGCCGGGCTACATCGGTATATCATTCGGGCGCAGCTGGAATACCGGTGTAGCTCAAGCTAACATTATTCTGTACAGGCTTTCCTGCTTCTGATGTTACCCTCGATACGCCGGTTACCAAGCGAATTACTCTTAAGACTCCCTTCTTGTCCTCCCCTATGGACACCGTGACCGAACATTCCATGGCTATACATATTGCTCTACTAGGTGGATTAGGTGTAATCCATCATAATTGCTCCGCGGATGAGCAGGCAGAGATGGTGCGCAAGGTGAAGCGTTTCGAGAACGGCTTCATCCTTGACCCAGTGGTTATTTCGCCAAAAACAACTGTTGGAGAAGCCAAAGCACTGAAGGAGACGTGGGGATTCGGAGGCTTCCCAGTTACAGGTAAGAAACCATCGGTCTTATATTCTTCTCAAACCCTTTTGAGGGTGAAATTTTGTGATGATTAAATTCATGCCCTTTTATAACTTTCGTTCATCCGTAGCGACATCGTCGTGCTGTGGAACTTAAGGAGATTTCTGTCTGAAAAACATATTTCGAGTCTCAGTTGCATAACCACTTCGTTGTAAACATTTGCTGACCCGTCAAATAAACAGAGAATGGCACTCTAAGATCTAAACTAGTTGGCATAATCACCCCTCGAGATATCCAGTTCCACGGTGAACTCGACGACCCTGTTACAGCTGTTATGTCCATCGACCTGGTGACTGCCCGTCAAGGTATAACTCTCAAGGAAGCCAACGATCTTCTTAGCAGGTCTAAGAAGGGTAAACTGCCGATTATTGATGATCAGGGCAATCTCGTCGCGTTACTCTCTCGCTCAGATCTTATGAAAAATCTTTATTATCCACTTGCCTCCAAATTGCCACACTCTAAGCAACTTATTTCAGCAGCCGCGATTGGTACCCGTCCTGAAGACAAGGACAGACTACAGAAACTAGTTGATGCTGGCTTGGATATTGTAATCCTTGACAGCAGCCAAGGAAATAGCGTGTACCAAATTGAGATGATCAAGTACATCAAGGAGAAGTATCCTGGTCTCGACGTTATTGGCGGCAACGTTGTCACACGCGAGCAAGCTGCCTCTCTTATTGCTGCTGGCGTGGACGGACTGCGTATAGGTATGGGAAGCGGCAGTGCTTGCATAACTCAAGAAGTTATGGCTGTCGGCCGGCCTCAAGCTGCGTCGGTCTACAACGTCACCCAGTTTGCCAAGCGTTTCGGAGTGCCTTGCATTGCTGATGGCGGTATCCAAAACGTTGGTCACATTGTCAAGGGTCTTGCGCTGGGTGCAACGACGGTGATGATGGGTGGTCTCCTTGCTGGAACCACCGAGTCTCCAGGCCAGTACTTTGTCAGCCATGAAGGTCAGCTCGTCAAGGCATATCGTGGTATGGGCAGTATTGATGCCATGGAAGACAAGAAAGCTAGCGCTGGAAGCAAGAACGCAAAGGCCAGCAACGCTGGAACTGCGCGGTATTTCTCCGAGGGCGACCGCCTCCTCGTAGCTCAAGGTGTGTCCGGATCTGTGCTTGACCGAGGATCCATCACGAAATTTGTTCCGTATCTCATGGCTGGCGTTCAGCATTCACTTCAGGATATCGGCGTGAAGGGTCTTAATGAGCTTAGACAAGGTGTTGCTGATGGTACTGTTAGATTTGAGCTGAGAACTGTCAGTGCACAGGCTGAAGGTAATGTCCATGGCCTGCACAGTTTCGACAAGAAGCTCTATTCTTAAATTTTTATATTTGCCTACTAGATTGGCGTTGCTGGTGGTATTGGGAATTGACTTTGATGTCCTGGATGAGATTTGAAGAAATGCACTTAGACGGTTATGATACCAGCTTCACCCACTGTGAGAAAATTATTCTGTAGTATTCATGAACTATTGACAATGCTCGATGCTCCTTGACTCTCATGCAATGTGCCGCCGTTAGATGGGCGATGTCTTCAAACCTTGGCACGTTTAATCCCCCGCGTCAGCGAAGCATCGGATCTTCAACACCAACATGGCCTCCAAACAACTGAAATACCGTAAGTCGGCTGACTATGCTAGTGCTCCGCCTTTCCCAGACCCTCCTCCAGACCAGCATTGCTTGTCATGAACTATCCAACACTTGCAAACTGCTATCCATTCAATTGAAGCCATTCAAAACCTCTTTACCACCTAAGCGACAGCTCTGTACAGCCTCTGTAGCATCTTCTACTAGGAGTTCTAAATATTGTCAAAATAGAGCATACTACACTCAGCATAGAGCCATGAGTCGCGCTAGTGACCACACACCGCTCAAGGTGCCTCCGTCTCCACGACCAAGCTCTAGGTACGTCCGCTTCTCCCAAACAAAAGCTCCCCGACACATGCTGATAGACGCCAGCGTTCTCCTAATATCGCCGACAAACCAGATCCTGCTACTCCACCGCGTACAGACATCCTCATCCTTCCCCTCCGCACATGTCTTCCCCGGCGGTGCCCTCTCCGCCAAGCACGACGGCGAGATCCCCGCGCCGGACTCGCCGCTCCGACATGAGGACGGTGAGGCGTACCGGCTAGCCGCGATTCGGGAGACCTTTGAGGAGAGCGGGATTCTGCTGGCGAAGAACAAGAAGACGGGAAGGCTACTAACAGAGCTGGGGGACAAGGAGCGGGAGGAGGGCAGGAAAGCAGTGCATGGCGGGAAAGTGAAGTTTACAGAGTGGCTAGCGGAGAAGGGAGGAGTAGCAGACACAGGTGCGCACGCCCATGCCCGAACATCGACCTTGAGGCGACCTCCCAATTGCAGCCAGTTTGCTTCCCGCATGCTAACACCTCCCAGACGCCCTCATCCCCTTCACGCGCTGGATCACACCCCCCGGCGTCCCAAAACGCTTCACTACGCAAATGTACCTCTACTTCTTGCCCCTCCCCACCGCTAGCTCCAGCTCCAGCTCCAGACTCAGCGCCACCTCCCCCAGCGCCACCTCCCTCAGCGCCACCTCCCTCTCCGCCGAAACCGACGAAGTCGTCATCCCAACCCCGACCCCCGACGGCGGCCTCGAACACACCGCCGCGCGCTTCCTCCCCGCGGCCAAATGGCTCTCCCTCGCACGCTCGAACCGCATAATCCTCTTCCCGCCCCAGTTCTTCCTCCTCTCGCTGCTATCCCCCCACCTCGGCACGACGCTCACCTCCGCCACATGCCCGATCCCGCCGCGCGCCGCGCTGGCCGCCGAGCGCGAAGCGCTGGAGAAGTTCCTCGCGACGCCGAGTGCGGTGGATGGGACGCCCGAGCCGAGCTGGGCGGACGCCTGTATTAGCCCTGTTGTGCTGGGTCCGGGGCAGTATGGGGATGGGAAGGGGACGATGACGGTGCTGAGGCTGGATCAGGCGGGGGAGGAGACGGGGAGGGTGGGGCGGGAGAGGAGGGGCGTTAGGGAGTGGGTTGTTATGACGAGGTTTCAGAAGGAGGGGCCGCGGGATGTGGACGTTAAGAGGGCCGGGGAGGTGCTTGGGGAGGGGTGGGAGAGGGGGAAGTTGTAGTTATAGGGTTGGGTTGAGGAGGGGAGGGAAGCGAAGGGATAGAGGATAGAGTGTGCGGGAGACTTGCGCTGCCGCTATTGGAAGGTTAGTGGCGTGGGCTTTATGAATTTTACGCTGGGTTATAGTAGATCTATCGCAGACTTGGGGAGTGGATGGATACCTGATTCCGTAGACTGCATTTGGCAAATTTATTCGATGCATACATATATTTTGATATATACAGCGTTTCCATCACATGCAACCAACGCCCGCTTTTGCCAACCTTCCCTCTTCCCGCTATGCCCCCCTATATCCACCATCATATCTCGCAACTAAACCACATATAAAAACAGATAGCCACCCAAATGCAATCTCGATCCACAGAAAACGGAAGAACAGTCTTTGCGAAAAGGTATATTGCACGCACACAACAATCCAAAAAGCACGCGCAATGCGCGTTCCAAGAACGCCTTGCAATGACCAGCGCTGGACGATGCAAACTCCAACACCCCAAACATACCTCCTCTCCCTCTCCATTTCCTGCTTTATGCGCAACCGAACCGCATCACCCTAATCCCTGCCCAACGCCCCATAGCCCCCATTGGCCATAACACCGGGCATGAGGACCTCGCGTGCGCCCTCGGCCTCCTCCTCGATGTTCTCGCGATGGATGCTGTGGCTCTTGCGCCAGACGTACGTGACGAGCGCGGTGCCGATGACGAGGGCCAGGCCGAGCAGGAGCAGATTGGCCGGGACCGGGTTGCTGGCGAAGAGGCGGTGCGTCATGGCGTCGAGAGCGGACTGCGAGAAGTTGAACAGGCCAGCCAGGCAGATTATCAGGCCGTAGACTTTGCCGAAGGTGGCGAAGCCGAAGACTTTGGCGGCGTAGTCGCTGCGGAGTGGGGTTAGTTGGGTGCTTTTGGGGTGTGAGGGAGGGGGCAAGAGCAGAGGAGGGCTTACGAAACGGTCGTGTAGTAGAGTGGGCGGTAGATGACGAACAGACACACGTTTGTGTACGCGGCCCAGGTTTGCGGTATCACGCCCAAGATGCCAATCATAGTGGCGACGGTAACCAGGAGCGCGAGGCAGAAAGGCGTGCTGGTGTTATCCAGGATCACGCCGATGAAGGGGACGGAAATGACGCCGCCGAGCGGGAGCGCGACGTCAAAGAAGTTGTTGATCTGGACGGCCTTCATGTAATCGCCGAGCAGGTATTCGTACTGCGGCCGGATCGTGGCGACGAAGTAGTTGATGCGCGTCATCTGCACTACGGTGAAGAGGGTGATCAGGATGAACCACGGGCTCTTGATCTGCTCGAGCGCGGTGTGACCGTGAAGAGCACCCCAGACACCTGAAACGTTTTTCTTCTTTTCTTCCTTCTTTGTCTGCTCGGACGCGTCTTTGCTCCCTAGCAGCGACGTGATTTCGCTGATGATGCTCTCGCGATGTACGCGGCGCGTCTCACGTAATTGTCGGATTAGTTCTGGGTCGTCGATGTCGGAGTCGGATTCATGTTCGTCAAGTGCCTCGTCTTCGGCCTGTGTGACGAGCTCTCCAACAGTTTTGTAGGAGGCTGAGGGCATGACTAAGAGCTGGACTATTAGGGTGAAGACTGGGACGACGAGATAAGCTAGAAAGAACTTTTTGGGCCAGAAGGTCCGGCCACTGGCCTCATAGATTAATCTGTAGAAGAGGAATATAGCACTAGATGTATCGAATGCACCAGTGAGAAGAGCCAGAATCAACCCTGAGTATTGAGGGAAGGTATTGCTGAGCTGGAAGGAGGATATGAATATGAAGGGACCTCCCAGGGCCAGGAATAGGTAGCCTGAGATGTAGCCATCGAAAGGGAGCTGCCACGCGAAAGCGAAGAACAGGCAGCCGATAGCAATGAAGAAAGAGCCGATTATACCGCTCACACGTGGCCCATAATAGTCGAGGATTGTACCTACAGGGAGCGCGACGACGTTGGTAGAGACGGCGGCGACGGTGAACATGAAATTAAGCCTATGAAAAGCGTTGTGTTAGCCATTGTCCTGCATTACTCGACGCATTGAAGGCACTGACCATATCTCCTGCTCATAACATACTCGTACGTTCTTATCTAGCTCCTTCTGCGTACAGTATTTGCGGTAGACCTGTTCTTTTATGAGGACGGGCTTAATGGCGGCATAGCCGAAGACGATTCCAGCGGCGAAGAGACAGTATATCACTGCGAAGAACACCTGCACTGTTCTTTCATCAGCATGCGGACACGGTAGCGAAGATCATTTAACACTCACATAACCTCTTCGACTTAGATACCTCGAAGGCACCCACAGGCTCCTCATGCGCAGCGGGTGGCACCCAGCTCCCAACAGGGTTGAAACTGAGCTTTCTCTGCCTGCCGCTGGGACTCTGCTCTCTACTCCACGGCTCGTACTCCTCCATGGCGCTCAAACGCTCGACTAGCGACATGATAGCAGGCGACCCCGCAGATGTTATAAGTGTAAGACTAGCTGTAGAATGTGACCCTAGTGTGTCCTAGCCAAATAGTAGCGAATGACGCAGCAGAGGCTTTTCGGACAATGAATGCTCTAGCAATTGACGAAGGGAAGGGGACAAATGACGAATGCAGAGGAGACAATTGAGGGACACCAATGGGAGAAGTAGAAGGGAGTTGAGGCCTGGGTGGATACATACATGACCTTTGTTTGTGGGCGGGGACAGAGGGCTGGGCCTCACGGGCCCTTAACTGCGAAAGCCGCAGGCCCTCGTGATAACCAACGGGGCATCGAGTCATGAAGCTCAGGGAGCTTGGGCCACCGCCAATCGTTTTTTTCTCTTTCTTTTTTCCTCACTCCGCACGTTCGCGTCAAGGGTCGGCACGACGTGCAGCCAGCACGGTAAATCATTAAAAAGCACGCAACTTTTTTTTCTTTCTAATTTTTCGATGATTCACAGAATTTTCATTAGATTAGAGACAGTCAATGTCCGAGCAACAAAATCCAAAATCCCTGTAATGACCGACCAAAACCAGTACCCAAAACCCAAAACTCCTCCAGATGCTTTTATCTGCTATTGTGGTCGCGTGCCCTTGACTCGCTCCTTTTGTCTATCTTGTCTGTGTAAGCTGGCGGTTCTTTGATCCTCCAATTTGCCTAATTTAAACCTCGACGGACTTGGGAGCACCGGCCTTCTTGTTCTTGTAGAACAAGGTTGGGAGCAAAATGCAGGAGGTGGTGAAGAGAATGCTGTGATACAGTTAGCAATTGCAGAGCGGAGCCGAGGAAGACTTTAGGTTAGACCTACCAAAGAGCAATGCTCAAACCCCAGACAGCCTTTGTCTCAAAGCAGTTCGCTTTGGTAGCACCAGCCCAGTTGCCTAGGCCCAACTTCGAGCCCATCGTGTTCAAGTTCTGAGAAACAGACATAGTGAAGGCATAAGCTGAAGCCGCATCGACTTCCTTAGAAGCAGCGCCAATCATGTAGCAGTTGAGGAAAGACAGAGGCTTGCCAACGGTAACCGCAACTACAATAAAGGCGATGAGGAGGAGAGAATCAACGCCAGACATGACAAAAAGACCAAGATTTGCTTCAGACCAATAAAAGGCGATGCTGACAAGACAATATAGAGTGGCAATGCAGGTCTATCAAAAATTATTAGTATATTGAATCTGAAAGTCCAGAAGATGCAAACATACCACACTAAGTGTGCCAACAAATTCATTAGGAGGCTCGATGCCCGTTGAAACAATTTCGGAAACGAAGTTGGCCGTCATGCCAACGATTGTAATCATGGAAACAACTTGCATGATTCGCACAAGGAGGAAGGTCTTGCTGAGGGGAGCAGCTCCATAGGCTGGGATAGGCATAGTGAAAGGTTTTGAAAGTTGACGGTTAAAAAGTGTGTGGTGAAAAGATGGAGTTGAGACGATTGATAGTCAGAGGACTGCTTAAGTAGCAATGAATGGATCGTGATCTGCCGGCAGATATAGAGAATGCAAACACTAGCAGAAGACTTTTGAAAGAATGAGACCTGACTATAAGGAAAGACGGAAGGAAATTCGTCAAGAGATGGTTTGATGAGCTGGTTGTTGTAGTTGTTGATGATGGAAGATATGAACCGTCTCAGGCAACTTAAATATCTAGATAGCTGCTCAACAGATCAAACAACTCACAATGCTCAACGATTTCTATTCTTGTTAGCATCAATGCTCGTTTCATGATATCTCGAGCAGTCGCTGGGCTTGCCAATCAGAGTCGCTTATTGCCATGGTCGAAAAATATCCGATCTAGGCGAGAGTTTGATCGCAAGGACACAGACGTGACTGGGCGGCTACAGTATGACGAAACGCTTGGCCCAATGGTAACAACAGATCTTGAGGAGCCACTCAGATGCTGAGCATCTCAGGCGGCTCAAAATGCTGGCAAGCCGCATTGACCAGCTTGTTGTTCGCTGGGTAAGAGTTGTCGAGAGTTGTCGACATTTGAAGATCCGGATGTTTCGTCGACCTCCGCGATCCACTACACCCATGGCGCCGAACATCGCGCGCGGGAGCTATCCTTAGAAAATCGTGAGGCTCCATAAGAAACTCTAGCCTAGTGCGTGTGTTGGTTTTTTCCATTGTCGAACGAAGACTTGTTGCTGAAGAAACACGCATGAAGAAGAGAGCAGGGTGACACAGCAAACCCACAGCTGCTCAGTGCTGCTAATCGTTAGGTGTTAGCGGCTAACTGACTCAAACAAGCTGAGAACTAGTTCGTTCACAACGAGCAAAGTCAGATTTAGCACGCTTCAGATGCTTTCGAGAAGTGAGAAGAATGTTTGGAAGGCATCTTGGCTGTTTGCAAGGCGTCCCGCCTCACACGCTCCCTCTCACCAGACGTCGTAGGACCCCGTTTGGGAAAGTCCATGCGATATCTCGGCACTAACGGCTTGAAGCCGTCAAAGCTTCACGCATCGAGCTTCCCCGCTGGAGTAGGATGGAGGACGCTTGAAAATCCTCAATGGAATTTTCACTCCTTTTCTACAGCTCTTCCAATTCTTAGACCTTCAGTTCAACAATAATGGGCGTCTTAGACTATCGACAACACCGTCGCGACTGGTATGTATTACTATTCTCGTGCACATGATCGGTACTAATCGCTTCACAGCCAGCGCAAGCAGGCAGAGCGAGCATCGAAGATTGCTGCCCTGCCTCGAGCCTACCTCTATCCTCTTTCACGGCAAGAACGCACAATACTCGGGAAGCCTATCCAAGAGCTGGTCCAAGATGTCCACAAGCAGATCACCAAGCCCGTTGATATTCTCAGAGCATACGGCAAGGTGGCTATCAGGGCGCAAAACAAGACAAATTGTGTAACAGAAATTCTGTTTCCTGAAGCAGAGGAATGGGCAGAGAAAGAGATCAATCTCAAAGGTCCGCTTGCTGGTATACCTGTCTCGTTGAAAGACTCAATAGCGGTCAAGGGATTTGATACGAGCGTTGGATACTCTTGCAATACTGGGAAGCCATGGGCTGACGATGGAGCTATGGTGAAAATCCTGAAGGATGCTGGTGGGTCACACGTCATTACAGTCAACGAGAGTGCTCTAATGTCCTTCAGGCGCTGTGCCCTTCGTCAAGACGAATCTACCAACAACACTACTCTCCTTCGAATCTACCAACGATGTATGGGGCCGCTGCACAAATCCGCATAACAACAAATATTCTCCGGGAGGATCAACTGGAGGGGAGGCAGCTCTGCTTGCTTTTGGAGGGAGTCGTATTGGCATTGGATCTGATGTTGCTGGGTCTGTCCGAGCCCCCGCGCATTTCTCTGGCTGCTACTCGCTACGCTGCTCGACTGGAAGATGGCCTAAGATGGGGATGAACACTAGCATGCCAGGGCAGGAGGGAATTCCCAGCGTATTTAGCCCAATGGCGAGAACCCTAAACGACTTGACATATTTCACTCGAAGCTTCATCGGGATGAAACCCTGGAAGTACGACCACACCGTGCATCCATTGGAGTGGAGGGACAATGTGGAGACGGAATACAAAGAGAAGAAGAAGTTCAGAGTAGGCGTTATGAGGACTGACGGTGTCGTTGCACCCTCACCGGCCTGCGCCCGCGCCCTTGAACAAGTTTCCTCTGTCCTCTCCTCCGAAGGTCACGAAGTGTTCGACATCACACCTCCATCTCCCTATGAGGCACTTGTCATCGCTTCTCAGCTTCTCAACGCAGACGGCTGCCGCATGTTCAGCTCCTTCTTCCGCACAGGCGAATGGAATGACCCGGGCGCCGCTCAAATGAAATTCTACATAGAACTCCCACGTCCTATCAAGTATCTATACTACCTTTGGGTCAAGTATGTGAGAAGGGACGATATCTGGGCCGGGTTGCTGAGGAACTGGCATGAGAAGAGTGCGTTCGAGAACTGGCAGCTTGTGAGTAAGCGAGAGGCCTTCAAATCTAAATGGCATGCGTGGTGGCAGGAGAAGGCGAAGATGGATTTCATGATTACAGTGCCAAATGCGACGCCCGCATTGCCGCATGATGGGATGAAAGACGCTGTCAGCAGCTGCGGTTATACGTTTCTGTTCAATCTGGTAAGCGGTTGAATTATTTGATCAGACCTCGTGACTGACCACGCAGCTTGACTACACTTGTGGCATCATCCCCGTTACGCATGTCGACAAGGTTCTAGATCAGCTCCCGGCATCATTCAATTTCAAGAAACTAAACGGCGTAGCCAAGGGTGCTTATATGCATTACGACGCGACAAAGATGGAAGGCCTGCCTGTTGCAGTTCAAATCGTTGGTCAGCGGTTAGAGGAAGAAAAAGTGCTTGCCGTCATGGAGAGAATCGAAGATGCTCTAGAAAAGAATGGAGGCAAGTATCAATTGATGGAGGTCGAATAGACATCACACATCACACAACATATGCAAGGTCGAATAGACATCGTACATCACACAACATATGCAAGATCGAATCGACATCAGACATCACACAACATATGCAAGATCGAAGAGACATCGGACATCACACAACATATGCAAGATCGAATAGGCGTTTCACATGATACGTGAGATCAAGTTCCTCGAACTGATACATTCTGATCTATCAAGACCGGAGGTGTTCCTAGATATTATCAAGAAGGAAGTTCTATGCATGTACATACTAATACCCCACAAACTTAGTCCAAGACTTCATGACCCCTTGATTTAGAATTGCGCGCTTTTTGTTCATTCCTAGTATACGATCAAAGGTGCTACTATTTCCCAGAAATAAGCTTGGACGTTGGCGCTACCTGGTGGCAGTGTCATGTTTCCTGGGAACAGACGTTGTGTTAAGGTGTACCAACAACACGTTTGATAGCGTCTGTCGGGAGACAACCATTTTCGTGTGATGCTGTCACATTGCGTCTCATTTAAATGTCAGACAAACGTCTCGTGAGCATGAAGGGGTATGGCCGTTCAGCAAACTCGAGACTTTTGTTACTCTAGAACATTTAGAACGATTTGCTAGAGCGCTCAGTCAGGACATACTTTTCATCAACGGTTGATAATGCGTTTGTATGTTGACCTATTTCTCACGTGTGAACGGTCAACTCTATTTTTACCATATATCGATCGATATCAACGTCAACAGCAAGAGAAAAACAAATCGCAGCTAGGTACATTCATCGTGCACCTCTCATCATAATCTCCTAACTTTACTAAACAACTCCAATCAAACGACTCTTTTCTCACCTATTATACCATAATGCACGCAGCTCTGCCCAGCAAATGAGACCCTTCCTAAACCTTTCCAATAAACGCACCCAAAACGATCACAAATACGGTGCCACTACATGGACCGCGACACCAAAAGAAAAGCCACAAGTATTTAGAAGCCTTGCACTAATCCGCAGAAGCGTCGCTGGCCTAGGCCCTGCCCAGAACCCTAGCGTAGCGACGCGTCGATCGATGCCGTCATACTGAGATCTTAGCCTCCGCCGCAGACATGATGGAGGAAGAGGGGCACGAGGAGGGGGTGACAAGGCAGAATGAGGTGTATAAGAAGTTCGAGGGAGCTACAATCAGCGGATATCCATTCACGAGCTGTCAATTGTTAATTAAACACTATCAGGCGGGCTCTGGATTTGCGATTTGAGCACCTTGAAGGCCACGGAAGATATGACGACGTATCAGGGCAAGTGCTACTGCGGGCAGACGGAGTGGGAGGCGAAGCTGAAGAAGGATCAGGCGAGCCATATTCTTTGGTAGGCGCTGCAGTCCCGTTCCTCTATTCGGCGAATCCGGTTCCTGTGGCAGGAGTCCGAGAATGGGCGTGCAAGGGAAGCTAATGCGGTGCAGTCATTGCAATGTCTGCAAGGCCCTTTCGGGCTCGACGTACACGATGAATCAGATTATCCCGAAGGCGAATTTCAAGCTCACCAAGGGTGGCGAGGCCCTGAAGAGCTTCACGTACTATGGCGAGTCGGGTGAGTGGCCTCATTCACCTGGTTCATCCATCCCTCATGCTTCCTAGCCTTACATCCGCCCGTCCCTCGTCCAACCATTTCATGCTTTTGGAACTTTACTGAATGCTGATGTGCTGGCTAGGTAAACCCGTCTACTGCTACTACTGCCCCAACTGCACCGCGCATCCGTATCATCATCAGACTGTTCTAGGAGATGATAAGATTACCCTCCGTACGGGCTTGCTGAATAAGGGACATGAGTTCCCAGTTGCGGCAGGGATCTTTGGGAAGGATAAGTGGGGGTGGGAGAAGGAGGTTGCGCAGACTTTTGAGACACTACCACCATCGTAGAACATGAATTGGTGAGTTCGTTTTGGTGGTTTTAGAGCGAGCGGATACTTAGTTAGCGAGGTGTAATGAATTGAGGCTGGAGAGGGTTTGGTGTAGTGATACCAAATGCCGTCTGAAATTTCGTAGTTTCGGAAGTTTTTATTTAGTGATAGCAGAAGCTATGAATGGTTTATTGAATCAAGGGAAAACGAATGAGTTAAACGAATTTTTGGCACAACAATCAGAGAATCACATCTGATGTGCCCCAAAGTTCAATGAAGCCACAGAAATACGAGGAGTGTATCATTGATATAGAGGATATATTATTTAGTTTGAGGCCTACATCCTGCGTGGTTGTTGGGATGCTATCATGAAACATAAAATAAACAACAACTTTTTATTCAGAGAGAGGAGAAAACTTGCGCAGGAAATGGGAAGGACATTCATATCCTCCAGGATCTACGGAAGTTAGCATATTATCCATAAAATATCCATAATGCAGAATAATCTTACTCTTGTCCAAGTACAACTGATGGTACGTCTCGGCATCATACCACTCCCCAGCTGGAATTATCTCCGTTGTGAGGTTCTTCTTCCACCATTCCTTCTCCACCTTCTCAGTTATGTCTTTGGCGATGCGCTCCTGCTCCTCGTTATGGAAGAAAATGGCGCTACGGTATTGGGTTCCAGCATCAGGGCCTTGGCGGTTGAGCGTTGTCGGGTCGTGCATCTTGTAGAAGAATTCTAGGAGCTGGCGGTAGGTGACTTTCTCGGGATCGTAAATTACTTGGAGAGCCTCGGCATCTAAACCATTCAATCAATCAGTAACTGTCCCCGCTTTTAGGCATGTGATTTTTTAGGTACTCACGTCCTGTCCGCCCGCTACATACGGAACGATAGCTCGGGTTCTTAGTGTCGCCACCAATGTATCCAACCCTCGCATCTAGCAAGCCTTTATTGTCAAATGCCTTTCGGTACATATGCTCAACACCCCAGAAGCAACCCGCAGCAACCGTAGCCTTTTCGGCGCCGGCGGGTAATGCTGCTGGTGGAGGAACTTGAGAGCTCATTATGCCGGAGGAGAATGGACGTATCAAGCGGGAGATAAATGGCATAGAGTTGTAGGCTGTCACGAGGAGAATAAAAATCGCGAGAAGTCTCAATTTGAACGGTATTTATGGAAACAACTGAAACTTAAGAGTTTGAGTGATTGTGGTGGTTGAGAAAGAAGCGCATTCGATAGCCCTTATATCTACATTTGCAATTCCAGATGTTGTAGGCGAGATCGCGAATCGTCTGCGTCAGCGGGGTATTTGACAAACGCTGCAGCCACCGAGGCACAGCTTGCGCCACAAATTGTTTCCAAATCTCCTAACTAGGAAAATACCTTCTTTCATCACAACCCAGATCCTCTCCTCACTAAGCGTCATGATTCATCATACAGCACCGCTTGCTTATGGAAGCCAAGCTGAATCATCCATCTCTTCATTCAGCTTCTCAGTAACAGGTTATCTAGCAGGCTGCGCTCGACGTATCCTATCGTGCTCCCACTCGGCTTGAACTTATCAGAATTCTGTTTCCTGCCTCGGATGCGCAAATTACTTGTCATTCGGCAGCAGCATGTCTCTCCTCTTACAATGTCGTCTCTTTAGAAGAATAATGCTTGGCTGTTGAATGTTGTTCGTCGCGTCCTGTAGGTCGACCGCTGGCAAGAAGGCGAAAAGTCCGCGTGCGTTCGCAATTGAGGACGGTCATGCGGACGGTATTTTCCATCATCTCTCTTCCCACACCATTCCTCCTGCTTTTCATATTGGAGCCTTGGTTTTACGCCGGCCTCAGGATTTCGTAACGTCGTGTGAAAGCTTTAAATCGTAGCAATCGTCCAAGCCGATTATCGGCGCGCTTACTTGCATCGAGCCCCATCGGATGATCCACACAATCAATTCGCAATATATATCTCCTCGCTGAAAGTCGCCTGCCAGATTATACCATATATTGATCGGCAGATGCAAGGCCCGAATACCTCGGAGAGTGTTGCCGGAAGCTCCGCTGGTGCCGGCCAAGGCACTAAAACCTCGGCTAGTGCTGGTATCCTCGGGCTCACAGCTCGGCGTGGTCACGGAAAAGACTCGGCGTGGTTAGAAAGTTTAATGTGGTTAGAACTTGCAAACTAGCTTTGTGACCACAATTAGCTTGAGACTATGCTGAGCCTACGCATATGCAATGCACATGCAATTTAAATAAAATAGAAAATGTAAAGCCGTTTATCCTTAAATTATAAATATCCTAGTTTATGGCAGTGTATATGCCGCGCATATGCGCTAAACAATGGCTATATAAGGTAATGGTAGTTAGTTATTAAAACATAGCCCATATACACGCGTAGCATATCCATAACAATAGTTGCACCATAACTTCTTCTCCACAATATTATAGTGTATGCTATAAGTATATACAGCACAATATAGGCATAGGTTTTGTATATGCTGATAGAAAGAATAAGGCGAATTTCTATTACCAATTTAACTATTGTATATGCCGTGTATACGCTTACTATAAGCAATCTAATAATCGCAGACTTTAACAACCTATAGGTAGCCTCCACTGCCAACCCTTCTGCCTTTGGCTATTACTATGGTAAGCATATACAGAGTATATGCATATACTATACTTATAAAGCCTTATAGGTCCGATTCTAAATCCTAATCCTGGTTGGGTGACTCCTGGTTAGTTATAGGATTGTATATACACGGTATATTCTTATAATAACTATAGCGCGCGCTGCAGCAGCTCTTGCTAGAGGAAGACGTAAGTGTATATAGAGCCGCATATCTAGTGTATATACTAACTATATATAGCCCTGACCGTTTTAGTCTAAGACAACGTAAGTATATACAGCTCTATGTACTGCGTAGGTATATACTAAGCGTATACTAGACCTACCTAACACCGCCTCTGTGCTCTCCTTAGTTAATACTATAGTATATATTACTTATTTATACCCTATACGTAGCATATGCTAAGCCAAAGTTTAGGTGTAATATTGCAATTAATAGTACGCAGATATGCGGCCATGTCTTTACCACTTAGCTAAGTATACGTTTTATATATACGCAGCGCCTGCGGCTCTATTAATATAGCTATAGTATTGCTAGCATGTCCGTAATAAGCACAGCGGTGCTTATATGTACTACTATGTTATTATAGCAGCTTGGCATATACTTACTATATATAGTAACCAACCCGACTACTAATAATATATTAGTTGGAGAGCTGGTCGTAGGTGAGAAGTATATGCTATATATATGCAGCGTATATATAAGGCTAATGCATTATAGTTCTTTAAAGCTGTTTATTCTCTCTAGTAGCTAGTAGGATATAAGATACCTGTATAAGCCTAGGTATATCTATGCCTATGTGTCGCATATACGTCACTAATAGTATTTATAGTCGTAGCCCCTTGGGTTCTAGGATCTTAGAGTATATAGATACCTATACACTCTTTATGTATATCCACCCTATACTATATATACGCTTAGCCTAAGCTAATTAAATGCAGTGCCTAGGACTAGGGGTTTACCACCTAATTTAGCAGGCAATTCTATTGCGAGGTAAGAGCACTAGTGTCGCTTCTATATATGCGCACTATACCCTAATATATATATCTATTTATCTATATACTTATTCCCCCTAAGTTTAATTTTAGACCTAAAGGCACTTATAGGCCTAAGGGTAGTGTGTGTAAGGAATAAGTATGGCTACTACTAGGGATACTGCCCGATTCCGAAACTAATGCTTAACTCTATATTTAGGAGACTAGGAAAGTTTAATTTAGCGTATCCCCTATATATACATTACTAAAACTACTACTTAGTTATATTGCTAGCTTATATATATATACCCTATATATATGCAAACCCCTAATGTCTTTTACTAACTATAGGTTAACACGCGCTTATGCTAGGTATATACTAATATAAGGGAAACAGCGCGTTGGCCCTACTACTCCCTCCACTGGCTTAAAGCGTAAGGTTAGTATTTCACCTATATATATTTAGCATACGCTAACTATATGCGCAGCGCGGCCCGACCCCCCTAGATAACTATAAGGAGTCCCCCTTACCGTCTACACGCTGCTAGAGTAGTAGGTTTGCTTTATACATATTCTATATATATACTACTAATATTTAGTATAGGGAGCAGAAAAACAACAGGCCGCCGCTATAGTGGTAGTAAGAGCTCTAGTAAGTTTAGTTTATTCTATTATATATATTATACTTATGCTCTGTATAAGCCACTCCTACTATAGGTGGAACCTACCGCTTATCCTATATTACTAGTTAAGTCCTAGTATATACTAGGCCTACACACTGTATACGCAATGTGCAATATATATAGTTGGAGTTTAGGCGGAGTTTAGTAGATGGATAGGCTAGGCATATACCTAATATAGGGCGCGGGGCTATAGGCCTATATTAATTAATTCTTTATTTATAGTAATGGAACTCTATAATACTTACTCTGTATATACCGTGTATATGCGCCCTATATGCTAACACTATGCTCCTATACCTACTTCTTAAGCTCTGCTAGCTCCTTTGCTTTATTATATATATCTTTAGCCTATTTTAATTCATTAATTTATTGCTCTATATTTTCTATATAGAGTGTATATACCTCCTTCTCTATCTCCTCTGTAGATAGGTTAGACCTATACCTTTTACCTATAGTCCGGGGCGTTTGACTTTAAGATAGTAGGGGCAATATCTACGCTATATATACTGTGGATACGCGTGACGTATTTAATACTAATATAATATTATTATCTACTCTATTTATCTGCGATATAGTCTGCCCACTAAATATAGTAGGTAATTCTATATTAGGTATATACTGTAGATTAGGCTTAGGGGTATTAAATAGGTTCTAAGGATTTTAAGGAAGATTTAGTTTAGGATTTTTAGCTTATTACTTAGCTACTTTCTGCTATTTCTGGGCTGCTTAAGCTTAGCATCTACTTTACATTTACAGTATATATATATACTTTGTTTCTGTAGCTATACTGCTATCCGCTTTAAGTTACTATAATTTCTCTATATATTATCTATTCCTGTCTCTTTATATAGCTCTTATAGGTCGAACATTTCTTATGTATAGAGTTTAAGCCTATACTAAAATGTTAGAATATATGGTGCATATGTAAAGCGTATACATTTACCATAGTACTATAGTAAGTATGCATAAGTTTTAACCGGTAAAGTTATTATTTTAAAAGTGACTACTTTTACCAATTCTAGTATGCTTTTATATATATGCCTACCACTTATAAGGGACCTTTGACTTTTCCTTTATAAGCCTAGCTAGTATCTATATTTTCTTCTTATTGTTTATCTAAGATATAAGCTCCGAATATAGTATGTATATGCTTTATATACGCTCTGTTAGTTTCTGCTCTATCTCTGCTTTTTATATCTACTCTATAATATATTTTACTTTATAGGTTAGAAAGCGCTTTATAAAGTTTTATTTAATATATACTTAGCAGAATATAAGTATGTGCTAAAGGTGTTTATTCTATTTATAGGATAGGTTAATTATATATAGGTAATCCCTAAAGCCTATATATTATTAGCATATGCTAGGTATATATATAGCGTATACTTACTACCAGCTTGTTTCTTATATATATTAACTATAGCTATGCGAAGTCCGGTTCCATAAATATATGCAAATTATATAGATAATTAGGCAGTATTACTTAAAACCTTAAATACTAGCTAAAATATCTTTGCGTATATAGTATATATTTTTAAGTTTAGAAATGCGTATACCTACACCTTAATTCCTATTATAGGTATTAGCCTATGTATAGTATATATATAGCATAGGGTATATATACGTTTAGAATTCTTATCCTATCCCGCAATTAAGAATAAATTTATTTTACCTTAAACCATTTTAAATAATAGGTCTATTTCAATATATATTACGTGTTAGAATACCTTAGCTTGCGCATATATACAGTATATAATAAGGAAATGCTTGTTATTAAAGTTATAAATTGCCTAAATCCATTACTCTGTGTTCTCTTTATATTGGTTAATAGAGAACTTATATAGTATACCTACTACACTTAGGCTCTATATATACTTGGCGTGTATCTAACCTATACTTACCTATATATGCCGTCCCCTCTAGGAATTATAGCATCCTTTCCTTTTAAATCAGAGCAGTAATTCAATCCTTAATATTAAGACTACTATGCACTATATATAGTGTCTGCGCCCTATACTTCTTACATAGAGTATAATACTATTGTTGGTCACACAGGGTAACTCACCAATAACGACTACTCGAGTAGGTTACAGTGATGTTGGTTAATATACTTATTCATTGGAATAAGGGAGGGCGAGGAGCGTAAGGCTCCTCCCCACGCTAGTGCCGCGGCGGTACGTAACAACACGTGACGACCACTTGCCTCATTCCCAACACTGGCAACTCTTCTTTTGTGGTTATCGTCTATATACATATATCGCTTGGCTAGCGGAACAAATACCAATCCTCCTCACTTACTATTGCCGTTGCAATATAAGTCTCGCTGTCCTAAAGTTTGCCTTTTAGCACGTGGTGCTTCTTACTTAGGTGGGCGTCGTGTTAGGGCCGCTAAGGCGCTAGTAGTAAGCAAGCCAATAGCAATTTTCTATGCTAGGCATAAAAAATCCTAATTAGCTAGTTAAAATTAGGGTCTATAAAGCGTTATATTCTTACTTCCTTTTAACCCAACCTTTAACCCATATATATAGAGTATTTGTATTAACGAATGTTTCTAGAGCCTTGTTTAGGTTTGCCTTTGTTATTATATCTACCGGGTTATCTTGGCCATTAATCCATCAAATCTTAAAGAGTTCTCGCCGTTTATAGGATTGCCGAAGTGCTATAATATTGATTATAAGGCGCTTCTCCTTTATAGTACCAAGCTTAACTAAACACTTATAAAGGGAGTATAAGTCGGTACACACGACTATAGGAATAACGGGAAGTCCGAGTCGATCTATAATTATCTTTAGGGTAGTTCCAATTGCAATTGCTATGTTAACTCTACTAACCATTTTATATATCTCTAACGCTAGAACGCTTTGAGTAACGCGCTTACTCTTAGTTAAGCTCTAATAAATAAAATTGCCATAGATCGTGAAGTTATTCTCTCTAGTAGATTTGTTTGTAATAATAATCTTATATCCTAGCTAGGAGCTAAAATCTTTATTATTTACAAACGATCTATTAACAAATACAAAGAGCTTAGCGGTGGGAAGATTAATAGGCACGTAGAGTAGTCCCTAATTAAGATAGTTCATTTACCAGGAGAGACGCTTATTTAGGGCAAGGATGTTATCCTTGGTTAGTTCCTGGTGTTAGGCGGCAACAAAGAGATTAAATAAAGCCTCAGGTTAACAGATAGAAGTAATATAAGCTCCGCAAGCGCGTTACTCCACATATTCTTGTTTTAGAGAGTTAACGTTAATAACGTTAATCTTCTTACCTTAACCCTTCTGGCGCAAAGCAATAGAATCCTCGTTTAGGGAGAGGATGCATCCATTAAAAAGTAATAGTGTTGTTAAATTAAGCTTTTCCTTTAGCTTTGCTATAAGATTTGCCTTTACTAGCTCATCTTCTTTAAGAGCTAAAAATTGGTCGTCTTCTAAGATAATTGTATTATTAGTTTACATGCTAATAATTCCAAATGGGGTTCCTATGGTTGTAATAAGAAAGCATAGATTAAATATAGAAGTAGTTATTAAAAGTTTCTCTTTATAGTGCTTGCTGTAGGTAGCCCACTAATGAGTTCCTACCTCTGCGATTCTATATAATAGCTTAAGCACAACTATAATCGTATCTTCAGGATATTGGTGGCGAATTTGCTCTAGAAGGTATGCTAATATTAAGCGCTAAAGGTGTGTCTCTAATTAGGTGTAGGCCTAAGTAATATCTTGCAGATAGACCGCCATTCTATTTTTTATTAAGGAGGGAGCTAGCGCAACAATAACTCACTAACTAGCTTATTAAATTATAGAAGATTGCATAAAAATCACCTCCTTGCCATTATTATTGTAACCTTAGATGACAAGCCTTAATTTCTTAAATAGGGCGTTAGTAGCTTTACCTTTAATCTTATTAACTATTCTTAACTTAAAGATGCAAACTTTGTTAAACTTAGTAGGGTTATACTTCTCAAATTTAAAGACTCCTTTTGTAATAAGGCTATCAATCTCCTACTTATCGGATACTTAGAAAGGAGCTCCTAGGGTTATAATATAACCTTCCTTTTAAAGCTATTTTGCGAGTTCAAAGTCAGCCTTCTCCTTAGCTATTATAAAGGCCATTAATAGCTTAACTCCATTCTTAATAGCGGCAATAAATTGCTCTTTAAAATTAATAAGATGTTAGTAATTTTATAATCCTTTTAGGCGACCTCTACCGCGTTATAGTTGCGGCGTATCTACTACAATTATATTAGAATTATGGTCGCCTTCTAGAGCTCGTTAATTATAGCTCTCCTTTAGGGTATCTTCTATGGCATCCTATAAAGGTTTAGAACTGTTATCTTTGTAATAAGGCTTAATAACAGTTAAACGGAATTAAGTAGGTCTATAAGGCATCTAAATAGTACAAGTTTAACCATTAATTGTAATAAGTTAATGTAGGCCTAACCACCCTCCCTTTTTACGCCATACGCGTACCTTAGACTGGAGTGGCAGATTAAGCGTAGTTAAGGTATTTAGGCTATTTCTTATTTCTAGTGCGTCGTTGACCTAACGTATAGCGTAGAGACGTCGGACCTCCTTTATTGCCTTGCGAATAGCCTCAGCTCGTTGCACAACGGAGGGAGATAGTAGAGAATCGTTAGTTATTTAAGGGTAGGCGACAAAGACTAGTAGCGTGGGTACAAGTCTATCTAGGCTAGCAGAATCGTTAATAGCTTTAACAGCTATTTGCAAGGTAAGTTTTTCGCTAGCGTCCTCTAGTTCTAAAGAGATAATCTTATATACGCGGCGTAATAGCGCGTAATACCGTTCTACTTTTCTAATACTATTATGTGCCTTAATAGGGACTTCCTTGACCTTAATTGCTATTACCTTTATCTATTGTTGAAACTCTGTAGATAAAAAGTTCTTTCCTATATTATAGACGATTTAATTAGGGGGTCCTAGGTAGATATTAATCTAGCATAATTAAAGGGTATCCTATGCGTTTCTAGCTAATATATCCTTTAAGAAGCGTGCGGCTTAGAAGGAGGTTAAGAAGTTAACAACTTAGAGTACTAGCTTGCCGCTAAAATACATAACGTTAACAATAATACAGAAGTTGAAGTTATAGTTATCTTTAAGGGTAAACTTAAATCGGCTAAGGGACTTCTGGTTCATTTAGCAGTAATGGCAGTACTTTATAAGATGCTTAATTGCCTTAACCTTAACTTTATGGCCTGCTCGCTAAAGGACCCTAAGCAGTTAGTAAACAGATAGGTGGCTAAAGTAATGGTATAGTTAACGTAACTCTAACTTAGTTAAGTGGCTCTAAGCAACACTCTTTTCTAGTTAGTAAAGGAGCAACTAGGAGTAACCCTACTTACGTATAACAGGCACCCAATTATCTCCCTAAATAAGTACATTCTTAAGGTTATTAAGCTTAATGCCTAATTTGTCCATATCTCTAATGCAAAATAGAAATAGGGTATTCGTGGGAATAATATAGAAAGTAATACACCCCAAGGGGGTTCGGACCCTAATTGTGCCAAAAGAGATCGCAGTACCCTTGCCAAAACGAATCGTGTGTTGGCCTGCCGTTAAATAATCAATCTAAACAGAGCTATTAAGCTGCTAAAGGGCTCGAACTTGAGGTTCTCCTACTATAGATACCCCTGCGGCTCCAGTGTCTGGCATAATACCATAGAAGACGTTTGCCAAGTATCTGTTATTAAAGGAGAACGTAGAACTCTCCTATAGCTTATTAAAGATATCTAACTTCGTGATAGAGTGGAGCGTAGATTAGTCATTAAGAATGGTAATGGTTTGTATACCATCTACCTCACTATATTTAGTGAAGTATTGGTTGGGTAAGTAGTCCTCAAATTCCATACCTATAAGGAGCTGTTCGGCCTTATTAACCTTACCCTTAAGATCTTCTACGCCTTTATATTGAACTAGGAAGCTTTAAAAGTAGGCCGTAGTAACTTTACAATTTCTAACGTTTCTTACACTCTGGCGAAACTTGTTATATGCCTCCTTTTGCTTATTAAGAGAATGCCTAGTTAACCAGTAATTTGGTTTCTTATAAACATAGCACTTCTTCTAGTAATTACTTTGAAATGAACCTCTATAAGGACCTCTACCTTTGCCTTATGGTTGTTAATTATACCCTCTGCTATATTACCTACCACGGCCACTATATGTTCAATTAGTCTAGTTGTGATTGTATTAGTTAGGCGGGTTAATCGAAGTAGATTAGAGTTAGGTATTAAATTACTATACTTCTTGAGAGCGTAAAGCGGTGCTAATAGAAGATCTTAATTGAGCATATACTCCTTTATAAGTATTTACAGGATTAAAGAGAGCAAGGTTGCATTCTTTAACGCCTTAGTATACGCTAATAACTTAATTACGTAGGCTGAAATCCTCTTAATATAATTTAGATAAACCATGCTAAATCATCTAAAGTTAATTAAAGAGCTTTTAAAGATAATCAAGCTGAGGGACACCTAGGTTTGTAGCAATAATCCTTAGAAAGGTAGTCTCTTTTTATTCTAATATATACTGCTGCTTGTTTTCTTCTGTTTTGAAGTAGCATCTTAACTTATATATTATGCGGTCGAAATCGTATCCTTTTCCTGCCAAATGATTATAATAGAAGGTACTAGCTCGGCCCTTAAGCATAACGGAATAGGCGTTGTGGTATTTATTAGACTCTATTCCTACCTTCTAGTAATAGTTGTAGAAGATGCGTAGTTTCGAATTGAGAATATTATATAATTCCCCGCCAAACTTTTTCTCCTAATCTGAATAGAGCTTTGCAAGCTCTGTAAGCAATTTTAAACTGCCTCCGATTTGAGATTGAGATGGAGGAGGTAGGAGTTGTATTGTAGGCTGCAGTGGGGACGTAGGTCTAGTTGGTAGGGTCCAAAGGCTGTTAGATCGCGAAGCAGGGGGATCTTGTGCTTGCTAAAGGGCAGTAGTTAAAGTTGTGGGTTAAATTGGTTGATACAAGGGAGTTAAAGACGGAGGTAGAAGCGTCTCTAATAGTATATTACTTGGGTTCTATTGTGAATTGAGCTTCCTTATAGTGTGTAGTTAGTGCTTAATCTCTTATAGAGTCCATTTATGCTCTTCTTTTGCGTTAATAACTTGCTCCTAAATATTATCTCTAATAGCACCCCTATCCATAGGTACGAACACTCCATTCTCCCGTAGGAAGTTACGGAAGTCCTATACGATATCCTTATTCGTAGGAGCCTATGTTTTCTTTATCCATCTAACAAAGTCCTCCTTTATACAGTACCATAGTATGGTGTCGTTGTATTCGCTGTCTTTATAGTGTGCTATACGGTATAATAAGAATCCGTTTAAGTCTTGTTGATTAACATCTTCAGGATTAATTATGGCGGTTTTCTATATCTCTGGGTTAATGTCGTCCTCGTACTTCTTTAGGTAGGTTAACGCCATGGTAGGTGTAGAATCGACGGGGTGTCGTACGTCGAAGGTAGGTAGGATTTTCGGTTTTGTAGGATCTCGTAGGTTTGCTGTCAAAAGGTAGGCAATTTGAGATGTAGTCAACGCGTTTCGGACGTTGACTTAGGACCCTAGGTTTAGTGACACTTCTGACCTAAAGTACTTGACCAAATCTTCGTAAACGTGGTTGTTCTGCATAATGGACGCAACTTGGTATCTCCTAGTACTTAGTGACACTTCTGTTACTAGTTTTCCGCAAGTCTAAGGTAGCACAGTATCGCCGGGATCCATTCCATATGAGCGTATATAGCACCCCTGCACGAGACTGTCTCTTCTGTTCAAAAACCTAGCTGGTCTGTGGTTGACTGTGTATTCAACCACTGATTAGTGTTGGTCACATAGGGTGACTTACCAATAACGACTACTCGAGTAGGTTACAGTGATGTTGGTTGATATGCTTATTCATTGGAATAAGGGAGGGCGAGGAGCGTAAGGCTCCTCCCCGCGCTAGTGCCGCGGCGGCACGTGACAACACGTGACGACTACTTGCCTCATTCCCGACAACTATAGAGATAGGATAAATCGACCTATGCCATAGTAAGTAGTTTTATTCGTATATACTATATATATACAGGGTATATATATAGTAAGGCTTAAGACTTCTACCTACCTTATTACTTTAACTACATCATTAGCAAGGTCAATTAGTAGCTTTATTAGGTATAGTAGATAATATATATAAGAATTCCATGTAATAAGGCAAATATAAGAATACCGTGCCATATTAATAGGAATATAGCAATCTAACCGTGCACTATATATTTAGCTTACTACTCTACCTTGGCCTTATAGATGGTTAAACCCTAATAGGCTTAGTATATGCATAGCGTATATATAGTATATACATTACCTACCACAATTTTTTCGCTTTAACGTTAAATGTCCAATATAGGTATATTCTTTTTTAAGTTCCTAAACCCCATATTTAACAAGTAGACATAGGTATTAAATATCTACCCTAGCAGTTGTTAATAATAAAGGCTAAGTAGTGTGCTATGGTTTAGTATTACTACTGCTAGAATAACTAATAAATATTATCTACATATAATAAGCATATATTACGCATACGCTGGCCATATACGTACTCTATATTGAGAAAACATTGTTAGTCTGCTTTTACTATATACATATTCTTGTGTACTAGGATAGGTATACTACCGCCATAATTATAGAATACCGTTATAGTAGCTATATATTATAAGTATTTACCTAATATATATAGATAATGCTTACTTCTCTGTACTTTGCTTAAGCTTTTTATTAACCTCTACTGCTTAGTATAGACGACTGCTACGCTTTTAGAGGTTGTTAATTAATTTAAGCTTAACCCTATTATATATGGGGCATATATGGAGGACATCCTTATAAGCATACTCGCAGTATTTAATACCGCTATATTTAAACGCTTAATAAAATGCTTTTCCACTCTCCTAATTATTGTTTTCTCTAAGGAGTTATAGTTGTGTAACTTTAGGGTTACCGGTTTTATAAAACGAAAATTAAATCTACTAGAGGTATAAGTACAGTATATACCTAGTATATGTATTGCATACCTTTAATATATACTGCTTAATAACCTTATATACTGTTTCTTTATCTACATCTATAGATAGCAGAGGTGTTGCTTTATAGATAAAGTATATAATTCCTTTTTTTCTAGTTACTAGATATTCTGGCATTATAATATAGTTTATTGCCTCTTGGATAATAACTTAGTGCTTGCCGTTAGAGCTAATAAGTGCTCTATAGTCTTAAAGTGTGCTCTAGATATTCTTAGCATATATATGGCCTATATATAGTGTCATACATAGTCTTACCTTAGAGAGACCTATATAAAATGGAAACCGCTATTATATACTATCTTAACCCTTACCCTCCTTGCCCTCCTTACCCTCCTTATCTTTAATACTCTCTCTACTAATTATATTATCTTAAGAACTATCGTCTTTGTGTTTAATATTAGGTACGCTCTAGTATACCTACGTATTCTTAGCATATGCCTAGTATATAATTATGTATATTAACTTATAGACCATTTAGCCACCCTATTATACTCTTATTCACTTTAGTATAGTTTTTACTTATTATTGGTATAGTAAGGCATATATAAATGCGGTTGTATATATATAGGTATAGATATATATGTATATCTATATCTATGTCTTTGGGTGTATGCGGAGCATATGCTCTTAACATTTTGGTTTATGTGTTTGCTTAAGTCAAATATGGCTACCAATGCGCGTTCTATATGGGTAAAAGTGTAGTACCGCCGACCTTTTTCTGGGGGCTCCATCGGTAACCACGCTCAGCTTTCGCCGACCCCTATTGGTGACCACGTTCAACGTGTCCAAGACCACGATCAGCTGCGACCCGGGTATCCTCTCTAACCACAACATCACTTTCTACACAAATCAACTGTCACCTTAATGAGTTTTGTTATACTATAACAGCCTTATATCACTTTTTTAACGCAATTCACGTCTTTCATCAACCATAGATAATATAAGAAAGTAAGATTTTGCAGAAAAGTGGTTTTATTCTGTCAATAGTAAGAGTTTTTAATGATTTGGTGTTAAAATCCAGCAGGTGTGGGCGCTAAGGTAAAGTTCGGAGAGTGTTGGCCAAGGCGCTAAAACCTCGGCTAGTGTTGATATCCTAGCTCCGACCACAACTTCACTTTCGCGGTTGCGCGTGTAACATCCAGGATAGATTATGGATCTATCTAAGATAGAGCTTGAAGGGGTGGACGATACTTGTATATTATCGGCCATTTTGATATATAGTGTAATACTATCCTGTATATATCAAAAATGTTGTCAAGTGTAGAGATTGTATTAGTGATTTTAAAGTAATTTGGTGTCCAGAACTCCAAGGGCCAATTTCCCGCACATTCCAGCTCCAGTCTGGCATCGCTAACACGTGAAATATAATATACGTTATATTTTGCATAGGTAATAAAATGGTAAATTTTGGCGTAGGAGAACGGGCTTACGGCGCGTAATAGAGATATTGGGGAAAATGCTTTATTTACTATGGTTAAGCAAGATATTCCCAGGGGTTTCTTATTGCTTGGTGTACAATATCCTCAACTTCTACCAAAAGCTTCAACTCACCACCAAATCTCACCACCAAGGCAGCGAGCTGCCAGCTAGCTGCAATCTTATAGCTGACTGACTGTCACAACTCTATAAGCTCGCTGACTGCTTACGTTATCAGCCTCTTGGCAGCGACGCTGGCAGCGACGCTGACTCTTGGACACACTGTTTTTGACCGCCGTTCTAAGGTACCATATATCAGCGTGGGCAGGCAGGTACTAGACCTATCCAGGAAATCAGTATACGGTTGGCAGAACTTTAGACCGTCGTCAAACGTCGATTTTGAGCCTCCTAAGCATTTCCGGCTACGAATCGTTTTGCTACTGACTACTACCGACCGTTCTACTGCTACCAAGCGTTCTGCTGCTACCGAGAGCTCTGCTTCTACTAAGTGTTCTGCTATCGAAAGTTCTGTTACCTTCTTATATATAGAGTCTTCGGCTCTACCTCCTTACTTTAGTTAATCTATCCTTTTCTTCTCCTTCTACTAGTCTTATTAAGACTTATCGTAGTCCCTTTTATTCCGCTTCTTAGGTGTTAAGCTTAATACTATTATAGTAGATAAGTCAACTTACTGAGTCTTTAAGAGCTCTAGATATAGCAGAAATTTAAGATGTAATTTGATCGTGTCTAGATGGGTATGCGGGTTGCAAGGTCAGTTGAGCTTAAATAATGTCGGCCGAAAGTTTTTTTTTAAAAAATGAATTAAAAATAATAATTTCCGATCCGCCAAACTTTTATTAGCATGGTACCTGAACTGTAGCTTCGTGCGTGACTTCAGGTGCCTAGCGGGTTTTGCACCCAGGTTTTGTCTAGGCGCCAGTTTTGAAGTTCCAAACCGTCATATCTATCACTTATCGTCGTCATAACCCTATCACCTCTATCGCTTCTTTGTCCTGGCAGTTTAGAAAAGCCGCAACCTACTTTCGAAGATTCTCGCGCTCCATTTATATCTTTGCCATCTATAAGCATCTTTATCGCCATTAAAGCGTCAAATGAAAGCAGCATTAATTTGGCTTCTAAACTAACCTCAGCTGGTTTAACTTCTCGATTTAACTTAGGCGGCACGGACGAGTTTACCATGGTTCCTTCTGCCTTTGACTCCCACGACCCCACTACGGCTCCTACGGCCCTTGACTCATCTTCGTCTCCATGTCAATCCTTATTTACTCCTCCTAGTTCTTCGCCTCCCACTGGACTCTCTCCCTCACTGCAGTCGTTTACACTACCCTCCACCACTCGACAACAACACACTATACTTGTCACAATGGGCTCTTGCAACTGGCAGGGCAAAAATGGCTTTCGGTGTCCATGCACTTCTGGATCCTGCACCTCCGATTTGGATGCGAGTCAGGCATCCTGCGATAACTGTATGCATCCAATGTCCATGCACAGCGATTACGGTATATACCTTGCACCTTCTATGAGTTGAGGTCCGTTAACTAAGCAGCAGCTTTCTCTCCCGCTATCCCTGAGTCTGCTTCTAGCTATCCCCGGTCGAGGATGACCATACCTTTTAGTAAGTAATTCATCTTTAAAGGATAAAGAAACTTGCTTATTGGTTACACTTGCAGAACATGCATCTTACGTTAATCATCGGACGGAATTAGTCAACGAGATAATAGCGCGAGTCCGAGACTATCATATTATTCAAGTGCGCGGCACACCAGCTTCCGGAAAGACGATCGTGATGCGGCTTGTGGCCAATAAATTACTTAAAATGTATCCCCACGAACCTCCCATCCATATTTTTTATGGCTGGAATAGGGATGAGGTTAGAGCAACCGGCTGGATTTCGTATCTAGAGCGGGAAACTGGTGTTCGCGGCGACCACTGGCCGAGATATCAGGCCTATCTGCTTCTAGATGAGGCACAGCAATCATACTGGAATGACGAACTCTGGGCAGCGTTCTTCAAATCTATCGGGCGCGACGTGGACTCCTCGTTCGTCATACTCTTTTCATCGTACGGCTCACCAGATAGGGGTTATGTGGGCTTTGGAGAAGAGCATATTAAAACTCCTATGGTCTTTGCCCCTGAACAGCAGATTTCATTGCGACCAGACGAAAGCATTAACGACTACCTGCCAATCTCAACACAATCCGGCGGAAGCACCGGATTTAGACCGGTTGGTCTGCTACTTAAGGAGGATGAAGCAATAGATGTTCTGACACGATATGCATCAGTTGGCATACAACCATCTCTATCTCTATTAGCGGACCTGAAGAGAGAACTCTTTCTAATTAGCGATGGACACGTAGGGTTGCTTACAAGCCTCGTGGATATTCTACGTAAAGTACCAGTAAGCGTTCCCTTATAGTCTACACTCCAGGCGTAACATTCGTTAACCCTATTAATATTTTCTATAATAGGAACTTCAAGTTCTTTTTCGGAGAAATATCTCGCTTGATTTACAGAATACACACACACACCTCTTCAGTCAACCTCTTAAACTGTTTCAAAATATTCATGGCACCGCGTTTACTAGGGGGCTGCCTCAATCAGAGATATTACAGGATAGCGCTACCGCTACGGTCTTTAAGAGGGCTATTGTTGACGATGGGATTCCCGAGTCTAGCTTTAAGAATGAGAAAGAGGATTTAAAAAATGCTCTCCAGAACATTTGGCGCAACGGATGGCTCCACGCAGAGAAGTCAAAAAATGGTGTTCGCTACGTATTTGCTAGTAAAATTCACCATTGGTAGGTGCATACTCTAGTTTACTTTATATTGCTTATTTATAAACTTGGTTCTAGGTATTGCGCTTGCCTTTTCCAGGACAGAACCCTTGATGGCGAAATACAATATAACACGCCGATTAAATTAGCAATTGCTGCTATTAGGGATTTCCGACCCCGTCAGCTATCGGATGCCCCACGTTCATTGGCAGGCAATACGTCGCCCCTAGAAGATCAATATCAGAAAGAATTCTACCGGTGCCTATTTACCCTACTAGATGGCCATGTTGTAACTTCTCCTGAGTATATAATTAAGAAAGGCGCTAAGGGCGGGACGATTGACTTTCTTGTCGCCCGGAAGAAATGGGGTTTAGAATTGCTAAGAGAGCGCGATCGCCTAGTAGAACACATGAAAATGTTCGAGCCTAGCGGCCAATATTTCAGTGTAATAGAATCAGGGGATATGGAACAATACATCGTTCTAGACTTCACACATACACAACCAACGAAACCCCGTCCAGGTAATACTCTACTCCCCCTAGCTTAGCTTTGACTAATGTCTTCTTTAGAGTATCAGGGACGTCTCTACCACGTTGTGTTTTCTCAAAACGACCGAGCAGTTGAAGTGATTGATGCATCAGATCTGAGCACTTTCGAATCCTTTGTTTTGATGGAGAATGCTAATCCTTTACTTTAACGGAGAATGCCAATCCTATATTATAATTACTATGAGTAAAGCATTGCGCGCATTTCTAAGTTCAATAGAGGACGTTCTAAGGGAAAATTATGAAATCACTTGCTAAAATAACCAATGGAAAGCTTCAACAGTGCAGAAGGAGCGCTAGGAATCATCGTACACCGCGGATTGAGAGCTGGAAGGGTGTTAAAGAAGGAACAGGGAAATGTGGATTGCTGATGCAGATGTTTCGTAATGGGTTATACGTCCAATATTATTAAATACTGTTCGCCCAGACTAATATATATGTTCAAGAGGTAAATATGCCTGTCAGCCGATCGTGACAACCTCAAGAGTTATCTTAATAAGCGACTTTGACGGCAAGGGCAGAACTTAAGGCGCACTTACTAATACTAGTCTCCGCCTAAGTAAACGTCGCTTTCTTTTAACTAATCGGCTATCTACCGACCTTAGGTCTACCCTATTGTCTAAGGGCCTTTAGTGCGGAACTCTATAGCGCTTAACTCTGATCTAAGTAATTTTATATAAGAGATACTCTCTCCTATATATTTAATTCCCTAATAATACCTATTTAACCTAATAAGTTAATAAGTTAAGTTAGACCAGTCCCCTTTATAATTAATTACTTTTTTATAATAGGAACACTACTTCCTTATAAGCAACGCGCTTTTAGTATTTAGGTAGATACTAACGTGTCTATATCCTCTCTACTCTCCAATATCGACTCCCTTTCCCCGAATCTCAATTGACTTGCATCTTAACGCCCATAGTCGGTCTTATTCACAAAAGTCTAACAGCAAATAATCAATATGAAGTTCTATCGTGTCCTTGCTCTTCCGCTTACCACCGCTGCGCCAGCCTCGCCAAGTCTTGGTGATGTTTACTCCGGAGCCCTGAATCCATCCACTGTCCAAATCAAGGGCATTACCTATGGTGGGACCGGCTGTCCTCAAGGCTCCCTTAGCTATGTTATCTCCGATGATTGAACCACAGCCACATTGATTTTCAACTCTTATGTTGCGTCAATTGGCCCCGGCGTTTCCGTAACGGAAAACCGCAAGAACTGCCAGCTCAACGTGGATATCACCTACCCTGGTGGATTCCAGTACTTTGTCTTCAGCGCCGACTATCGTGGCTATGCCGCCATTGATAAGGGCGTCACCGGTGCGCTCAGGTCCACCTATTACTTCTCTGGTCAAACTGCTCAGGTAAGAATTCCTCAATCTAAATTCTCAGAGCAAAAAGTTCCCCTATTCCCGGAGATTTGGATCCAACCTATAGACAGACCAGCACGGAATACGATTTCGTGGGCCCCGTGGATAGTGACTACCTGAAGTACAATTCGGCCGATAGCACACCCGTTATCTGGTCACCATGCGGTGCCGAGGGCATGCTCAACATCAACTCCCAGGTCCGTCTGACCAGCACAAACTCGTCATCCTCGAGCCTTCTCACCACGGACTTTCCTTACGCCAAATCCACACAAATTGTGTACGTCAACTGGCAGACTTGTACTTCTTAAATTCAAACTCGGCCCGAAACGAGGGGATGTATCGCGATCTGTAGGGATAGATGGGAACCCAGGAATTTCTGAACTTTGAAATTTTAACCAAGTAACTAAGCGAGTGCAATGACCTAATGGGGAGTTTTCTGTTTCGGTTTGGTGTAGGTGTAGGATGGGATGAGGTGGGGTTTTGTTAAAAGGTAGTCAGCCTCTGCGTGTCTGCGCCAGGGTGCCAGGGACTCAGCTGAAGTGAGCCAAAGTTTCAGCTGTTTGTGCATATTCATTATATATATATGAACCTGCTTTTACAAATGGTGTGCGCACTTCCTGGATGCACTGGTTCCATGTGTCCGGTTTGCGCTGCTGCTCGCCACGAATGCTGTGTCCCCTTTGTCAGCCGGCCATTTCTGATGTAAATGTCGATGGCCGAGATACTTGGGGCGGTGGTCATTGCCGTTGTCACGCAATGCAGCCGAGTCTGGATTTATTGATCGTGAGTGTCGAGGGCAGTGTGTTGTGGGGTTGCCGCTGTCGTCTGGACAAGCTCGCAGTGGCGTCGGTGTTGTGGCGGTTGGAATACGAGCTGCTTTGGGTGGTGGACCCCCCCAACGCTGACTTCTGCTTTTAGAAATGATGCGCCGCGTGTGGATCTAGATGCTGTTGGCCGCGGAGGTAGCTTTACAGCTAGGGTAATATCGACCTGTGACGACGGCTGTCAGACATCAGTATCAGCCTAATTTTGGTCTGTTACACCACCCTCCAGGGACCCCTGTAAGGGGTCAATTCTCTTATGTATATTAGGGCTCTTAGAGCCACCTTAAATAAAAGGGATTACTTGTATAATTCTGTGTCTCTACCTATCAGCTAGCTTATGTCATTTGTCTTGATACCTACCTGGCTAAAAGTTATAAGCCTGGTAGCCTTCTAAGCACCAGGGAGATCTTAGTGGCCAGACGAATACCACTAGGCCTATTTAAGCATAGTTCGTTACAAAATATTGCGTGCTTTACGCGTAAGCGCGTCTCTTTACGCAACTTTAAAACAAAAGCTAATATAGCAACTAAGGACTCTATAAACCCTCTTTTACTAACCCAAAAGGACTGGCCTTTATGGTTTTAATTTATCCACTAAGAAGTAAGTTTTATAAAGATCTGGGACTATATTAACCCAGATAAGACGGAAGACAAAATTAAAGAAAATAATGAGCCAGACATACCCTCGATAGCAGCAGCTCCTACAGCACCAGCAGTGGCTCCCGCAGCACCAGCAGCAGCTCTTGCAGCACCAGCAGTAGCTCCTGTAGCACCAGTAGCAGCTCCTGCAGCTCTTGTAGCAGCTCTAGCAGTTCCTGCAGCTCCAGCAGCAACTCTGTCTACTGGAACAGCTACACCTGGGTTATTAAGTCAACAAGGACAACAAACTCCGTAATCTCTAGAGACACAGAGAATACTCTTTAAGCTCTATAAGCTCTAATAATAGAACTACATAAAATGGGAAGAGAAGCTCTATATCTTTATAGCACTATTATATGCCACCATAGGCACCAACTTCTTAGGATATCTTAAAAACCTTACTATACTATATTTAATTTTAAGGCAGCTAAAAAAGGTAGTAAAGCCGTTATAAGCTATATTACAGTAAATAGTATTAGATAATTTTAAGAAATGGAAACAAGGGCCTAAATACTAAACTCTAGAATTATGGCTTTAGCTTTATATTACTATTATATAGAACAGTAAAGAGCTAGAGGAAGGGTTAATAGAGGCAATAGAAGGTAGTATTATACAAGCCTTTATTTAGGACTATAAGGAGATCTATCCAGCTCTATATTATACCTTTATCTAAAAGGTAGCAAAGAGGTTAGAGAAGCTTAAAATGTTAATAATAATTAAGGAATTTAATCCACTCTATAGGCACCCGAATTCTAATTATAACGCCTATACTATACTCTTAGGACAGCTATCTGCGGGACAACTATCTGCGGATTAGATAACAATGTATATTATTCTAGCTTCTTCTTATCTATCTTAGATAAAGTGTCCTGCTTATAGTTTTACCTATAAACTAAGGAATTGCAAGTAGCTATTTTAATCTCTTTAAGGTCCGACCTTTATACCAAATAATAAGTATTTAAGGAATTGTTAAGAATAGCTTAAGGTCCTAAAAAATAAGTAGTACTATAATAAAAGGCTTAAGTAGATTAAGTAGAAAGGTCCTAGGTCAAGAACGTCTCTATTAGCTTTATCTACTACTAAAAAGATTAAGGATCTGGACAGGCCCCAAGCTATAGCGGCTGCTATAATAATGTTAGCGACTTGGTCAATTGAGGCACGAGCACAGCAAGAGGGTCGCGCAAGCCTGTACGATTGGATTGTCTATAAACGAGGATCCAAAGCTAGAGAAAGGAAAGGGGAAGAACGGAAGCACCGCTCAAAGCTATATACAATCATCTGGTCACGTGATGGCAAGTTGCGGCAAGTTGCGGCAATTTGCTAGTACCGTTTTCTACCAGCGCCGTAACATTACCCCCCCCTCCAAAAAAGCCTGCCCTTAGGCTTTGTACGTCTGTGGGGTGTTCTTATCTATGTGCTTAACAGGTAGCTTGTTATCTTCGCTATACTAGCACTCTATCCACTCGTCTAGATACTTCGGGGGTCCTGGCTCGTTAAGGTATTGGTTATAAAATTCTTTAAGCTTCTAGGGGCAACCTATAAAGTTCCAGGTAGGGTACTAGGTTGGGTCTAGATTATAACCTTTCTATTAGACACGGTATTTTAGTGTTCCTCGTACTAGTTTATAGGCTAGTATTTTATTAACTTCCTATTTGTTGTCGCTATTAACTTAAATTAGTAGTAGAGGCTCATTCTTTTATCCAGGTAGTAGGTTATTTATAGCTTTCCATAGCTTATCTAGTGAGAAAATAGGGTGGACTTTAATTGAGTCTAGAAGTTTAACCTTATATAAGTTTCCTTCTTTATTAAGGATCTTATACGGTCCTACTATTTTATAGTCTAGCTTATAGCTAGGCCGTTCTGTTTTTTAGTTCTTTGTTATAACCCAGACCTTATCGCCTACAGTAAAGTTAGGCTCGCGCCTGTGCTTATTTGCCTGCTGTTCTATTAATTTTTAGGCCTTTTTTAGGTTCTTATAGGCTACTGTCTATACTTCTTCTAAGCGTCTAGCATACTGCTGTGCTTCCTTATAAGATAGTTTTTTGTGTATAGTCTGTGGTTCTTCTGGTCTCTCCTAGTTAAAGCTTATATAGGGTAAGTATCCCATTTCTAGCTAAATAGGTGCAAACCCTGTAGAATTATGGGGTAGGGTTGCCTGGGCGTAGTCTATTATAGGTAGTAGTCCACTCTAGTTGTCCTAAAAGTAGTTAATAAAGGGCCGGAGTTTCTAGTCTAAGTATTAATTTATAATTTCCGTCTAACCGTCTGTCTGGGGGTAGTATGCTATAGAGAGCTTTAGCCTAATACCTAGGATCTAGGTGAACTTGTTTTAGAAGGCTAATATAAACTACGGCCTGTGGTTGGATATAATAGTATCTAGTAGTCCATAAATTTGGTAGACATAGTAGATATATAGTTAGGCCGCCTTTTTAGCATTAATATTCTTATAACAGGGGATTAAGAACGGGCGCTTACTAAAGCAGTTAACTAGGATTATAACTATATTATATCCGTCGCGGTCTATAGGTAACTTATAGAAGTTTATAGAGATATATTGCCAGGGGCGTTCTGGTATTGGGAGTAGCTTTAATAGCCCTAGGGTCTTATCTCGTGGAATTATAGACCTATGGCAGTTATCGCAGTTCTATATATAGCGGTTAATATCTATAACTATTCCGGGCTAGTAGTAGCGGTCGCCAATAATTCTGCGGGTCTTATTTTTTCTAGGGTGGGCCATAGAGACTTAGGTATATGTTTCGGCAATAAGCTAAGTCCGTAAATTCTGTTTCTTTGCCACTACCAGCCGTTCCCAGTGCTTAAGTAGTCCGTTTTTAAGGGACCATGGGCTAGTAGCATCCTTTACCTTTTTGCGGTACTCCTGTAGAGAAGGGGCTGTATGGTTTACCTACAGCAGTTTATTAATAAGGTTAAGTTTTATGGAGTTAACGGGATATATTTCGGCGTCTAAAGGGTCTGTATTTAGTTCTGCCTGTATTTAGGGGTTAAGGTACTCTGGTCGTAGTAGGGTCTAGGTCTGTAATAAGATCTTTATAGCTACCTAGTTACTTAGGTCCTGTTTACGCCTTATAAGAGTATCCGCACGGTTTGTAGCGCCTGGTTTATACGTAATTAAGAAGTTAAACTAAGATAGGATATCCGCCTAGCGTGCCTGCCAGGCCGTAAGGGCCTTAGTTATTATAAAGTATTCTAGGGCCTTGTAATCTAAAACCACCTTAATAGGCTTAGGGGTCCCCTCTAGCTATACACGCCAGTGCTAAAAGCTAGAGATAATAGCCAGCATTTCTTTGTTATAGATGTGGTAGTTTAGCTTAGCATCTATTATGGTCTTAGAATAGTATGCCATAGGGTGCCATTCTCCGTCCAGTTGCTTTTAGAAGAAAATACCGGCTATCGCGCTGTCTAAGGCATTAGTTTCTAGCATTAAGGGCCGTTCTGGGTTAAAGTAGGTAAGTAGGGGAGCCGATACTAGCCGTTTTTTAAGCTTATTAAAGGCCTGCATATATATGGCGTTAAAGTGGAATGGCTGGTCTTTCCTAGTAAGGCGGTTAAGAGGCTGGGCAATCCTACTATAGTTCTTAATAAAGTGTTAGTAGAAGTTATAAAAACCTAAAAATAATTGCACCCCCTTTATGGTCCGTGGTGGTGTCTACTAGTTAATTGCGGCTGTTTTTTCTAGGTTAGCCTTAATCCTATCTATACTAATAATAAAGCCTAGGTACTTTATACGCTTAATACTAAATTCCAATTTCTTAATATCGGCCTGGAGGCCGGCCTTGTGGAGCTATTATAGGACTTTATAGATATACTTCTTGTGTTCTAGCTTATTCTTAGAGTAGATTATAATGTTATCCAGGTAGGCCGTATAGAAGTTATTAAGGTAGTTAAAGAGTATATTATTTATATATCGCTGGTACGTAGCCAGTCCGTTAGTTAGTCTAAAAGGAAGTACTTTGTATTTATATGTTCTGTAATGGGTCTAAAATATAGTAAGATCTTCTAATCTAGGGTCTATCCTAATCCGGTAAAAGGCCTAACGGATATTAAGCTTAGTAAAGATCTTAGCTCTACTTATTTGGGTTAAAGTCTTATTAAGTAAGGGCAGTAGGTAGTGGTCCTTGCGGGTTATATTATTTAGTTTGCGGTAGTTAATATAGAAATAAAGTCCTCCATTTGGCTTTTTGGCAAAGAGAATAGGCGAGTTAAAAGGGGCTTAACTAGGTTTAATAAAGCCCTTATTTAGGTTATCAATAAGGTACTGCTTTATAGCCTATAATTTAGCAGTGGACTATTAACAAAGGGGGCTATAGCTAAGTGTGTCTTCCTTATCTGGCTCAATCTTAATCTTATGGTTGTATGGTTAGTAAGGCGGAAGTATATTAGACGCTGCCTTAGAGAACACGTCCTTAAATTTCTAGTATTAATAGGGTAGTTTCTATTCCACCAGCTCCTTGTCTATAAGCTTGCCTTCCTGTTTGCTAAGCTTATTTTCCTTTTTCTTAATTATTTGATCAATTTTATATAAGCTAGTAGTAAAGGTAACGGTATTAGGTTAGACTAAGTTCTAGTAGAATCCTATAGCGCTAATATAGCAGATATTAACTGGTGGGAGGTCTATAGGTTTCTTTATAGACTGTTATTAGGCCGTATTTTGTGGTTTAGGGTTTATAATCTTTTTTAGCTCCTATTCTATCTTCCGCAAGTTATCCCTCCGGTCTATACGTTTAGTATAGCGTCTAATACTTCTTGCTATTTTTTGTGGCTATATAGGGCCTAAGTTCCCTGCGGGGAGCTCTGCTAGCTTTTTATTAACTTTTTTAATCTTTGGTGCGGGTGGCATAACATAGGTAGTTTAGGGGCGGCGTAGTATGCGGATCCGTTGCGGGTTAAGCTATATATCCTTTTTAAAAGCCTAGTCTCTACGCATAGCATTAGCCTGGTGAATGGTGTTTATCTATAGCCGTACAAGATTTTCTATTATAATGCTGATTTCCTTTATAAAAGAAGGTGTTAGGGGTAGGGTTTTAGGCCAGATAAGCCGTCTACTCTATACGTCGAGCTATAAGCCTAGATAGGCTAGCCATTTTCTTTTTAAGATTATATCGTGGCTTCCTAAGTCCGTAATAAGAAAGGGGACGTTATACTGCCTTTATCTATCTATATGGAGGTGAATCCGCAAGATAGTTATAATAGGCGGTCCTATCCGTCCGTTATACCCGCGAATAGGAATTGGTTTGGGCAGTTCTTTAAGGGGTGTATTTAAAAAGTTAGCCAGCTTTACAGTACACTATATATCTATTAAGGCAAAGGTATTTGCTCCAGAGTTAGCTAAAGTAGAGGTTAAAACTTGATATCTATTACGGAATAAAGTATAAGGGATAGTGTAGCTTCTTCTACTAACTAGCCAACCTAGATTGATATATAATATATTAATTCCTTTTAACTCTAGAGAGGAGTCTTGCTCTAAAGTTCCTCTTTTTTTAACTCTATGCTATTCTTTTAAATTAATAGGACCTCGTTTGTCTTTGCTGCTATTAGGCAGTCTTTTACAAAGTGGTCTTTCTAGCTATATAAGAAGTAGGCTTCTTAATTGCTAAGGGCCTATCTATAGGGGTTATTGTATGTAGGTTAAGTATTTGCCGGACCTACTGTGGGGCTAGCTGCACGGCTAGCCGCTAGGTTAACGGTAGGCGGTATAGTTAGTGCTATAGGGGTTACAGATCTTGCTAGGGCGCTATAGCCTGTTCTTATAGTACTTGTGTTTTGGTTAGCAGAGCTTCTAGTCTTATACTGCTTGGCATATGCCTTAATTTAGTAGAGGCCCTGGTTAATAGCTAGGCACTGGTCCGTAAGCTCCTTTAGCGTCTATACAGTAGTATAAACCGGGAGTATGGCGCGCTGTAGGTCTAGGGTAAGCTTATTAAAGAGGTCTAGTATTAAATCTTCCTGGGGGATTTGAGCCTGTCCGGTTAGGTATAGAAAGCGGGTCTGGAAGACTAAGAAGGTCTCTATCATTTTTATATTAAGGGCTTTATAGTTAAGGTAGGCGTTCTATATCTTATAGGGGTCCTTATAAATGGAAGACAGGTGGTTAATTATCTCTTCTTTAGAGAGAAAGGGGTCTGCTAAGTCCTGGGTATTACGGACGCTTTAAGTACAATGTTATAACTACTTAGAGAGGAGTTGGCGGAAGCTAGTTGGTTAATATAGGCACGGTCCAGGATGGATCTAGTGGAACTATGTGATGAGGAATGGTAACTGAGGTCACGTGGTGTTGAACGTATTGACTGTATTAAATGGAAGGGATGTTACGTTTAATATAGACAATACATACCTTATATACAAGAGAGGATTTCTTAGGAGTATAGTTGTGTATTTAAAGGACCTTAGTCCCTACCGTAGATAGTTCTCTCCTTATAGTGAATCTTAGAATATAATTGGAGTTAATCTGTTGGGCAACCACTCCACCAGTTGTTATTATGTTGTTGTTTTTGTTGTACCTATATACCCAGTCTATTAATAGAACCCACCGTAGTTCCTGCTATAAGGTTCTATTACACATTTACTACTAAGGTTACGGTATTGGAACAAACTTGAACAATATGCCACTAAGAGCAGCACTAGTCATAACGGCGTTGACGGGAGCTACAACCTTAGGACTAGGTGATACCAGTATAGATAATAGGGATTCTTAAGTGGTTATGTGAGGTTAGTTATAAGAAATAGTTAATCACTTATAAGATAATAATAGGATACTTAAAGAATGTATTAATGGAATTAGAGCAGCAAAGATCAAGTTACCTTTAATTAAATGATTTTTAGGAGAAAAGTTAAAGCTTAAAGGATTTCTTACGCAGATGCACTTTAAGGTAGTATAGGAAGGAGCGAAGTTAGCAATATTGTTGGATTAAGTAGCCTATGCAGGATTGTTCCTAATAGGGAGGGCACTTAAGTAGTTTAAGCCGTATCTTACGGAAATATAGGCTAATAGCATAATAACTACTAACTAAGATGTATAATATATATTTGCTAGTTGGAACGGGTTTGTAAAGTAACTAATATAGATGTTTAGAGACCCAGAGGCTATAACCATAGCGGAATGAAAGCTTTAGAACTTAGTATAATGCACTTTAGCAATTAAGTATACAATATAGTTTTAAACACTAGCTATATAGGTTAAGTGGAATAATAAGGCGCTTATGGTACAGTATAAACAGGGACTTAAGGCTAAAGTCTAGGACGCAATTATCCTGATAGAAGATGCGGATACTCTAAGAGAGTTAATAGATTAGTTAATAAAGATTAATAATAGAATCTACTAAAGGGAATAAGCTAAGAGAGGGCAAGATAGAGTTCTATAGTTATATAAGGCGTAGAGTACGCAATAATAGATATAGAGTTAAAAACTATGGAATGGCGCAGAGCTAATGGACCTAAGCGGTACTAAAGAAACCTAAAGATGGGAAAAGAAACTATAGAAACCTAGAGGTTGAGGATTAAGTGATTAAAGGACTAAGGAGTAGAGGCTAAACTAGGGATCTTAGTAGCAGAAGATGTTTAGGCGGACTCTATAGTAAGAAAGATGGTTTAAAGATGGAGCTTGCATAAATTGTGGAAAATAGGGTCATTTCGCCAGAGACTGCAGAGGTGGTTAAAGTAACTATGTGGTAAAGGGAACTAGACCAGCAGATGGCACGTATGTATAGATAGATGATGGTGCACTATAAGGAACAAAAGAGTGTTTAATTAATAGTTTTGCGTATTGTTACAACAATGTATACCAAATTTATAAGGACGCTAAGTATGGCGCAAGCTATTAGCTATAGGAGCCAGAGTTAAAAGGACTCTAAGGAACTAGAGAGTTAGATAAAGAATAAGATTAACTCTATAAGCTAGATTAAGACATTACAGCAACGTACGGATAAAGATTAGCAGTAATAATAATGGAGTTAGAGTACTTATTAATTAACAGCAATGAGGACGAAAAAGAGGCTAACTGGGAGCACTTAAACCTTGATGATGTAATAGAAGCAGAGACTAAGACCATTACCAAATGAGGTTTAGTAATGGATGTTATGACACTGTTAGATACAATTTCTATTGCTTTATAAGATGATAGGAGCAACATTTAAAAGAAACTAAGTAAGTAGACAACTGCTAGTGCTAGCTTATTACTTGATAAAGGTAAAAGGCCATAGGCTTAAGATTTTTAAGAAGAGATATGAGAAGCTTAAGACTCTTAAGACGAGATAAGATATACTTAAGAACCCACAACAAATGAAAACCAATAGGAAAGGGTAGTAATTTAGTTTAGTAATAAATGAATAAGTATAGGACGCAAGTTTAAGAACTATAAGTTTAGGGAATGAATAAGAACGTTAGCAATTCTAGGTGAACGTAGTATTTAGCCTAAAGATTGAATAGTTGATACTAGGATCAAAAAGCAAGATAACTATGAGGATTTAGCTGTAAGACGCAGAAAATAAGAAACTATGGATAAGTTTAGGACAAGAATTATTGTATAGCAAGAGCAAAAGCTAGATAAGAGATTAGCTATGCTAGGTTATATAAGGGACAGAGCACCTGTATAAAGAGTTACTAATAGGCTGAGTATAGGGACACCTAGGGTAAAGTGGTTAGACGAACTAGAATAAGAGGAGGATCTAGATATCCTAATTAGGTTTAAAGAAAGGCATACTAAAGGATGTTATGATGCAGTAATGATAAGGTACTTTCTAACGGATAGACTATATACACTAAACTAGTTGTATGGAAAGTGGTATAGGCAACGACACAACGATAAATGGGAAGATTTTTATATGTGGCTGGATGAAAAAGTTGTCTAAAACTAACCTATTATGGAGAAACGCATGAGTTATATTAAAGGAGCATTAATTATAATGTTAAGGAACCTAGAAGAGAGGTCCAGGGACTGGAGAAGTAAATAATAAGTCTTAGTACCTATAGTAGAGATACTAGTGGTTAGGTTAACTAGGTATAGGTTTAAACTTAAGGACAAAGATAAACCAAGAGTTAACCTAAAATATATAGTGTATTATACACTATCATAGATAGCTTGTATGGATGATATATATAACATGTATAGAGCACCTAAAGATAAGAACTGGAAGTACCTAGTAAGAATATATTAGGCACCAGAGGAAAAGTGGTTTAGGAATGCCAAGTATATGTATAGTTGGCACCTAGTAGAAGTATAAGGTTAAGGAGATTTAATACTTTAACCAGGAAGATTCCTTATGGAAGAATACCTAGATGGATGATAGTGGTGGAAGTGCCTAGAGAATACTTGTCTATGGCACATAGAGGAAAAGAAATGAATTAAGTATTAGCTAAAGGTAGACTAAGTATAAACTAGAGCAAGTAGCTAATAGTTGGGAAAAGGGGAGGTATATGGGATTAGAGGGAACTAGTGTTAGAACCTTAGACCCTTAAAGGAATTTAAGGACAATACTTGAATTTAAGAGCTAAGTGGCAAGATTAGCAGTTTGAAGCGTTAGTAGATAGTAGAGTAACTAGGAACCATATATTACCAAAGGCAGTAGAGAGAATGGGGTTACTATATAGACAGAAGAAACACCTGTATCCACTTATAACGATTTTAGGAGATTAGATAGCCTATAGAGGAGGTATTATTAATCTTAAAACAGGACCTATTTAGATAACTATTAAAGGGAGACCAGTTAGAATGTTTTTTAATATCCTACTGTTGGGATAGGACAAGGCGATACTAGGAATGCCTTGGTTATAGGAGTATAATCTAAAGATCGATTAGGTTATAGGTTAAGTTAATATTAAGGATATATAATGACGCAAAGTGCGATAGCAAACCAAGTTGGTATAGTACTAAGTTAGAGCGACATATGAGGAAACTGAGTGAGGCTTAAGTTATATACCAAAGAGATACTATAAGTATGGAAAAAAGTTATAGTCACCAGAAAGTGAGAAGCTGTTAGAGTATATAGCTTAGGACTATAAGATAGAATTGGAAGAGGAAATAAGTCTAAAGTTCTTTCTAATCTATAAGCTTACTGAAATAGAGTTAGTAGCGCTTAAGGAGTTTATTTAGGAGAACTTATGAAAGGGATATATTAGACCGTCACAGTTATTAGTAGGATATCCAGTACTGTTTATTTTAAAGAAAAATGGAAAACTTAGGATGTGTATAGACTATAGATAGTTGAACAGCATTACTAGGAAGGATAGGTATCCTTTACCCTTAATTAGCGAAATCCAAGACAGGATAAGCAATGTAAAGATCTTTATGAAGATAGATCTAAGATGGGCGTACTACTAGATTAGAATTAAGGAAGGTGATAAATGGAAGGCAGCTTTTAGGTCAAAGGAAGGACTATATAAGCCATTAGTTATGCAATTCAGGCTTATAAACGCACTAGCAATGTTTTAAAAGCAAATTAATAGTGTGTTAGGAGAACACCTAGATAAATTTGTTATGGTATACCTTAATGATATTATTATCTACTTAGAGAATAAGGAAGAGTACGGAGAATATGTTAAGTGGGTTTTAAAGAGATTATAAGAAGAACAAATGCTAGTAGCAATTAAGAAATGTAAGTTCTTTACCTGGAAGACTAATTTTGTTAGATTTATTATTAAACTAGGCTAACTTAGCATAGATCTAAAGAAGATTGAGGCTATAGTGAATTGGTAAGAACTAGAGAACGTTATATAGTTAAGATTGTTCCTAGGGTTTTGCAATTACTGTAGAAGGTTTATAGCGCAATAGTTACAGGATATTAAGCTATTTATACGGCTAATAAAAAAGGAAGAACTATAGGTATAGGGAAAGGAGTAATAGGAACTGTTTAAGAGAGTTAAAGAGTTGTTTACCTAGGAGCCAGTTCTTAAGATCTATTAACCAGGTTTAAAAACGGTTATAGAAATGGATGTATTAGACTTTGTACTAGGAGCGTGCTTCCTATAGAAATATTAAAATGGATGGCACCTAGTGGCATACTATAGTTAAAAGATGATACTACTAGAGTTAAACTATAACATCTATAATAAAGAGTTGTTAGGTATAGTTGCAGCACTTAAGGAATAGAGAGTATTCTTGCAAGGCATAGAGAAACCATTTATAGTTAAGACGGACTATAAGAACCTTACAGGATTCCTAATGACAAAGGAACTTAACTGGAGATAGGTTAAATGGGCGGAAATGCTTATAGAATACCATTTTGAAATTCAGTATACTAAGGGTACAGACAATGCAAGAGCGGACGCTCTAAGTAGAAAGGCTGAACTGCAAAGTGATGAAAAGCTATTGGGAGCTTTGTTACGAAAGGATTAAGATAGATTAATTAGGTATAATTATCTAAAGATTGTAGCAACTAAGGAAAGTCAGATCTATAAATTACCAGAGAGTAATTAGATACAAAAGATCTAAGAAGTATAGGAAGAGGATCTAGACTTAGAGCAATATAAAAACAGAGAAGTAATGTATGTGCCTAAGTCTATTACAGAAGAATTTGTTAAGGAATTCCATAAGGGAATAATATAAGGACATAATAGAGCTATAGGCTTAGTGTTAAGACTTTAAGAGGAGTATATTATTTAAGGAATCTAGAGACTAGTAAGATAAGTTATAAAGGAATGTCTAGATTGCTAAAGGAACAAACTGATGAGGTATAAGCCGTATAGTGGGCTATAACCTATTAAGACACTAGGAAGACTATGGGAGGTTATATTATAGGACTTTATTATTAAGTTACTAAAGTTAAGAGATCCTATTATAGGATAAGATCATGACGTGATTTTAGTGATAGTGGATAAGCTAATAAAGTGGGGATACTTTATAGTATGCACTAAAGAGATATTAGCAGAAGATGTCGCTAGAATCTATATAAAAAAAGTGTTCGCAAGATATAGAGCACCAGATAAGATTATATTGGATAGAGATCTAAGATTTATAGTAGCATTTTAGGAAGTGTTTCTGGCAGAACAAGGGGTTCGCGCAGCAATATCTATAGCGTATTATCTATAGATGGACGGATAAATGGAAAGACTAAACTAGACACTAAAGCAGTATCTAAGGCACTATGTCAATTACGCATAGAATAATTGGGTATTGCTATTACTAGTTATATAATTTGCATATAATGCAACACCGTAAGAAGGAATAGGGATATTACTATTTAAGGCAAATTACGGATATGAGCCAAGAATATCGTTATCGCCACATTAAGCAAAAAAGACGAGTAGTATAGCTAAATAAAGAATAGAGATATTAATGAATCTTTATATAGACCTTAAAGAAACAGCTAAGCTAGTATAAGAATAAATGAAAAGGTACTATAATGCTAGGAGATCTAAGGGACCAGATCTTAAGGAGGGGGATAAAGTGTGGCTACTATACAAAAACTTTAAGAGTTAATAACTAAGTAAGAAGTTGGACTATGTTAGACTAAGACCTTTTAAAGTTAAGCAAAGAATTTTATTAGTTATATATAAGTTAAACCTACTAGCCAAAATGAAAATCTACCCTGTATAGCATATCGCAATGCTAGAGCTAGCATACGGAAATATTAAGCCACTAGTCTATAAGGCAGATATGTATAGAGGACAGGAAGAAGACAAATGGCAAGTTTTAAAGATTATTAGTTACAAGAACGTGGATGATGAAATATGGTATAAAGTAAAGTAGATAGGCTATAGTGAGACTACCTGGGAACCATTAAGCAACCTAAGGAATGCTATGGGAAAGGTATAGGAGTATTAGAAGAAAGTAGGTTAGGCAACATTGATAAAGAAGGATTGCTAAAAAATAAGTTACCTAAGGGGGACCTAAGAGGAGCAATTGCTGAGCTACTTGGAGTTGTTTCCCTTGTAGGAGGAAAGCCAGTCCTTTTATTACCTAGCTTAGATAAACCCTGTTAAACAAGTTTCTACTCCTTAAAACGAACCTTCTCACGGATATATTTAAGGCGTTAAAGATAAGCATAAGCTAAACGTTGAGCTTTAAGGACGCGTGTGGACTCTTTTAAGGCATATTAAACCTCAAGCAGCGTGGAGGCCAGCTTACCGTTAAGCTTCATAGCGGCAAATTAAATATAAGACCCTATGACAAGTTACTTAGGGAACTTAAAGACTGTTAAGAGTTATAGGACGCGTATACTTAGCATCAGAAATAGAGCGAACGTCGCAGGACAATTAAATATTTGCTTTAGTGTACTTAGAGTAAGAAGAGGGTTGTTAAGATAAAGGACTTGCCAGCGTAATATAAACCAACCCCTCTTTCGCGCACCTTAAGTAAGGAATTACCATTACTTCGCCAAGCGACAGTATAGAGGAAACTATATAAAGGTGACGCTCAACCCAGGAAAGAGAAGAAGAAGCTTTAGGTATAATAAGTATAGATGTTAACTAGACTAATTAAATAGATATCACACCTCTAGTGGATGACTTGGAGATGTTAGGAATCTTTAAGGATAAAGATAAAGAGGAGGGAGATGGTGTTACGGACGCTTTAAGTATAATGTTATAACTACTTAGAGAGGAGTTAGTGGAAGCTAGTTGGTTAATATAGGTATGGTCTAGAATAGATCCAGTGGAACTATATAATGAGGAATAGTAACTAAGGTCACGTGGTGTTAAATATATTAACTGTGTTAAATAGAAGGGACGTTACGTTTAATATAGATAACACGTACCTTATGTACAAGAGAGGATTTCTTAGGAGTATGGTTGTGTATTTAAAGAACCTCAGTCCCTACCGTAGATAGTTCTCTCCTTGTAGTAAATCTTAGAATACAATTGGAGTTAATCTATTGGGCAACCACTCCACCAGTTGTTATTACGTTGTTGTTTTTGTTATACCTATATACCCAGCCTATTGACAGAACCTACCGTAGTTCCTGCTACAAGGTTCCGTTACACTGGGTATATCGCGGATATAGATATGTCTATACGTCCCTACTAGTACGGCCAAAGATATAGGCCATTTTAGCTTAGGTAGTAGGGAAGTAGTCTATATTAACTTTAAGCTTGTTTTGCAGTTAAATCTTCTAATTGTTAAATATAGGGTTAGTTCTGTCTGTAAGTAATAGGGGGTCCGTGACCTTTACGGACCGCAATAATACTAATATAGTACGTTGGGCTAGGGCCTTAAGGACTATAGCAAGTCTTTAGGTGTCTAATAACTCCTTACTAAGTGTAGGGGTGTCTTTGGTTTTAAGCAGCTCTTAAAGCCGTTCAATTTCGGCATTAGCTGCTGCGAGCTCTTTCTGGGGGGTTAAAACGGCGACTGTTTTACTATTGGAGGTATTTGCGGGTCCTACAGCGGCTTTGCCAGCTACTGTATTTTTTGGCATGGTGGTAGGGGTATTAGGTAATTTCCAGTGTTTATTTATTTCCTAGGGGTTCTAGTCCGTGCGTGTCCTATTCTTAGGTTTTATGTTCTGTTTATATTCTTTTAGTTCTTGGGGGTCTGTCCTGTCCTTGTGGTCCTGGTGATGTCCTTAGGGTCCTATTCTGTGTCCTTGTCCTGTTTGTGGCCTTGTAGATATTTTTTAAGTTCCTTCTCAGGAAAGAAGAGTGGTGACGAGCTTTGGATAATATTAGCAACTCGGTCAATTAAGGCACGAGCATGGCAAGAGGGTCGCGCAAGCCTGTACGATTGGATTGTCTATAAACAAGGATCCAAAGCTAGAGAAAGGAAAGGGGAAGAACGGAAGCACCGCTCGAAGCTATATACAATCATCTGGTTACGTGATGGCAAGTTGCGGCAAGTTGCGGTAATTTGCCAGTACTGTTTTCCACTAGCGCCGTAACAAATAACATCCTTTTTATTATTAATATTATTGTAGGATTATCTAGATCTGTTATTAATTAATGCCTAGGGGTATAATACTATAGTAGACACCCACTTCTATAATAATATTAGATACTTTTATAACCTTAAGCCATATAGGTCTATAGCAATAACTAGAGATACTAGGGTAGAAATCCATAGATACGGTAATATTAACTTAGTAATTAAGGTGGGCAAATAATGCCTAACTCGGTATCTAATATTAAGAAATATAGCATACACTCTATATTTTTATACCAATCTAATATCCGCAGCAAAGCTCCATAAGGTTGGAGTAATTATTAACCAATTTATAAACTATCTGCGCTATAAAGATAACAGAACCCTATTTACTAACCTTATAGAGTATAGAGGTCTTTACCTTATTAATACTATCGCTAGCTTACCTACTCCTAAAACACCAGAATATCTTATCTTATAGACTAAAATAAATCACCTTTAACAAATCTAGAATCTACTAGATAATCTTTAAAAAAGTAAAAACTAGATGGAAAACTTTAACAAAGAACTAGATATAGGACTACCGTATTTGGCAAATATTAACGTTACTCCTATGTTAAAAAGCATTTAGATCTTAATAGAAGAACTCTATTAGCTACCTACTACGGATCCAACTCTAGGACCATCTATACCTACATAGGCGTCTATAACTCCACCAACATCATCGATACCATCTGCGTCTTTAGCACCTCAGTAATTACCATCTACTACTTAGTCATCTTCTAAAGTCACCAAACTACCGTTTATAGATCCTACACCTTATTCCAAACCTCAGACAATAGCAGGCTCATCATTAGGGGGTAAGAGACGTTCTAGCCATAAAAAGCGGCCTACGGCAAAGAAGAAAGATATGCTAAATCAGGATCTACAACAACAAGCCTTTACAGTTTAAAATAACGGTGATAATAATCTTATTAATCCAAATACAACACCATCAGCTCACACTTTTTATGCTGCTGTAATAAAAACATACAGATATTAAGACAACTTTTAACCACAACCAAAGTTATAGAGGGAGATACTCAGCCATATCAAGGCTTACCACCAGCTCGTCCATCCCAACTACCTAATCCGGTAATCCAGCTCTAACGCTCTGCGTCAGATCTAAAGGGGTGTGTTGGCCGTGGAGGTAGCTTTATAGCTAGGGTAATATCGACCTGTGACAACGGCTGTTAGATATTAGTATCAGCCTAATTTTGGTCTGTTACACCACCCTCTAGGGACCCCTGTAAGGGGTCAATTCTCTTATGTATATTAGGGCTCTTAGAGCCACCTTGAATAAAACGGATCACTCATACAATTCTGTGTCTCTACCTATCAGCTAGCTTATGTCATTTGTCTTGATACCTGCCTGGCTGAAAGATGCTACAGTCGGAAGCTTTGTTCGATTCAAGCTCCATCTATGCAGAGTACTTGATTAAGACTAGAAGGCAGGCTGAAGGGCAGATGGAACTGGTTTTGCGCTCAACCACAGAGTTGTATGAGTTGCTATTCAAGAATGTTTTGGAATTTTGACGGAAGTGAGATATTTTGCGCTTCCTCTGAGTATTTAGAGGGTCACTTGGGAGCCTTGGAACTAAGTAATCTAGTAGCGCAGAACGCTCCAACAAAAAACCTTGACGCATGCTGACTTATCACATCTTTTTGTCCTTCCTCAATGGTCCTCATAGAGGACTTTGGCGTAATCAGGGATTTCTCAGCAGTCATGCAAGATCCGGCGCCAAAAACCTAAGCTAGCTTCGGTATTCGATCGTTCAAACACAACACTCGCAGATGCACTTCATTCATATCTGGCTTTCTCAACCGTCGTGCGAACTCGCTCAATTTTCAAAAATGAACTTTCCATAGGCCATAATAGACATCCAGAAGCTAACTAAAAATAACTCTTTGCGCTTCATAGATCAACAGACTTTCCTGTGTTAGCCTCACATATTTTTTAGTAGTTGCAACAGCCGGCGTGGGTAACTCCATCATGGTCGTGATAGCGTCTGGGGTCACTAGCAGGGTTTGGCATCGGAGCTTGTTCATTGAATGAAGCCTTCGCCAAATCGAAAAAGAACTCCGGGCATTGCTTGCCATAGTTTTCCCAGGATGCATGTTGTATGTTCTCTCGTAAGCGAGGATATTCGTCCACAGCCCAACGCCGGAGGCCTGAGCCAGTGAATGTGTTGGCGTAGATGAGCGCAATATCGGATATGTCTAGCACGTTTGCTTCTTCGCTGTAGATAACCACGAGTAAATCGATCAAGGAATTTTTCAGTGCTGTTGCTCGGAGACGATCGGCGAGCGTGTAGATGGAAATGATGTACTCTATCATGTTATTGACTGAGTCCGGAATTTCGATGGTGCGGGTATAGAGCCATTTGACGAAGATTGAGAAGATAGCTGGGTCTTCCTCAGGAAATTCGACCCGATGCTGGACCCATGATGTCACGGGACGGCTGCAAACAAGCTTGAAGAAGAAAGAGTAGTTGCAAATAAGGTGCTTGGGGACATAGAACATTGCGGGATCGTGTAAAACGGGGCCAACGGTGACCGCGACAATATCATTGTCGATTCCTTGCTTATTGTTCTCCGCTGGATCATCTTGACTAACTAAAATATTCTTCAGGCCACCCTCACTTTCGGATTTGCAGCTCTCTTTGTAATAAGATTTCATCTGAACGCTCATATGCGGCGTGGGTGTAATCCCACAATACTCGAGTTAGTCGTCTCAAAGTGTTGGCTTGGAACCAATTCTTACGCACAGCCACTGAAGTGGAGTATTGGTCTTAACCTCTCGTGGTACTAAACCTGACAGATTAAGAATGTCCGTGGTTTTTCTGAGGCTTAGGTTGTCTTTATGGCTATGAGGGGCTGGACGTTTGCGTTGTGAGCAGGAAAGAGTAAGCAGCACTTATGGGCTTTTGACGGTTGGGGGGGTTTTGACGGTTTTGAACATCAAAACTGCCTCAAAATGCTTAATTGCAGGCATTTTCTTAACAAAAGGCATCACGCAGCATTATCCACGATATTAATAAAATGAGGCTTTAGTTTTATATAATTAAGGCTCTATTGCGACATTTAATAGTGTTTGTATTAGAAGCTCTACTCAATTGACTGCACGACGTTGCCTATATCTATGCCAACGTCCTTATCTAACACCTTACTGTCGCTCGAATTGCTTTGCTCGTCGTTATCTACCTCTACCTACGTATTAACCTCTTTATCTGCCTTTTTTGCTGCTGCTATTAAAGCCTTTAAGTGAGCCGTTGCTGCCTTAAATATAACAGTAGATACCTCTACCGTTAATTGCGCAGTGGTCGCGAGCGCTTTAGCTGACGCAGCTTAATCCTCTGCCTTCCTAAATTCCTCTTATGCCTTAGCTGTCTTCTTCTTTGTTGCTATTTTAGATGCAGTCTCCAAAGCTTTCTGTGCCTTCTTTAACGCTAGCAGCGCTGCTTAAAACTGCCGCTAGTGTTGCTCTGCCTTCCTCTTGGCCTCTGATGCGGCAGCCCGAGCCTCCTTCCGTGCCTTAACCTATTCCTTATAGAGTATCGCTGCCTCCTCCCGCTTAATTTTGGATTGCTTTCTTTGTTCCCTAGCATTTCTTTTAGCTTTCTCTACAGCCTCTCTAGCAGCGACAATCGCCTTTATAGCGTTAGTAGTAAGCACCGCTGCCGTTAATAGTACTGTCTTTTTATCCTTCTTCCTTTTCTTCCTCTCTATAGCGCTATAGCAAAGGTTTTTGTTTTCCTGCTTAAGCAACGCCTCTTAATCTTTATATAATTGTAGCCGCTTAACGAGCTTTTAAACACAGCTTTTAACTGCCTCCGGTAATGTTTTGGGGTTAGTAATCATCCTTAAATATTAGGCGCGGTTATTGGCGCTTATTGGAGTTTGTGGATATAAGGGAGAGGATAGTAGTAATACTAATTTATCTGTAGGTGTAAGGCTTTAAACAAGATCACTTTTTCTATAGCGGCTAAGAGCACGTTCTAGATTGTATGGGTAGAGGCCTGCAGCTTTAAAGGCGCTGTTAATATAATTAGCAGTATAGATCTCTAACCAAATTTTGCCAATAATCCTAAGAAACCACTCCCTATTGAGGCCCGTAATACCCAAAGTAATATACTTATCTACTTTCTGCGAGTAGGCCCGCTTAAGTAGTGAGAATATTACTAAATTAAGAGGTTGCAGCAGGTAAGTCGTATACAGAGGAAGGCAGATTGGTATAATCCTATAGTCCTTACAGAACTAAACAAATTTAAGGTTAATATGGCTTATATAACCGTCCATTATAAGTAGGCGGTAGCCGTTTAAATTAAGATTATTATTATCCTCTTCGTTTAAGGCCTACCACTATTTAGTTTGTTAAGTATATCGCTTAAAGTGTTCTAGCTAACTAAGGCCTTATTCCTATAAACTCTAGCCATTCTTAGTTATTCTAATAGTATAGCCAGGTACAGCTTCCTTAGCTATTTGCTATAGCCAATCTGTATATTGCTTGCCCTTAAAAATAATATAAGGTGGAATCGTTTTACCGCCTATTCCTATGCAGTTAACTTGACTTACCCACTTGCGCGAGCCGTCTACCGTTTTAAAAGCTTATTTTCTACCTCTAAGAACTACTACTTTCGCACTTAGAGCAAGTCCCATAGCATAGCCAGTCTCATCTATATTATATCAATCCTTAGGCAGAATTCTATGGTTTTGAATTACGGTATTATAGTCGTTAAAGAAGGCCTTAATTGCGGCAATATTGTTACTAGCAATTATACGTTCTTAATTAAGTAATTAAGCGTAGCAAACGCAAAGCTCATTCTGGCGAGTAAAAAAGGCAGTTATCCATACTTTGCCTAGCGGTGGTAGTAGTTAATAGGGAGGAAGCTTTCTTGCTTGTTCTTTAAGAATTTTAGTTACAATAACTCAAATCGTTCGAATTCGAGCAGGAAAGCCAGCATTTGCAAGGTATATACACTGTCGCACAATTACAGATTCTGTAGAGGGTAGTAGTCACTGCTGGTAAGTATGCGCGACTTTGTGAGATTTATGTTTGCCGTTAAGTCGCCTGCGCAATGTATTTAGGTCAACGCCGTAAGACTTTGCAGCATCTTCCCGGCTTTTATAGAGGCCATTCTTGAAGCCAGCGATTGCCAGCTTAATCCTCTGGTCTGCATCAGGTTCGCGAGTCCAGCGGGGCATAGTAGCGTTAATAGTAAATTTCTTAAATATAGATCAAGCATTGAGGAATTAAATGTTTTAATTTTTAAAGCGGCAGTATAAGTCGCTAAGCCTAAACAGGCAAGTGGTAGGAAAAAACCGTCAAAACCCCCCCAACCGTCAAAACCCCATAAGCTACGTTAGTGCGAAGTGGGAATATATTTGAGGAGGCTGAGAAAAGGGTTGTTTACCCAAATTGGTCAGCAGGTGAACGCTCCGCTTACAAGCTCATCATCTCCCCACATCGAAAGCCTTCGTTATTTGGAAAACCCACCCTCAAAAAGGGTCCGTCGCGTAGAGACACCAACACAAGAAAATTGAATGAAAGAGAGATAGCAGCATGCCGCTACCAAAGAAAGCAATTTAAAAATAAGTTCTAATAAGCCCTAATCTGTAGGATCTTTTCCGGGAACCAGTCGTCAAAACTGGTTGTTTACCATCTTGTCTCACGATGGTCGTCTCCTAGCTCACGATAGGGCGTCGCGACGTAGTTGTATGGTCTCCAGCGGTGGTCTCGATGGAAACTAGAACGTTCATATTATTTCCTTCAGGCAACCCACTATAATAGTCTATCCACTGGGCGATTTAGTCGTGGCCAACTCCGTGAGGTTAGGATTAAAACATCGCGTTACAGGGGCTTAGCGCGCTTTACCAAACTGGGTTAAGAATCAACAGAACTCCATCAAAACATACAGCTGCATTGTATTTCTTCTCCGCAACCAAAGAACAGCCTTCTCTCAGGACCACCGCCCCAGAATAATTTAAGAGCTCATTCTTGTAGTCTTAAAGCTTCTGAAATCTAATTCTTCCAAACATGGCCGCCATTGACGGCGCGTCTTCCATCTCCGTCACTGTACGAGTCCGACCGTTCACCATTAGAGAAGCAGCACAATTAGCAAAATGCGACGACCATACACTATTTCTCGGAGACGGCTCACTCGCGGCTGCACCTACACCAAAATTACATCAAAAAGGAATACGGCCTGTCATTAAAGTTGTTGACGAGAAGTGCTTGTAGGGATTCAATCGACCCCCTTCGGACGATTAAGAGCTAACAATTGATATAGGATATTCGATCCACCCGAAGACAACCCGGTACAACGCTTCTCAAGATCGGTAGTGCCACAAGGGAAAAGGGTCAAAGATCAAACCTTCGCCTTCGACCGTGTCTTCGACGAAAACACAACACAGGGAGATGTTTATGAAGCCACCACAAGGTCTCTTCTGGATAGCGTATTAGAGGGTTACAATGCGACAGTCTTCGCATATGGAGCTACAGGTTGCGGCAAGACACATACAATCACGTACGCCGAGGAAGCTCTTCGGGAATGGGTCACGGCTAACGATGAAATAGCGGAACCGCGCAACAACCTGGCATCATCTTCCTCACAATGCAAGAGTTATTCGAGCGGATAGGCGAAATGCAGGAAGAAAAGGTCACTGAAATCACACTTTCTTACCTTGAAATATATAACGAAACTATTCGAGATCTACTTGTGCCAGGTGGAAGCAAGCAAGGACTGATGCTCCGCGAGGATGCGAACCAAGCTGTCTCAGTCGCCGGTCTTTCCAGCCACCGCCCTCAAAATGTAAGCGCATTCTCTCAAGTTGAGATATGTGGGTTAACACCTTTGCTAGGTACAAGAGGTCATGGACATAATAGTCCGAGGTAACGAGTATCGAACAATGTCGCCAACCGAAGCAAATGCTACCTCTTCTCGATCTCACGCCGTTCTACAGATCAACGTGTCCTCCAAGGACCGCAATGCAGCTGTTAATGAACCACACACAATGGCAACACTAAGTATAATAGATCTCGCAGGAAGTGAGCGTGCTAGCGCAACGAAGAACCGCGGAGAGAGGTTGCTTGAAGGCGCTAACATCAACAAATCTCTTCTCGCACTTGGAAGTTGTATCAATGCGTTGTGCGACCCACGCAAGCGTAACCACGTCCCGTACCGGAATTCAAAACTCACCCGGTTACTTAAGTTTTCCCTTGGCGGTAATTGTCGCACAGTCATGATTGTATGCGTTAGTCCATCAAGTGTTCACTTCGATGAGACACAAAATACGCTTCGTTATGCGAATCGGGCCAAGAATATCCAGACGAAGGCTACCAAGAACGTGTTTAACGTCAACCGTCACGTCAAGGACTACCTCAAGAAGATTGATGAGCAACGCGCTCTAATCGATGAGCTGATGAGGCAGCAAAAAGACAGCGAAGGGAGCTCTTACGCCAAATTCAAGAGGCAGAACGAAAAGAGAGAAGGCATTGCCCGAGAAGGCATCATCCGCATACGAGCTGCATACGAACATTCATCAGCAGAGCGACAAGAGAGGACAAACATGATGAAGAAATTAAGGCAGATTGAGAGGCGTATTTCTATGATTTCGGCTTGGATTGCGGGTTTCGATACTGTGTGCGAGACACGCGAAGACGAGGACCCGCCACGAGGCTTATTGGCTATGCGAAAGACTGCACTAGGGATCCAGACGGAGCTTGAAGGTAGCCGACAACATTACCATCAGCGGATGTCGAAGAACAACTGGGAACGAGCCATCGAAACAGCGCTACAGACTGGGCTTCGGCAACTTCAAGAAGTTGATGGCGCCACTGATGGCAGTGATGTTGCCAGTTTGACGAGAGAGGCTGAGCTCCTGAAATCGATTGCGGATCGGGAAGCCTATACAAGTGTTCTTGAACAAGAGAAGGGTGGCGATGCGGCTATCGTCCAGGTACTCCTACAAGCACACTTCGAGACCGTGGCGATTCTCAGCCAGATCATGACAATGGATGAAGGAGAGGCGGTTCAAGCGGCGAGGAAATTACTTGCCAGGATTGTGACATCCTGCTCTGATGCTACATCGCAAGTGATCAAGCCTGATGGCGGCCTTCCTGTTATAGAAGTATTCGCACCAACTCGCCACGGTACCCCCAAGAGGAGGAAGCCAGTGAACATCATGGGTCCATCACCAATGCGTCCTGTGGCTATGCCAACTCTGGTGGACGCGCCCCATCTAACTTCTTCGCCCGTAAAAGCATCTCCAAGGAGGCGGAAGTTGGGCACCGCAAAGAAAGGGATCCAGTTCACGCCCAAGAAAAGTTCGCCAATCAAAGGTCTTAAGCGTGGCGTACGATGGAGAGATGACACCGAGGACGGCACTCTTGCTGAATTTCAAGCAACTCCACAGCCAATCGAGTCCACTCCCACAAGTTCCTCCATGGAGTTGCCGCCACCTGTGATGCCCAGCCTCGTCTCAGTACCCGATCCGAACAACTCCTCACCCATCCCAACACCTCCAGAAGCCTCCCTTGACATCAAACCCCGCTCCAGCAGATTCCAAACCGGCTTCTTATCCAAGAAATCGGACGGTTCTCCCGTTGCTCCAACCCTTGCTAACTTCTCTTCCGACTCTGAAAACTCCCCTCTACGAGAAATGGCTACCAATGCAGCCCCGCATCGATCTGCTCTGCACATCATTGAAAATATCCCAAGTTCATCGGATGTCACACCATCAGAGAGCTGCGGCAACTCATCATCCTCAGATGAAGAGAAATGGAGTGTTAACCAGTCCGACGCCCGAAAGATTCGCTCAGCCATCAAACGCACATCATCAGTCAGCCAGGGCTTATTTACAGGCGTGAGCCGTACTCATCGGCGCCGAAGCCCTACGGCTACATCATGCAGCCCGCCGAGCGAGAACGCTCTCTTCACTGCTAGCCATGCACGGAGGATGGTCAAGAGCGAGCGAGATGGCGAGTGGAAGACCAGTGTATTGAGCCCACGCACCGCGCCAATCCTAAAAGGCGCAGCGAGGCGGACGACTGTTGGGACTGGTGAGGACCGAGTGAGGGAGAGCTCAGGGCTGAGGAGCGGGCCTGTGAGGTTGAGCAGTGTTAACCCTCCTACTAGCTCGCGCGGGAGCTTGATGGGCGGTTCGAAGGGTGTATGGCGCTGATTTTAACCCTGCTCCGAGCCGTGTCTCCGGGCTATTGGATAGCGTGTTTGGTTTAGTTCATATTCACCAATTATTTTGTTGGTGTTGGACTTGACCTTGGTGTCTTTTTGGCAAGTGTTGGTGGCGTACACCGGTTGCATAATGCATCATTCCTTCCGTAGGCCCTAGGGATGCGGAGTATTGGTTTTCGGAGTCAGGTTGGAATGTCGTGTCCTTTTTTCTCTCCTTGTGAGTTTTGGTAGGAAATGGGCAAAACGCGGAGACTTTTTGACGAGGTACTATGCGCCCAGTAACAATGGGGGGATTGGTGCCTGCGAAGTCGCGACGCATTAGGGAGCGAGCATTTTTGCGAGCTTATGTAATTCCGCACTTTATAACGTATTCCACAAGCGAGTTATCGGCTTTTTGCATACACGACGCGATAGATATTATTTCTTAAATAACTTATAATGCAATGCCTTTACCAACTTCAGAAAGAAAGGGTGGATACTTATTGGCCCTAAACGCGTTTCGCAAGTCAATTTTGAACTATCGGTGCTGCCGCAGCAGCAGAGTTAAATAGTATACGAGAGGGCTCCGCCAAGGTATAGTTTATATAATTTATTACAATATAACGCTCATACATGCCCTAAACGCTAATAAATAAGCCCATATAGAAAATATTTATTTATTATTGTGTTGTGGTTAACGTATGTGATGGGGTTATGAAGGTGACCCGAGTTAACTTTTCTCCTTACTCCCCTTGCACAGAACTCTATATTACCAAAGCCATACCTCGCTGGCCTTGTGCTCTCTATAAGCAGCTTTAACAGCCTAGCGAACAGTAAGTCTCTATAAAAGCGCCGAACCTTGTGCGAAAGCCCATAACGTTACGGAGGTCCCTAACAGTTTTATACTGACGTACGCGCAAGCACGGGTGCGTATTTTACAGCCTATGTCCTACCTTATTCGGTTTAGATGCTTCCTCACTAAGTTAGAACATCACGTGCGTTTGACTTGTTTGCGCCTACATCGCGAAAATCCCTTCCCTCCTCATCGGTGCGTCTCTGTACGAGGCTATTGCCATACTCTTTACCATATCGTCGTCCTCTCTTCCATCGACTCTCCTGTGACTCATACTCGGCTTGCCTACTCCCTACCGTACACCTAGGCAATATGCCTTATAAAAAGTCGATAACTCGCTTGTGTCGATAACTCGCTTGTGGAATACGTTAAACACCCCTCCCCCGTCCTCATGTAAACAACACTTCACTCACAACAACAACCTCACATGTGAGCTATACGCCACATAATCCTATTACGCAATCATCATACTTGTACACCCTCTCCAACTATGTCTAGCTCAACCTCTCAAGTTGGCTTATCCCCTCAAGCTACGTCTGGCTCATCCTCTCGAGCTATGCCTGGCTCATCCTCTCAAGCTACCCTTGGCTTATCGCCTGACTTCAAACGTTTGCGTCAATACTAGGAGCAAGTCGAACAAGTTCAATGTGGCTATTTAGAGGAGATTAATGGTGACGCCATCCTTGCTGCTATCGGGCGGCCCGGGAGCAGATTTGATGGCATAGTCGGAAGATTAGATGTCATGGATACAAGGCAGCAAGCGGCGTATGTTTCGTATACACCCTTAAATGACATGCGAATACAATGTTAACAGTTTAATTTAACTGTACAGAGAACACAATAGTATTGTCCGCTTCCAAAACTCTGTGTATTAACCTCCCGAGCCGTTAAAATCGGACTCTGCACCTGTACATGGTAACGGCTACGAACCTGCGGTCTTCGAAGTTCAGACTCAGCAGAGCCAACGCAGAGACGTACAGCGTGCGGGTAGGACCTGGTGGTTGTTGAGCGTCGTGGGCGGTAGTGAAAAGTTTTCACATGGGATGGTGAGATCTCGAAAACCACTACTGTTGGTACCCCTTCACAGTAGATAACCACTATGTACTCCTATCCAATCCTGTGTAATCCTCACGGATACGACACGGAATCCAACAACGTCCCCCGACCCCTAATTGAAAGCATCGACGACCTCTCACATTGACGAACGAGCGAACGAACAAACAAACAAACATACCCCCTCCCAACCCCCAGGGCAATCGCTCGGGGAGCATGCGGTCACTCGCCGTTTGCGTTATACTGCCTGACAGCCTGGATAGCGACCACACGGTTTTTACGGTCTCTCTACAGGCTGGTGACCCCTAGAGAGGGCCTGGTAACTGGGGCCCAGGCACAAAAGATACCCAGCACACAATATCCCGCTCGCCCTTCGGTATTACGGTTATGGATGAATCCCCCTACGCCTTCGATAGGCCTTTAGGTGGGGTAGGGCGTTATGGCAATGGTCTACAAGAGATAGCACACAGGGGACGGTTAAGATATAGGAAACTACTAGTACATGGCTGAGTCAACCAACAGCAGGCCTAGCTAGGACGTAGTGAACCCTAGCTGTGGAAGCTGGAAGGATGCAGTGGTTACCAAGGAGATCCAACATCCAACGGAGGTCAAGGACGTAGCTCGAGCAACTGCATAGGGCCGCAGCTACGTGCGGAAATGGTCAACGGAGTTTTACCCTACTGAGGTGGCTCATAGGGCCTTTCTCCCCCCAACACCAGGGGGTTTTTCCTGTACAATATCAATTTTCCCCTAGCTACGGAGTAGTCTGCGTGGGCCCGCGCTAGGGATCCGAATCAGACGTTAAGCAATGAAGGAATATTATTATTAACCTCTCGATCACCTCTCTTGAGAATGCTTAATCCCGAAACCAACGTTCCCATCGCGGGATTTCCCAACAATTCTAGAGAAATTAGGCCTCGTTTACTAACTTTTTTTCACCTGTTCGCACTCACCTTTTCGACGCCGCCAGGTGGATCAATTAAGATCCAACAGGTGGATTGTAAGCGCCACTAGCAAGCGCTCGTGCAGGGGTGTAGATCGAACAGATAAGAGCGGTTCGTTCACCAGAGGTAGTCGCCAAGGTTGCAGGTGGGCGAAATAGCGGTAGCGCAGGGGTTAGGTTGATGAGAATCACGTGATGCGTACAATCCTTCAAAAAAAACATCACAATCGAGGTCGGATTGATCGAACAGGCCGCCCAGGTGAACATATAGGACCCCCCCTTTTCTACAGAGGGTGCAGGTGGAATTACACCTGTTCGATATACACCTGTTCGATAGCCCAAGTGGGCAAAACCGTGCAACTATCCCATGCGCCGTCGAGAAAGGCGTACGCATAGGCGAACCAACTAGAGTCACTAGATTGAATCGAGTCTTGGCGAAATGATGTCGTGAATTTGATTAACAAATTAAGGCTCTAAATCATTATAATAAAGCTAAAACATGATATATAATTGACTCTATCGTATGCTAATTAGGCTAGCAAGGTCCTTCTTTATAGAGGGGCATATTGCATAGAGCACAGCCGAATTAAGTCTTCGGAGGAGCGCATTAATGTTTTGGTGTTCGCGCACGGGCCTCTTTTGGCGTACGCCTCAGCGGCGCATGGGATACTGCTTTTGGCTATGTAATCGCGACAAGCGCGAGGACGTCGAACAGGCCAGGTGGAACGTTAATTTCAGCTGCTAAGACGACCCAACAGGTGGAAATCGAACAGGTGAGGTAAACAAGCAGCTCCTACCTGTTGGATATTTGATCGACCTGTTCGTTCCAGGCGGGTTTTTTGGGCGACGAACAGGTGGGCGCGAACTGGTGAAAAAAAAGGTAGTAAACGAGCCCTTAGGCGGATGGACTCTGCTACGCTGAATGCACTTCTAGAGGAACTCGGTATAGGAACTGATAGAGCAATGCTGGCGAGGCGGGAGCGGTTACGAATTAGGATTGGATTGTGTCACACAGGAATATAGGTGTATGGTGGTATGAGGACTCCATAAGGTGGAGTATATATAACAAGCGAAGCTATCACGTGATTACAGGAAGCTCCGGTGGATGTCCACGTACCCCCCCCAGACACAGGAGCTTTCCAAGCCCTATTAAAACGAGCGCTAGTGGGTATATCGTTCTTCTAAGTAAAGGCTATGGTGTAATATATAAATGGTAGGGAATAAGGAAATTAAATTGGTGGTGTAGGAAGCTCGAATCTAAACGCTTAATTATGTGCTCGTGTTGTTGAAGAGTAGAAAAGGATTAAGATTGTTAAATTGATTGATAGATCTGGTGCTTTAATTTAAAGCTGATGCGTTGTTGCTGCCATAGTCGTTTGCCTATGGGCAGTGTTGTATAGAAACACCTAAAACCGAAACTGATATATGTTTAAGTTTATTAAAACAAAACAGCCCGTTTCATGTCAGACTTTTAATACGTTTCAGGTCTATATACAGAATAAAGGGTAGCTAGGGGTGGCCGGTTTCTGGGGCAATAGGTTTCTGGGGCAATAGGTTTCCAGCGCAACAGCTTTAAACCGTAACAATTACCTTATCGCTATCGCCTTCCCCTTCTAATACCTTTAAAGCCTTATCTATAAAGCGGCTATTCGTAAACACGCCACTTAATGGTGCCCTGCCTGTTGTCTTTGTAATATAGACCCAGCTCTTTAATAACTCCACTATCTCTAATATCTTTGCTCCAAGCCTTACTCTCTCTGGTGCAATTATATGTTTAGCGCCTAAGAACACTTGTTCTGGGCCAGCCGACATTAGGGGGATACTAAAGATAGTGACAGCCATTTAGGTAAGGTTAAGGTAGATTAGTTACTGTATAGGCTCTAGCCACTAGTTAAAAGGTAATTGCCTACTAATAGGGATTTGTGTGCCCTATAGATATTAGCTAAAGTAATAAGCGCTTATTAGAGATATACCTTAATAAAGTTATCGAATTCATTGCTTACTGCCGTTAAAATAGTTATCTTAGCAAGAAATCGTGTAGCTAGGTCTTTAATTGAGTTAAGATCTACTAATTGTACACTCTCTGGCTTAAAATAGTCCCTCTATAGGTTTTGAACCTTAGTAATAATTGGCTTAATTTACTTCTACTACTCCCTTGTTAACTATACCTTCTTAAGGTAGGCTTTATGTAGTTAAGGATAAAGAAGAGCTGCTACTGCGTAAACAGGTGTATTATTAGTGAGCTTATAGTACTTGTTAAATTTATACTAGGCTGCTATTAACCTTGTAGTTATTTAAGCGTTACCCTTAAATTTCTCTTGCATTTGGGTGAAGTGGCGGATAAGAAATTCTATGTTATTAAAGGTGGTATAAAGCGTAGCGGTATGCCCTTCTATATTCTTTATATAGGTCTTAAGAAGTTAGAGAATTTCTCTAATATCTTTAAGCTCTTGCTAATTGTCTCTTGTTAAAGCGTTGTTATTAAGCTCCTACTAGTGATCTTCTGTCTAGGATATAAATTCCTTACGCTTTTATAAAGTAACAGTAACCTTGTCTAGCCAGGAGTTCTACCACGTGTTATTATCTATAGGAATTGCTTGGCCAACTACTATAAGAAAAGCTTGAAATTGACTAGAAGAAGAGCAAGAAAAGGTGTTATAGTTATAGAGTTTACTAAGGCTACCATGCTTACAAAACTCTTTAGTAATATCTTCTTTACTTCGTGATTCTTAACGTTGAAGCTTATCTTAGAGGTTAGTAATGTCCTAAATAGCCATATTAATTGCCTTATCCTTATCCTTCTATCCCTCTCCTTGCTTTGCCGTAGATCCAAAAAGGAAGGCTTAGGTAATACAATTAAGATTATGGCCAAAGTAATGTACTTAATAAAGAACTGGGTTAAAGTCCTTAATCTCCTCTACAATATGGCGTAGTATAAGGTTGTTTAAGCTATAATTATCTAATATAAAGAAGCCGAGTTAATCTTATAGACTAACCTCTCTTATAACCTAAAGAAAGACCTCTACCTGCTCCTTACTACCGTAAGTTCCCTTAAATTCTTTAAGTGATAACAAGGCAGTTTCTATATAGCGAGTCTCTGCATCTACCTAATATACTACAATTGCTTGGAACCCTATCTTTGCTAGCGATGCCTATATATTAATTAAAAAGTGTACTAAGGAGAGGGAGTTTTTAAGCTTTTTAATAAGCTCTTTGTGGTGGAGGATATAGGTTAATTTAATAAGCTTTGGGACGTCTTATCGCGCAAATTTAAGAGTCTCTTTAGCTATATAATTGACTAATAGAATAACAGCCCAAAATTCAGGCCAATCAAGTAGTAAGCAAGGTAGGTTTTGTATGGTAATAAGCCGTACACAGGCTTCTTTAAATTCGGGTACTTTAATAGCTGCTTAGAGGGTATTTTCTTTAATTAGGTTCTACTTCTCTTATAAAGTCCTTTACTCGCTAAGGATGTCCGCAATTATGTTAATAAAAGCCATCTTTATTAGACCTGGAGGTGTAGAACTAACGCGTGTATTATAGGTTTTAAGAAGGTATATACGGAATCTTTTAGCATTTAGAGAGCCCTTATAGCTAGCGCAATACTTATAATAGTATATCTGCTGGTAATGCTTATTCCTTACCTCCTCAGAACCCTTTGCTTTATAAGTATAAGACCATAGCTCTTTGTTTGCCTTTAGCTTCTTTTAGCGGAGGATTTTGTCGCTATTAGTGGTGCTAGCTTAGGATGCTAGGTAGGAGTTATTGTCTTTATTTTATATATACTCCATAAAGTCTAAAACCGTAGAGGTATTATCTTAAGAAGCTATGGTAGAGGTAAAAGGGTACTAAGATAGAAGGTTTAGAGGGGAAAAACTTTTTATTAGCTGTTACGGGACTACCCCATAACACCTCGCATATACCTACCTATTTCTACCATTTTAACCTCTACTATATTCTACTTACCCTATTGGCAGAACTTAGCAGAACCTAGCAGAATATGGCAGAACATGGCAGAATATAGTAGGACACACGCTTTGGCACCATTACATGTCCCGTATATAATACGGCACTTGTTAACCCAGCAACTATATATATAAACACACAGTTGGGCTCGCGCGGAATTACGTGGAAACTAACTAATTAGGATTTTCCATCCCCAGGATGGAAAATTGCTATTGGCTCGCTTACTACTAGCGCCTTAGCGGCCCTCGCTATATATTATTACCACTCGTATTTACTCTGTAATATTAGCTAAACTTATGAAACGGTCTTGAAACATCTTAAACTAAACCTTGTTTAGTTTAATATGAACCCGCACAGCTGAAACGTTTCAAACGTATTGAAACTAATACGTTTCTATACATCCCTGCCTATGGGTTCTCTTGTAGACCAAGTTGGATCGATAGTGACGTCTTTTGATATGTTAGGCTTTGGATATAGCCGTTGATTGTATCGCGCGTAGTGCTTCTGGTGAGGCTCTGGATAAAGCCGTTGTATTTGGTTGAGTCTCTTGTTGCTGCCGGGTATATCTATAGCCCTTTCTTAAGTGCTTATGAAGCTTGTTTCCTGATTTGAGTTGCCTCTTGTATCTTTGATAGGTTGTATTCTTTATATGGGCTGCCGGCTGCGCTGTATTTAATGACTCTGGTGACGTTATAGTCGTTGTATTATATGCCGATGTAGGCGTATCTGGTGAGGAGATATTTAAAGTAGTACCCCCCTTTGGGTCCTCTGGTGTCGTAGTCTTAATGCTTAAAGTCCTTCTATGCAGTACCTTAATCCTGGCTATAAGCTCCTGAGTACTTAATATTCTTCCCCTAGGTAGCTTCTCTCTGACATCTTGCGTTAGGCATATATTTATAAAGATAACTTCTTAATCTGGTGACGTTATAGTTATTGTATCTGGTTGTGGCGCTATAGTTGATAATATTGCAGTCGCCGTATTTGGTAAGGAAATATTTAAAACAGCACACCCCTTAGCGGGTCCTCTAACTGGTGATGTTGTAGCTCTTGACATTGCAGTTGTTGCATCCAATAACGCTATAGTTGTTGATATTGTAGCCGTTATATTTAGTAAGGAAATATTTAAAGCAGCACTCCCCTTAGCGGGTCCTCTAGGTGCATCTGCCGTAACTAATCCGACGTCTTGTATAATTTACTAATGCAGGCAAGCTCCTAAATACTCTAGGTAGCCTTACTAACGCCTAGCGATTTAGTCCAGCTCTTGTAATAGTATTCCCCCACTGGTCTTTGACCCCCGGGTACTTATTTTAGCAGATTTTGGTGAAGGAAAGCGTCAAGTTTTAGAGAGTAGAGAAACGACATGACTTCTAAGGATTGTTGGTGGCTCCGAAAAGCGTTGGGTTTCACGGACAGAGTAGCAGAAAATGGAGAGTAGATTTTCGAGTTAGGCAGAGGGAGCAGCTAGGGGCATATATATGGGGGAATGGGTATGGGAGAGGAGAAGCGACAGTTGAGGCTTTGAGAAGTGTTGGTGTATAGTGAGCATACTTAAGACGAGAGGGATAGCAGAGATAGTGCACGAATTAGATATCTTAATAAAAGCGGCGTAAATATTCTTCTACAGCCAGGCTCACAGCCTCGCTTTCTCCACTTTCTCCAGGAAATCCCCAAACACGATCCTGCGATCCCACTCCACATCTACCCTCCAATCCTTCTTCTCCCCACTCAACCCCGCTCCTGCCTCCCTCCTCTCAAACCACCTCCTCGCCACCTCCCCCGCGACCTCATCCCCATCCCGCTGCGCATCCCTCCCCGTCAAAACAGCCACAACAAGCCACCCCAACTCCCCCACCAACTCCCTCCCCCCAACCTTCAACTCCTCCGCCCCCTTCTCCCCAACCATCCCTCTAACTCCCTCCCACACCCTCTCCACCGTCTCCCTCCTAGCCCTCCACTCCCCATGCCACTCCCTCACCACAGCCCCAACCCACCCCACCCCCCCCCCCCACCCCCCCGGGGCCCCCCCCCCCCCCCCCCCCCCCCCCCCCCCCCCCCCCCCCCCCCCCCGCGGGGCCCCCCCCCCACCCCCCCACCCCCCC